>Ga0180434_10000109_pt1 | contig 116490 bp, 152 predicted proteins | sample SS_ome_7_FD_132453 | JGI IMG/M metagenome (GOLD analysis project Ga0180434, IMG submission 132453) | Hypersaline lake sediment archaeal communities from the Salton Sea, California, USA - SS_1_D_2 metaG | ecosystem: Environmental > Aquatic > Non-marine Saline and Alkaline > Hypersaline >... | reverse complement strand
AAGCTGACCACTTGGGGGGCGCGTGAGCGAAAGAGGGAAGAGCGCGTCTCTGACGTGTCCTGGCAGATCAAACAGCTCGCCCTTCGCAAGAGCGTACCCATCGTGGCCACCACGCAGTACAACCGACAAGTGGCAATCAAAGCCAAGAAACATAAACACAAGGCTGGAGGAGCAGAAGGAGCCGGGTTCTCCTATGCGATCTTCCAAGATTGCGACCTGGGCATCAGTATCTACGGAGATGACCAGACCTTTAAATCCAAAGAACTCCACATCAGCCTGATCAAGAACCGGAACGACCCAGGAGATTTAGCCTTCAGAACTGAGTGGGATCTGGAACAGATGGATTTTGATTATATAGGCCCACTTTACTTGCCGACCGGGGGCGGGTCTTCCACCGATTTCGACACTGAAGACGTGGACTGCAGTTAATATGAAATATGAGGATCTTCTTTATGTGATAGACGAGTTGGGGTGTAAGCACAAAGGTAATTTTGGCAGCAACAACATCCCTATAACTTGCCCGTTCGCCAAATTCAAAGATGAAGATCCCAACTCCATAAACTACGGGGACTATTTTCACAGCGGCGGCGTAGATAACTCGCCATCTGTAACAATAAAAGTGAACCCTAATGGGCGGTCCCTATTCAGGTGTTGGTCAGCGTCGTGCATGCATCAGGGCACACTTCAAGATATGATCGCACTTCTACACCATCTCGAAGGCTACACATACGGAGATCTACTTTGGTTCGTCCACGAAACAGAAGAAGAGCTGGAGGCAAAGAAGCACAGCGTTGTAAACCACTCTAAACACCAGTCACGAAAACAGGGTTACATGGTTTACAGCAAAGAGGAATTGGGGCAGTTTTCTTCAAAGTATCCCAGGTATCTTAGAGAACGTGGGATTACAGAGGAAACCTACCAGCGGTGGGATCTCAGATGGGACCGAGATGAGGGCCGAATCATTCTTCCTATTTACAGCAGGAAGAAAGAATTGGTTGGCATACGGTATCGTAAGATCGCCAAGAAACTTTACAGGCCTTTGCTCAGATTTGATCTCCAACGATGGTTTTTCGGGGAGCAGTTCTTCAGTAAAACCGATGAGTATGTGATCGTAGTTGAGGGCGAATTCGACGCAATGAAACTGGATCAGATGGGGTTTTCCGCAGTTGCTATTTTCGGGTCTACTCTCAAGCGTCGGCAACTGCGGAAGCTCCGTTCTTTTGAGGGCATCATTTACCTCATGTGGGACGACGACCTGGCAGGAAGGCGCGGCGCCAGCAGCGCCAAAGAAGCGCTACCTCACGCTAGGATTGTGAAACTGCCGCACGGAATGGACCCAGGTAACATCGATGACCCCAACATAGTGGAAGATCTTTTGGATAAAGCTGACGAGGAGAGTGGCGATTGGATGAAATGAACAAAGAGTGCCGGAATACCCTTTACGCGCTCACCGAGACCATGATCTCCAGGTTGAAAGCCGATGATATCGAAGGGGCCAGCAGGGCGCTAAGCTGGTTTGAACACATCGCCAAGTACGAGCACGAAAAACCATTGAATACTTTCGATTCTGAGGGCGTGATCTATGCAGAGGCGTTATCATGGATGTTGGGACTGCAGAACGCGGTCTCCAGGAAAAAGCCACACGGCATAGGTACTTTCGTCGCCAACAGTCGTAAGTGCCTATCAAAAATAACTAAGAGGAAGAAAAATGGGTAGCTTTTCAAGCGAAGGTGCTTGGCAATACGGAGGCACTAATCCTGGACAACCCTCTTACGTACATACTAACTATGACTATGGTTATCTAGGGAGTATTCCAGGCTTGACGTGGTTACCCCCTGTTAACACCATAGAAGATCTTGATGAACTAACGACCGGAGATGGCAGCGCTGCTTATGTTATAGAAGACGACAGCTTCCATGTATTCAGTAGGGGTATGTGGGTTAAAGTAGCAGGCCAGCCTTCGCTTCCTTGCGGGGAAGTGAACGGTCTTCCAATGGATGGCAACATGTAATGGCCATCCAACACCACAGATGCCGCTAACGGACACATCAATCCAGGTCGAGGTCTAACACTGAGCAGCACTACCACAACCGTTGACGATGACGACTACGATATGTACGAAGTCCCATCAGCCGCGACTATGAAGCAATTGTCATTATTGCTGCTGGGCGTCAGCCTAGCCATACTACGTGCATCTAGGCGCGACCTTGGCAACTCTGCGAAGACTACCATGACCAGGTGGTGGGGCCGGATCTTGAGCGCCATTCTACTTTCGACGATTTGGTTCATTTTCTTTGATTGGCAAACGGTACTTGACGTCCTACAGTAAATAGAATTTTGTTGCGCTAACTCTCCCCTCTGTTACACTGATTACTAACAGGAATGCCCAATAGCGGATATGGAAGGAACGTAGTGACAGACTTCAACCTAATGGACTAGCGGAGTATATAAAGGACAATGACCTTGATGAAAGGTGAGAACCGTCGCCTGCGGGGCGGTTGCGTTGGTGTGTGAGGAAAGGAAAAAAACAATGAGAATCGATGAAATACTTGATGAGTACAACTCGGAAACCCTCCTAACAGCAGCGCGAAACTGCCTTACGCCCGCCGTGTTCGCCTCGCTAATGGCGGAGGACGCGGAAGACGTTGACGAGGCACTGGAGCGTGTCCGAATCATAATTGATGAGGACGGAGAAGGGGAGGACCGGAAAATATTATGAAAACTTGTTCGTATAATCCTGATTTTGGTCGATATAACTAGTGATACGACTCTTGGCGGCAGGTATTCGATCAAGGTTTGGGAGTGACAATGGACAAGCACAAGCTTAAGAAAACAGGTCAGCAGCGTTATGACATTTTGTTAGAGGGTAAGGTTGTTGGGTCAGTGTACAAAACCATATCGTGGGGCCGAGAAGTGTGGAGGCACTCCAGGGAGTCACAACCTTCATTAGGTTATCGGACTAGAAAGATAGCAGTTTTTTATTGTCTTGATGCTTATAAGGAGTCAGGAACTTGATTTCTTTTTTGAACAGATTGTTAAGTCCTTTTGGGGAACCAAGTGAGTGACGACCGCTTGCTACCAATCTCAGAAGCCGCAGAGATGCTCGGTGTAGGGATAAGCACCTTACGCCAGTGGGACGCTGATGGCACGTTGGAGCCTATACGTACTCCTGGTGGTCATCGACGTTACCGTCTCTCAGATGTGTTTGAAATGCAGGACTGAGACCAGACGAAGCGACCTTCCTGAGACTAAGTCTTACATCAAGAGTAGAGAACCCAGCGGTTTAGACTACCAGGGAAACCAGAGGAAAAAACATGTCTGATAAGCTTGGTGACAGAATGAAAGCCTACGAGAGAGAATACACGGCTGAGAGAATAGGTCCAGGTGTTTACTCCGTGGTGCGAATAGACGGCAGAGCCTTTCATACGTTCACAAGGGGTATGGATAGACCGTTTGACTTTTACTTTGCGAGATCGATGGTTAACACTGCCAGCCATCTGGTGCGTAACCACAAGCCTCTTGTAGCGTACGTACAGTCTGACGAAATCTCACTGGTGTTTGCTCCAGGTAAGCTTCCGTTTGGAGGTAAGGTCTACAAGATAAACTCAGTCTTAGCCTCTGAGACTGCTGTCTTTTTCCACGAGTGTATACAGAGGCACGCGGCCTTGAGTTCGACACCCAGGTTACCCTCTTTTGACTGCAGGGTCTGGACAGTGCCTAACAGGGCTGAAGCTATGAACGCCGTTCTGTGGAGGTTTTTCGACGCTAAACGCAACAGTGTGTCTATGCTCTGTAGGGCTCACTTCTCGCACAAAGAGATGTTTCGCAAGGACTGTCAGGGTCAGATCAATATGCTCGCGGAAAAGGGTGTCTCCTGGCACGATCTCCGTCCCCTAGAATTTAAATGGGGAATATTCCTGGTAAGGAGGGTGGTTGAGAAGACTCTAACTGAGGAAGAGCTTACCAGGCTACCAGAGAAACATAGACCTGACGGACCCGTTATGCGCTCTACGGTAGAGGCTGTGAGAATACTTGGAGAGGAAGACCCAGTGCACGAGGTTCAACGGTTTCTCAGTAGCGTGATTACATGAAAAAGAAAAAGCCGCATAGGTGGATCACTCTTCCTCTTAAACACTTCAAGTGGCCTGTCTGCAAAAGGTGTGGACTTATATTGTTGAACAACGAGCTTACTACATTTATAGGTCAGAGGGTAATTTGCTATGACGGACAGAATAAAAGAACTAGAAGACTTTCTCAATGGCAGATGGCTGATTACGCTGACGCGCTCGTGGCCGTTTGGGATGGGGAATCACGTGGCACAGTGCATATGATCTGTCGTGCAAAAGAGAACGGGCTGAAAGTCTACGTAGTTGATAAGAACGGGGACATGTATGTTTAACCCATCACGAACTCGTGTAGATACCTCTAGATCTCACAAGTCATACAAACAATGTCGAGGGTGCCACAACTGCGGCTATGTCTTCATTTACTATGACTACGACGCGGCCACAAAATATTACTGCGCGTTCAAGGCGCCCCCACGACCAAAATGTATGAGCATGGCCATGCGCTCTTATGAAGAATACGTTGACATGGACACTGAAGGCGAAGAGGCCTGGTACGCAGCTTACGATGCATGGGATGAGTGGCGTAAGGGTAGAGAGGTTCATCCTTGGGGCAAGTGCGACCACCACCAATCAGCCTTTTGGGTCTCTGTTGACGGGGCCTCAAGAGAATTTGCGTCGTTGCCAGAGTCTCTGCAAAAGGCCGCCAAAGCACAGGTGTATCCTGACTGGGCAAAGACACACCAGAACATTACCGAGGAAGGGCAGGACATGACTAGAGAAACATGTAGATGTGTGTTCTGCGGCAGCACAGACAGACCGATGAGAACGTCTGGTTATGGAGACTGCTGCATTAGGAGCTATAAGAAGTTGGGTCTGATTGCTTTTCTGAACAGGCTGCTGGACTACGAGAAGGAGATACTAAACAAAGGCGTGTATGGAGACTTGGAGACGCTACAGAAGGTAAGAGGTTTGGTGTACCTCGCAGGCTACGACATCGGCGTCTCCATTGAAGACCTAGTCACAAAGGAGAGCAGGGACGATGAAACTGTCGGAGATGATAAAGGAACTGCAGAGTCTGCAGGTTGATGATGGTCCTGACTACAAGGTGCGTATATTGGCAGAAGAAGACGACGACTACATAGAGGCGCCTATCACTAAGATCTCGCTTGATCAGAGTCCTCGATTTGGTTCTCATGTGTTAATTCAAGGAGAGCGTAAATGAGCAGACAGTACACAGAAGAGGAGGTCCTAAATAGAGTGCTGGACCATATATGGCATCTTATAGGGTACTGGAATTCCGAAGGCTACAGCAACGTTGAAAAGACTAGATCTACCCGTGAACGGATGGAAGGCCTGGCCTTCTCTATCCTGGCGATGCTAGACGGTTCTTGCATGGATATCCCCAAATTCATAGTGGCTCCAGATCCGCACCCAGCGGACAAAGAATACCACCAAGATAACGATGAAAACTGGTTTCCTGACAACAGCGAGGCCAATATCGAGTGCGATTTGGGTGGTGGCCTTCACGAGTTATTTAATAGCAGGAGACCCAAGAGTGTTCATTAAAATCATGTGCTCCTGGTGTCATGGTAGAGGCAAAGATTATTTTGACGGGCCTTCTTGTAAAAGGTGCGATGGTAGGGGGCAGATTTGGAAGGACGTGGAAAAGGTGCAATCCATTGGCCTCCTAATCTACAATGGAATGATTGTGGACCCAGATAACTACGAAATAAAAGAAGACGAAGTTGTCATACATGACCCCGAGGTGCGCGTGGATCAAGACGATAGGCTTATTTTCTGGACGCCTTTTCCAAGCAAATAGAAGGAGCCTTTAATGCCTGCCCCTGTTTGTAGCCAATGCGCCCACTGCCTCATCATCAAGCGTGAAATCGGTCACGGGATGCAGTGGTTCTGCAAGATCCTAAAGAGGGAAATGGACGCAGACATTACTGCGTGCAGCGATTTCTATATGCATCCATCCATAGAGGAAGACCATGAAAAAGCACCTGGTAGTTAAATATAAGAACTGCAACCAGATCATCATAGACACGCCCGCCAGGTTGGAGCGCATTCTCAAGACCGTGGCCGATAAATGCGGCCTGACCAGTTTGGGCAGCGTAAGCCATAGATTCGCGCCCCAAGGAGTCACGGCAGTCCTCATAACTGCAGAGAGCCACATCAGGATATCAACGTGGCCAGAAACAGGTGAAGCCTATGTGGATTTCTTTTCCTGCAAGCCAAAGACTAATTTCATGCTGGCCGTCAAGGTTATTGCCAAAGAGATAAAATCTACCCAGTGCGACGTGGCGATTATGGACAGAGACCACCACAAAATTCTTGACAGGTTTAGTCTTTCCGTAATTGAAGAGTGCACAGCAGAGGAGCTGATATGAGCAGGCAATCCGACTTCGTAGAACAGGATATTCTTAAAAAGATTAGAGAACTTGGAAGGCTGTCCCTCTTCAACATGTATATAGATAAAGATGGCACTATAAACACTCTACACAAAGATGACGCCGAACAGCAGAAAAAATCTTTGTTGGACAACATAGAATTATGGGCAAGGGATCTGATCAAAGCTGATTCCGTAGACGCCATGATTGAAAATGCCCCCACTAAAATCGTGGTATCGTTTGGCACGGAAGACGAACCAATGCCATCTATGACATTTGACCATACGATGGCAGGTCTAGTGTCTGCACTTGTTGAGGCTACAGAGTTCGTAGCAGATCATGATATCAGAGCAGACACGGACAACGGTGCCATAGTTACCTTCACCGCACCTGGATGCGGGTGGGTTATGATCCACAAGGCTAAATAATGAGGTTTATCGGGTCCAAGAAAACCGTCCTGCCTGCCATTCACGACGTGCTACATAAGCGTGGGCTACAGGTAGACGGCCTCGTGTTTGTGGACGCTTTCGCAGGGACGGGCGCGGTGGGCTCCGACATGCGGAGCTTGGGCGCCACGGTAATAGGTAACGACTTGTTGTTCTTCAGTTATCTTCGACAAATTGCCCTGCTTAGTTTATCATCTCCTCCAGCATTTGAAGGAGTGGAGGAGTTCGATGGAATCGGGTCTGCCAGAAAGTTTCTCCTGGGAATTCCAGGGCAACAGGGAATCATCTCGAAAACCTTTGGTGCTGACGGAGAAGACAGACTCAATTACTTCAGTGACCGTGTGGCCCGGTGGGCGGATGGGGTTCTTAGCTTTCTCCGACGACAATTTCGGACTGGAAGACTCTCCTGGACCGAATACGCCGTCCTGATCAGCGAAATCATCGAAACGCTAGATCATGCCGCCAACACCACAGGAGTCTACGCAGCGTGCCTCAAAACGCCTCCACGGGTAAAAGAAATCGCAGAGATCAAACCCGTGCTGGAGATCAGTGGCCCAGCAGGTTTCGCCGCCAACACAGACGCCATCAATTTAGTAGCGGGTGTTGACGCTGATATCGTCTACGTTGACAGCCCATACAACACCAGACAGTACTCGTCTTACTATCATATACCTGAAATCATCGCCAGGCTTCCATTATGCGAACCAGAAGCATTCAGGGAGTCTTTGGTTAATACTACCAAAATGCTTCCGTACAGGCTGAAGTCGAAGTTCTCTACAAAGAGGGGCGTAGAGGAAGCTTTTCTGAATCTGTTTCGGGCGTGCACAGCCCCCGCTATCTTAGTTAGCTACAGTGAGGACGGCATAATCCCAATCGATGACCTTGTCATCTGCATGGAGAGGTTCTACGGAAACGTCTATAAGCACGCGGTGCAACACGCAAAATATAAATCTTCTGATCTATGTAAAGAACGAAAAGTCAAGGAATACCTAATTTTTGGAATAGATATGGCGCGGTACGAAGACTAGCGTAGACTGGTATCGGAGAGTTGACGGTGGCTACGCCAAGCGAATATCAAGACATCATTGCAGTAGATTCTGTGCTATCCCTAGCGAGGATGTGCCCAACATTAGGGGCTCTTAGACGCCTACCAACTGGCACGATCTACAAAGGCTACGGTATTTATTGGCGTAAAATAATAAGTGGATTTGGCACTGCACAATTGCTAACAATCTATCCCGTAGATAAGTCCTTGCCTATGTCAACGTTGCCTGCAGATCTAAAATACAGGACAGCCGCTAACAGCGCTAGAGTATCCGTGATTTCCACTGGATCTGTATATGAGTACGAGGCCAAATGGGAGGTATGGTGGTTAGTATGGACACCACCACAAGATCTGCGTCACTATGAGTGGAGCACTCCTATAGCTGTTAGTTACCACCCAGTGGTGCCCTCTATAGGAGATCTGAGGCACACGCCTGTTCGTGGCCATAAAGTGGTAGTGGTTGAAGACCAATCCAAGGCATACCAATACAACGGCATGGGAGGATGGGAAGCAGTATCACCGCCAGACGAGGAAGTCATCAGGCCCCATGAAAACAAGATTCCAGACGTGCCTGGGCACAGAGTGGCGAGCAAGTATGATCTTCTCACATTGAAACAACACGAAGACACCGCAGTATTTGTGGACAGCGAACTGAGGTATAGGCAATACAAGAAAGGTATTTGGACTATATATCCCCACCGCGTTATACCTTGGTTGGATGCTGAATCGCCGCCCCCCAAAACCAAAGACGCCGCGAAGATAGAGCAGGGGTTTTCTGGGGTTATATTACTTGGCAACGATGACACTATGTACACTAAAAAGGAGGTTCAAAAGATCGTAGAGTCCGCCCTTCAAAACAAGATGCAGGAAACTGCAGAAAAGCCTCCGTTAGATAAGTCTAAACCTAAGATGCCGAGGCGTTTTGATGGTTCTATCAAAAGAAAATTCAGAAAAGGAGAATAGCCCCTGGATACCATACAGAGAATGCAGTAAGATAGGCTCGGACTATCAGTCTGAACGGCCCAGAGAGGCCACTAGGAGCAAAGGAAAAAGGAGGCCATAATGGCACCAAGAAGAAAAAAGAAAGACTCCGCTCGCACTCACACAATTTCCGATGACGATTGGATGGTTGGCGAAGGATATGAGGATATCCCAGAGGAAGAAGACGGTATGCCTTGGCGGGTCTGGCTTGAAGCCGGGGCCGAAAAAGAGGTTGTCTTCTTAGATGGAGATGGGCTATTCTCGCCGCGCGAGCCGTTCATGTTTTACCAGCACCAGATGAAGATTGATGGGAATTGGGGCAACTACGAGACGTGCGTCCCTGGAAAACAGGACGGAAAGAACGTTTGTTTTCTCTGTTCTCCTAAAATGCGGCGCGTGAAAACCATGAACCGCAGCTTCGTAGGTGTCTACACTGTCATCGTTACCACCCCCCACATCATCAAAAAGGGCCGCAACAAGGGCAAAAAGATTGAGAACAAAAAGATGCTGCTCGTTGCCAAGACGAACACTCTCAAGCTGATCAAGAGGATCGTTGAGAAAAAAGGTGTCTTGACCGGAGCAAAGGTTACTCTCTATCGTCCTGATGCGGACTCGGCCAACACCGGAACTCCTGAGTTCGACGAACATCTCGTTGACCCCAAGAAAATCCAGAAGTGGGCTGAGCAAGGCGACGACGGATTCGAGATGGCCATGGACGCTATTGCCCAAGAGATTGGGATCGATCCCGATATCGTTGAACCCTACGACTACAGCAAGCTCTTCAAGCCCAAGCACTGGGACGATCTGAAGGAAGAGTACAGTCAACTGGCTTCCAGCAAGTACGACGAAGAAGAAGCCTCCGACACCAACTACGACTAGAACTTAGCACGCTTAGTAGAGGCAGGGCACATGTAGGATCGTCCTGCCTCTACTCATAATTTTAGGTGCCCTATAATGAGTACGAGGGGTGATAGCGACTACGCCAAATTCGTTTACTATGGGTATGCCTGCGAAGTCATTCAGGGTGGGCAAGAGGTAGGCGGCCATTTTGTTTGTTATGTTTCTTTACCAGACAATCATCCATACGTGGGACTCGCAGAGACTTTCCCAGTCATCAAAAGCCTGCGAGTCCCAAACGGGGTTAGGTGGTGCGGCAATATCGCAGGTAAGTGGACCATAGCTTACGACACAGCACCTATCAATGACTTCGAGCGCGTTCTGTTACATGTGTATGATCTCATTAATCAACTAAGGAGAGTATAGGATGCCAGGAGATTTCGAGAGGCCTGATGTATCACCCATATATGGTATGCCAGAAAGCAAAGAAACCAAGCACACTCTTAAATGCGGAATGCCAGACGTTCCAAGAGAAGGTCTTCCTTTGCCAACCCAACCAACAGATATAAGTTTGCCAGAACAGGTGGACCACCCCAGCCACTACGGTGGAAAGGAAAATGTCTACGAGGCCATCAAAGTCATAGATGCCTGGAGACTTAATTTTTCATTGGGGAACGCTGTCAAATACATCGCCAGGGCCGACAAGAAAGGGAAGCCTATCGAGGATCTCAAGAAGGCCCTCTGGTATTTGAATCATGAGATCGAAATAAGAGAGGCCGCGACCCATGAAGATAGTGAAGCCTAGCGCAAAGCTGGATTGGATCACCCCCAACCCTCTTGAAGTAATAGAAAGAGCGGGCCGCACGGCGTACAAATCTGAATGGAAGATCGCCCCTGGCAGTGCAGAGATGTTCGTGAGGATGATCATGAAGCGCGGCCATCTATCTGTTATTGAGCACGCTTCCGCAGCCTTCAGGTTCATCTGCGACCGGGGAGTCTCACATGAGATCGTGAGACATAGATTGGCTTCTTATACTCAGGAGTCGACGAGGTTCTGTCGCTACAGTAAAGAGAGGTTCGGTAAAGAGATTTCAGTAATAGCACCGTCTCATCCTACACCTCTTGAGCCCAGATCATATTCCATTTGGCTTGACGCTATGGTGGACGCGCAGGACGCTTATTTCAAGATGCTGGATGCTGGGCAACCAGCGCAGATTGCCAGGAGCGTTTTGCCGACGTGCCTCAAAACAGAGATTGTGACCACGGCAAACCTCCGTGAATGGACTCATATATTCAGGATGCGGTTGAGCAAGGCGGCGCACCCCCAAATACGTTACATTATGGCGTTGGCGTGCAGGGATCTCATCAATAGATGTCGTCCCATTTTCGAAAGCTACGAAGGCCCGGCAAAAGAAATACTAGAAAAATACGAGCAGGTTAAAGATGAATAGAGAAGAGGCTCTGAAAGCGATTGAAGAATTGGATCTTGCCAGGGCGTGCGTGCTCGACTATACCAATACAGCCTGCTACCCAAGATCACCCAGATCCTCCCAAAGAGGCCACACCCAAACAACCTGCTGAGTCAGCGCCCAAGAAGACTACCCTTAAGCCTGGTGCCCCAGTGAAGAGAGTTTTTAGAAAAAGGAGAAGCAAATAAAAATAACCCTTATGCTTGCGCTAACCAAAAGTCATGATACACTGGAATCGAACCAAAAATAATCTAGAGTAAGGAGGAAATTCATGGCTGAGGCAATGACGGACAAGGAACACCGCGCGTTTGTGCGCAGGCTTAAGGCAGACCTGGATAGAGAAGCGGAATCCCTCACCCCTGAGAACGCCAGATATTTGGTGGACATTTACTACCAACAGCAAGAAGACCGCAAGCGTGCCGCCAACCAGGCGCGAGCCGCAGGCGATGACGACGAACCTCATTTCCTGGTGGCATGGTTGGCGGCAGAGTTCAAGGCTTTAGAGAACCTGGTGAAGCACGTCATGGACGTGTACACCAATCAGTTCGTCGTAACCAGGTGGGCCAAATCCCTGTTCGGCGTTGGACCCGTCCTAACTGCAGGCATTTTCGCCCACATCGATATCAACCGCGCTCCCACGGCGGGTAGCCTGTGGCGCCTCTCAGGATATGACCCCACGGTTATATGGACTGGGTCTGCAGAGACCGAGAAGATCCTGAAGAACATTCTCAGAGAGCGCAGAAAGAAAGATAAGATCGGAAATAAGTCTGCGATCTCCGAAGAGGAGATCGCTGCTGTGGCCGCGTTCTTCGGGCGCAACGTCAAGACGCTCATCAAAGACGCCACCACGTCCAAGACCGGTAAACCTAGACAGCTCAACGTGGAGAATCTAGTCAAGGCGACCGCAAGGCGTCCCTGGAACAGTAGATTAAAAACCTTGCTGTGGAAATTCGCTGACGTCCAGAAAAAGTTCAGTGGCAACGAGAAGTGTTTCTATGGGCGCCTCTACAAAGAGTACAAGACCAATCTGAAGATGCGCAACGAAAACGGCGACTTCGCTGAGGCTGCGGCAGAAGTACTGAAGAAGAAGCCCAGCCACAAACAGAAAGCCGCGTACGCTGAAGGCAAGCTGCCAGACGGCCACCTGGACGCTAGGGCAATGCGTTGGGTGTCCAAGCTCTTCCTCAGCCATCTGCATACCGTGTACTACGAGGCCACGTTCAACGAGCCCGCGCCCAAACCCTACGTGATTGCGCATCTCAATCACGTTCACATGATTGAGGTCCCTAACTGGCCCATGACGTAAGGAGGAAAGATGAAGCAGCCACAACAGATGAGTCCTATGAAGCCCTTGTTCACAAATGGAAAAGTGCTCTACAAGGGACGTCGGAGTGTTGTTGTGGAGACACAGACCTATGACGGGTAAAACAGGAAGAGACTGCCCAGCGTGCGGTAAAATGGCCAACGTGGTGACTGAGAAGGAAGAATCTTTCTACGTTGGCGTTGTCAGTGGCGCCCCAGTGTTGGAGTATTTTAGATGCCCTAACTGCAGGCTGTGTTGGGCTGAGGGGGCCAGCATTGATGACATACTGGAGATGAATAAGCGTGTGTGCCCCCTATGCAAGCTGCACGCTACCATGCTGTTCTCCGACGGTTCGCACCCTGCTGTGTGTTACAAGTGTTACGCCGCCAACGATTTCAGGGACGAAGAAGACCGATTGGCAGAGGCCGAAAAGTGGTTCGCTGGTTGGGGCTGGGGTAGCGAGCATCCTTAGTCTGTTATCCACCAAAAGTAAAGAGGATTCTAAATTGTGGTGGCGCACGCGCAGAATTGAACGATGATGGTTTAGACGACGGTGACATCACCATCAACAAAAACAAACAAGGAGGACAGTAATGGCAAAGAAAAGGAGGAGAAAGATACCGCAGAAGCGAGTGGATAAGGTGATTTCATGACGCGAAACAATACCAGCAACGCCACATTGTTCTGGGCCACTTTGGCTGTACTCTCCATGGCTTTTCTAGCGCTCTCTTTATTGGGAGACCCAAAACAGGCGCCCGAGGCGCACATATGGCTGGATGACGTGAGTGGTGAGACTTGGTTGACCCTCGTAGACGGCAGGGAGTACTTGTTGGATGAAGTCGTCCTGGCTGTAGAAGAGTCTATGGAACGCAATGACGTTGACAGGAGGTAAAAATGGGAGGCCACGTCGTAGGTGGAGGAGTGTGACATTCAATGACCGACGACGAGATACGGTAGGCGACTCAATGGAAATACGAAAAGAGACGAAGACATTCTTTACCACGGAAGACGGGAAGCCTTTCGCCACACGTGCGGAAGCAGAGAAGTACGCTTCGGACGTGACGGACAAGAAGATTCTCGATGATTTTATCGATGGTTTTATCTCCTGGAACGACGATTATTGGGATATCTCCATTCAAGACCTTCGGTCCGAGTGGCCCAACCTCACGGCGGCCATAAGGCGGCACGGCCACCTGAAAGTCTACGTCGTATCCTCCGGGGAATGCAACGGGGGCGGTCGGCAGGCCCAATGAAGCACTTTGTACATTGTGGAGCCATTAGGCATTTACGCTTGAATCGTGGAGTCCCTGATGGTATAGTGGAGTTGACTGCCAAACTGGAAATAATCAGACAACTGGAACAATGAGAAGCGAATCCAAAGGCGGGGTGATTAACGTTTGGGGGACGTTTGACTACGAGCCTGGTGACATCTATATGGAATCCCACGAAGAAGATGTCGTAGGGTTTGTAGCCCATGTAACTCTATGCTATAACAAACCTAATATAAACCTACCAAAAGGGGTCCGCCTCAGTAGAAGGCTACGTTATGAACTCAAGGTGAGCGAATTTTACAGGGTCACTTCATGCTCCATAAAAGATCCTGACTACCTAAAGTGGCCCTACCGGTATGGACTGGCGTTTCGTAGTATTCCTGGGTATGGGCGCGTAATCTTGAAAATTAGGGATTACAAGAAATGTAAGGAGTTGATGCCTCCTCTGCTCGACAACAAACCTAAAAAACCTAAAAAGAAGAAACCAAAGAAGAAGCACAAAAAGTTTGATGACGTTGTGTTCATCGATAAGATTCTTGACGAGATGGACAAGGCGTCGCCACCCAAAAAAACAAAGAAAAAAGAGAAAAACCTCAATTTTGGCATGTTGTGGGGGATGCCCCCGAAGGCTTTACCTGATGATCCTTACAGCGATGATATATTCACCGACGACGATCTGGATGACTCCCTTGCAAAGTTGAAGGCACTCAACACTAAGATGAAGAAGCAAATCGCAGACACCAAGAAGAATAAGGAGGAGAAGCCTATCGAAAAGCCAAAGCCGATCCGCAAAATAGGCGCCCCCGTGCACCGCAAATTCCATAAGCGGAGATGATAAACCGCATGAAAAAACATAGGAGAATAGGAAATGAAGCTGTTATATCCCAATATGGAGGATATTGCTCACCAAGTCAGTAAAGCAGACGAGTTCTCGTTTGATATTGAATGTTTCGCCCCTGGAGAGGGCGCCGGGAAGCTGGAACACTTGGACCCATTCAAGACGCAGATAGTAGGTATATCCCTAGCCACGAAGCACAACGCCTGGTACATCCCGTTCGGTGTAGACCCCAAGACAAACAAGAAGTACGCGCCCTTCCTGGAGTTCAAGAGGATCTTCAAAGATATCTTCTTAGACAAGGACAAGCGTGGGGTTGCCTGGAGTTGCAAATTTGACTATAAGATCTTGACATTCAACGACTTACAGATAGACAACGAGCTGGTTGACCCCATGATCGCCTCGTTCCTGTGCGACGAGAACTTCCCACACGGACTAAAGGCCACCACGGCGCGTGAGCTTGGAATTCTACAGACTAAAATCACGGAAGTGTGGGACAACCCGTATTCACAGGAGTTCTTTGATTATGGTCGTGATGACGCCATCTACACGCTCAGACTATGGAAGGAGGTCTTCGAGCCGCGTTTGGCCGAAGAGGGAATGGAGAAGCCGTTCTGGGCTTTCGAGATGCCGTGCGTCAAGATCGCGGCCGAAATGGAAATGAACGGCATCTTGATGGACGTGGCCTACATCAATGACTACGTGATCAAAGCTACGGGGCAGTTGAAGAAGATCGAAGAGGATCTCTTCAACATGGCCGACAAAGAGTTCAATATCAATTCTCCCAAGCAGATTGGTGCCATCATGTTTGGGGACGCAGTAACGGGCGAACCGGGTCTGGGCCTCCCAACAAGCTGCACGTCCAAAGGAAAACCCATCGGTAAAGCTGGTATTCGCTACTGGAAAACGAATGAAGCCGTCCTGCAGAGATTGGCCCTCCTGAAAATTCCTGAAGCGGAGTTCCCCAGGCTGATCTTGAAGTACAGAAAGATCACCAAACGTATCAGCACATACTGCCGCCCCTACCTGGATAAGTACACCAAGACCGGGGACGGCCGCATCCATTGCTCCTTCAATACGATCGGTACCGAGACAGGACGATGGTGCGTAGCTAAAGGTACCCCTGTGGAGGTTCTTAGAGACGCTAACGCGTTCCCAAAAGGGATTCCTATTGAAGACGTCAAAGCAGGGGACCTGGCCTACACCTATGATGATAATCTTCAACTGACACTTAAGAAGGTGAAGTGGGTTGGAAAAACAGGAAATAAACCTGTAGTGCGTGTTCATTGGAGAGGGCAAGGACGTAAGCACACAGGTTACGTGGATTTGACAGAAGACCACGAAGTCAGATTGACAACGGGGATCTATGTCCAAGCCAAAAATCTGGTGCCAGGTGATTCCATACTGGCTCTACACAGATCCAAAGACAAAGACGGCTACCAAAGGATGTGGGCCACAAACGAAGGTGAAATACAAAGAGAGCATCGTTGGGTATACGAGAAAATTCATGGCGGTATCCCATGGGGAACATACGTTCATCACGAAGATGAGAATCGGAGCAATAACAAGTTAGATAACCTAAAAGCAATGCCTGTATTCGATCACCAGTCCATGCACTCCAAAAAGGTCGCTCACGCCAGAAGTTTACCCACTAAGCTGGCGCAGAGATACGTCGGTAAGAATTACTACAAATTCAAGGAATTACAAGAATATTTCGGCTTCGTGAATCCCTATAACCACACTGTCGTAAAGGTTGAAAGATTGCCTGGGACTGTGGATGTCTACGATATGGAGGTTGAGGACACACACAATTTCATTGCCGGGGAGTTGTGCGTTCACAACTGTTCAAGAAATCCCAATATGCAGAACCTTCCCCGTGCCTCTAAAGAGTTTTCGTTGCGACGTGCTGTGATTGCTGAAGAGGGTTTCTATATCCTCAGCTCGGACTTTTCCCAACTCGAAATGAGGCTTATGGCAGAGGTTTCCATGGACCCTGTCCTCATAGAGATCTATAAACGCAACGGCAAATGCGACTGCGCGACGTGGAAGGCGTCTTACGCTAAGGACCCGGAAGAGCCGCGATGCCGTCACGTTGACGTTCACACCAGGACTTCTGAAGACGCCAAGATCTCTAGACAGGACGCCAAGCCCTTGAATTTCGGCGCTATCTATGGAATGGGTTGGAAGGCCCTGATTGCCCAGGTCTTCAAGTTCACTGGCGGGACCAGGATCATCTCCGAGGCACAGTCCAAGCACATGCTCCGCTCTTTCTTCAACACCTACAGGAATGTGAAGCGCTACCATAACTGGGTGAATGAGCGCTGCATTGACAGAGGGTGGATCAAAACGCTCCTTGGGCGTAAGCGCCGCATTTTCCACGTGGACAAAAGCGACTGGCGTAGTAAAGGCGCGGCCTTCCGTGAGCTCACGAATGCAAGTGTCCAAGGCAGCGCAGCAGACATTGTTATGTTAGCCCTGCGCAACGTTGCCAGAGAGCGTGATGCTCGCGCTAAAGAAGATCCACGATACGCACAGTGCAAGTTCATCTCCATGGTGCACGACGAAATGATTATGGAAGTTCCCATCGAAATCGCCAAAGAGATGAAGGAGATGGTCGTCTATGAGATGAACAATTGTGTGAAGCTGAAGCATGTCCCGCTCGCCAGTAACTGCGGCATTGGGCCGAGTTGGGGCGACGCTCACTGAGCGTCTTCATTAGAGTGAAAACGACGCTAGAAACGGAGTTTATATGGATATAGATTTAGACGCTTTGAATTGCTCCCGTTATGAAGTATACGGGCAGCACCTGGTGATTTGGATAACGCCCGACGGAAAAGCCATTTCGAGGCAACAAATAGACAATTCACAAATCATCAATTATTTTTCACTGGAGAACCACGTGGCGCGTTGGGAGCGCTGCGATATGGAGTCTTCTACACTCACGTCTCCTACAGAAGCAGTCGTAACCGTATCGGATCTAGAGATTTTGATTTCGAAAATAAGTAAACGTCCATTTGATAGAGAGGACCACAAAAGGGACAAATGTTACGACTGCTGCGCGTACCCTGGCGAACTACACGAAGATGGTTGTGATGTCGAGCTGTGCAGTATGTGCAGCGGCCAACGCATATCCTGTAGATGCGATCCTAGCCATGAAGTCGTCAGGTTGAAGTGGACTGGCGAATGGCCAGGCGTAGCAGACGCCGTGGAATTCGGGTGGTACACGTACTCAGACGATATTGGGGTAGAGCCAGATATTGACAGAGTACACGCCGCAGCAACAGGAAAGGTCAAAGGGTACCGCTGGTCTACGTCAGATGGCAAAGTGGTTAAGACTAAAGACTGACATGTATTAACTGGCGCTAACTAAAAACAGCGTTACTATAAAATTATAGGGCGCTACATTAATAAGGAACATTGGCATGACCAAAGATGATTACAAGAGGTATTTAGCCAGCGACCATTGGAAGGAGACCAGAAAGGCTGCGTTGGCGCGCGCCAAATGGAAATGTCAATTGTGTTGTAGTTTTAAAGATCTCAACGTGCACCACCGGACGTATGCCAACCTGGGTCACGAAGAGGATTGTGATCTGACAGTGTTGTGTAGAGACTGCCATGCTAAATTCCACGGTGACCTACCAAAAGCGTCTCCAGATAGCAATAAAGATAAACCACTTGTAACGCTTGCCATGTTTTGTACCTCAACGCCGAAGCCAAATGATGTGACCATCAACGGCAAACTGCTGCCGAGGCGCACCTCAAATTTACTAAAACGAGATGACGCTTTAAAGGATACAGTAGTAGAGTACTCCAGGTTACTTAATGCTAGAGTGCCTTATAATTACACACTGTCCCACAAAGAGGTAATAACAGCCAAGAAGATACTGGAGCGCGTAGGCAACCCAGAGACAGTGCTAGACTTCTACCGTTGGGTATTTAGAGAATGGGACGGTCCCATCATAAAGAGCCTATCTGGAGTGTGTGATATACACACGCCAACGCTCCACGTGCTGTTGGGTTTCACTTCTATACTAGACTGTTTTTATGAGCGCAAACAAAACCGTGGATAAGATATGGGCCTGAAGATAGAGGCAGTTCTAGGTAGAAAAATATATCAACTGATATGCGATGATTGCTTCGCTGAAGGCCCTATTTCCATCAGCATAGACCGCCTCATTAAAAAGAAGGAAAAAGCCCACTGGAAGATGTGGAACAACAATGGCCTGTGGCGTGTCAAGTGCGCTGACTGTAGCCGTGGCATGTTCAGAGACGAAACGGGCACCAGAATCTGTATTCAGTGTGGCCGTGCTTTCTACCCCTCCAAACCCACCGTCAAGCGCTGCTCCCCAGAATGTAGCCAGAAGTCACAGAGGAAAGCGGAGCGACCCACAAAGGCACGACTACGTGAACTGGTATGGGAAATGCCGACCACAGACGTGGCCAAAATGTTCGGCGTCAGCGACAAGGCCGTCTCTAAATGGTGCAAAAAGTATGAGATAGAGAAGCCTCCTCGCGGATACTGGGCGAAGCAAAAAGCTGATAAAAAAACGAAAAAAAGACTAGCAAAACGTGTAGTCCTGCTACAATGAATTAGGGCCAGAAGAAACTAAGATTTCAACTGTCCCTTGCTGCTTGACAATTGGCTATTGGGTATCCTGCCAACCCAAAGGGGGAGGAGGGGAATTGCATCGGCATTTCCCATGACGCCTCCCCGAAGCGAGCGGGCTTCATGGCACTGGCCTAAGATCATTCGGTGGTGCCATGAAGTGAGCAGGCCCTGGTAAGACTTGGAGCCCGCATCCATTACTAGGGAGCACTAGTCGAGCGGCTACATCGTGCTGAAATACGTGGGTTCACTCGCAGCAATATAACTCAAACAATCACAAGTAGTTACTACACGGATCATACACATAGATAGTGTAGGTGCCCTAACAATAGCAGCACATACACATACACGCTCGAAAACACTACCATAAACCCATGACAGTATTGAAAATACGACGTGGGGGTTTCAGCTGCTAAATGAATCTTTCAGTGCTGCAGGACCACCTACGTGATGCTTCGATACGGCGGAGACCTTACGTTTCAGCTGCTAAATGAATCTTTCAGTGCTGCAGGCAGGCTCTCAAAGAGAGGCACCCCGACATTGCAGCGGAGTTTCAGCTGCTAAATGAATCTTTCAGTGCTGCAGGTACATAGGTTATACTTGCCTTTATGTTTTATGGGCATTTCGTTTCAGCTGCTAAATGAATCTTTCAGTGCTGCAGGTCCCCAGGAGCACTGGCGCGCCCATGTCAGGCCTGTGTTTCAGCTGCTAAATGAATCTTTCAGTGCTGCAGGGTTCGAAGCAGATACCTTCTCCGCATACATTGACGCCGTTTCAGCTGCTAAATGAATCTTTCAGTGCTGCAGGTCTCACCCTCATCGCCCACCCACGTTCGACGTCAGCAGTTTCAGCTGCTAAATGAATCTTTCAGTGCTGCAGGAATGGGGCCTTGCGGCCCTTCGCAACCAAAACAGGGTTTCAGCTGCTAAATGAATCTTTCAGTGCTGCAGGTATTAGAAGACCAACCAAGGCAGGTATGGGGATTGGTTTCAGCTGCTAAATGAATCTTTCAGTGCTGCAGGGACCAGAACTCTACTCAGGATTTATCGGCGTGGCCAAGTTTCAGCTGCTAAATGAATCTTTCAGTGCTGCAGGGCCTGCTCCTTGGCCTGCTGCTTGGCCACCTTGGCGTTTCAGCTGCTAAATGAATCTTTCAGTGCTGCAGGGTGCTGGACACCTGCATCCGTCTCCCACTCGGCCAGTTTCAGCTGCTAAATGAATCTTTCAGTGCTGCAGGTGCTAACCTTTCGGTCCAGCGGCCTATCAGCATGCTTCTTGTTTCAGCTGCTAAATGAATCTTTCAGTGCTGCAGGAGAGCCGCCTGGATGATGCCAGACGCTTCCCGCCACGCAGTTTCAGCTGCTAAATGAATCTTTCAGTGCTGCAGGTCTGTCGAACCTGTCGCCTAATCTACTGCCAGTTGCCTTCGTTTCAGCTGCTAAATGAATCTTTCAGTGCTGCAGGTGGCTTGCCACAGCAAGCTCTCTACGATCTCTAGGCGTTTCAGCTGCTAAATGAATCTTTCAGTGCTGCAGGAATCCCTGGTATTTCCTTCTTCTTAGCCATTCTCTAGTTTCAGCTGCTAAATGAATCTTTCAGTGCTGCAGGTTAAAACACCAATCTTAGACGCGTATGACAGGAGAGTTTCAGCTGCTAAATGAATCTTTTAGTGCTGCAGGCCGTTCCTCGAATCAAAGTATTTTCCAGGTGGCTGTTTCAGCTGCTAAATGAATCTTTCAGTGCTGCAGGGGATTCTTCCTGGAGTAGACTCTGGCCGTGGCGTTCACTGTTTCAGCTGCTAAATGAATCTTTCAGTGCTGCAGGTGGCTACTCATCGTCTGCCTGCCCCGCTTTCTTCTTCGTTTCAGCTGCTAAATGAATCTTTCAGTGCTGCCGGGATTAACGCTGTTTACCAACGCTGAAAAAGTTTACGCTGCTAGACTCATCTAGCAGATGGAAAGGAGTTTCTAATGGATAAAAGCAAGAGAATACTAGCTGTTTTACGTGCTGATTTGGGTCTGCCTACACTTAATAAAGATAAGAGGCAGGAGTGGGCCGCCAAAAGCACGACGTCCGCAAAGCGCCTACTACAGCAGTCTGACGAGTTTGAACTCATACGGGAACGTCTGGCCATACTGCGCAACCTCTCCCATCGTGTGCACAACAAAGCAATGACTAGCATTTACTTCACCAAAAAGACTAATTATCTAAAATCCAAGAAAGGTGAATCTGGAGTAAACGCGCAGTCCCAAGCCTATAGAGATGTGCTGAACGATAATGACGATCCTTTAGCGTCACATCTCAAAGATCAAGGCGTCCCAACAGGATTTATAACGACTACAATAAATTTTGTCTCGCAGTGTTACAACAAAACCAAGGAAAAGCAGGTCAACATGGGCGACCAATCTCTACCATCATGGAAGTACCCCAGCCCTGTAAGTTTTGCACGAGCGCTGTGGCGTGTAGAGAAGATGGATTATGTAACTATGGACGGTACCGTCAAGAAAGTCGACGCCATACGAGTGCCTTTGTGGAGCAGAGACGCAGCTAAAGACGCCGGGAGGAAAGGCACTAGTAAATGCTCAGCGTGTATCCCCATATTCCCTCCAACCAAGAACAAAAACGGTAAGAAGATAGCCCACAACGATTATTGGTGGGCAAGGTTCAAAAAGCTGCTAGATAACGCCAGCGCACAAGGTGGCCTCAAAATAATCTGGGACAAAAAGAAGAAAAAATGGTGCGCCCTCATATCTGTGTATGAGGACAAAGCAGAGCCGTCCACAAAAAACAAAATCCTTGGAGTAGACATCGGAATCACTAACCCGGTCGTGTGTGCCGTTGGCCACGGTTGGGGAGTTAAGTTCATAGGGAGCAAGCGAGAAATGCTTAGAAAGAAAGGGTATTTCAAAAATAAAATTAGGGAGTGCGGCCGCTCCAGCAAGGGCAGAAAGTGGGTTCCTGGTAATGGTGGTCGGGGGTTCAAACGGCGCAACAAAAAAATGATGCAAATACAGAACGCGGCGGCCAGATACTGTAACACCAAGTGCCAACAATATGCCGCTAAGGTGGTCAAGATGTGCAAGAATTTGGGATGCGGCATCATAGCCATCGAGAAATTCAGAAAATCTCCTGTTAAACAAGCCCAGGAGAAGTCCGCCAATGACAGGGGATACGTTGAGAAGAAAGTGCTAATGTGGCGCCCATATCTGATGCATATGGCCATTATCAATGCAGCTACTCGCGCAGGTATACAAGTTATTCAGGTAGACGCTGGGTACACATCACAGAGATGCGCGCAATGCGGATGCATACTTAAGGCTAACAGGGACGTCAATAATGCCCAAGAGTTTTGTTGCCAGAAATGTGGGCATAAAGAAAATGCAGACGTCAATGCTGCCCGTAACGTGGCGCAGCAAGCCGCAGGGGAGTGGAAGGCCCCCAAAAAGATCAAAACCAAATCCAACGCAAAAAACAAAATCAAGGCCAATAAAAAGATAGGGTAATAACGAAAAAAGACTAGCAAAACGTGTAGTCCTGTTATAATGTATAGAGCGAACAGGAACCGCAACCAGATGGAGTATTTCAGATCCCAAACCATGTTCAGGTGCACGGATCGTGTGAACTGCAACCACCGGCGGCAGGTATTCGGTCAAGGTTTGTGGGCGCAAGAGCAGGATAGGCCATGAGGCTCCAGTTCAGCAGACAGGTGGCTCCGCGAGTATTCGTTGCCGTTGGATGGCTGGCCGTGATGTGGTGGGGATGGGATAACGGCAGACTAGAGATCAGGTGGGATTGGAGATGAGCATCTTGCACGATACATCCGTTGACTACTACGGCATTTTCGATAAGGCGTCCGCCGCTGATGACATCAACATGGTCGTGGTGGATGTCAGCCTCGATCCAGCGGACGGTCAGTGGGATATCCTCGTAAGGTCAGACGATCTGGATGTGAGCCGAGCGCGTCGTAGGTGGGAGACTGCTATCGAGAAGCGCAGGATGGAGAAGTCATGAGCGAACCTCATCAAGTCAGCGAGCCGGAACCAAATCCTCTCAGCCTCTACCGCGAGAACCAACGCCTTCGTGCAATGATTGCACATATGAAAGACGGCGGATGCCATGCTGCGCATCCGGGCGAAATCACCTACGAATGCTCCCTACACATTCCTGGCGGCAAATGTTGGGCGTGTAGAGCACGTGCCGCGATGGAGCCTGAAACAGACAACGATTCTCTGCGCCGTGCGATTCGCTTGGTGATTGATGCTGCCGAGACGCTAAGTAGCGCGGCGGGCTACGAGCCCGATGGTGAAGGTGGAATGGACCATCGTGGTATGTGTCAGCAAGAACTGGATGCTGTAGAGCGCGTGAAGAGATGGCTTGGGCCGAGGCCGATCACACCCGAACTAAGGGACTAGTCCTAGAGTGCATCGATCTACTGGACGCGAGGAATCTGAAATGAGACTGAGCGACAAGAATAGGGAGATCCGTCGAGAGTTCGACCTGGGTAAGCGGTTGGTGATCCGATGCGCTGATTGCCGTCGCGTAGTCGCGAGCACCCCCTGGGTAGTGCCTACATGGTCTTCGCCTAAAGAAGAAGTCTACGCTTTGTGCGGCTGGTGTAGGAAGCGCAAGGGGTCAGCCGATGAATCACCGCCTGAATAAACTCGCTGAAGCACTCTGCATAACGCCGACAAACAACCTGCGTCTCGAACTGTCGCATGTCGGTGGAAAGCGGGCGTGGTGGCTCTGTGGCTGCAAAGAAGGCGATCAGGCTCTTCCACAGACCGGCAACGCCGAGACAGCCGAGGAAGCCCTGGGGAATGCCGAGAGATGGCTCGCGCCGGAACTGGATCGTCTGGATTGGGAAGATCGAGAAGCAAAACGGCTGATGTACGAGGGAGAGGAGTGATGATGAATCTAAACGATGTAGAGATGGATGATCTGACCCCGTTTAAGCGACCTGTCTGTAGATGGGCAGTTCATCCTGTCATCGACGACGATAAAGTAATCGGTCATGAAGTCCTGCTGCGGCTCGGATTCCACAAACAATATATTCCGATCACCGAAGACCAAGCCAAAACCCTGAAGGCGATGCATCTAGATGCTTATGGAGCCCAGTGTGCGGCTGAGTTGGCCAAGAATCCCGTCATGCCGTCCGACGAGAAAGAAATACTTGCTGCCGCTGAGAATTACGAAGCGACAGTGGAGCAGGCTATGGACGACGCAGAACGCATGTTGCCGCCGCTTATTGAAGATCTGATGGCTTGTGAGCAGCAGAAGATACGGTAAAATATGTCACTCAAATGTATAGTCTGTAGCAAAAACATGGAGTTAGCCACTTTGCCCAACACTAGGCGCGGGCTCGTTCCAGTGCTGGACGGCGTAGTGTGCTACACAAGCGGGTCGTTCGGCTCCAACGTGTTTGAAGAACTGAACATCGGCAAGTACACCAGAAAACTGCTGCAGTTTGTTATATGCGACGACTGCCTGAAGAAGAACGCGGACAACATCTTCTTCGTGAAAGAAGTGACCACTAAGTCTGTAGTGGACTACATGACTTTAGAGGATTACTGCGCCAGGGAACAGCAGAACCTGAAAGACATGTACAGTAAGCTCGTGTTCAAATCCACAGAGAAGAGGAACAAAGATGAAAATACGTAACGGATTTGTATCTAATTCTAGCAGCTCAAGTTTTGTGGTGGGGTTTAACCCCGTCCCAGAAACCAAAGAAGAGTTGAAAGAAATGCTCTGGGGTGACCTAGAAGCCTTGGGAGCCTACGACTACGGCATCACCACCGAAAGGGCAGCTGATATTGTCTGGCAAGACTTGCAAGAGCAAGAAGGTCCTCTGACTCGTGAAGAGATCATTGCGATGATTTCACAGGACTACATGCCAGAACTAGACGGGCACAAATGGTGGAGCATCACAGATCTCAAAGAACAAGAAAAGGCCCGCGAGAAATACTACAATAAGAAGATAGAGCGCGCCACAGAATTGGCCAAAGAGATGTTCGAGAAAGCTGGCGAAGGCACCAAGTTCTTCCAGTTTCGTTACCACGATGATACTTCAAACGGAACTGTGCTCGAACATGGGGACGTCTTCAGGAACGTGCCCAGCTACAGAATAAACGAACACTAAGGATGAAAAATGAAGATACGAAACGGTTTTGTGTCCAACTCCAGCAGTTCCAGCTTCGTGCTCATCGTCCATCCCAATGATCACAAAAAAGCTATGGAACAATTCTCAGGACATGAATCTAAGTTCCTGAATGCCTTGGTCTCCTGGCGTAAAGTCCTTGGTGAGTGGGCACGTGTGTTTTCTGGCGAGTTCAGCACGGAGAACGCGTGTATTGATATAAATAAATTATTCATGATGTGGGAGGGGGATTTCTACAAAAAGCACCCAGAATTCCAGATGTGCTTCGATGAAATGCGCACGTGCTTCCAAAATTACAGACGGTACGTGACCAAGATCGCCAAATTCAAACCGTTCTATGACGAGAAAGATTACTAGGAGATAGACATGAAGACCAGAGACGGGTTCGTATCCAATTCCAGCAGCACCAGCTTCACTGTAGGTTTCAATGGCAAACCTCCAAACAAAAAAGAAATACTAGAAATGTTTGGAGTTGAGGAGCATTCCCCACTTCGGAGTTTGGCCTGGGAGCTGTCAGACTTCTTCGCGAAACGAATCCGTGATCTGGAGAAACACGAAACGGATTCGAAAGACGATTGGGAAAGGGAGTGCGCCGAACGCGACACGAGGCTGTTCAAAGAAGTTGGCCTGACATATCAAGGTTTCTTCAGATGTGAGCGTGATTTCGCGGAGTGCAATCAGCCCATGGCTGGGTGGGCTATTCCCTGGATAAAGAACGAAAAGCTTTATATTGTCAACCATGAACGGGGAGACATGAGATAGTGCGCTACCGTGTACGATCATACAGTCATCCCAGTTATGAGGATCTCCCTCACGAAGTCATGATACTTCGCGGGGCCGAAGCCAAGGACCTGTCATTGGTTGTCCCGGTCATGTTTGGTATGGGAGCCAAGAAAATCATAATTGAAGACGAAGATGAGTGGCTGGCCGCAGAGAAAAAGGCAGCGGAGGATTGTACATGAAAGTCAGGAATGGTTTTGTGAGTAATTCCAGTTCTTCCAGCTTTATAGCGCAGAAGATATATCTGTCCTACATGCATCTTAAAGCCATCAGAGAGCACGGCATTCTCCTCAAAGACATCTCGCCAACCGACCCTTGGGGTTTTGGTATTGTCTATCCAGATGACTTAGAGCACGACCGCGCCTCAGAAACACCTATAAGTCAGAAGCAGCTTAGAGAGTGGCACGATCTTCGCTACGCTGATGACGCTTGGATTATTGATGAGACGGATTCCCATATTGCTGGCGCTACCATCATGGATAATTTCAGTTTCAAATGGTTCCTGCGCGCCATCGGCGTACCAGAAATAGCCTTCATGTGCTTCGAGAATGAGCATTTTGATTGTTGTCACCGTGTCGTTGAAGATATGCTGACCAATAGATGTGGGTATAAACAACAAGCGTATCGTTACGACAAGTGGGCAGAAGTGGCCAGCGCAACCGTTTTTGTAGATCCCGAACCCGATGAAGAAGATCTTATAGCAGCAATACGTGACGCGATCTACCCTCTTGGAAAAACAATAACAGGCATCAGGAAAGAAATCAAAAGCAAAACGGTTGCGCCATTTAGGATTTCGATTATGACTGAAGAGTGGCTCATTAAAAGAAGGGAGGCAATAGATGGGGCTAAGTCATAATATTTATGTCGGCCCGTATCTGCAAATCAAAGGCGCAGATGATTTGTGGGAAATCCTAGAAGACCTGGGCGAGCGTTTAAGCATCTTCAATCAAGAGTACGGACCCGACGACTATGATTTGGTAACTCCCAACGTGGATTGGGGAGTTGGTCGGGAGACCTACCTGGACAGGAATTGGTGTGGCGAGATGTTGATGAGCGGCGCCCGCATCGGTAAAGAGAAAGAAGAATTTGCCAGGTTTTTCTTTACAGACATCTTGAATCTTCAAAACCGATGCGGCAGTGTGATCTTGGAGTGGGGCATTCTAGGAGAGATAATCTAATGAAGACCCGCCACGGATTTGTTAGCAATTCGAGCAGCTCGTCGTACACGTGTGATCTCTGCGGTGTAGCGCGCGTCTCGTATAATGAAGGCCTAGACGGCACAGAGATGGTCTATTGTGTTGGCTGCCACCATACCATATGCGAAGAACATCTTGCAGAACAAGATTTCGCAGGGTGGCTAGCTGAGCGCGAACACGCGCTTAAAAGAATAGGAGATGATATTACACTTGCACTTGAACAAGAAGAGTATGACTTGCTGGCGCGGCTGGCCAAGACCGCGTCTGACATAAAGCAGGACGTGAATAGCCCGCGCGATCCAAACACGGTGACGCCACAGTGGTGCCCCATATGCCAGATGGAGCGCCTACCGAATGTTCTGCTATTCCGGTACCTAACCAAAATTCAAAACACTCACCTGGATATCATCCTTGGAGAGATCCAAGAAAGATTTTCTGACTATGAGTCTTTCATGAAGTTCATTGAAGGCTAGATAAAGGAGGTAAAAATGAAGATCCGGCATGGTTTTGTATCAAATTCCAGTAGTTCAAGTTTCGTGTGCGAAGTTTGCGGTCATTCAGAAGTGAGCTACGCAGACCCTGAAGACATGGTCTACTGTGAAGATAAGGCCCACCTGTTCTGTAAAGAGCATTTGGTTGGAGTGGATTTAAACGACTGGATAGAAGAGCAGCGAAAAGAACTTCAGCGACTGAAAGAGAAGGTTGCCGAAGCGGTTGAAAATGATCTATACCATTTGGTGCAGTCTCTTACCAGGGAGATCAACCACATAAAAAATAAGATGGCAAGGGGGCGCCCAGAAAGTGAAAATGGCGACGGCCACGTCCCGTCGTCCCAGTGCCCACTATGCCAAATGACGGAATTCCATGACCGCATTCTACTCAACTATCTCATGAAGAAGCACAACACGGACAAGAAGACCATCACTGCAGCAATTCGAGGGCAATACAAAACTTACAAGGATGTTCAAGATTCTTTATCCTGAGCCAAGGAGATTTTTATGAAAGTACGCTATGGTTTCGTTTCAAATTCCAGCAGTTCATCCTTTACATGTGATGTGTGCGGCCACAATGCTTCTGGGTGGGACATGGATTGTGCTGAAGCGCAGATATTCCTATGTGAAAATGGCCACTCTATTTGCTACGAGCACGGGCTCATATCAGACAGGTTCAAAAAATACATGGTCGACCTGAAAGCCGGTATTGAAAAGGCCATAAAAGATGATGATTTCGAAAGCCTGGATAAGTACCGCTCTGACTGTGTCTACATTGAGAACCTTGCAGGGGCCACCGAGACGTTAGAAGAAATTCAGGATTTCCTGGAAGATCCAACAATGGCCAATATTCCTAAAATTGGGGATTATCGTGATGAGATGCTTTATGCCGCCCCCGCAGATGTATGCCCTATATGCGCCATAAAGAACATCGACATCCATACTATGGCCAGATACCTCCTCCTGAAAACCGGGCAGACGGCGCGAGAAGTAGCTTCAGAGATGTGCGACGCCTTCGTATCTCACAAGAAAATGCACGAGAAGCTGCGTGAAGTGGATTTACCAAAACACACCGTGGAAGTAGTTAAGTAGGAAGGAGACTAGCCGTGAACATTATTCTGGAGGGCATCAACAGAGAGTTCACCATCTGGTGGACATATCTCGATGACCGCCCAAAAGATAAGTTGGATCTCATAACTGCCATGCATGCCGTTGGCCAGATATATAGAGAGGGCGCGCGGAAGATAATGTGCACCCTATTTGACAATACTAGAGAAGTGGCATGGACCGGGTTCGCTCAATGTTCCTCTTCAGACCATTTCTCCAAACCGGCTGGGCGTAAAATAAGCCTCACCAGAGCCCTGGCCAATTCCGACATCGACAAGCCCATAAGAACCAAGATCTGGAAAGAGGTCGCGAAGACGTCCCCGAAGACACTCAGATGCAGCGTAGGCCACATACAGACGAGAGGATCCAAAAGTGAAGATTAGATCAGGTTTTGTCAGCAACAGCAGCACCAGCTCTTTCATTCTGATTGTGACGGAAGACGCTCATCAAGGGGTCCTAAAGCACATACCAGAAGAGTACCATCCAATGTTAAACTATGGATTTAGGGAGACCAAAGTCTTTGGGCGGCCCGCTAGGGTATTCACGATCCTTTCAGATCACGGTGGCAGTTACTCCAGCATGTGCTTGGAATATTGCCGCGAGGACATCAGTTTCCCTTGCCCTCCACCCAAGATTCAGCCTGAAGGCATGGACCTACCAAGACGGGCGCAAGAACCTGAGTGTGAGTACGAGCTGAAGAATGCCTACGAAGAAATCCTCAAAATAGTCGCCCCAGACGGGTTTTTTTCCAAGAGTATTGGCGATTAATCCTTGCGCTAACCAAATCTCTTGCTACGATATTACCAGAGCAAAACAGAAAAGGAGGCAATTAATGAATCGTCAGGTGATTACTGTAGAGGGATTTGGTGACGTCACCATTGCAGATTCCGAATACGCCAAGGTGATTAGGTCCGAAAACTACAACATGGGGTTCAACAAAATCACTGGATATATGGCCAGGTGGGGGAAAACTCACGATGACGATCCAGACTACGGCCCCGGACCAGAGTTGCTTGACATAGAGATTAGCGTCAATGACTGCCCCAACAATTGCCGTTTTTGTTACAAGGGCAACACGAGTGAGCCCGGCAGGCACATGTCGCTGGAGACCTTCAAGCGCGTCATGCAAGGTATGCCCAAGACGGTGACGCAGATCGCCTTTGGCATAACAGGATTGAAGGCTAACCCAGACTTTATTCCTATCCTGAAGCATTGTAGGGATCTGGGCATCGTTCCCAATTTCACCCTGTCAGGCGTAGGTCTCGACGAAGACTTTGCGCACCAGGTAGTGCCCCTTGTTGGCGCGGTCGCTGTCAGTGCCTACGAATCCGACAAGAACGTGTGTTACAACGCGGTGGAGATGCTTAGCCATATCGACCAGACGAACATCCACTTGCTCATATGTAAGGAGACCATGCCTTTCGTGGAGGAAGTTCTGGAAGACATTTGCCACGACCAAAGGCTTGCGAAACTTAGAGCAGTGGTATTCCTCTGTCTGAAACCGAAGGGGCGGGCTGCTGGCAGGTTCCACCAACCGTCGCAGGCAGACTACGATAAGGTCATCAACTACTGCTTGGAGAGGGATATCAGGTTTGGTTTCGATTCGTGCGGTGCGCCCAAATTTGAAGAATCCGTGATTGCCTCCAAAGCGTTGAAGGCACATCAGAAGCAGCAGCTCATCCAGTGTTCGGAGCGGTGCGAATCGTTCGGCATGTTTAGTGCCTACATCAACGTTGATGGTAAGTACTATCCGTGCTCATTCTGCGAAGACGAACCGGGGTGGGAAGACGGCTTAGAATTTGACAATTTCCTGACCGACGTGTGGCTGTCCGACAAAGTAAAGGCGTGGCGCGATAAGGCTTTGTCAGCCAAACGCGAATGCGTGATGTTCGATCTGTGACCAAGGAGACGACGGGCAATGCTGACGCTAGGAGAAAAGTTATTCATTGCTGACCAGGTGATCGTGTTCACCAAAAAGATGTTTGAGGTAGAAGGGCCTCTGGCCCAGCACTGGAATGAGTTGGACAGAGACGGTGAGCACGAAAAGTGCGACAGACTAACTGCAGAGGCGCGCAATTTCTGTCACCACCTGCGTGCACACGTACGCCAGGCCATCGAGAGGGGGCGTCTGTAGCCGTGTGGTATCTTACTAAGGTGTGGTTGTCCTGGCTGTGGCCGCCCAACGCTATCAATTTCATAAAATTCGTAATGGAAGATGATGGGGGCGCTGGCTCAGGACCGGCGTTAGCCCGAGGCGCATTGGCCCTTTTCGGCTGCCCACTGGCGTTGCTGGCCATGCTGATTAGCGCTAGTATAGTAATTGGCGTGGCAGCTGTAATAGTCACAACGATAGTAAAGTAAAGGAGGGAACAATGTGGACGCGTTTGATAAAGCTGGAATGTGATTTGTGTGGCAAAACCGTTACAGTAGAAAACCACAATCCCACTTCCGTGCCGCTTCCAAGCGACTGGAGGAAGTGGAGCGATATATCGACGCGCAAACTACTATGCAGCAAACGGTGCAAAGATCTCCATACGGAGATGACTGAAACCATAGCCGCAAAAACTGGAGAGTTAGAAGTGCGTGTAAAAGCCCGGTTCAAACAACTGGCAACGGGCCAAATTAGAATGCCAGAATGTCATGGATGCGGCGACGAAGTCCCCACTCCTCTGTTGGGGTCGGACGAGCAGGAGTACTGCAAGGAATGCTGGAGCGAGAAGTATGACGACAACGGGCTCCCTAAAACATCCAAAACTTGAAGAGGCACATCAACTAGTCATACCAGCAGTAACAGCATAGCACCAATCCATTACAGAAAATACCTAGAAAACACGTGCCCAAAACGCGCTCTCTTGCTATAATACTAAGGAGCACGGGACACAAGAGACAAGGACATGATGTGCCAGGACGACTAGACTCGATGGTTTGGATACCTCGCAACGATCTTCCAGACTATTCTATAGACGCCTCCGACCTGAAACTAAAATACCAATCTGGTTATGGTGCTTCAGAACGAGTAGAAACTCTGAAGCTATACGTGCCAGAAAAACTGGTGGTGGGCATTCCGAGAGCTTACTTCTACCGTGCTGCTGGTAGCGCGGCAGGAAGTGTAAAAGACTGTAGAACGCGGGGGCGACACGTCAAGTTCCCTTTCAAGAGCACCCTCCGACCTAACCAAGTTGAAATCACGGACACCTTTTATAAGCACCTTATAGACTCCCCTCATAATGGCGGTATCTTATGTGCACCCTGTGGCGCTGGCAAAACGGTCATGGCGTTGCATACCATTGCCAGGCTTGAGCGCTCTACCTTAGTCATTGTCCACACGTCAAGACTGCTTAATCAATGGATTGAGCGCATAGAAGAGCACATGGGAATCACAGCAGGGGTCATTAGAGAAGACGCTTTCGAGACGGACGCAGACATTGTAGTGGCAATGTTGCAAACTTTGCTGTCCAGGGGATACACAGCGAAAGACTTGAGCATGTTCGGCACTTGTGCCGTGGACGAAACCCATCGCGTTGCAGCGCCCACGTGGTCTAGCGTTATCAAATCCCTTCCTATGAAATACCGTTTGGGTCTCACAGCGACTCCAAGACGATCAGACAAACTCGACAACGCTTTTTTCTTTCATATAGGGAAAGTGCTGGCCAAATCTGAAAAGAGAGAAATGAAGCCTCGCATTTATTTTGTCAATACTAACGTGGGATTCAGGGTGCCCATGCTGGGAAACGGCAAAGTGAACAGAGCCCGCGCATTGAATATCCTGGCCAAGAATAAAGAGCGAAACCGTAAGATATCCAAAGAAATAGTCAAAGCTATAAAGTCGGACCGAGTGATTCTGGTATTATCTGACCGCATGGAGCTGCTGTATCATCAACGTAGACTATTAAAGGAACGGGATATCCCAGACGACAAGATAGGTTGGGTAGTAGGAGCCCACTGGGCAGGCGTTGATCCTGATGACCCATCAGAAGACCTTGAACAAGAAAGAACCGCTAGCGGGCCTCCCAAGGCCGTCCTGCGGGCTGTCAAGAAGATAGTTCAAGAGCACGCGCCTCACGAGGAAGTCACGGTGGAAGGAAAGTGGATATTCGTCAGTGGCGCCAATACGCTTCCAATAGATGATTTGCTTGCGATACCAGGGCTCACAAAAGGTAAATACAAAGGGAACACAATAGGACTGGCAACTAAAATAGTTGGTGGGCAGCCCAAAACAGTGAAGATCCCAGAAGCGCAGATGAAGGAAAACCAAAAGAGACAAATACTTTTGGCCACATTTGGGCTTGCCTGTGTAGATATAAATACTAATATTGTCGACCCATTGACTGGGCATAGCAATCTTCTAAGAGACCTAATAGGCACCAAACCAGAAATCGTGAGTGCCAGTAACTGCACAGGAAAATTAGTAACGGCGTCTTGTGTCGCTTATTCTGGAATAAAGGAGTGTGTAAAAGTCACTATTGCAGACAACTCGTTAGTGTTGTCAAACGATCATTTAGTCTTCACACACAGAGGGAAAGTGCCAGCGGGGGATCTTACCACACAAGACTACATACTGCGGCCACGTATTGTAAAATGCCCCACAAGAAGCATAGATGTAGACAAAGACGACATGTGGCTGGCGGGCATGCTATTGGGTGACGGGGCTATATCACAAATACACAAAAGGATAGCGCAGGTTATAAATGCCGATGAAGAGGTTTTGGAACATGTTTCCAGTATTTTAAATAACAGAGGAATGCTAATCAAAAAAGTAAAGTGCAGGGACTACCACTACTGGATACGTTCTAAAAAAGGTAAGGCTGGGCGCGGAGCGAAGACATGGCTACGCAGATTTGTTGAACGTTGGGGCCTTTCAAACACAGCAAGATTTAAACATATACCTATAGAATGGATGATGTCAAGCACCCACCTTATTAAATCTTTGCTTGGCGGGTTGTTTGCGTCGGACGGACATGTAGACAATAGGGGAACACCCGGATTCTCAAGTTCCAGCCGCAGAATGGCAGAACAAGTTCGTTTCTTGCTGTGGAGGTTGGGACTGCAATCCACTATACGTAAATCTGAAAGCACGTGGTCGATTGGGGTACCAGCCAGTAGTGCTTTGCGTCTAGACATTGATTGGCGCATAACAAGAAAAGCCAATAGACTTGACGAGCACAACCGTATGCATAACAAGTTATCTTTGGGCACTTGGAATAAAATACCTGTACATCTGGTTTTGCGCATTAAAGAGATAGCTAAGACCAAGGGCGTCAAAATAGAAGAAATGATTAGGTTATGCAGGAAATACGGCTACGCTGCGACTAACCTACGCCATAATCAACTAGAGGTAACTTACGAAGTAGCGTCTCTGCTAATGGAAATTCTCGGAGTAGAGGATGCTCCAGAATTACAAAATATTAAAAATTTCCATTTTATGCCTGTGCTGAATATTGAAACGGTTGGGCCTAGACCAGTAGGAGATATGACAGTACCAGGACTGCACCGTTGGGTGACGAACGGTATGTTAATACATAACAGCGAAGGGCTCGATATCCCCGCCGTTGACGTTTTAGTATTAGCAACACCACGGTCGGACGTGGAGCAGGCTGTCGGTCGTGCTCTTAGAACACTTCCGGGTAAGAAGCAGCCGATAATAGTTGATTTTGTAGACGCTGCCTCGTATTTCCAAGCGCTAAAGGGTAAGAGGCGAAGGCAGTATCGCAAGCTGGGCTACGAAGTAGTAGAAACGAGGTCATAATGGGCAGCAGAGAAGTCTACAATAAGAACAGGAAGAAGCGCTATCATGATGATCCTGAATACGCGGACTTGGTTAAGCAGCGTGTGCAGGAATACCGTGACAGGGTGCGCACTTCTAAGAAACGTAAACGCACACTAGAAACACAGGCGTTTGTGGCTCGTTGGCGTAAAGAAGGCATATCAGACGAGGAAATCGCCAAACGGCTGACGTATCTGGGGTCAAAGCCTCTTTCGCCAATAACTGTTGAATTTGGGGGCAGAACTGTTAGACTGATTCCCATTTCCATACTAGGCGCGGAAATAGGTTTTGCTCCGTCCACTATCAGGAAATGGGAGCGTATGGAAGTGGTCCCAGAAGCCGCGCATCGAGATTCTAGCAACAGACGTTGGTATTCTCAAATTTATCTGTCCATATTGAAGGCCGCAGTTGGCGCGTGCATAAAGAAAGGCTGGAGCCTGAAGGGGCTCAAGCAGGAGGTTGATAAACGATGGCGAAAGGAAGTGGCTCCACACGGAAGCGAGGCAGACCTTCTAAGAAAGCAAAAAAGAAGCAAGAGGCTCCGGTTACGGTAGAAGGAGAAATACACACTAAGAAAAAGATGGGAATAGCAGAATCAAACAAGTCCGAACGCGGCGTGTTTGATTGCCCAGAGACCATTCATGGGATCGCGCCGGACACTGAAGTAGTTGGGCATGTGCATTACAAGCAGAAGGTGTCCAAGAATATTGGTGGGGTATGGGCCACGATAGAGTTTGGACTTAGTTGCCCTTGTGCCACCACCCACTTCAATAGAGCGCAGGAGTGGGTTCGTAAAGCGGTGGACATTACCATTGACGAAGAATATGAGGGAATGTGCCGTGAAGAATGCGAAGAGGAAGAAGCCGAAGGCAACGACAAAGAGTGGCGCTAAGAAAAAGAAAGCCACCAAAAAGAAAGCACCGAAGAAAAAGGCTCCTAAGAAGTCGCCCGCCCCTAAGTCAGAAGACGGGGCGAGCAGCAGTTTGAGTGATCTCGAAGCTGTTGTCAAAACCCTGCAAAAGAATAAGGGTAAAGGGGCGCTAACCATAGTTGGGTCCAAGTCTAGCTATGCTATGGCGCCCAAACACACCATCTCTACTGGCTGTTTCGCTGTAGACTACGCTATCGCTGGAGGCATCCCCGAAGAGAAGATGGTCATAATATATGGCGATCCCAATGTAGGTAAGACGTCCAAAGCCTACAGCATAATGGGGAACTCGCAGCAGAAGTGTCGCAACTGTCGGCAGCGTATCAGGACCAAAATAAATTTCAAGGGTCTGAGGAACGCCGATGGCGAAGAAATTCCTGTTGATAAGGTCATTGTAAATTGGCAACCGTCCAGGTATGTCTTCGAAGCGGTTTATCATGACGCTACTGATAAGATCTTGGCTGAGGCCAAGATGACTCTCGACCTTACAACCACAAAGTCGTGCGGCTGTAAAACTGCACCTGAACCTTACCTTATAGCCATAGCCTGTATGGACCGTAAGTTTGATCACGGTTGGGCCAGAAATTTTGGGGTGTCTGGTGAAGGGCTCGTTATTGTTCAAGGCGAGACGGGGGAAGACACTATCGATATCATTGACTCGCTCATTCGTGAGGGTGTTGTTGATTTGGTGGTCATTGACTCCCTAGCCCAAATGGTGCCCAAGAAAGAGATCAAGAAAGACGCAGACGACGAACAGCCTGCACTGCAGGCCAAGATGCTCAACAGGGCCATGCGTAAATGGTCCAATGCTCTGGTAGGCTATGGTGCAGACGATTTCGCCCCCACCATTATCATGATCAATCAGACCAGGTTGAATGTTGGTATGTTTGGTGGGCAGTTCAGGCCTGGAGGTCGCGGTCAACTATTCGCTAGCACGGTAGATATAAAGCTTAGCAGAGGTAAGTTTTCCTCTGGCGCCTGGGCCAAAAAACACGTTGCGTTGGACAAAAATAAACGTGCTGTAGCTCAGTGCGTGAAGTTCGCCATTACTAAATGCATGGTAGGACCACCAAATACTGAAGGGTACTATCAACTGAACCTCCGCCCATTCAAAGGGCGAACCCCCGGAACTGTGGACGATGAACACGCAGTGGCCAATTTTGCTACAATCACGTCGATGTTCAAGCCAGGAGAGGATTTATTCGGACGAAGTTTCCCATCCGAACCAAAACTGGTGCAGGAGTTCTTTTCTGACAGGGAATATTTTTACACAGTGCGAGAAGAGCTGATGAAATTCCTGCTCACTGAATCCACAGACTGGATGGAATTTGGTGTGTGGAAGCCTGTTCAGAAACCCAAGAAAGAAGAAGAAGCCGACGTTATCCATGATGAGGATTGGATAGCCACCGAAGTGGAGTTCGACTAGGTGCCCAGAAAACGAGATAGGAAAATAGTGCCGCCCGCCATGCAAGAGAAACGCATGGATGGTGTTGCATCTTCGCGGCGGCACGAAACCCGTCTCAGCAAGAAGTTGGGTAAAAACGCCCATCGTCAGAGAGCCTCCGGGGCGCGGCAGGGTAAAAAAGGGGATATTGACTGGTGGGGCGACGGCGAAGATTGGTGGCGCTCCGTCAAGGTGGAAAATAAAACCACCGTGAACAAGGACAAGAAGTCATTTTCTATCAAGAAAGCACATCTAGAAAAGATAAGCAAAGAAGCAGCGGTGCATGACATGCTTCCTATGATGGCTTTTGAGATTCCTGGAATGACTACGCTAACACCACGAGATTGGGCGTTGGTGCCCATCCATAGTGAGGATGCTATGAAGAAAGTGCTTGCAGGACTCTCTAAAAATAGGAGACACGAGCCGCCGCCCCCGAAAGTTCGCCACAAGAAAATGCCTGGGTCGGCAGATTTTTTCAACAAGACGCTCTACGATTTCTTGAAAAAGCGAGCAGTGTACGGGACCAGGCAGCGTGAAGATGGTCTCCTTCACGTATCGGAGATGTATGACTTCTGCCCCAGAAGAGAAGTGTTCAAAATCTCTTTCAAAGGAGGCAGAAAAGATCCTCCAGATCCAGGCCTGCAAATGATCTTCGACCATGGCACCATGACCCATTATTGGTATCAGAATGCTTATATGGGGCCAGCTGGACACCTGTGGGGCACATGGAAATGCGTTGCGTGCGGAGACACCAGGGAGGGTGTGATGCCGTCTAAACCCTGCCAGTGTTCTATTGACGAATGCGGGAGCGAGTGCACGCCCGACCCAGAAATTGGATGCCGCATGTGCGTGGCTGAGGGCATGCTCATATCCACAGAGACGGGGCCTGAGCCGATAGAGGACATTATCGCGGGCGTAAAAGTGTGGACGCACGAGGGGCGCTTACGTGAAGTCACAGGGGTATGGAAAGAACACAGCAGGCGGGAGACAGTGTCCATCACTGTTTACGACTGTATATATCCAGTGCTGCTCACAAAAGATCACCCGGTTCTCATCGAAGTTGATGGAGCCTTTGAGGATATGGACGCAGGCGATGTCAGAGTAGGCGACACAGCGTTCTTCTTGAATAACGGAAAACCTTCCCGCACTGAAGTCGTTTCTGTAGCGGAAGGTCCTCCCCAAGCAGTGTGGAACATGGAAGTGGCCCAAGATGCCTCATTCTATGCGGGCGAGATTTTGGTGGGTAATTGCACCACTTGGGGTAGATGGGAATTCGTAGAGCCTAGAGTATTCTTCAAGAAGTACGGCGTCATAGGATCATGCGACGGTGTGCTTATGAATCTCCCAGGAGATAAGAAGAAAAAGCGTGTTTGGGAAATAAAGACGATACACATGGAGGCCTTCAAGCGCTTATCATTTCCATACACTAAACATATAGCGCAAGCTAGTCTGTATGGTATAGGGCTGGGCGTGGAAAACTTGATGATGACTTATATCCCAAAAGGCGACATGGGTGAACCGCCCAAGGCTTTCCGGCTTGAGACAGATGAAGGTTTGGCCTACGAAGCGCTAGGCAAAGCTGAAAAATTCTGGAACGCCATCAAGAGAGGATTGTTACCACCAAGATTGTGCAATGCCAGGACAGCTCCCAAGGCAATCAAGTGCCCCCACAAGAAGATCTGTTTTACCAACACAGCCGAAGCCGACGTCAAGAAGATCTTACAAGAGAAGAAGGAAGAGGGAGAGCTGGAATGGGTGAAATCATCATTGGAGTTGATCCAGGGATAAATAATTTTGGATTCGCTGTCTATGACGTAGAAGACGACAATTTCATAGACAGCGGAATATTCAGTGCACCCCCAGCAGGCAAGAAGGCACGTTTGCATTTTTCGGATGATTTTTCAAGAAGGTTCCACCTGCTAAGTGTAGAAATCAGAAAGATGATCCGTTGTCATAGAGAGGATTTGGGGTTGGTCGCTTTCGAAGGTTTCACTTTTCTAAGGCACGCTAAAGCCTCCACACTTGTCGGCGGGTCCATAGCAGCACTAATAAGCCACTGTGTCGCTTGGAACGTGCCCATATGCACAGTACTGCACGCGGAGATAAATGAATGGTTAGAAAAAAAGACAAGAAGCAAAAAGGAAAGAAAAAAAGAAATAGCAAAAAAAGTCCTAAGCCTGTGGCCAAACCCAAGTCACCCGTGGCCAAAGGAAGGAAAAAGAAAGCCAAAGATAGCGCAGCACCCTCTGGACGGCGCGGCACTAGCAGTAGTGGGAAAAATAAAGAGGGACAAGTTGAAATCGACGATGATAATGTGACCTACTTGCCGGTGGAAGAGCGCACATTCACTGCAGACATGATCCCGCGCGCTAACCAGGTTCTAGAAAAGATCCTGAAGCTCAACGAAGAACGCAAAAAAATACAGATGAAGCTGGCGAAGCTTCTATACGAAGTCAAACAAAATCAATACTATGTCCACTACAAAGACGACGATGGGAATGCATTCAATAGTTTTGAAGGATTTGTAGTAGGTAAGCTCAAAGAGGATCTCCGAAAAGCGTATGCCCTGAAGCAGATTTGGGCCAAACTACATGTCGAGGGCGGTTTGAGTGCCAAAGAGCTTGAACAAATTCCCTGGACCAAAGCGCAGATGATCGCTTCGGAAAGCAATTCACCTGAAGAAATGGAAGAGTGGAAAGAAAAAGCCATTCAGATGCCCTACGGGCAGTTCAAGAAGGAAGTAGATAAGAACAGAAAAAACAAACGCCGCCGGAAAGAGATCGTCAATCACAAAAATTTCGACAACAGCTTCGACGATGAGGATACAGAAAAGAAACCCAAGACAGACGAGAAGTGGGAGCGGCTTCTAGTCTACTTGTCTGAAGACCAAAATGAAGTAATTGAGGCGGCAATAAAGGCCGCCACAGGCCCAGCTAAAAGTGAAAAGAAAAACCAAGTCCTAAGCCTTATTTGCCAGGAATGGTTAGCATTCTACTCCAAAAATAAGACAGAGCACGAGCGTTTGGCTGCGCTGTTAGCACGGCTGTCTACCAACAGCGGGTACGAAATTTATTCTTTCCCAAAGAATGTGCGCAGCAAGAAAGCGCGCAAAGAAATAGTCAACAATATCCTGGACGATATTTACGATCTGTTTGGGATAGAGGCGCATATCGCGGATGAGTGATTCATGGCCCAGAAGAGAATACGCCGTAGGGAGTATTGGCATAAGAGAGCCGACAAAGGTATTTCCTACGTGATATCCAATATAGATTTTGAGGAATGCCGAGCTATCATTCAAAAAATGGTAAAAGGTTTTCCCACGGCGGAGTACCGGATTACCTACGGAGAATGCGATTGTAAAGGCTTCCGTTACAGAGGCAGCTGCGCTCATGTAAATTTCCTCAGTTGTTTAGTTGACGGTAAAACGGCTACTGAGAAAGAAGCGAGCCTTATCTGCAGCACGATAGTGCATTCTAGGCAGTTCAAAAAATATAAAGCAGAAATCATTGAGCGTGAAGGCAAAGTCGAACTCTTACATATCCGTGCGGAAGTTCCAGATCTCCCTACCACCAGGGTCGTAGAGTGGTATTCTGGTCTGCCTGTTATTACTGACATCAATATGAAAAAAGGTGGCGCAGATTGATTTCTGGACTACACTGGAACCAACTGCACCCCGGTAGTGAGGACGACCAATGAAACGTGCTATCAGGAGCATGCGAAGGAAGACGACTAGAAAGGAAACGTTAGCCGCCAGGCTATCTTTATTGTGTGACCAAAAGAAAGAGATCGACAAAGAGATAGCGCTTCTCAAAAAGGAAGTGGTTGATACGTTTGGGGAAAAGGAGCGTGTGGGCAGAATCGTCCACAATATCACCCAAACCAAAGTGGTTACTGAGGAGATGCTAGACAAGTTAGACGAAGATGGGGTGCTAGAAGACGTGCTTGCCCCCGAGCGCGTGGACATGAAAAAACTGAACGCCCTGATCAAAAGTTGCCCTGAGTACGAAAAATACTTAAGATACACCACTCGCAGTAGAGTAGATGTCAAGAAAGCCTAACGAATGAAAGTCAATAAACTGAACGACTTGGACGGCTCTAACTGGCTTAGACTTACCAAATCTTGGTGGACTCCCACAGGAAAATGGGCTGCGTGTCTTGACATCGAGAATTCATGGTGGGAAACCGAATACCCCATTGACCCCACGCACAAAATGAGATCCTACATAGGTTGTGCCAAACCCCCATCAGTTGCGCGTGATCTAGTCATGATGTTCACCAAGCGGAAAGAGTGGGTTATCGACACTTTTTCTGGCACTGGAGGCCTCATCCTCGGTGCTGCATTAGCCAACCGCCAGTGTGTCGCGTCTGACATTAGTCAACAACACCTGCAAAGACTGGACGAAGTGTCTAAAGAGTTTGTCATAGTGGACAAGCATCGTAAAGAGGCCATCACCCGCCGCGTTCGTAAGAAGAAAAAAGTCGTGTCTGAGACGGTGAACGTTGATTTATGGGAGCCTACTTTTGTCCCCGCCGATAAGTGTGAAGGCAAGCACAGAAAAATAAACATTGAAACCATATGTGGCGGGTACAAAGACGTCATGGACACTTTCGAAGACGAATCTTTCCATTTTATTATTACCGATCCCCCCTATGGGGTCGGGCACACCGTCAAGTTTGACGAGGCCTGCAAAATGGAAGGCATATCTTCAGAAGACCCCGAAGACATAGGCAACCTCCAAAACATGAAGCAGTTTCACGCCGCCATGATATCTTGGGCGCACGAAGCCTACAGAATACTTAGAAAAGGCCGTTACGTTGTGGTGTTCATGGGTGACCGTTACATGGATGGCGAGCTGGTGCCTCTGGGCTGGACCGTGGCCCAGGTGATGCGCACAGCAGGTTTCAAGCTAAAAGGTGTGTGTCCATGGAGGAATAAGACTACACAGAGACCGTTGAAACCTTATGCTTTAGGGCATGCTTACGTGCCTAACATTATCCACCAATATTTTATTGTGCTACGAAAAGAGGGTTAGCGCATGGGAATCCTGGAAGCAGTAAAGGCCAAGCATCCTTTAATTTGGCTCGTGGCCGACGACGAAGTAGACGTAATGCGCTTCTTGGCTGACATGAAGACTAAATTTTCGGTTTGGTCACGTTCGGGACTATCGCTTCCAGGAGATGATGCCAACATCGGTGGGTTCACGCCCCCTGCAGCAACAATAATGTCCTACTTGAAATTGAAGCGCCCTTCCTACCTGGTGTTACCTGACGCACACAAACGCTTGGAATCTGCCGAAGCGCAGCGAGAGTTCAAAGAATTGGTGATGGCCTGCGCACGCAGCCACGTAGGCACGAAAGGTGTTGTTGCCATCGCTTCTACTCCGGCGGTGCCAGAGGATCTTAGGACGCTAGCGTACATAACTCAATTCCCAAGGCCAACAACGGAGGATCTGAAGCATGTGATCATGGACGTTGGCACGGACACAAATAAGAAAATATCTGAAGACCGGGCTTCCCAACTGGCTTTTGCTCTATCTGGCCTTACTAGGACAGAGGCTGAGTTGACGTCCAGATTACTATTGACGAGCAACAAGAAGACAGTATCTGCGTTCGCCAAAGCAAAGGCTAGGCAGATTTCTGCAGGCACACCGCTACATTGGGTCGATACGTCCGACGTGACGTTGAACTCGGTTGGCGGCATGGACAAATTAAAACGCTGGATAGAGACCCGTGCCTATGCGCTGGACGCTAAAAGCGGCTTACCCAGACCACGAGGCATCTTGCTGTGCGGTATCCCTGGTGTTGGTAAATCCCTTGTGGCTAAAGCAATTTCTACTGCGTGGGGACTGCCCCTCCTACGTTTCGATATCGGCGCCGTTTTTGGTCCTTTAGTCGGGGCATCAGAAACCAACATGCGTAGGGCGCTAAGTATCATCGACGCCTGCTCTCCATGCGTCGTATGGATTGAAGAACTTGAAAAGGTGACTGCTGGGGCTCAATCTTCTGACCGCACCGACGGAGGTACCACGGCACGGGTAATCTCTGATTTTCTGGTGTGGTTGCAGGAGAGGGAATCTTCAGCTTTTGTTGTGGGGACGATCAATAACGCCGATGGGGCTTCCCCAGAAATGGTAAGGAAAAGGCGTTGGGATGAAGTATTCTGGGTGGACCTGCCCGGTTTAAAGGAACGCACAGAAATCTTCAAAATCATGTTTGACAGGTACGATGTTGGCATGTCTCTATCCAAAGAGGCAATAGAGATTTCCGAGAATCTCACGGGAGCTGAAATAGAGCAAGCCGTAGTAAACGCTATCTTTGACAGCTACGCAGATGACGCCAAATTGTCGTCGGACCATCTCGTAGCGTCAGTTAGATCTATGAAGCCGCAATCACACAGTTTGAAAATAGACTGGCATGAAATGCTGCGTAAATTCGCTGGCGCGTCCAGCGCACAGTGGTCTGTGCCAGTGCCAAACCGCCCCAAAGTGAAAGGAAAACGGAAGAAAAAATGAACAGAACGGATATGGTGGAGCACCTTAGAAAAAGGCGAGTCATCGGCACGGATAAGAGGACGGTAGAAAACGCCGTGCTAGAAGTTCTCGGTGCGATAGCGCACGGGCTTTACCACGAAGGTGAAGTTAGAGTCATGGGCTTTGGGACATTCTTGGTGAAAGAGCGCAAAGAAAGGATGGCACGGAACCCCCGGACGGGGGAGCCTGTAGTAGCCAAGGCGCACAACACCGTAGTTTTCAAACCCAGCAAAGACCTTAAAGAGTCCATCCAACCCAAGAAGAAAAAGAAGACCAAGAAGAAACCCGCCAAGAGCACAAAAAAGAAGGCTAAAGCTAAAGCCAAACCCAAGAAGAAAAAGAAGGGCTAGACGAAATGCCTGTGAAATGCCGTAGAATTAAAGGCAAATACAGGGTGGTGGAATCTGCTACTGGGAAAATAGCAGTGAACGCCGCCCTGACTCCTCTGGACGGAGGAGGCCACAACACCCAAGAAGGCTGTGCCGCGCAAGCGCGGGCCATCAACGCCGCTACCGAATCCAGAAAAAAAGATCGGGCGGAAGAATAGGGGGCGTGGTGGATCTAGCAACGCTGAAAGAGAAGACCGACAAAGAGCAGGAAGTGATTGCTACGTGGTTCTTCTTTCTGTGGGTGCCTTGTTTAATCCTAAAAGGCCTAGTATTGTCTTGCCTGATGTATTGGTTTATTCAGCCGGGCGTAGAGGCTCCCCTATCGCAATGCATAGGTATAGTTTTAGTAGCAAATTTGCTTATCCCACAGTACAGCCCCGTGAATCATCAAAAAATATATAGAATGATACTAGGGCCGACATTCGTTCTTGCTGCGGGTTACGTAGTTCATCTGGTGGGGTGAAAAACGGAGTCAGGCAAGTAAAACGAATGATAGGTGCCCCACCCAAACGGAAGTTCTACACAGAAAAGTGAGACAGATGGTCAAAGGGAAATGGCCCATGGGGCTAGCAAAAGATAGACACCGCAACACAGGCAGATGTAGGAACAGGAAAAGCAGGAAGTCGCCGCCTCCTATGTCCCCCAATATATGCCCGACTGTGAAGGGAAAGGGTGGATCAAAACTTATAACGACTACGCAGGGACAAGATCTGAAATGCGCATAGAAGTGGTGCATTGTCCCGCTTGCAACGGCCTTGGATATCTTCTGTAGATTTCACCACAAAAGTGTGGATAATCGACTGAATGGACACAGGAATGATTGTACTTCAAGGAGAAGACGATGCTGCCATTCGCAGAGACCATGTGGGCTCCTTTTGTCCTAGCTATAGAGGGGCTCATTGGGTGTGGCAAGACCACACTCACCAGGACACTGTCATCCGCATTGAACTACAAAGCCTTTTTCGAACCCGTTGAAGGCAACCCTTACCTAGAAGATTTCTACAACGTCGTCACCCCGCCAGGCTGGCGCGAGAAGATAAAACAAGTGCTGCTGGGTCACGTGCAGACAGGCACCGCTGACAACATTATGTATAAGCTTGACAGTTTGGGCGTCACCTACAGCTCGATACCTGCGTTTATGCAGCTGTTCCTGCTGACTCGACGCTTCCATCTCTACATGGCTGCGCTTTACTCCGATGCTTATGGGTTCAAAGGCGCTCTTCTAGACCGAAGTCTCCAGGGAGATACTGTTTTCGCACGTATGCTGCATGAAGACGGGTGGATCAACGACAGGGACATGGCCACTTACTGGGGGCACTGGCAGCGCTTCAAAGAGTTCGCCCCAAATCCACACGCCTTCCTCTACCTGGAAACGTCCCCTGAGACTGCGCTGGAGCGCATGAGAGAGCGCGCTCGTAGTGCAGAGGTAGGCGTGCCCATAGAATACCTTCAACGGCTCTACGACCACTACGAGCACTTCCTGGAAGAGATGAGTCGTAGAGCAGTAATCATTAGGCTTCCCTACGACCCACCAAGGGAAGTCTACGACGCAAGAGAGTTTCCTGACGTCTACCCCAGCTTACAGGAGGAAGAAAACCCGGCCTTTAGAAAAGTCCTCCATCCAGATGAAGGGGATAGGGTGGTGCGCCTTTTGAAAGAGAATTTCCCCACCTACAAGTGGTTTGACAGGCACAGGGGCAATTCGGATCAGATGCTAAGCGGAGGGGACAAGTGAGAACACGACACTCGCTTATTTTTTGCCGGTCCAACGCCATGTTTGCGGGCAAGTCCGAGACCGCGAAGAGACTGGTATCTATAGCTGAAAAGGGACGCAAGATCAAGTGGGCGTGCATTCGGCCTCTCGAAGCCAAACGCAAAGAGGATTCAACGTACTCCCACGTCACGCACGCTGGGGGCAAAGCTCACTGCTACTACGTTGACACGGCCATGGAAGCTAAGCATCTCATCGACGATCTTATTGACGACGGGTGTGGCCTATTTTGGATTGACGAGCCTTTTTTCTGGTCCAATCTCACGGATTTCAAATCCCTGGTGTTCAGCACGCTGGAGCGAGCAAATGTTATAATTTCTTCTCTAACGTGTACAAGCGAAGGAGAGCACTGGGAAGAACTTTCTATGCTCCTGGCGTTAGCCGACGAAATTTTTCAATGTAACGACGCCGTGTGCGTGGACTGCTGCAAAGTGGCGCTCAGGACGTGGCACGTTGGCAGAGAGGAAAAAACAGCAAAGGTGAAGGTTGGAGGGGCAGCAGACTATATTCCTGTCTGCGTAGACTGTTGGAACGCGAGGGCAGAGAGGGCAAAAGTTGGCGCTGAAAAAGGCTGACCATCAGGCTTTGTTGGATTTGGTAGACGTAGTCCACTTCCAAACCCTGGAAGAAATACCTGCCACCGAAATATCTTTGCAATGGTGGTGCGATAAATTCCGTCCGGGAATAAAGAGGACGTCGCAAAAGCGCGCGTGGGAAAGATTCAAAGCCGCTTTGAAACGGCTGGATATTGCTTTCCAAGTTAAGCCTGGGCGAGTGATTTTTGAGGGGGATCTCGCCCAGGCTGTTCGTGATCGGCTAGAGACTCTAGTTGATGGCCCCAAAAAAGAGGCGCACGCAGAAAAACGGAGGGCTTGGCAGAGAGAGTATCTGGCCAAGAACAAAGATAAAAATCGACAGTGGGGGCGCAATTACAGGGAAAAGAATAGAGAGTACGTGAAGGCGTGGCGGCATCAGTACTACCTGGACAACCAAGAAAAGGCTAAGGCCCAAGCGAAAGCGTGGGCCAAGAAAAATCCAAAGAAAGTGCGGGCTAAACAAAAGAAATGGAATGAAAAGAATAAGGACAAACTCCGAGAATACCGAAGAAAGCGCTACCACGAAAACGTAGAAGAAAGCCGCCGCAAGGCCCGAGAAAAGTACCATCGCAACAAGAGGAAGAGGGAGACTAAAGAGGAACGAGAAAAACGGTTTGAGTCTCTATTGGAGGACTAGTTTTGAGCTACAGGCCCATAAGCGACATGATGATTTTGGCGCGCCCCAAAGTGAAATATTATGGGGCCTACCCGTCGGGATTTCTATCCAGAGCCAGAGAACTTTTGGGCGTGCATGCAGAAGAGCCAGTCCTTCACGTATGCTCAGGTAAGATAGAAGAATACCCGTTCGCGGGGTTCGGACCAAACGACGCCACTGTAGATATTGATTCCTCTCTGTCTCCTGAATGGGTCATGGACGTTAGAGAAGAACTGCCGTCCTTGGACGCAGAATGGGGTGGCCCCCTATGGCCAGCGATCTTGGCGGACCCTCCCTACGGCGAGACGGAAGCAGAGAACTATACGTGTGGAAGATCAGTACTGCCCGACCCGAACAAACTGTTGAAGATGTGTCTGGAGCACGTGCGGCCCGGAGGAAGAGTAGGGATGTTGCACTACTTGGTGCCCAGACCGCCAAAGAAAATGGACGGAAAGAACACTAAATTTGTCGCCGTCTTAGGTGTGATGACGGGATTTGGGCAGAGAATAAGGGCCTATTCAGTGTTTGAACGGCCCTTATAGACTAGTCGTCACCAAGAATATTTTGTAGCTCTTCTTCTGATATGCCCATCTTCCTGGCCACCTTTATTATCTGTGACCGGGAAGGGTCTACTCCTGTGCCGTTGGCCGCTGCAGCCACCGCTTTTCGCACTGTAGAAGAGGCTTGGCACTTTTTCACTAACCGCACAGCAGTTGCTCTTAGTCTGGCCTTGACCTGATCCCACTCTTTCTTCGTTTCAGGATCGGAAAGCATTCTAGCCTCCTATTGTTCCCCGTCGCTATCGCTAGCAGCAGGGTATACCCCAGAACCACCCACGTCGTGGTGGTCCATACCCCGATCAAACCGCTTGCTGAACTCACTCATCTCACGGATCATCTCTCGGAGCTCTTCTCTCCATTGTGTTTGTAAATCGTTTCGGCTGGTCTCAAGTTCCTTCACCCGAGCCTGGAGAGCCGCCGATTCTTTGAGGAGAGTTTCATGGCAGGTGACTTGCCCAGATTTTACAGTCAGTACTTCGGTAACCAAGGCGTCAATACGCTTCAGCTGCTCACGCTGTTCTTCAGTCTGAAGATTTTTGATTTTATCTTGGATGTCCTTGAGCTCTTTGGTGAGATCCCCAGTGTCCCTTTTTTTAGATTTGGTTTTAGACGTGCCGTTCTGCCTGCGCTCTTTGATGAGCGTGGCTATTATATCGATCAGCTTGCCGAAACCGGCCACGCCTCCACTCACAATGGTGAGAATGAGGACCAGCGTCGTCACATCAATTTCGATTGCAGCAAGCACCATGTTAGCCTCTCCTCTGACCCTATTAAGCTAACCACCGCAACGTCGTCTCGCCATATGATGTCCCTAAATATAACAAAGCTCAGGGTTACCGTCCACGATCTTAACGTAGGTGAGGCCCTCTGGCCCAAAAGATCCGCTGTTCAAATACATGCGGCCCTTATATTCCCTTACTTCTGGGATATGGGTATGTCCTAGTACCACAATGTCGCCCAACAAATTTTCCATGGCCCTATCAGCGATGGGCTCCGCATATTTTTCTTTCCCGTTCATGGCCGCGAAAGAGTGGCGGACTTTTCGTTGGATTGACGTGCCAGGCCCCATAAAGTAGCAGGCGACCTTGTCCGCAGTCACAGCAACCCACGATGCCATTTTAGACGCCGTTCCGGAGAACGTGTCGAACTCGTTACCATGAGCTAAGACTATACTTTTTCCTCCGTCACTGTAATTGTAAGGTTGGGCCGCAACACGCATGTTGTTCAAACGGCGCATTCCTTTGAACTCCGCGTCGTGATTGCCCGGTATATAAATTACTTCATACGGAAGTACGTCAATCTCTAATAATATATCTTTATTTTGTTCTACTATGTCGCAGTAGTCGTAGTGCCAAAGATCGAACACATCTCCAAGAAGGACCAGGCGATCCCACTTGTCCCTATGTATAAGTTTAAACAACTCCTTGTTGGCCGACCTGAACCTACCTGGTTGGCCAAAGTGTAAATCTGATACTACTAAAGTGCGCATGGTGTGGCCCCCTCGCACAGCCTGAGCATCTTTAAATCTTCTGGAGACGTCAGGTCCGGCAAAAGATTTTTCACAGGCTCAAACGAATCGTTGCGAAGCATCCCATCCAAAAGATGAAGGTAACGTGCGACGACCTCGCTACAAAACATCTTGTCTGGCGTGTCAGGCACGCACATTCGCGCCAGACGCTTGTTGACCTTCTCCAGCACCAGGTAAGCACAGAAGCGGCCGATGCCCGCGAAGTCGTACTCCGCCCCCAGCTCCCGAAAGATGATGTAGAGAGCTTTGGGACCCATTACATCGTCTCTAATTCGGAAGGCGTACATGAGTTTGTTGTGGTTGTCCCATCTTTCCGCCGCGACCAGGTTCACTCCAGATCCAGTGGATTCAAGAACCCACCGGTAGCCTGTGGAGAATGGGCCGCCTATATGACTGAAGTGGATGGAGGCGTGGGAAACATCGGAATTGGTGATCTTACGAATGGCCCATGAGATCGGACTGCACGACTTTGGCCGGGATAGTACTATAGCAATCATGGCTCATATCACAGATCTGGCATCGTCTTCTTACGGCCAGCAACAGCCGTAACGCCGACTGTTCTTTGTGCGCCGCCCGTTTCCAAGTGAACTTTCACAGAGAGCTGCCAATGCGGGAGGAACAGTGCTGGGCGCACACTCTGCACGCCCATGAAGACCGTGTCATCTCCGAGCATGGGAATTCTGCACACCTGGCGACTCAGCGTGACCGGGACAGACATCAGGTGGCAACGAAGATTCTCTTTGGGGTCGTGAGCCGACGTCCAAATGAAAATCGAAGGCGTCTCGTAAGGATTCCAACCCCATATACCCGATGTGCTGGGGACTGGCACGAGGTTGTCGTTGATTTCGCCTTTGGTGGTGGTCTCGCCGTCTATATTGTGGGTAGATTCGCCCTCTGCACACGGGATAAAAACGTCAGACTGCACCTTGGCATTCCCAGTGCCCGCAGCTTCTGCAGGAGCGCTTGCAGGAGCAGTGGCCACAAAAGAAAAAGTGTCTTGGTATAGCCCATTCAAATGTCGAACGAAGCCGCCCACGAGGTAAACGTGCTCCAAGAACTGCCCCGTGATGGTATAGTCCCCCGCATCCGATTCCTGCAACTGTAGGAGGGTGCCGTCGCCGCGTTTGAGATCGGTCAGATCGTCGAATGCCCCAGTGGTGAACTGGTTGTACCCCGCAGGGAAGACGTCCGGGTTGACCCTGACCGAAGCGCAGGTACCGTTGGTCCCGATTGGGCTGACAGGTGCGAAGTTCACCCAATTTCCCGCCGCGTCCACGATGTGAACCTCATCCACACCAGGGGATTCCGTTGCGTCATGCGCGGCCACCAATGCGTCCAGAATCGTCTCGTTCTCTGTTGAGAGATCTGCTTTGAAGGCCACTCTCATGGTGTCGTCTTCGGAATATGTCTCGTCTGTATCCAGGGCAACCGTGATGGCGCTCTGCTGGATGTCGTAGACGAAGGTGGCCACATTGACGGCGCCCTCGGGAAAATCGGTGCTGATCGTGTAATCCTTATACGTGGCCATTAATCCCTCCGAAGGTCTGCTTTACTGTGACAAATCAACGACGCCGTTGGGAGTCTGATCTTCCTGCCCATCTGCGCCGCCACAGGGTAATTTCTGACTTCAATGTCGACTGTGTGATCACCTGGAGACAAGGTTACGTTGGCGAAACCGGATTTGCTGATCAGCTGTTTTAGGCTGCCTTTAACCTCTTCACTCATAAATCCATCACCGTTGGGATCTACTATTGGTGTGGTTTCATCAAGCATTACCCTGATATCGACACAGGTCTTGCCAAGGGCGCGGAATTCGCACTGCCAATCCAACCGATAGTCGCCACCAGGGGCGTCGTTGGCCTCAACACGCAGATGCCTGCGCCACTTTGTGCCCACCATGGACATCTTCGTGAATGACTCCCCTGTGTAGATGTGCTTCACAGTTGGGGCCGCAGCTTGGCGACAGATATCCTTCATTCGCATGATTACGCCTCGTCTACCCGCCAGATGACAAAGTAGTCATCCAACGTGGGTGTGTGTTCTGTGTCCGTCGTGGTCAGATTGAATCGGACTTTCAGATTCTTTTTGTTGTCCCACGCTTCTGAAGCGTCCGCAGTTTCCAGAACGCCTCCAGCAGTAGTTTGCCACCAGTCCACCGCACGAGGAATCCCCAATCCAGTTTTCCAGTGGTTGCCGCCGTCCAAGGAAATGTCCATGCTGAGCGAGGTGAATGGCGCTTCAAAACCATTCACATAAGGAAGGATTTCGTAGACGTCCAATCCATTCTGGATGACCTGTGCGTAGGATGTCAAACTGCCCGACGTATCGTAGATGGGGTTACTCACGCGCCGCCAGTTGTCCAGATTGCAGGTGTACGAAGTGCTCTTGCGAGTCAGCCTGAAATAGCAGTAGTACACAGACCCCCGACTAGCCGAACTGATATCGAAGATCGCGGTTTCCCAGTTAGTGCTGGATGTGGTGTAATAAAAATACTGTATCGGTGATCCACTAGAATAGAGCCCGAATTGCACTTGCACGTTTGGAATACTGGTCTTGATGTCGATTTTCACAGCGCCATAGGATGACCAATCTTGGTAACTACCTATATTTTTTCGGATGCCGTACCAGAGCTGCTCTGTCCCTGTAGAGGTGTGGGTCATCTTCAACGAGCCTGTACCCTCATTATAGACCGAGGTGTCCAGAGCAAATGCACCATCTCCAGAGTACCAGACTTCGTACCAGGGTGGTGTCGCGACAGCGTCGAGCGCGTCATACTGCGTGTCCGTCGTATTGGCATCCAAAGTAACTTCGCCACCAACGACCGAGATATCTGCACTGCTCTCGATCTTTGATGAGTCCGCGAAGAAATCCACCAACGCGTTGCTCGCGTCGTCGAGACGGATATAGGTTTCGTCGTCTCCAAGAAAGGCTGCGACCAGGTGGTTGGCCAGACAGCCGCATTGAAAGCGGTCCATGTAACGCCCAGCAATAACCAGTTTGGAACCCGCAGCCTGGGAGATCTTGGATACCTCGATTTCAGCCCCAGTCAAGATTACTTGATCCGTGGCGTCCTCCATCAAGATGGACCAAGTGCCGGGGTCATTGACCTTGACCGACCAACATTTGACTTCGCCGCCGTCTTTGGTCCGTATACCGACGTCGGGGTCGTCGATACGTAGACCCCACATATGGATCTCGGAATGATCGGCGTAGAGCCCCTCGTCAAAAGTTCCATCGAGAGTGCAATTCCAAATACGAACCGTGCTGTTATCTTCCGCTTTTACGCCGTAATCTCCGCCAGACGCTTGGTGAGAAATCCGCAAACCGTTGCCGTGAAATCTGGCCTCGTCAACGTGAATCGCCTTCTTTACCCCCGAGAAACTGACCGTGTTGGCCATCACAGAGGCCAAAGGCTCTTCTACTTTAATTCCTTTATCAAAGTTGGAGATCTGCATGTTCACCAATTGCCAGAACTGGTAAGTGGTGGGGTTACCTGGGTCTGCCTTTATAGCAGTTTCGTTGCTGCTGTCTCCGTCCAGGAAAATCCCCATCATGCCGCCAACGGAAACGGCGCCCATTCCTGTTGGAGTGGCAAACAAATCGTTATCGGGGTCACTGGGTTTGATGCAAACCGCGAAAGGACCATCACCAGTGAACTGGGTCAGAGTTGGAAGAGTGAGGGCGCCACCAGAATTGTCTTCCGTGTAGACTCCCGCCCCAATCCGAATACACCAGTATTCGTCGGATGGTTTAGTCAATCGCAGAGATATTGCGGCCGCGACCGTCTTGAACGGTTTGGTCTGTGTGCCATCTTCTGTGTAGCTGTCCGTGCGCTTTTCCACATAAATGGTGTGGGAACCGGAGGCCGAAAATGGGATTTCGAGATATTCCGCAGCGGCCACAACCCCATCACCATCGGGATCGTACTGCTCCTGAGTCATAATGGGATTGCATTCCATTATTCTTTACCCACCTGATAAATACACGTCTGGGCGCCGGACGGCGTCGCAGGGGTGGCCGTCGCTGGCAATCCAGAGGTTGAATAGGCTTGAGTGAAAAGCGGCCGCCTGGACGCCCCATAAAAATGTAAAGCGCTTAGCCAGGATGGCGCTACGCCTCCAATGCCAGTCCAGTTGCTCTTGATGGCGAACCAGTAGTAACCTGAATTCGGTATCGTGTAGGCCGAAGCCAGATTAATGGTTTTCAAACCTGCCGGTGTCTGCACGACAGCCCCGCCCGCAGCGCAATAAGCCACCCGCGTATCCGGCTTCCCAGCTGCCAACGTCCAGTCCGTTGTGGCCGGATTGGTTTGACTGTAGAGCCCCACCCACGTGGTGGCCCCATTGCCTGTGGCCCCGCTGGTCAATTCCATTAAAAAGGATGTGAGGTTGGTTCCAGCCTGGAGCCACGTACGCATATAAACTATTAGGTCTTCTGTGGGAGTGGCTTGCCATCCAAAGTCGAACGGATCACGGCCCATCGCGATCCATTCACCGGATTTGCTGTTGTCCTCAGGACACGTCAGCAACTTATTTGAGCTAGCGATCTGCGCGTTCACCGTCGCACTGGAGGCGATGCTGTCGTTACCCGATACCAACGACGCCGTCAAATCCAGGCGGCCGTTATGCTGTGCGGAGTAGGCGTAAGTGTAGCCCTGCAGATAGGAGACCTGAGCGCTGATCTGCGCATCCTCTTCCACGCGCAGCCCAATGGCGCCTTCAAGGTGGTTGGCCTCTACTTTCACGACGGCCTCGCCAGTGGCCATCACGCACGAGTAGCCTGGGCAGTAGCAGTCCGTCATGATGAGATGGACGTCAGCATCGGCTCCATCTGCAAACACAACTGCGGGGTCACATTCGTCTGCCCAACAGAGCTCGATCTGTCCATAGAGTTTGCCGTCGCTGACGCGAACGAGTGGGGCTGTGCCATCTATGGCCATCAGCTCGTCACACTCCAGAAACAGGTGGCCCCAATTCAGCTGAAATAAAGGATGGTTATCCTCCAACCACCCCTGTGTCAGCTCCACAGAGAGCACGCCGCCAGACGCCTGAATCGCGGGCTGGGTTGCCCCTCCAGGGACGATGCAGGTGTTGGCGCGGACATAGGACATCGTGCTGTTGGTGGAGACCCGCTTAATCGCGCCCGCAGTGCCCTCGATGTGATTGACACGAAGGCTCGCTGCGCCGTGCATGGTCACCAGGCCGACGATGGTAGCCGCCTCTGCCTCCACGTAGACATAAGATGGAATCGTGAAGCTTTCCGTGTAGAGCCCCCCGTCAACGCATTCTATTGAATAAGAATTGGCCCAAGACGGAGGCGGAACCTCCGCCGCTGCTGCCGCCAGGGCCTCCGTAAAAGTCGGGAACGCGCTGTCAATGGTCCTGCCATCATTCTCGCTCTTCCCGTGTTTCCCAACATAGAAAACGTTTGCTTGCTCAACCGCCGCTGGATAACACTTCATGCGATTACTCCCTACCCAAGATGTAAATCAGGGGATTGGAGGACGCTACAGCCACAGGAGTTGCTGTAACGGGCAGGCCTGCTGTCGCGTAAGTTTCCTGGTAGGCTGGATAATTGTCCCCTCCATAGAAGAGGAGGTTGCTCAACCACCATGGCGAATTGCCGCCGATGCCCGTCCAATTCACTTTAACTGCCAACCAGTAGAACCCTGTGGTTGGAACCGCATAGCTAGACGCCAGCGCGACGGCCTTTTCTCCGGTGGGCGCCTGAATATTGGTTCCCGCGCCTGCTGTGGAAGCCACTAAAGTGTTGGGCTGCCCTGCCGCGACCGTCCAGTCTTCCTGGTCAGGATTAGTCTGATCATAAAGACCCAACCATGCAGTCATTCCAGGCGCGGCGCCAGCCCCAGCAAGATAGACGGCGAGAGCTTGTAAGGTAATGCCTGTCGGCAACCAAACCCTGTAGTAGTTGATGACGTCTTCCGTCGGGAAAGCACGGTAACCGAAGATGGAAATGTCTGTATTGTGAGCGACCCAGTCACCAGGTTTGCGAGTCACCCTGGGTGCCATGATAAGGTCGCCAGACTGCGCCTGCGGAACAAATCCATCCGTGCCGCGCGTCTTCTGGTACTCCACTGGCCCCGCATACGTGATGTTGGCCAGTCCTCCTGTGGCTTCTAGCACCGTCCCGGAAAGGCGGTCCACGTGCAGGTTGATGATCCCATTATTCGAAGCGGAGACTGCTGTGTCAGTGCTAATGTGTCCCACGAACGCGTCGACCACAGAACCAGACCCGTCCACGTAGAGACCGTAGGTGTTTGATGGCGCATATTCAAGTATGTGGTCGATCTGTGCCAAGACCGTGGAGCCGTTCAACGCGTAGATCCCAACGCTGGTGGTCCCATTCAGATAAACGTCCTGGGCGAACAGGTGCACATGCCCCTGCAGAGGCGCAAACAGGTCCCCAATGACGGCCCCTATGTTGGCTGAAATCTGGGCGCGCCGGACGGAGACCACCAAAGCCCCTGTGGAAGTATTTACAATTCCACTAGGTGTGCCTGCCCCAGAAAGAAGCAGATCAGTGGTTGTGACCTGCGCTACACCGCTTCCAGCGGTCTTGGCTATTGCCCACGCCGTGCCGGTGGAAGGGGATAGTGTGATCGAGTTGAACACGTAGACCCCGCCGTCGACACAAGTCAGTGCCACGCTGCTGGCAGCAGAAGTACCCACCAGTGTAGCGTTCGGGGCGTAAATGTGGATGTTGGTTCCTGGCGCGATGTCCTCTGTGTAGACGCCAGCATCCATGCAGGCAATGGTTAATGGGGAACCAGGGGAACCCGCTGCCGTGATGGCCGCTCCGAAAGTCAGTTTCGCGCGCTCAAGAGTCTGCCCATCATAACTGTCATTACCATGCTTACCCACGTACAGAACTTGGGTCTGGGCGGGTAGCGCAGTTGGAATATTAGTTAGCTGTGCGCCGCTAACAGCGGGAAGACCTGGGACACCCCCAACATTCTCAAGGACCACGCCCTCGCCAATAACGGTTTCCTCAGTCTTCGGTCTTACAGGCATGCTACGCCTCCAGTCCCATTGTAAGGACAACTGCGCTGGCAGGGTTGACTACGAGGCCAGGTGAAGCAGGTAAGACTACACCAGAACTGGCTTCTAACCACATGGACTTGAGGAAGGCTGAGCCATACATAGGCGTTGTGGCAAACTCCAGATCGACGCTGTTAGTTATAATAGCCAGCCAGTAGTACCCCGACACAGGGGTAGTGTACGATGCTCCCAAAGCGACAATTTTGTCTGCGTTGTCGTCCCCAGCCGCTGTGGTAAATGAGCCAGTCTCGGCCACTTTGGTGTTTGGCAGCCCGTTTGGATTTGAGGGCACAGATTGCGTGTAGATGCCCATATTCACTGAGCGAGCAGGGTTTCCTCCGCTTGCCTGGTAATAGGCCATCCTGTCAATTACCTTGCCTTTATGTACATATATTCTGGAGTATTGGACTTCGTTAGCGTCGATGGAACCAACAAGAGTGTAGTCTTCTCTAGTCCCCGTGAAGTACTCTCCAGGCGTCCCGAAGTCAGATCCACTATCCGTATTTGTAGTTTCAAACCAAAACGCATCGCCGGTAGCCGCACCGAGGCAAGCAAAAGCCCTTTTATCCGTGGTGTTTATCCATCGGCTGCCTACAGCGTAGCCTGCAACGTCATCATCATTAACGGTAGGATCGGTCGTCGCAGTGAAATTGTGCTTTAGGGACGCAGCGGCAGCGATCTGAGCCGCAGAGACTCCTCCAACGTACGCCACACTGGGATTTGGATAAGTCCCTGCGAGATCGCCCCCAGCGGGGCCAGATGGCAGCCCATAACCAAAACCATTGGACAAAGTCATCTGCCGCCCTCCTTTTCTCCCCGCATTCTACAACATCTATTTATTGATTGCGACTTCTCCTTTGGAGGCGCCGCAAACCAACTTGATGAGACCAGGACCCGCGTAGCGCACGATCCTCTTGGCAATGGGATCTAAGATCCAGTCCCATCCTGTCTTGGTGACATCGATGACCCGGCAGAGAAGATCTATAACCATCTCCTCTTTCTCTTGGCTGGAAAGTCCCTTCACAAGCTCAATGGATTCCATGCCAATTTTGATCACAGTGGCCAAGTCGCCCCACTGAAAACCGTCGGCAAATTCTTCTTTGACTTTTTCGGCCTGGTTCTCAAGCCATTCCTGCTTAATTTCTGATGTCACAGACTCTACCTCCGATTCGGATTCGAATAGGTTGTCCAGGAAACTCCCGTCACACTCCTTTTCTCAACCCGAAGCCCCTCCAACATTAGTCAAACCGTTTACTGCGCCTTTAACGGCACCCTGAACCAGCACAGCGACCAGTTCCTTGGCCACCATGCAGAAGCCCGTTCCAAGTGCCATCAGAGCCCTCTTGATAATCGCGGCAACCTCTGCGCTTGCTGCGACCTGCTCCTGAACCAACACGTGCTCCATGGTCAGCTCCACATGGTTCGCGCGGTCAGCCCAGTACTCTACATCTTTGGCCTCGTCAGACGCTATGGCCATACCTTTGTACTTCAGATACTTGGTGGCCAGGCTGTCCAAGTAAGGCAGCCGATTAGCGTCTTCAACCATATCAGCCAATTCTCTAGCAGCCTGTTGTCCAGTGTTCTGCGCCAGATCTTTGATCTTGCTGAAAATTTCGTCTGTGCTCATTATTCGTCACCCCGATCTTCTACGTGTTCGTCCTTACGTTCCTTGCTAGGATCGAGTGCGACATCCACTGTCTGCTTCAGTTGCGCCCAGTGGGCCTTCCGCTCCTTCACTGCTTCTTCTTTCTCTTCGGTCCACTCTTCGTCTGTGAGGCCACTGGGTCTGTCGTCTTCCATAAAGGCGTCCGACTCCCAGAACTCCACGAGATCCGGCTCGAAAGCCTCCAACGACTTCTTGACCTTCTCCATAGAAGGACGAAGATCAGGGCCACCAAAACAACCCACCAGTAAAAGAGAAAGGACCAAAACAACTACTAACCGTTTACTCATAACCTTGCCCCTACTTTAATTCACCTGCGGCCAAATCCGCACGGCAATAACCACATAAATTAAGTCCCCCAACGGGGAACATTATACACCCGAGAGTGCTACAGTGATGTCCCACTGGATGTTTATGATGCGTCTGCATTTTCAGGTATTTGTCCACCAGGCCCACACAATGAAGCCATTCGTGCACGATAGTACATTGGAGTGCCTGAGTGTTATTTCCGTACACCTGCGGAAACACGGCGAAGTCCCTTCGATTCCAGGACTTCCCACCTATAGTCGGGCTATCGGCATGCACGCCCAACGCCCACAGCATATAAAATGTGTCCTTGTTTTTCTTGTTTAAGAACACAAATTTTCTGCAATCAAAGATGTCCCAAGTGCCATGACCCTGTTCTGGAACGCCTTTATCAAGTCTGAACTCCACAACAGTCCCGTACGAGCACGCCGACTGCATAATATTCTTAGCTGCCTGGAGAACGGCTGGTGGAGGAGGTTCTGGCGTAGTCCAGTCCACTTCAATAACAATGCGTTTGGTAGTTTGATTTGGGCCGTCGACGACCTCAACAGAAGGGCACCCAAACAATAAAACAAGAATAATGCTACTCAGGCTTAGCTTGAATAGACCCCTCGAACACTTCGTAATCCTCATTTGTGACACCTTCTGGAAGTCTGTCTGCCCACGCAGTCTGCACGCCGTCCTTCTTCCATGTGTGAGGAGCGTCATAGCAACTTATAACAGGTGAAGGCGTTTCCCCAAAAGCCCGCTCTATCTCGGCTATGGCGTAACTTTCTCTGGTCGGTTGCCCATCTCCATGCCCCCAAGCAAACTGGACGGTGTTATCAGACATACCGCATGCAAATATTTCTTTAGCCATTAGACGTACTCCCCCAAGAGGTTGAAGTTGCAGAAATTGAATGAGCTGCCCGTTTCTCGCAGCTCCAAGTAATCTCCAGCACTTAGGCTTATAGGGCTTGTAAACGCCCCTTGCCCACGGGGAGTGGTGTACGTAATAGAGTCCGCCAAAATACCGTTGACATACACGCCCATGACTGGAGAACCCCCCGCGCTGTTGGCGTAGTAAGCCCAGTCTGTAAGCGAGTAATTTGCAGGTACTGGGTGCCTCGTTTCCTGGCTGCTGGCAGCAGCGGCTATTTCACTTGAATTGCCGAACGGGAAGAGGTAGAAGGCCCCTGTACCCGTATCTCCACCAAAAGTGAAGATCTCGGAATCTTGGCCATAGTCCACCCCAGCCACAAAAACAGTCTCCGCGCTGCTAGCAAACCCTGACGTAGACCGCAATTCAAAGTAGTCCCCAGAAACCAAAGACTCGCCGCCCCATATGTGCGTGCCATGTTGCTCGCCCGCACGGATCACAAAGCTATGCGCCAGGGCTCCGTTGACATAAACGCCGATTGTACCCCCATCCCCTAGTTCTCTGCGCCACGATACCGAATTAAGAGTGCCCGATCCTGGCACGGGGTGATCCGCGAAACCTGCGCCAGCAGTGCCCCCAGAATTGGCCCGCATCGTCAAAGAACCAGTGAACGTCCTACCGAAAACGTAAGTGGCTGCCCGACGGTAAGTGCTCGCCATCAAAATTATGTTGGTGCTTGTGGCAGCGATATTAGCTACTCTACCAACCAAGCTGCTCTCATCAACAGTGGTGAACACGTCTCCCAGCAAGTTACCACTGCCGTCGTTGGTGAACTCTTGCTCAAAGGCCGCAGAGCCCTTCAAAGCACCAGCTTGCCAGACGTCAGAGGCGGACCCACGGATCGCCACTTTACGTAGTTCTCCTGGATGGCCCCCAGGAAAAACGTAACCAGCAGTGGAAAAACGCATCCGTGTGTCGTAGTGGAATCTGTAGAACATGTGAGAGATAGTCGTCTCCAGGTCTGGGGGGTCAATGGTGCCCCATCCGGAAGGCTGACTATAATCCGATATCAATAATTTGTTGTTCCCCGCAGGCGCAGGAATAGCTGCTGGAGTTGCAGCAGCGCTTGCCCCAACAATCTGGCCACGCTGGGTGAGAACGCTCTTCTTTATCTCGAAGTCGCCTACTGGCAAGCCGTCGACGTGGATGTCGCCACCGCTCATATCTTACTCCTGCTCAAAGTAGGGGCGCCCAATGTAAAGCTCTTCCCCAGAGTCAAGGGTGGCCAAGATGTCAATAAAGAAACGTTTCTTGGCCCCTGTGGGTTGATTGGAGAAATCAGTGTCCACAAGAGATCGCTCGGTCAGCGTTCCAGGCGCGGTCTGTATCCCCTCACCAAATTGGTCCACTGCACCTTGCCCATCCACGTACACCCGGATCGTGTACTGTGGTGAGGCTCCCACACCTTTAATGGGGATCTTCAGACTAGTGATTGTGGTCTGGCTTGGCCCTAACCGCCCAGCAAATACCACTGATAGGGTGGCTCCTGCAGAAGTTGAGACCACCTTCCAGTAGCCCTCAAAATCTCCACTGTAACTAGGGGCGTCTCGTTGCGCAGATATCGTTCCAGAAACGCCATCCTGCCCAGCGTAGACAAGATAGCCTTTAGTAGCCCCTAACAGGCCGTCGATATATTCTTTTTGGGTCTTGCCGTCCCATACGTGTCGGTCGCCAGGCATAATTGGAAGCGCCTCCAAAACGCCACCAGTACCTGCACCTAATACCAGAGCGGGTACTGTGTTTAGTGGTCCACCAGATCCAGAGCCTAATACCAGAGCGGGTACTGTGTTTAGTGATCCGCCAGATCCAGAGCCTAATACTCCAGCCATTCGAAGCCTCTAGAACCTCATGAACAAATTGAAAATTACCCCGCCCCACGATGCTGTCGTGTGTTTCAATTCCACGTAGTCTCCTGCGGACACACTGATCGGGGTGGTGAACGTTCCGTTGTCAGGCTCAGACCCAGTATAAGTAATGGTATCCTGTTGTGCGCCATTCACCAAGACCGCGACGACGGGGGTGCCGCTTCCGGTCATATCGTTGTAGGCCCATGCGGTGATCTCGCCGTCCTTGGGGATCGGATGTCTAGTGGGGATTCCCGATGCAGATACTTCGCTGGTGACTGACGTAGCAAAGGGCGTAAGATAATAATCCACGGTGGACATATCCCCGCCGAACGTCAGGATCTCGCCGTCCTCACCGCTGTCCGGAAGGAATCCAAGGATGGCTAGAGTCTCGACATCAGAGCCCGTCACGTTGTACATTTGGGTGTACAGAACGTCGCCCGCGTCAACATCTTGGCCAACGAAGAAGAGGGTTCCATGTTGTTGTGATTGCCCCCCGAAGGGGAAGGACAGGAATTGATAATCGGTCTGGGAACCGTCTAGAAAAGCCCGCAAACTTCCTGAGTCTCCATTCTCTCTGCGCCACGCCATACACACGACCTTGCCGTCAACAGGAACGGGATGATAAATGGAGCCGGTGGTCGCGTACCCATCGCCATTTGCCATGAGATATGCAGAGCCGGAATCGTATTTTCCGAAGACAAAGGTAGCGATGTTAGTATCGAGAGCTGCCAAACAGATCAATTTATTGGCGCTGCTGCCGACGCTTTCCAAATTGCCGACCAGAGAATGGGGGTTGATCGGGACAGAGAAATCTACATTGGCCACACCATTCGATCCGTCGTGGGTTGTAAGGAGATGTACCCTCCCAGAATCTTCTACGAATGTGTAGATGGAATCGTTGACCGTTCCTCTACTTGATATCTTGGTGATCCGTCCACCAGCGATTCCAGGGTAAGACGGAAGATTTGAAGAGGCGGAACCCACCATCGGCCTGTCTGAGTTGAAGCGAAAAAAACTGTGGCCTAGCGAGCCTCCGGGTATTGGGGAAGCGCCTACTACAAATGTCTCGTTGGCTATCTTGATAATGTGATCGTTGGCCTGCCCACTAGCGTCAAGATTGCCAACAGAGATTGGAATTTTTGGTAAAAGGTCGGCCAATCTACTCTCCTTGAGGGCTGCTATGAAAACCGCCCTCGTAGTAATACCAATCCTGCTCAGACAAGTCAGGGCACGAGATGGAAACAGAGACCTGCTCTTCGTTCGTTGCATCAAAAGAACCGTCGCTGCTGAAATCGCATTTACCCCATCGTAGGACCTGCGTTGCGACAAGAGACGCTTCTACAGCAAGTCGATGACTCCAACCTGTGTGATTTTGCTTAGCTATCACTACATTTTTCATATCATCCTCACAGACTGAATATATATCCGAGGACTTCAATGTTTACTGATGCTGTGCCATCAATCCTACGGTACTCAATCAACGCCGAAGAATCAGTAACAATATTGATTGTCGTGGCCCCATGCGCTTTCCACGCCAAGTGGCGAGCGTTGAAATCTACCCCAGTCACGAGATCGTTTGGATCGAACGCGAAGCGCGATGTCGCCGCGCTGGTGTAGCAATGGATCTCGGCCTCGCGGGATATCACAGGAGGCAGATAGTCAGATAGATCAACATCTGTCCCGGAAGCACTCGTAGCCGTTCCTCCTGACAGCACTGTCAGATCATTACGGTCGACATGATAAATCAGCCGCCGCCGTCGGCCTTTACCAAGCACTTCGAAATCGCATATTTCTGTCGAATCATCTGAACGGATCGCGCCAATCACCCGCTTGAGTGTGTAGCCTGATGGCATTGTTGGAGAGGTGCCGCTGAGAGAAGCAAGCCCAGCGACCGCTTTGGATGTGGGATTTTTGATTGCCCAAATGTAGTACATGGTGTCCGATGCTTGCGAGCCCGTGTCTAAACCGTTTGCCCCAGTCGTTCCCAGGTTGATTGTTTGTGTTGTTTGGAATAAGATATCGTCAGTGTCGGAATCGTCCCGGCATCTCCCCGTTCCTATATCAACTGTCGTCGTTGAGTTGTAAGCTAGGACCATCTCGTTGATCCCGCCAGGGGACATGATGCCTTCACGAGTGACATTACTAGCTTCTACATCCACATTGGCAGTGGCTTTTTCCAGTCGCCAATCACCCCCGTGCTCGTTGGACGGAGCGTCCCTTCGAGCAACCTTTAAGTAAACTAACGCTCCAACTGACAGATCTGTATTTGAGATCGTGCGAAGCGTGAACCGCTCTTGGGTGTCAGCGGACGATCCTGGGGAGAGATCTGCATTCGTGGCCGTGAGGGTCGTCGTGGTCCCGTCGGGATGCGCAATCACCCCCTCGGTGGCTATTCTAACTGTCTTGCTTGCCTCAGCAGTGGACATGCCTGCCACAGCTTTGATAACCATGTCTGACGAGCCGTCCCACCCATCTGATACGCCGACTTTGAAATAGACTTCTTCATCCGCTGCAAAATCAATTACTGGGATGCCGTCCATGGTGCCTGCATCGGGAGGAGTCTCATCTGTAGAAAAGAACTGCGTCACTGTGATGGTGCCTGCCACTGTGTCGTCCAGTGTGAACGGAACCCAGTTGGAGCCATTCCAATGAAGTAGCTGATTGGTGGCGGCCCCAGATTGGCCTAGTTGTTTTGCCCTGGGCCTCATGTGAACCTCTCAGTCGTCTATTTGAATCCAGACATTACGTATTACCAATGGGCCGCCACCCAACCCCATTGGCTCCTGCCCATTTATAGGCAAATCAGACAACCTAATGATGAGGCTCCCCGCCAACATCCAATCTGTATGTATTTCTTCGAGGGGTATTTTGAAACTCCAGCGATGGCTCTCGCCTTTTTTGCATGTGATAGGCATCACGTTTCCGTTGTGATCCCCAGTGACCATCTCCACAGCGGACCCGTCTACTTTACGAAATCTGTAAGACGCCAGGAATTTCGTGTCGGCAAAAGAGGTGAATTCCATTACCACATGGAAGGCCAGCATTCTCATTCTAGGGATCGGCACTGGGGCGAATGCGACCGCGCCATCACCCTCAAACACTAGGCCATCAACAATATAATCTTTGTTGACGTTCCAAAACGCACCCTTCTCTAAGACTGGGGTTAACGCCACGGTTGGAAAATCGGGAACTCCTCGCATCTGTTTGGTACGAGGAGCTGTGTTCATGTACTTCTTACGGTTACGATCTTGCATTCTTGCCCCTTTCGAAGAGGGGTGGAGGAGAACAGGGGCGCATTCGGGGCAAGGTTACCTGTTCTCCTCTCCCCAACTTCTGCCTAGTTAGTCACTGGAGGTGTAGGCGGCGACCATGACGTCATTCGTGTCCTGATCGACAGCGGTGCCACTAGAAGCCAGCCACGTAATCGTCTTGTTGCCAGTTCCACCCAGTGTATAGTCCTTGCCCGAACCTTGCTGCTGCAGAATGCCGTTGAGGTAGATCTTGACCGCCAGCACCGCAGTGGGCGTGTTGGTCAAGGTGTCAGTCATTGCGGTGTCGGAACCGGAAATCGCTTGTGTGGTGATTTCCTCCTGACGAGCCGTACCGCCCAGACTGCCCAGCTGTTGGTCGATGCCATAAAGATGCGCCGTCAGGTTATCGACGCTATCGGCCTCAGTAGGAGTCGTGCTGGGAGTGTAGTTCGTGGGGTCCCAGTCAATGTCCAGCTTATCGCCATCGATCTCGGCGTTTCCACCCGTGATCAGCTGTGCGGGGTTGACCGCAACATCGTCGGCGTTGACCGTTATACCGTTGCCCTCGCCCACGTTTAAAGTGTTGCCGTCTTTGGTAAGACCAGAGCCTGCGTTGACCTGGCCAGCACCAGAGAACTGAATCCAGGAACCAGTGGGAACGCCACCATCGAAGACGAACGCGTTGTTTTCCCAGTAGGCACCTTCACCATTCACGAGGATGCCGTCGCCATCTGAGGGACTGGTCAGCGTGGGCGTGAGTGAAGTTCCATCCCATTCGGCGTACTTAGCATTGTCTGTGTTATCTGTCAGCGGCGAGATGAGGGGGGTACCGTCATCCTCAGCACAGACCGCGCGAGTGCCTGCAGGGGGGTAGTTACTGGACTGATCGACAATCAACTGCCAGTTAGCACCGTCATACTGAAAGATATCGCCAACTTCTGCCGCCGTACCATCAATAGTGGCGTCACCGTCGGTGGCAGAAACCACATAAGTATCGCCATCGTTGGGAGAAAGTCCCTCAATGGTAGTTTCTGCGGCGTTACCCACGTAATTCATCAGGTCTACAGGCTCGTTCCACTGGATGCCCGAGACCAAAGAATCCGCGTACGATTTATTCACGGGGTCGTTGGCGGTGTCGGGCGTACCCGTAACTTGCAGCGTGTCGACAGTGAACGTCCAAGAACCTGCCGAGATGGAAACGGAAGTAGAAGCATTGGCTTCGTCGATAGCAATGCCAGAACCATCGACTTTGACACCCTTGTTAGCTGCCACCGACGCGGCGAGGGCGGAACCGCCACCACCGGTCAAACCGTTTCCAGCTGCTGCTGTCGCAATGCGAAGACCGTTAGCTGCGACTTCCACGCCGGGAATGCCGCCGCCGTCCGTCGTGTTGGGCAGAACGGAAAGTGCAGATCCGCCGCCACCCGTAAGACCATTGCCAGCCGCTGAAGTTGCCAGATGCGTGCCTGTGATTACACCAGAACCAACAGAAAGACCGGAAGCAGTGCTAGACAGTGTGGACCCGTTGAGTTTGACCTCCAAACCCCCATTGGTCGCGTCAGCCTGAAGGCTACCATCTGCTTCAAGTCGAAGTTGCTTAGCAGGAATTCCCACTAGAATGCCCTCCAGGGGGCCGCCGGAGCCGCTCCCTAATACTTGACCAGGAATACTGTTCAGGTTGCCACCTGAACCAGAACCAAGATTGCCGGCCATCTGCGGCGCCTCCTACGTGGACACAAATGGCCTTCGTTCGTACCATGCTCCTAATTCTGCCCCGTCCACCAAAAACTGCCAAATTGCTGAGTACTCACTACCATCAGATGTAACCGTCCAAGTTTTGTCTGAATCTTTGAGTGAGCCGCCGCTCACATCACCAAGTGTGGCATCAAAGAACTCGTCATCCCCAGTGCCATACTCCCCCGTCAAGCTCCCACCCTTTTGCACCAGGTATTTCACGTCCACGCTACCGCCAGAACCGAAAACGCGCAGGAAAAATTTCTGCCCTCCTGGGACCGCCGTTCTCGGCCCTGGCGTGGTTGCGAAATTCATCCCGTCTTCGTAGTACGCGTCTCCGTCGCCGTAAGCAGTCTCACACGGGTGAAATGTCCCGCCGCCCGCAGACGAACCCAAATCAGTCCATGACGTTGGGCCAGCGCATTCCAACTGCGCCAAATTGCCTGACCCGTAATAAGATTGGCAAATTATGTTTACCTTGGTGGCCCCAGTGGGCCCATTAGTATTTCGATCTCGGAACACCGTCATCATCTGGTAGGTCCGAGAACTATACCCAGAAGGGAGCGTGAGCCAAGTCGGTGACCAGGTGGATTTGTTGAACGACGAAGCCTGGGTAAGTGCCCCCTGCGACCAGATGACGATGAGAGTGCCATCGGGAGCCTCAAAAACACATGTCCCAATTACAGGGTCGCCACCGAGATAGGCATTGTATTTCAGGGAGAAGGTTCCGGCTTCGAGCCGCCAGAGCATGTGGTTGCCGCCACCTCCTCCTGACAGATAGAGATAGCCATCGCTGTCTACGCCCCAGTTGGACACCCGAACGTCGCTGGCGTTGATCCCAGTCAATAGGGTAACGGTCCCAGCCGCGAAATCCACCACCTTGAATTTGTCATCACCTGTAGCAGTTCCATAATCGGCAATATAAACCTGGTTCTTGTACATGATCGAAGCCATGTTGATGGCCTGGAAAGTGGCGTCAGCCCCGGTCAGCGTGTGGTTACTCCAGGTATCAGTAGCGGGATTGTACTTGCAGAATTTGGCGGTGTTGTCTGTAGACGTTGCACGGAAAAGGTAGGCTATTTTCTCGATTCCGTCGCTGTCCACAAACCTGTAGAAGCCCTTGCCCAAAAGGTCGTGGGATGCTTCGGCACCGCCGGGGTTGGTCCACACGTGATCTGGGACTACAGCGTCTCCGAGATCGCTACCCGTCACGGCGGATGTCGAGCCGCTTTTGCTGCCACCATCATCAATATTCTCAGGCGATTGAAAATCAGCTGATGAGGCGTCCAGCTCGACTACCAAGTAAGTCGAGCCATCGGTATCACGAACTGTGCCGCTCGCTCCCGATGTGGAACCATTAACATCGTCACCATTAACCCACGTATCGCTGGTCGTGATTGTTAATTTTTGAAGGCCATTGAAGGTCTTCCAGATGTAGGCGTTTGAAGAATCTGTTTCTTTGTTCACCGCGAATAATTGCATCTTATTCGTCACACCAGAGGCGTATCGCTCACAGGCAATCACGGCCCTTCTCGGGCTAGCATAACTAAGGTGCGTGCTGTCAGCGGCGTTGAACGAGTTACCAAAAGTGGACAACGTCCCATTTTGTAACTGTACGAAGTTGGCTCCACTCTTGTCTATACCAAGAAGCTTGACTGCCATTATGCAAATGCCCCCATTCTGCTATCAACAAGGGACTCGTTGGCGTCCAGGTCGGACACTACCACTTTAGCCGTCTCCAAAGTAGCTGTGCTCACACTACAAACTTTGTCTTCGCCGGTCTCCAACCCATCGACCACGTCCGCAGTCGCTGAGACGACAGATTCAGCGGTCACGGCTACTTCTCTCGCGTCAGGATTGGGGGCACTGATGCCATTGTCCACGGTCTCGGCCTGGAAATCTGAGGACCCAGAATGCAAAGACACCGTCATGGTGGACGTACCGTCGGTGCTGATCACAACCCCCGAAGCACCAGAAGTTTGGCCATTGACGGTCATGCCGTAATACCAGGGGTCTTCCGTAGAGAAATTGAGGACCTGCGTCTTGGCCACAATCTGATCGTTGTCAGAAAACGTCCCGCTGGAATTCTCCACGATAAGGTAGGCACTCTCCACCCACATTATCTTAGCACTAGCCCCTCCAGAAGTCCCCACAAAGCACTGCGCATTGAAAGTGCCGCTTGGATTGTCAAAAGGGATCTTGTCCAGGCGGATGTAATCCAGAATCTTTCCTGAGTAAGGGTTGGCCCCACTCACCAAAGAAACTGGATATTGTTTACCTTTTACAGTCATGCCGCTTATGTCTATATCAGCCCAGGCCATGACTCCTCCAAATAGAACTATACTCTAACCAAAAAATCTAAGAATGTCTAACACGTAATGCGCCGCAGTTGGCGACTTCGGTATTGTCCAAATGGGCCTCTATTTTAACGATATACCTTTTTTCGCTCGTGGGCTGTGCTGAAAGGGCAGTTCCCAAAACTGTTATCACAGTGCGAGTACCCGACATTGCAAGCGGAGTGACGCCCGTGTCGTAAACAGAGCCGGTTCCCTCTGCATAAACGATCAGCCGGTAATCTCCAGTGCCCCACAAAGGAACTTTAATCCAAGAAATCGCGGTAGCATCTTCAGGCATCTGTCCTTGGAAGGAGTAGTCTATTTGGAGCCCTGCTCCCGAAGACGTGGCGAGGAATATTCTCTGAAAATCGCTGGTGGGGTCAGCGGGAGTGATTGAGGTGGTGACCCCAGAAGTAGACACAATCTCAAACACGGGCTCGATGTTATCTTCAACATTGGCCCCGACAGGTCCGGCACGCCTACGCTCATCCGTGATCATAGCCGTATTTATATTTGCTGTAGCGGTCCTGGCCAGGGTGGCGATGAGGTGGACCCAGTGCTCTTGCCCGTTGGAATCGGTGTAGTTTCCTCCATGGGTGCCGTTCTCAACCACTCTGATAACAGGGCGCATTCTCACCCGTCTAGCGCACTCAGTGTTTGTGGGCGGTGCGCCTATGGAGTGGTCCAGATCAGAATCGCCCCACGTTGGTTCAGACACGGACGAAGGCATCTCATCAAGAAATACATCCACATAGACCTTATCTGTTCTCGCTCCGCTAGGCGTGGATAAGTTGACCCTGTAATAATTCCCCACTGCCACAGAGCCAGTCATGGACGCAGAAACTGTGATGGTGGTTGCCGTGTTAGCGGTGATTGTGAAAGTAGTTGCGGGAGCAGAAATATCTGGGCACAACGTCCGGCCCACCAACGCATTCACTCCCCAGTTGGCTGAAGAGTCAGTGATGGTGTCGTCAGGGTTCGTCGTGGTCGAAATCGCATCCAACTGAGGATGGAGCAGATCAATGGTGCTGACATAGTTAATGTCGGAGAACAAGACGGCGTGCCAGCCTTCTACAAACAACCGGCCCGCCCCGTCTGCTGTGCCGTCCCCGCCGCTGATATTAAAGTTGTTGGCAGGGGAACCGGCCTGCTCGACTTTGAACCCGTCATTTGGAGAGCCGTCGCCAACGGCAGCGGACGTGATTCTCCTAATCATGTTCATGTGGGCCAGGGACACGTCGTTCATGTCTGCGTCGGTGATGGGCACGCCATACTGGTTGGCCATCGATACAAACATCTTCTCTTCGTCGTAGCGAGAGATAGGCGCCATCTGGCCAGTAATCTCAAGGTAATTGCCACCGAAACCTGCGCTCATGCTTTGGCTCCTTTATTGGCCGATGACCAGAACGTACAGATCAAATGAGCTGGTTGGGTAGGGGTCAGATCCACTAATCGATCCATCCACTGTGAGGCTCGTGGAAGTGGCCCCGCCCACTATTGTGTAGTCCACATAGTTACCTGCATGGGCATAAGAAGCGAACGCTATCTTACCAGAGCGTAAACCGCCACGGAATACTCCGTCTGCGGCGGGCTGATAGTGATTTCCACTAATGGCGACAGCGCTAGATGGAATTGTGCCCACGCCCGCGCCTACAGAAACCAACCACCCCGTGCCTCCAGATATCCCAAGAAAACCCAAGACCACGTAGTTGTTGTTTGTGAACCCTGCAGACGTGAGATCGAACACAAACGTACCGGTCTTGATGCCCGTCCTGGAATCAAAATAGTACTTCAAACGATCAGCAGAGTGTTGTGTGTGTGACGGACTGAAGCCAGTGTGCCCAGCACTGGCGTAATCCAACTGAGACAACCCAGAGTGGTTAGTGATAGGAGTGCCGGAAGAAGCCCTATAATTTCTAATCATGGGGCGCGCGTCTACAATGTGGTCTTTCGTTATGGCAGGGATACCGCCACCATTGTATTGAGGCACAACGATTGCCAGCACTGACCTATCATCGCTAGGTGCAGGTACGGAGCTGTCCATAGTAGTCTGATCTGGTATAGTGGGACCCGCCACCACTTCAGACCCCTCGCTATAAATAATTGTGCCAGTGTCTGTGACTTCTACTAGGTCGTAGCGCTCATTGCCTGACGTCAATACGGCTGAGATACCTGTAACGGCTACACCACTAGCAAGCCTCACTATAAACCCAGAGTTGTCGTGTTTGCTGAGGATGCCCATCAAAACTCTGAGTTGGTTCGTGGGAGTGGTTGCAGGCAAAACCTTGAAATTTGTCTCTGCAGAATAGCCCGCCACAGTTAGCCCATTGACTGGGCTAACCAAAGCCTCTGAAGCCACGGGCTCAGTAACATCATAGTATTTCTTGTCGAACTGGACTTTCGTAGGAGCAGCTACTGAGACTACGCCATCACTGTCCTCTACAGTAGCATTCACCTGTGCTGCCGTAGCAATGCCATCCAATTTGGTGGCTTGTGCCTGAGTCATGTAGCCGTCTACGGAAGTGGTGGCAGCAGGAAGCGACGTGGAAACGGACCCAGTGACTGGGCCAGCACCACCATTAACTAGCAACGGAGCTACTGCAGACAGGGCTGTGACAGCCGCAGTAGGAAGAACTGAACCATCGGCGGCTAAAGACTGGCTCAACCTGTCGCCCAGTGCTCCCCTAGATCCTCTGGCCTCAATCACTTCTTCTTTAATATCAACAAAAGAAGAAACATCCCTGCGTATGTCGGTGATCATTGCTTGCGTGATGGCTGACGTTGCCGTCCTGGCGATTGTGGCAATGGGCACGCGGGCATGGGGAGTTCCGTCGACATCGGTGAATCTATCTTCTGGGGTCTCTGTGTAGCCTTCAATGACCCGCACAATCTGGCGGACTTTCCAACGTCTGGAGGACTCGCCTGGCGAAGCAAAGGCGTGAATCAGATCTGGATCGTCTGCCCCGCCAACTTCTTCAAAATACATGTCTACATAGACATAATCGTTCCGAGGGGCGCCAGGAGTGGTCAGGTTGACTCTGTAGTGGTTCCTAGCGACGGCCACCCCAGTCATGGACACACCCACCGTGATGGTGGTGGCCGTGTTGGCCGTGATGGTGTAAGTGGTGCCAGGCTGAGTGATGTCGGGCACCAATTCACGCCCAATAAGGGAATTGATCTCATAGTCAGCTGAAGAGTCCAAAATGGTGTCGTCAGTCAGCGTAGTCGTTTGGACGGCTGTAATGATAGGGTGAATGTCGTTAGTGATGGTATTGTTGTTGATATAATCGACATCCGTCACTAACATCCCAGGGAACCCATCTCCAAGGAGACGTCCAGCGTTCTCATCACTTTCCGCTTCACCGCCAGATAAGTTGGTGAACGCTGCAGCCCCTGCCGCTTGCGCGCCCGTCCCGTACTCCGTTGCGGTAACATGATTCGACGCTACTGCGTGGCCATTGACTGCACCCACGATTGCCAAAGCCGTTGTGGTACCAAGGTCAATAGATACGTCTATATCAATCTGCTCAATGGAATCCAACTGCGCTTGGATGCCTGAAAGGCCGCCTGTAATCGTTTGGCCCAAAGTCATAGAAACCGTTTCACGAATAGTGATCAGGTTCAGTGGGTAGTTCACTGACTGGACGGTGCCCGTTCCACCCAAACCGTCTGTGACGGTCTCGCCAATGGTGAACACGCCAGTCACCGACGACATATTGTAGATAACGTCAATATCCACGTTCAACGAACCAGTATCGTTGTGACGAACTCTTATGCTGTTGCCAGCAGTCCCCCTGGAATTTGCTGTGTAGATGACGCGCCCATCGATTGCCGAGCCGTCGATCTGCAGTGTAGCGAACACCCCTCCACCCATAAGAGTGAAGTTATTTACGTTGGAAGTGGTGGACTCCATAACTTTGAAGCCGTTGTTTGGAGAACCGTTTCCCAACGTGAACTGCGCATACCGTCGCAGGAATATCGCTACCGCTTTGCTGATATCGTTGCGATCAGCATCCACGATAGCCTTGTCCATTTGGGCAATTTCGACCAGATAGCGCTTGGCTTCCTCGAAAATGCTCTTGCTAACGTCAGCCGTTTGCCTAGCCATTAAGCGCCCTCCTACGGAACAATGCTGATTTCATGGACGAAATACAATTGGATCTCTATGGAGTCGTCTTTGAATATTTTGGCGTGGTTGAAGAAGTTGAACGCGATGCCGGTGTCAGCCGTAGACGTGGCGTCTCCACCGAACAGTGCCTGCTCGCGCAGCCATACCCCCGGAGACGGAGGACCGTCGGCAAATGTGTAAGTCATACGAGTCTCGATAATGGCTGTTCGGCCCACTGCAGGAAGGTAGTCTGGAGGGGGCGTGGGATTCACTTCCATGTAAGCCACGTAGTCGGGCGCCTTTCGAAAATACTCTGCCACCAGAATGGTCTGGGACATAGAAGGTGTTGGCGTGCCGCTAGTATCCCAAGACGCCAAGCCTTCCCCAACAGCGTACTGAAGGATGCCCCAATCTGTGAAAGTGGTGTCCTTCTTCAGCAGCCCAGCGAAGAGCACGGCGGCAGTATCCACAACCCTGTTGTCTTCCCACTTCCGTTCCGTCACTTTGATGGTGCCGTCAGGCATCTTCTTCTTGATGACTGCACGGTTACGCCCTTTGATGCTGATACGCATGCTTTCTTGGGATTCAGGCTTCCCCATTATGGCCTCCGTCTGGGTGTTATCCAGTCAGGGTCACTGACCAGTCTATCGGCAGTCACTCCAGATGCTGCGGTCATTATGAATTTAGTTTCATATGTCCAGTTCCACGATTCTACAAAAGACACGCTGGGTGTCTCAACAGTTAGCATGGAAAGGTTTATGTAGGCAGTCTCCGTGACCGAGATCTGCGCCGACTCCACGATGGGGGTGGGCACAAATATTGGAATTGCAGCGTGCGACGCCTGTAAGTTTTTCGGTATAACTCTTTCCAAAGCTTTTCGTATTTGAGTTGGCGACAGAGTGTTCGCACTGGCGGAAGGGGAGATAAAGAAGACTCTGACCTTGTCGAAGTTTCGATCGTAGCGTCCAGATCCTGGGTAGTACGTGGTTGGGTCATCTGGGGTTCCCATCAAATAGTAATTGGCAGTGTCCCAGTATTTACGGTCTTCCCGGTTATACACTCCCATGTTATCGCCGCACTCATCGAACTCTATAGTCCATGGAATCAGAACCTGAAGAGCTGAATGAATGCCGTTCCTGGTCCCTTTAATCCAATAGAGAGGGACCGCGCGTTTTATTTCTTCACGTCGCCGTTCTGGCGACGCTTCCAAATCCACCGTGACGCCGACTCGGCTACCAATGAGGGAAAGCATGTCCAACGGCGCCTTGTCCACGTCGTATAAGGTCACTAGATGACGTGACAGCGCGTATATCCGGTCAAACTCCAACGAAATCAACCGCATCAGCCTATATAAGAACCCCTTGGATGGGGGGACCTCGTGGCTTCCAAAATGGAGTTTCTGCCCATGGAGAAGCGGATTGCTGATTTCATCGTTGACAGAAGCCCTATCTGGAACCGTGGTTTCGCTGAGGGCTTTTTGTTCAGTCTGGTCGTCGCCCTCTCTGAGAATTCCCGGCAAGAACTCCCATATCAAATCCGCCAAAACTCCAGTGGTGTAGGCTAACGCGTAACCAGAAGTCAAATCACTGGTGTACCATGTAGACTCACTGGTGACATAAGCAAACATGGAGTAGTAATAGACCACGCCGTCCGACACAGACGTGTCAGCATACTCCACGACTGAAAATGGGGTGGGTAAACCGGCGTTGGTCTCAGAGTGGACTACTGTACCGTCGGAGACATCTTCTGGGTAACTTCTGGTCTTCTTAACAAGACGTAGCTCCCCGACGTCAGTGGGCACGAACCCGTCGAAGGACCAGTTAATAATTACCTGTGGTCCCTGCACAGCGGGTTCTACCGTGAAATCTCGGACTGCCCAGTCTGCGAGGGCCATTAGATGCCTCCCTCGAAAGTAATATTGTTTATCGTAGACAACTCAGGGAATTCCCCATCGTCCAGAGCAACGGACCCCACCAGATTCGATACGCGGATAGTCGCAGTATCTCCTGCTCTCTGAGGGTTTACTCCTGCAGTGATGGTGAACCTGATCTCACTGTTGTCCGACGTGTACTCCGTGCCGATCACACCGGTCGCCGTTTGGAGCCCGGCCACAGATCCCAGGACATTGAAAGTGGTAGGCGTCACAAAAGTAACGGTCCACACCTCTGCAATGGTAGAGGTGGTGATCGATATCGTTCCAAAAGTGGCGTTACCAGTCCAAATTTTCAAAGTGGCTTGTGGTTCCCTGGTGAACTTGGTCAAGTTGATATACTGAACACCTTCTTGGTTGTCCACGAGAGCGTAGAAGTCACTTATCTGAACTGTTCGGCCGAATGCCACGTCAGTTCCCGTTGCACTGAAGAATCCAACTATAGCCAACTGCGTGTTCTCTTGGACGGTCTCCAAAGAATATGCTGGATCGACTTGAACCGTCCCCTCCACTTCAATAGAAACATAGGTCGGCGCCGACATTTGAATGATTGTTCCGAGACACTTCTTGGTTTCCAGGTGATCCTTCAGATTGTTCAGCAGCGCAGTTGATGGGGTGCCTCCACCTTCAGGAACAATGGTCACCTCAACCTCGGCGCACACTTCAGAATCAGCTGCGCCTGCTCTTGCAACGCCAGGATAACGCTCTGAGAAATAAATATAATCGTCAGCCGTGACTGCTCTCTTCATGGCCGACAAGCTGGCGGGGCCAAGTTTCTTGGCCTCTTCAATGGTCTCGCGCAACTCGCCGCCAGAAGCAGGCTCTGTGTTGTAGGTCGTGGGAACTAACAAAGAGCCCCCATAGCTGATGGAATCAAGTAGCACTGTGAGGGTGTTGGAACCGATGTTCCCAGTGACGTTACCCCGATGCGTGGTCAGCTCACGATAAGTGATTCTGATTGTGGCCCCAGACGCGGGGATCTTGCCATTAATGTTGTCACCGAACGTGAACGTCACGTAGTCATCGTCATCACGAAAGACTGTGTACCTCTGATCCGTATCGCCGTATCCAACAAAAGAATTGTCTTCGGCAGCGGCCCAAAGAACTTCGCCCCCACCCTCATTGATGTAAACGCTGTAGGTGTCGTCCACCGTCAAGACCGAAGTCAACGTACGCTTCTGAAACTCTGTGTTATCTGAAGGTGCTAGCGTTTCGCTCTTGGTTTCCCCCTCTGCCACGTCGACACTGTAAAGCGCCAGACCACTAGAGTCCAACTCATCCCCAAGAGACCCGGCGGGAATGGTGAGATCGTCTGTGGTCTCGAAAGTCACCGCGTTGGACCCTGAAGTCTTCACCCTGGTGCCAGATGGAATTGTTATGTTCGTGGGCAGCGCAGACGGGAGAATGAACTGCTGAGTCGACACGGCTGAAGAGGGGCCACGAGGATTGTAGTTAATGAGTGTCCCCTGGGCGATAATAGATGCCTTGGAAATGGCCGTTTCCCAACCACCATCGCGGGCTATCTGCTCAAAAATGAAATTGTCCTTCTCACTAAGGGCGGACACCAATTCAACCAAGGCAATCCCAGGGTCAGACGCGTTGTAGTTGGTCCACTCCGGCGTAAAGAACGGAATCAAATTTATAAGCATGTCCCGAATGGCAAGGTAGTCCCGAGCCGTGGTGTCTATTACTGGGAATTTGAACTGGCTCATGACTGCTCCTCAATGTAGTAGGGATACACCAAGTTGCCTTGAGTATTCGTGATTATCAAGCGATAGCGCACTGTGATGTCAATCTGAGGACCTGAACGGGCCCCACTTACAGACACAGACTGAACTCTAGGCTCAAATCTAATAATAGCGCGCTCTATATCTGCGACCAAGCTGTTGACGGTGTCGTCATTGGCGGGGTCGAACACAGTGTCCTTGGCTGTGGACCCAAATCTCCGATTCATAATCCTGCTACCAATAGACGTCCCTATAATAACGCGGATCGAATTCCTTACTGAATCTTCGCCAGACGCAGTTTTTATGCCCTGGGTCCGACTGTCAACCTGAATGGGGTAAGCCCAACCAGTGCCCAGATAAGCTTCAGGATCTACAGCCATTGCCTTTACCCTCAATCCGCTTCATAATGTCCCGTGCTACCTGCCACCGCGTCTCCAAGAAATTCAATTTTCTCTGCTGCACGGCCTTCTTGGCTAGCAAGTCGTTGGGACGTAAGTTAGCGATCTTTGCCTGGATCTCGTCAATGGTAAGCTGCAGCACCATCTCGGCCGCAGGATCATCCCAAAGATTGCTGCTTCTAATAGCCTCCAACGCGTCCTCTAAAGAAGTTTTTGTCCCTGCCAATTTTCTACGAACAGCGTTTACGCCGTCAATCTCTTTCTTGAGTTTATGTATTTCTTCAGTCAGGGCCACGCGCTCCTCAGTCCCGCTGTTGTGAAGCAGAATCTCCATCGCTTCACGTATTCTATCCAACTTTACGCTGGACTGTTTAGAACGGGAAAAATCTCGTGAACGCTTCGACACCGGCCGCTCCTGCCACCATTACGAGCCCAAAAGTAATTGCACCCTCTTCGATTTCTGGCCGGTCTGTGGCCGCTAACATCTCAGACACAAACCCATCTGTGCCTGTGCCTTCTGGAATGACCGTGTAGTGGATGCCTGTGTTCAGCAGCGCCAGCGGCAGATTGTCTATGATTTCTCTAATCTGATCCACGATTGCTGACAGCTGTTCAATACGCTCCTTGACCAGCTCCACCAAACGGTCGATGGCGTCAAAAGCAGACAGACCAACGTCAATCAAGGCTATGATCCGCTTCAGCCCTCCAATGATTTCATAGACAATTCCAAACGCCTGCCCCAACGACGCTAGCTTCGTCCAATCCGGCGGTCGCGACCACAGAGTCCAGTGTTGGATCGGCCTGAAATCCTCTGCGTAAATGGCCCAATCATTCACCTGCGGAGTCGACGCGTTTGGGGATGCGTCTGGATCAAACTGGAAAGAAGCTTCCAAGTTGTCCAGGTACAACGTCGAACCCGTCTTGCTCAGATACGTAACGGGCGTGGGAGATCTCCACGCACCAACGTCCGTCTTGACACCAGGATTTCTAATCCATACCTGCCCACTGGGAGGAAACAGTTCTGGTGTTGACACCGACACCGCTGGCGCGTTGGGATTTGACAAATCTACGCTGGTGATTGAGCATGCGCCAGGCGGCGGCGTCACAATGTTGTCTTCAAACGCGCTCTGCGCAGAGTCGGCCATTATCTGCAAGATTCGCTTGATCTCGGAGAGGAACGGGAGACCAAAGAAGTACTCTACGCCTTCAATAAGCTCCAGAAGATCCTGTGGCAGTGGCGTAATCAGAGAAAACACAATAACGATGCCGCCAACAGAAGCGTCAGTGGTAAAGTTGGGCCTCTGAACGTCCCCGTAGTCGTAGAAGGAATCACTAGCCTGGAACAGCAACTCATCCATTGTCTGGTCCAAGGGCCACCACTCAGGCAGAGTGGTTTGAATTCCTTCAACGACAACAGACCTGGTCTCAAACTCTGGTAGCAGTTTTGGACGAATAACTAGAAAATAACCACCTGTGGCCTCGAAATCTGCGATGAAATTCTCGATGGTAGTTTTGAGTTGGATCAGTGTCTCACGAACAGGGTCAATGAAAGCCAGCATTTGGGCCTTCATCAGCACAGCTATGCCGTCGAGAGTGACGGCGGCAGACTCCATGACCGTAACTGCTGCCTCGACGGAAACGAGAATCGTTTCGACATCGTCAGCTGGAATGAGATCTCCAAGTGTCAGTGATTTCCACTCAGCCATTGTTACTCTAACTTTAGCTTGTCAGCCAGCAGAGACGTGGGTGGCGTAGGTGCACTTGCCGACGGTGGCGACCCTGGGCTGCTATGTGTGTGATTGTTGAATACTGTCACCAAGTTATTCAGATAATCTATCAGATCCTCTCCCTTGACAGCTGTGGAAGTCCCGGTGCCGACGGTGGTCAGTCCAGCCAGGTTAGATAACCCCGTTACGGCCAGTTGGCCGCCAACACCTAGACCGCCGCCAATGGTGACCAGGGGAGTTAGAAAAAATATAGGTGAGGCGCTAATCTCTGTTATCGATATCCCAGACAGAATAAGCGGACCAGAAGAACTCATCACGATAGACGGAGCTTCTGCTGTTATGCTAGACGAGGCCAGCAAACTGATGGCAGCCGCAGTCAAAGTATAGTTGACCGCCGTCACGGAGAAATTACCGCCGATGGTGAATGAGGCCGTCCCCGCCAAAACGGTGACGGTATAAGACCCTGAGATAACGTCAACGACGTACTGACCGACAGCCAACATTACTTTCTTGGAGCCCGGACCTATAAAAGAAGTCCTGTCGTCGCCGCTGATGATCGTGGTGATCTTCGCCTCTACGTTGGCAAAAGCGTTACCAATCACCGTTTGCTTAGAAGACATCACTTGCTCTTCGATGCGTTGAGTGCTGGCAATGATGGCGTCCCCGGAGAGTAACTCGATGGCACCACGTGAAGACACAGACACTTTGGCGCAGTCCGTGACCAACTGACCTGCTTCAATGTTCGTGTCGTAATTGCTCTTTACGAGGATGTCCCCCTCAGCCGACACCAGACGAATAGGTCCTTGGGCAGCCTGAAGATCAATCCCTTTTCCACCGTTCAACCAAATGAGGCCGCCAGCGCTTTCCATGCTGGAACCTTTGACCACATCAGTTTTGTTTCCAGACGTGCCTGCGAACCTATTGCCCACCGACTCGGAAGCCATACCTCCATCCGGCCTGATCTCGTAGTAAGCACCCGTGGGATGCCAGATCTGGCATCTCGGATTGTCCTCGGTGTTGTCCATCTCAATCTGCACGCCGGATGATCCACGAATCACAGTCGCACTGGGAAATTCTGTGACCATGGCAGGTGTAGGTGCACGCACCTCGATCTCAGCGTCATCGATGTCAGTGATCGTGCTGGACGAATATCCCCGTGGATACTTTGTGGGGCCGTCTGGGAGGCCCTGAGCGTTCAGGGGTATCTCAGGCTGCCCATCAGGAGAAGCAAACCACTGTGCGGCCCAGATCGGCCTCTCAGGGTCACCTCCAATGAACGACGCCAGCACCCTATCACCAAGATTGATCTCAGGAGCGCTCTTGCCACCAAAAACAGGGTTGGCCAGATAAGCCCAATTAGAAACAGTCGCTCCAAGAACCTCGGGAATGAGCAGCTTCACTCGGCACATTTTGAGGCCTGTGTCGATTTCAGCAACTTCAGCCCGGTAGAGACCAAAGTAACGCTTGCGGCCATGTGAATCTACTACAGCGGAACCCATTAGTTACACCTGAATGTCCCGTTGGTCCTGAAAAAGAATCGAGTCCGTATCTATTTCTACATATTCGGCCGACCCGGATTCAGAAGAAGACTTATCAGACAGCCTGTCAACTGCGGTCGCTTTCATTTCAAACGACCTCGACAGCTGCAGGGAAGTAGCCTGACCTCTAACTCCACTTACCAGGTGGCTCACCGACGACACGACATACACACCTTCAAAACGACCAAAACCCATGATATGCACGGGGGCCATGGGCGATATATTAGGCGAAAACGCGACTTCCGCCTCTACGGCACTAAGGAAAGCGTCTGCACGAGTGGCAGCTGATGCCTCCAAAAGCGCGTCTGGGGCAGAGGGTCTATGACCCGCCCCCATTATAAATTTGTAATACTCCCCTCCAGTTATGTCGGAAGTGCTCCGTATCGCGCCCTTGTTTATGCCGTCTCGCACGGCCACAGTCATTTCGTTTTCATCAACACTGCCTGAGACCTGAAAAATTTCTCCAGTCACTGGATCGTAGTCTCTGCTGACGAAAATCCGCCCAACTTGCGTAGCCTCAACACCGCCGCGTATCGATTTCAGTTCTTTTCCGTAAGCCACACCAAAAACGTCAACAATGTTGCCCAGGAAAACTCTACGAAAATGGAGGACCTGTTTGTCCACGTACACTGCGAAGCCGTAGATCATGGCGCGACGTTGGAGCAGTTCAATGTCAGTCTCGCTGGCCTGCGTGACTTGTTCAAAAGCGTAGGGCGTCTCCTCTATAGTGCCAGCGACCTCATCCTCCGTTTTGAGAGAGTGTTCTTCAGCGATGATCTTCGCAATCTCAGAATCCGCCGTCTGCTTGAAACTGCGCTGCTTTTCTCCTTGGATCAGCCCAGGAGCGTTCGCGTAACCAGTCATGGTTAGTTTGGGTAAATTGCCCACGCTGTAGTCCAAAGATGACGAATCTATAAAAAATTCCCCCTGGTCTATCTGTTCTTCTGTAGAGCCTGGGTAGCCCATATAAATCTTCACGATGTTCCCAGCATTGAAAATGTCTGCGTCCATCATGTTGGGGTTGCTAGGTTGATAGATGATTTGCATCCTGGCCAGACCAGAAATGCTTCTGGTGACAGACACGTCTGAGATGCCATTCTCAATGCCGAGATCTTCCAACGTGGAGTCGTTGAAAAGAACTCGGGCAACTGGTGTAGTGGGTAAGTTAGACTCAGCCATTAGCATGCTTTTGGAACACGGACTGCCCAGGCACAATCAACCTGTCACCGTCCTCGACTGCGTAAGGATCGTAAATCTCACTGGCCTCCGCAACGAGCCACCAATCCATTTCGTTTTTGGTCAGACGCATAGCCAACAGGTCCAGAGGCGCGGATGATGAGTACGCCACCGAAGTGAAATCAGACTCTAGGTCCAGTTCAAAAAAGATGTCTGGAGCCACGTATAGTCTGGTTTCGGTCTGCCCTTGGGCATTCTCTCGTACGATCCCATACACCTTGTGATTGTAGTAACGAGAACCTCTTCGTCTTGGCATGATACGCCTCGCTTACTTGGACGCTTCCAGCCCAGCTTGAATGCGGATGTCTTTGTCCGTCAGGAGATTTCTCCTAGCGGTTGACCCCAGAGACAGCAGATTCTCCAAGGCGCGTATCCTCGCCTGAAATCTCTCCAACTGAGCGGAGCTGTAAGATATCCCATAAAAACTCTTGGCCTTCTTGCGCTCTTCTCGCCCCTGCTTCAAAATCTCCAGCTCCGCCCGCAGTTTCCTCTGTATAGCGAGATCTTCTATTTCCAGTTCCTGCTCAACAGTGAGCTTAGGTGTAGGAACAGTTATCCTTGACTTCCTTGAATCCAGAGTGCGTTCGACTTCCTGGAAAGACAGGCCTACAACGGCCCCTGTCTGAACGCCTTTTGACCAGGATTTGTGGTTGACCGTCATGGACTCAAGGTAGCAGACCATAGAAAAAGTCTGACCCAACATGAGCAGAAGCACCACCTGCTGCCCAACTTTTGCGTTATCGCTGTAGGTGACGTAGACCATATCAGCACAGCGTCTGAGGAAATCTAAAATCTGCTCGACGGGACCTTCAGGTTTTCTGGTTACGTTGGTGACCCCTTTTCCTGGGGGCGCATGAAACCACAAGAAATAGGGTTTATAGAAAGAATCATCCCAGAGCTCAGTCAGCTCTCCAAACACGTCGTCTAAAACAATGGAGAAATCTATCTTGAAAGGCCCACTACCCATGAAGCCTTCGGTTCCGCGTCCCTGCTGCTTGCCGCGCAGTTTCTTGGCCGCGCCTGAAATCCTTACCTCAGCAGGAAAGAACGGTAAATATAAATACGAATTGGTAGAAGTCAGGTCGGCTTGCACACTGGACGACTTCCCTGGGTCAGCTCCCTGTTTCGTAGCAACGGAGAGATCTCCAAACGTAGCGGTGGGGAGCACCTCCAAGTAGATCCTTTTTTCAATCGGTACCGGAAGATCTGGCCACGCGTGCCAATCCCCGGACTTGAAACCCACGTCAACATCTACCATTACCCACCTCCAGATGTCGGAGGAATATATTTCGTGCTGCCAGATCCGTCGGATCGTTCAATGTAAGCGTTGTAGTAGTTGGGGCCTCCCCGGCTGAGCCATTCCGCATTTTCTACTTGTGTGATGGTGGCCTCCACCAGATTCAAAGAAACAATCGCGGTCTGAGGAAGCCCTCTGTCTCCAAAATTGAAGATCTTGGCGTCAAACTTGGCCACATTCACCAGGATCGGATCGCTTCTGGTCCATACCAGATAAAAGGCGGGGTGCATATCCGCCTTGTCATTGAGAGTTGGCTCGCCAGTTCTGGTCGCGTCTGCTATCCCAGTGGTTATTTTTGATAGGGCGGCCGTCAAGAATCTGATGCTGGCTACGACTACATTCTCTCTACCTTCACCGTAAAGGAAAAACTCCCTTTTATCTTTGGACAGCTCCCTGTCGCCCACGCCTCCTGTAGCCACAAACCTGTCTTCAGTTGTCCACAAAGACAGACTGTCTATCCCAGGGAGAGTCAACTGGGGGTTGTCATCGGATTGAATCCACTCTTCGTCCCTGGATCGAATCTCATCATGGTATTGGAGCCTGTCAGGCTCACTCATAGTGTTGTCCAGCAGTAACTGCATGGATATTTCTGTGGCAGCCACTCCAGAGAAAGGCATTGTGGATCTCTTCCCAGTGACCTTCTTGGCCTTCACAGTACTTTTCACTGACTGGGGCCAGTACTGAAAGTCCATACGAGGAGCACGAATGCCAGAAACAGTTCGAACGCGGTCATACCCAACGACCGACAGGTTACCGTCCTTCGGCGGGATAAGAAGAACTAGAGACATGATATCTGTGGCGTCTCTGGCCATTATCTGTTCCTAAATCTCTGGCGTAAGTCTCCTAACGCAGACGAACTCCGTCCCAACGGATTCCTACCCGTTGCTCCAATTTTGTGCTCCGTCGTGTGCTCCTCAGTGCGCCCGTCCACGTTGATCTCGTTGGTGATTTGGACAGTTTGCTCGTCACCAAATACAGATGTTGGCGCGCCACCAAATTCGCCCAGCCCACCAAACGCACTGTCCAGCTTGTCATTCAGGCTGGCCACCATAGAGTCCATGTTGGCCATAAACCCTGCAGCGTCTTCCTGTTTCTGCTTATTCACAGACTCAAAAGCAGCATTAGTCCCTCCGCGTTTGGCGCCCCCGGCCGGGAACTCGGGTATGCCCGCAATGCTAGTAAGGTCTCCAAATCCTGGGACAGCCCCAAAAGATATGAAATTCAGGAGTTCTGACAACGCAAATATTAACAGCAGAACTCCAGCGGCAATTGCGGTTACCGTCAAGAATATGGGGGCTAAGGCAATATCCAAAGCTGTGGCCGCACCAGCTGCTGCAGTGGTGGTTCCAGCGAATACTGCTTGTATTGCGCTGTATATGCCCGTCACATAGGCCAATCCCTTTGTGACCACTAATATGCCTCCTTGCACAATCTTCTGGAATGCCAGCGCAGCCGTTGCCGCTTTGGTGTAGAGCCATTGCAGCGCGAAGGCGGCAGCAACTAGACCAATCACAAAGCTAAGCGCCTTGCCCACGCCCCAAACCAACCACGCAGTCACTGTCCAATCTTCAAGTATATTAACCAGCTCGTACACAACAGACCACAAGAAGGTTACGATGCGAACTAGAAACATGAACATACCAATGACAGTTCCAAGCACGAAACCAACAATAGTAAACGCCCCAGCTAACCCTGTTATCAAAATGTTAGCTAAGTGAAGAACCTGCTTGGTAACCAATTTTATAGGCACCAACAACTCTTCTATGAAATTCTTGAAACTGCCAAACGGCGCAACTAGCCCCTCAATAACCATGATCCCCAAGAATCGGATGCCTAACCACAGCTGACGTAGATAGCCCAACATTTCTTTTGCGGCATCGCCAAAGAACTCTCTGGCGCCTCCCCAATTCTTCACGAGAGCAGTAGCTACGATGCCAACTAAAGCTCCGAGAATAAGGAAAGGCCCAAGGAGGCTAAGAACAGCACTTTCAACCCCAGCCAGCATGAAAGATACCTTGGCCATGCGCGCAGCAGCGATTTCCGAGCCCATGGCGGCAGCTTTGCCTACTACCATGAACTGGCCTGCCATTAAGTTGAGAGCGAAAGCGCCCCGCCAAATCATAGGCAGAAGCATCTTGCCAAAATAGACGAGCATCCCAGACGCGCCGATTGCAACCATAGTTGCCCCCACCAGGGCCATAGCGCCCGCCACGTAAATCAGGCCTTTCACTACACCAGGAAGAATCTCGTCCTTGTTGGCGATCATAATCTGCGAAAATTCGTAGAGATTACTGATAACATCAGCCATTTGTCGGATAAAGGTCAAACCCAACTGCGTCCTCAAAATCTCTAAGTTGTCGGAGAAGACCTTGGCTTGCGTGGAAGATCTCCCTGCCTGCTCGTCAAACTTTTCTTGGATTCTACTCCCGTCCGACAAAGCCTCATTAAACTCAAAAGACTTCTTCTTTATCCAGTCGGACATGCCGCCCATAGTGACTAGAGCTTCCGCCACACGAACGGCGTTTAGCTGTGTATCTTCAAGAGCTTCGGCAAGACCAGTGACACCCTTCTCGGCTTTGATTTTCTTCAGTACGTCCAGAACATTGAAGATGGCCACATCCATCTCACCACCACGAATCCTTGCTGCCAGCCCTTCAATGTTGAGCGCTTTCTCCATTTGCTCAGGCATTTTAGCCATGGTGATGATGAGCTTGCCCATTGCGCCACGAGAACGTTCTGCTGACTGGCCACCTTGCAGAAGAGCCGACGACATAGCAAACAGGGTTGCAGGCGCAACATCCCACTGCTCCATAGCCAAAGCGAGACGACCTGTGACCTTGAATAGTTCGTCAGAATGCGCACGAGTGCGTGTTCTTGCCAGTAGCGCGGCCTGACCAAACTTCCGGATGCGCTCCTCAGCGGAGCCAGACACTCCTTTAACCATCTGCAAACTGGCCATATACTCTGTGACCGCTTGTGGCGTGGTGTCCCCCATCAGGAACGCAATTTGGTTGATAGCGTTGGCCATTCCTGCCATGGATTTCTCACCAGACTGCGCGCTCTTTTCCATGGCTGCTGCAGCGCCAAGACCACTGAAGGAAATTTGTTCAGCGGTTTTTACGAGGGCATCTTCAGTAACGATGGCCGCAGACGCGACGTTCAACAGCTCTTGACGCAGTTTGTCCACGTCAATGGTCGCGGTCCGGGTGGCCTTGGCGAAGTCATTGTAGACGTCAACGGCACGTTGGAGGGTGATGTCAAGATCAACTGCTTCTTTGGCGGCAGACAACAAGCCTTGTGCAATAGACCCGGCCCCCATCAACATCCGCTTACCAATCCTAGAAACGGTGTTGAAGGTGATCATTTGCTGCATAGCGTCGTGGATGGATTTCTCCATCGTCTGGAAACCACGGGACGCCCGGCCTGCCGCACCCGTCACGCCCCTGGTGCTTAGAACTAATCTAAGTTCAAACACGTGTGAGCTGGACGCCATTCCTCAGCCTCCTACCGTCGTCTGCCCCGATGCTTTGCCCTCTGCCTTTCAGACTTTACCTTCTTATAATACCTATCTGCAGACTTCTTGAAATGCTCTATTTCCGTTTCGTGCATCTCCAAGAAATCCAGAAACGTGCACTCCAGGTAGCCTCGGACATGTTCGAAGTCTCTTAGCGTTTCTTCATAAGGCTCCGAGGCAAGCGTAACAAAAAATCCGTAGCGTAGATGGAGACAGGAGTTAGCTCCCCGCACTCCTCACACTGCACATGGTTCACCGTCTCGGGGCCGAGTTCCCCCAGAGATTCGAAGGCGTCCTCTAAGGCACCCAGCTGTGCGTCGGTCATCTGATCCCAGAAGCTGGACTGGTACGGGCCTTCGTGATCGCCCCACTTTACACACGTCCGCGACCAGATAAGCCAGTCTGCATCTGCCGTTACTCTCCGTGCTTTGGTAGAGATGGCCTTGATATCCTTGCCGGTGGGAACTTTGAATTTGGCTTTGAAAGTTCCCTCTTCATTCCACTGCCCGCTGGGAACGTCGAACTCGAATGTTCTGATTTTTTTATTTTCGACCCTGACGTCGTCTTCCGTCGTGATGGTTGGCAGGTCTGGATTGGCGTTGAAGTCGTCCAAGGTCACTGTCTGCATGCCAGAGATATCAAGAGGCATCAGAGGCTTGGTGAAATCGCAGTAGAGGCAGTTGAAGTTGGCGTGCACTTCCGGCTTCTTAGACAAGAGCCTGGCCTTGAGAGCGCAAAACTCGCGGTCTGGCGACAGCATGTCTTCAAAGAGTGCGCTACTAACCGTCTTGAACCCCTCCACAGCAACAACGGTTTCCTTCAAGACAATGTCGATTGCCTTACCAGATTCCTTTTTGTGGTCGAGCTTACTCAGGAGGCGCTTTACTTTGGCCCTCCAAGGACGGATATAAACTTTTTTGCAGAGTTTGCCTTCAGCGTTGAATGTGCCGCAGGGTAGGGTGTACTCGATACCTTCAGTCATTTTATCTCCTTCGGTGACACCGAAAGTTAGAAGACATAGCGCTATCCGCTATGCCTCAAGGCCTACGTTGTTGCCCTCCTAATCGGAATAAGGTCCGTCTGGATATCAGAGGAAACGAACACTACCTTCTCTATGTGTACTTGCGTTCTCAGCGCGTTTAAAGGCGCCCACATCATTTTGGTAGGGAGAGCCCTGGACATCTTCAAAACGCGCTGATAATCGCCCGAGGGCGTCGACAAGTAGGGAAACATCTTAATCTCGACGTCCCTACGAATAGTCGACTGCCCTATCTTATTCATAAACGCATCCACACGACTGTCTCGACGGCCATACCGAGTGATAGTGGTGACCAGCTGGTACCAGTACACCAGATACATATCGTCGTCCGTGCCCTTACTGAGAGTCACCTTACCGATGTTTCGCTGCTTGGGCACGTAGATGGGTGTGGTGAGATTGTTGCCCTCGTAATAGGTCTGGAACTCTATCTCGTCATCAAATCCACTTGCTTCACTGAATTCGACGACTCTAGTGGCCATACCACCCTCCAGAAACTTTACTTCATAGTTAATGGAGAGTACAGGGTCGGCCATGTCTCAGCCTTTACGAGTGTGGGTCGTCTAGGTTGTCAGTCAAGAAGTCTTCGGTCAGGCCTTCATGAGCAAAAGTGACGGTCCGCATAATGATATCGCCCGTGGTGGGGTCGATACTACTAATGCCTACGCCTTTCGGCCAAGCCTTCGCCAACTTGAACTTGTGCAGCACGTTACCAGCAGCGTCTTCCAAGGTCACCTCCACAGTAGCCCTGTACTGGTCGTAACGCCTGCTCGGCCCGTTCTTGAGCATCTGCCCAGAAGTGGCGTCACCCTTGATAAACAGATGACGCCATCTGCGCATGGTGTCGTCAGGGTCAAGGCCGTCCTCGAAGGTGACATCTCCGTACTTGGTCAACCCTGCCAGTTTTCTGGGCGTGGGGGCGTCTCCTCCCGTGCGATATTCCGAATACTCAGTGTCCTCGTCAATCCCCTCAATCTTGGAGAACGTCAGAGGCTCTATAGCGGTACCCATCGCAGCGGGAGGATCTATCAGTTTGACTCTGAAGAAAGTCCCCTGGAACGGATCGTATTGTCTATTCAATAGCGTCATCGATTACACCCCCTCAACGACGTTCTCACCGTCGAGCCTACGGAGATGGAAAATCACGAATTCAGCGGGGAGAGTGATAGCCACCCCGACCTCCACGTGGACATTCCCAAGGGTCTGTTCGGAGCGGGGGTTGTTCTCCTCATCAGACTTCACATAGTAAGCCTCTTCAGGAGACGCGCCAACCAACGATCCTGCTTGCCACAAGCCAAACAGGAAAGTCGACACCCCAGTCTGGAGACGATCCCAAAGATCTTGATCATTGGGTTCGAAAGTGGCGAACGCCATTGCCTGCTCCAGAGACCTTCGGATATAGTCCAACGTCCTGCGCGTGCCGATGTAGGTAAGGTCGTCACGAACCGATTGCAGCGTCCGTGCACCCATAATCCTGATTCCACGGCCTTCTCTAGAGACCACCGCGTTGATGCCGTCGGGGTTCAGAATGTCGTGCTCGCCGTCAGTAATGTCATAGGTAAGACCTTGAACGTTGGTCAAAATCTCATTACCAGGCGCCTTGTGCACGCCCCTTTCCCTAGAGACCCTAGCCCACACACCGGCAGCGTAGGCGTCGAGCGGGAGTTCCAGAACTTGAGAAGCATTCTCAGGGTCAGTGGCCTTTGCCCACGGATAGTAAATCGCAGCCCTGTTGGTGTCGGCGTTCAGCTCAACGTTACGGAATTCCAGCGCTTCGTCAGGTTTGTCGTCTGCTAGAGGCGTATTGATCAGGCACTCCATTGCCAGAGCGCCGTCGTTTTCCTCAGTAAGAGCGATCATGGCCTGCTGAACTGCAACAGCCGTGAAACCTGGCGCCACGAAGAAATTGACCGAGGGGTATTCCTTAAGGCGGTAGATACCCGTTCTTGGAACCACGTCCTGGCCAATCACATCCGTGCTGGTAGGTGCGGACCCGTCGTCGCCAAACTGGAAATACGTGGCAGCAGTAACTGGCATGGGCAAGCGCCAGTAAGTTGCCGAAGTTGCTGTATCGGCAGTCGCCACGACGAAATCAGACTCATTGGAGTCACCAGAAAGTCTGTCCATGAAATAATTGGGAGACGTGCTCTCCATAGACAGGTTTTCAACAGTGTCCACGATCTGCGTGCCTTCCCACACCTTCAGAATCCACTCCGTGGAAGCAACCACGGCGCTCGAAGCGATGGTGGTGGTAAGGGTGACAGGATCGAACCTGACAATATTGGCGTTGATACTCGTGACCACAACACTGGTGGACGTGGTGCCATCGTCAATGATCAGTCGCTGGCCCACTTGAACAGCCCTAGCACTACTCAGCGTGATGGAAGAATCTCCATTCGCCAGAGATGTAGTGCTCTTCGTGCTGACCAAATTAGACGAACTGGTCATGACGTCAGCTGCAGTGGAAATGGACGTAGCCAGCGTCACAGGCTGGAACCCCAGCGTCTTGTTGGTGGTAGAGATCGACGTCACGAATCTGGTGATCGACCGCACACCATCACTGATATAAATCAAGTCTCCCAACTTGAACGGGGTCACGTCTGCCACACTAATCGTGCTGTCGTTGTCATCCAGCGCTGCCGTAGACGTAGTCGAAGCCCTCGCCGTGGTGTAGTACATTCCGTTGCCGTAAGCGCCTTTGTAAAGCACTTCCAGCGTGAGTGCAGGCACACCAAGAAGGTCGGTGACATTTGCCCTGGCAGGCACAGCTCCAGCACTGCCTGTGAGCAGAGTAGACGCCAAAGTGGTCATGACTCCCACACCAGTAGATCCAGTGGCGTGAGCAGCCGTGATGAGCATGGCAGCAGTCGGGTCAGAAGACACCAGAGTAACGACGTCACTGGCAGTAGAAGTTACTGCAGGGTCGATACCACCAACCAGCGGAGTGGAGCCAACTGCCGTGCACACGCCAGCGTCAGGTGTAGACGCCGTCACTAAGGCTGCAGCTGCCGACTTGTACGCTGGGTTGGTTGGGGTCATGATGGCGTCAACCACTTCAACACAGGTGGACACGAGCGTAGAAGTGCCGTCCGTCTCCAAGCTGACAGTGATCGCCGTTCCAACCACAGAAATGGACAAAGCCTGAGAAGCGGCCCCAGGGTCCACCAACGTCACGGTAATGCTATTACCGCCCGATCCAACAGACGTGGCAGTCCAAACAATGGAGTCCGTGCCTCCAGATCCAGTTGTAACGGTTGCCGCCGTTCCAGCGTCTGTCGCCAAGTCGACAACCATCTCCGACCCGTTGAAGCGCAGGGCGAGGCTTGCACTGGGACCAGGGTTGTTCAACTTGAGATAGCAAGGCCCCTCATAAACAGTAGCCCAGTCGATGGCGTTGTTGGCCACGACCGTGCCGGTTTGAAGGGCGCCGCTTGCTCCAGGCTGGACCACACGGAAGACCCGAAGTCTGCTGCCACCTTGCTCAAAATATGCTTTTGCTGCATAGGTAGCGTAGTTGCCCTGATAGTACGATCCGTAGTATTGGACGTACTGAGAAAAAGAAGTGATGATTGGAGACAGAGCGTCAGGTCCCCTCTCCGTCACTCCAATGAGACCACACTCCGAAACCCCAACACCTTCAACAGCAGGCTGGCCAGGTTCCTCAATGAAGTATAGCCCAGGGCGAAGTAATTCAACCATAACTCTAGCTCCTTACCTGTTACCCGAGCAACCTTACCTTTTTGATTTTCAGCAGGCGCATCACTTCAGGCGCCGCGAGTTCGTCAGCTGTCAGATCCCTAGACTTGGAACCTTTGTACCCGCGAGCACGAAGGTGGATGTCCTTCAGGTTGCCTTGGGCATCCGCGCCCAGGTTGATGACTAGGGGCTGACGGGTGATGTTTTCTATTTTCATATCCAGTTACCCCTGTACCTCCACGATACCGAGCCTAGTAGAAAGTGTCCCGTAACCACCAAGAACATTCTCGGTCAGAGGCACTTCCTCGTAGCCTGCGAAGTCTGTGTAATCCCAACCGACCAGGGTGACAGACACCAGTCTTTCGTGCATGCTATCCGATATTCTATCAGAATTAGTTATCGGAGTCACAGAACGTATTACTAGAAATCTACCAGAACCGAGGGCGCGGAAAGTGGCGTCACGAAGAATGGCCACCTTCACGGCGTCAGCAATCCTAGTAGTTATTTTTCTTCTAGCTGAAGCGCACCGCAGCATCACGGTTATTTCCTGTCTGGCAGGAGACCACCGCTTGCGCGCCACCTTCTTAGCTAGATTGACTTCAAACAGCTTTGGTCGCTTGAATCTCAGATCCTCAGACAACGAAATGTTTTCAATATAGATATTAGGGATTTTGGCCTCTTCGTACTCAGGCTCCCCACTCAATTTTACGGGCGGTTTGCCTTCACCAAGAACATACAGCTCCGTCCCCGACGCCACCGCAGATGTGAGTGTGATCGTACTTCCTGACAAGCCAGAAAAAAGATTTGTCTGCAGGTCAGGATCTGAAACCACATCGTACACCCCAGTCACACTGCTGATCGTTGGCAGGCTGGAGGGCACGGGAACTTCAGTAGTTCCATTGGCCAATATCTTATCCCTAACGGGTACAGAAATTCTGCTGTCCAGGATATATTTAATGGTCCGTTCCACGTCCTCCTCAAACCCGTAATGGGTCGAGTTGCTGCACATCTCTACAAGGAACGCCAAACGATACACCATCGGAGTCTCATCGCCTACAGGTTGGAGGCGCATCCTTACAGCCACAGTCGGGCTATACCCAACAGGGAACAAGCCTATATTCTCTTCGACTTCGGTGAAAGTTGACCAACGTGCTGAGTCGACAGACCAAGCGGCACCGTCCCAAGATAGGAAATCGGAGCCGTTGGCAGAGATCTGAAAATCCACGCCACCAGTCAAGGAATCTGCGCGGGAACAAATGAAACCGAAGAAATTTTCCAACAGGTTTACGTTCACCCACTCAGATTGGAAAATTTCTTCGGTCAAGGTTCCCTGGGGGTGATATATACCAGAGGAATCCAATCTACGGAGAACGGCGCAACCATTCTTCAGGACTGCACCGTTCTCGCCGTATGTAAAATCACGTCTAGAAAGGAACTCCACCTGGGGCATATCGAATCCCCGCCAAATTAGGCCACCGTCGGGACCGCAACAGGGAACGAGCGGACAAATTTGCTCGTAGAATCCTGCAGAGTAATGGTCAGGTTGATGACCCTGCTAGCCGTGCAGCCGGTAAGACCAGTAAGGTCAAACGTGGCGTTCGTGTCCGTGTGTCCCGAAGCTTCAGCTTGGTACGGACCAGTCGTAGCCGGGCCAACTTCCAGATAAACCTTCGTGTTGTCAGTCCCGAAATTCACGCCCGTGATCACCAGAGCGGCGGGCGGCGTGCCCACACTGACGGACTGGGCTTGAACTTCGTGGATGACGGGAGCAGTAGTGCCTTGTTCCAGAGCCTCGAAGGCCGTCAGAAGCAGTTTACGCTCAGCGTCAAGCTCGTCTCTGACGGACCAGTCAATAGCCCTGGTTCCAGGCGCGTAGTAAACAGAGTTAGCAACATCCTGTGCAGTTTTGTCAAGACGATCCGCCATGACGTCCTCCTTCTAGCGGGAACCTAGTGCCAAAATCTCAACTACCGCAGGTCCTGTGGTCGTGACCTCTACCTGTAAAAACTGGATAGGGTCCTCCACGCCAAACGGTATGATCTCATTCGCCAGCAGGGTCACATTCTTAGCTGTGGAGAGCGGAAAGAAATACGAATCCTGCGGCGCTATCTGGGTTATAAGCGTGTACATAATAGTCAGTACGACCTGCTGATCAGCTTTGATCAGAATCATCTTCTGATTCCAGCCATTGACCGTGAATGTCTTTGACCTGGTCGTACTAGCGCCAGAGATGTTCAGGTAATCACGGTCAATCTCGTCTGTGCTGAATGACGTGCTCATGGGCGCTTATCCTACTATGTTCGTAACCCACTTTATGTTTTTATTTTTAGACATCTGACTTACTAATACCTTAAAAAACAGAGGAATGTAAGTAGCAAATGTCTGCATCAAATGTGCGTCAATCGTCGGCTTCAAGAAAGGCCTCGGAGGGACGTGCCAGCTGCCTGATCTGCCGCGCCCACGTTGTCTTCCAGGACCTCCCCGACCAGATCTGCGGCCACCCCTGCGCCTAGCCCCATGCTCATGAATATTAGCAAGCTGCGCCAAAGAAAGCCGGGCGGTCGGGTGCATTTTCCCTGGGCGGAGGCCGACGCGCCACACAACGTTTCTACCGCTACCCGTCTGCCAAGCGGATATGCCCCATAATAACGTTCGTGAATCTTGAAGGATTGCGCCGTGGCCCTTCAAACGAATCGGCATCACATGGATGGGCCACTTGACTCCTGCAGAACCGCCTCTAGTGACGATAGTTCTACGAATCTGTTTTACCATTGCCATGGCGTGCCGGGCCAGCACAGGTTGTGCCGCATTAACAGCTGCTGCCTCCACCTTCACGGGATCGGAGAACCCCGCAAATATGTGAGACGGCCCAGAGAAGTCTAGCTTGACACGCATCATGGCAAAAGCCCACGCAGCTTCACATCTTGTCTGACAAAACATTTTTTGAAAAGGTACGTCCCTCGAAGTGGAGATATCGGACGGACCTCTTCAATACGAAACACATGGTCGTCTGTCTGGTCAAAGATAGAAATCTTTACCACCGCGTCACCGACATTTGGGTGGAATCCCTCGGTGTCGAGATCTTCAATTTTGAAGAGTATGTGCCCTTGCACCAAATCTTGGTCGCCAGTGTAGCCAGTATCCTGCCTCTCCCAACGACCCTTCCAGAAATTTGGTTGACCAGAAAGCACAACAGCGTCTCCGAATTGGTCGTCCCCGCTACGTTCATCGTAGTCTGGGTCCATCACCGCTTGCGACAGCGGGCGCACATGAACCTCAACTGGATTCCAACGCAGCGGGAAACCCATTATCCACTCTTAGTCGTTTTGATGGTGCCGCTAGAAATTGCGTTCAGCGCAGCTTTCATCTCGTTTATGAGATCCACCATATCTTGGATGTCCGCCTGCGTATAAATACCCGCAGCCGCAGGCGCGTCCGGGCTCGTAATCACAGCGGGGGTAAGTGTGGCCAGGTCATCGGCCACGTCACGCATTGCCTTAGTTCCACGAATCAGAGGCGCTTTACCCGCGCCAGCATCCCCTTCACCGGAGGCAGCGTGCGTATTCCATTTCTGGCCGTCGCAGAAATGCCTGTCAATCTCCATCTCAGTCCTCCTAGACGAATTCCACTCCCGGCGGAATAACAAAGTTGGCTAAAATACGATCCACCTCTGCGTCACCAGTGGTGAAATCAGAGTCGGAAGTGTCGCCACCAGCAGGAGACGACAATTCGTATTCATAGTCTTCAGTGCGTTCACGAATCAACTTCTTTGTAGCGGCGCCAGAGATACTGCCGCTGGTGCTCGCAGTATCGTCATTGATATACTTCGCCGCCAACAAAGCGTTGGCTCTCCTGATAAGTGGAGGCACTACACCAAAAGACAGCACTTGCGCTCCAGCTGCGATGGTGCTGGGGAGGTAATCTCCCATTGGATCTACTGTGAGCACATTGGTGGTTTGATCGGCAGCCACCACGAAAAGAGGGATAGCTTCTGCTACAGGTGATCCTATAACTACAGAACTGCCTGCCCTGACGCCGTGCGCAGAAACAACTTCCAACGTAGCAGTGTCGTTCCTGAATTCAATGGCCGTTGTCGTGGAATACGGCACTACTGCATTGTAACTGTCCACGGTCGGGGCAGCGTTCACGTAGCCGAAATACCCTTGGACTTCTACGGACCCTGCGCGTCTTGGGAATTGAGAAACACTCTCGAAATAATCACAATCCCAGCGCACGTCCACCCATGCCCACCCCGGCATATTCACTTTCATGCGAAGTATTCTACGGCCAGACTCTATGAAGTAGTTATCCAAAGCCTGGGACGAAGAATCAGGAGAAAGCATGAGACTACTTATTTTGAGTATAGGAGCGACACCAGGAAAATGGAGCATTGAATCCCCTTTTCCCGACACACGCATAGATAGACCTATTGCCTGAAACCACTGTCCAGTGATACGGTTGATGGTCGCTGCTGCCATCCGAATGTACATAAGCACAGATTCATCAGACAACGCGCTGAAACTCCCCAACGACCTGACCTTCTGGATAGAAGTATATGCAAAAGGCTTATCTACGTCCACGCTTACGTGGTCTCCTAGTGCTTATAGTGGGAGGTTTGGGGTCGTCCTCTTCCTCTTCTTCATCTGAAGGATCTTCAGACTCTTCGGGCGTCTCGTCGACCTCTACAACCTCTTCCTCTTTAACTTCTACATCTGCTTCTTCAGGTTCGGCCTCTTCAACTTTCTCAGGCTCGACCTTTTTGACTTCTGCTTTTGGTGCTTTCGTGACTTTGGCTTTGGGAGCGGCCTTTTTCTTCGGCTTCTCCTCTGCCTCGGTCTGCGCCTTCGCAACCTTCAGCTGCGAGTCCATGGCGACAACGTCGTCAGACGCTACAAAAACTTTGACATCCCTACCATCAACTACCTCGGTAGGCTTCGCGGCGTCAAAGCAGTAGATTCTGCCGCTTGCGCCTTTCAAGCAGATCGTTCCCTGCTTGGCTTTAAATTTCACACCTAACCTCCTACAAAAGTGCCCACGCGCTACATGGGAGCAGGAGCGGCCAAGGACAAACCGCTCCCGATCCTAGCACGCTACGATCTTAGTAGAGACGCTTGCGGCGGATATTCTTGACTTTCACCACAGCGTCAAGGTTTTCAATGGCCACTGCAAGGAAGTTGTAGGTGGTCACGACCACCGTATCCGTCTCTTCGTCGTAACGAGTGTACATCCGAGTACCTTGTGCTTCAGGCACGTTCTGTGGGGAGCCGACTCTAGGAACGGTGAGGATACCGAAGATGAGATTCTTCGGGTTGGTGAGGAGCATATACGAGCCCTCGTTGAGCGTCCCACCGGTAGGAGCGGCGCCACCAGTAGTGGTGCCAGCGATGAAGCCAAGGGTGTCGTTGATGTTCGACGTGGCGTCCGGGCCAATGAAGACACTGGAAGACGCACCCGTGCTTGCCGACTGCAGATAGAGCCTACCATCACCAAACGTGCTGCAGATACCAAGACCGAGGATACCCCCAGGAGGGGCACCAGAAGCCGTGATGGCGTCGTTGATCAGCTTGATCATCTCGACGGTCTGGTAAGTGCCTTGCGGGAAGGTGATAGTGATAGGCCCACCACCAGCACCATCAAAGTTCAGCACGAGGGTGTCGTTGACACCAGTGTGCACCTCAAACGGCCCCTGGCGGTTTCCAATGATCTGCGCCGGGGTCGCCGTTCCCGAGACCGTAAGCGCCAAGTCATCAGGAATGAGGGGAACTTCGAGCAGCGGAATGCCATAGGGTTTGACAGGGGTGCCGCGAAGAGCGCCAACACCAATCTCACCGCCACGGTCAGACAGCATGGAGAGCCAGTCGTCCGCGATGTTCTGGGAACACATGAAGCGGAGACCACGGTCACGACGGAAATCTTTGGGCAAGCGAGATTTTGCTTCAGCGAAGATTTCCTTACGGATGGTGTCACCACTGACGTCGAGGACATGGCCACTTTCAGACAGCTTGGCCCAACCATCAAGGCGCCTGAGCAGCCTGCCGTCGGGGGTGTTGATCGGGGTAAACGTGGTGTCGCCATTGAGCGAGAGATGCTCCATGTCGATACCGATACGCTGAGACATCCTGCGGATCACAGTATTTTGGAACTGTGGTCCCTCGATGTTCGCAATAAGCGTTTCCACCGAGTAGGGGAGTCTCGACCTGATCTTCGTCGCGGTAAGCGTGGTCTTGGTGAAGGCCACATCCGCGTCGTACGTGCTACCTACGGCTTCAGACGCGCTTTCGGTAATAGGCTCACCGAAGTATAATTTGTCTATCTCCATAGTGAACCTGGACATACGAATGAACCTGGCTGCACGGAGTAACGTTGCTTCGCCACCACGAACGTACGTAATGAACTGGTCCTGTTGCTCCGGTTGCAGCTGGCCCGCAGTGAAGAACGAGTTCGTTGTAAGCATTTTCTGCAGAACTTCTCGATGATCCATGACATATCCTCCCATGGACTCTGTTACCGATTTCGAGCTATTTCGGCTGCCTCGCTCCAATCGCCTGTGCAATACCAGGAGCAAAAACATTAGCCCATGCGTTTCCACCCGCAGACGACTGTTCAACCTGGCTGTCTTGGCCAGGAATCACTTGGGAAACGCCCTCAGTCTTCTCGACCTTCTCGATCCGACTGCTCAGCCCGCTGAGGGTCTTCACAATTTGGTCAAGTTGACCACCCAATGCCTTGATCGTGGCCTCGGCAGTCTCATCTTTGGTGTCTTCTACAGGAGTTTCGTCCTCACTGTCAGTTTCTTCAGCGGGAGTCTCTTCTGCTTCTTCCACCTCAGTTTCAGTCGTGTCGTCCTCTTCGTCGGGCGTGGACTTCACGGCTTCCATCGCGTCGATTCGCTTGCCAAGGCCTTCAACCTTATCAGCGATTTGAGTGACGGTGTCACTCAACTTAGCCAAGACACCGTCTACGGAAGGCGTCTCAGTTTTCTTAACGTCGGTGCCTTCGGGCTGTTCTCCGTCGGCGTCCTTCGTAACTTCATCATCAATACCCAGCACCATTTTTACCCCCTTGAGGAAGTGCTTTCTAACAGGGTCCGTTTCCACTTCTTCGGCGTGCGAGATCAGAAGGGAAACCTCAGAAACGCCAGCGGACTTCATCGCCTCAAGACGGGCGTCCACAATCTTCTTGGAAAGCCCCTCATTAGTAAGTGCGATATCTGAAAACTCATGGCCTTCGTTGACCAGGCGTTCCATGACATTCTTGGCCGACTTCAAGATTGCTTGCTGTTCCTCAGAAGCGTTGACCGTGAGCTTATCGATGTGCGCAATGGCGTCTGAGAAACTCTTCTTGACGTCGTCTGCGAAGGGGACGAAGAATTTCACAGCTTCCGGTGCAGCATCTTCCACTGCCTCTTCTTCCTGCTCTTCTTCCTCTTCCTTGTCCTCTTCAGGCGCGTCCTCAGTAGGTGCGTCTTCAGTGGGGGTGTCCTGATCAGTGGACTCGTCAGGCGTGGTGTCTTCCGAAGCAGCTGCACCTTCAGTTTTCTCAACGTCATCCGAAGGCGTCCCCGCCGCCTGGAGAGTCTCTTCGTCCTTCGTCTTCATGCTTTGACCTCCAGAAGAATCGGTTCCCTCACCAGCAGGGAGATTTCCGCCCTGCTCCGTAAAGTAGTCTGTAAGCGCCTTAGAAATGTACCACCGAAGGGTACGAGCTTCGGGGTTGGCAGGCACCGATACGATAGAGCACTCAAACAATTTGAGGCTCTTGATGACTCGGATATATCTGTTGAGAGTAGCTGAGAATTCTCGATCAACAGAATAAATTTTTCCACGTACGCTGAATTTGTTCAGCGTGCCGTCCTGGATTTGCTCCCAGATCTTTGGCTCGGTCTTGGAGATTTTTATTTTGACCCAAATCTGACCTTCGGGTAACACCTTGACATCTTGTATGGAGCCGATGGGGCGGTCTTTATCGTGATTGTAGAGGCAAGTTTGATAACTCTTTAGGTTCTCTGCCCCTTCTTGGAGGGCGGCTATGTCGATTCGGTCGTCTTCCGAATCTATGTCGTCTGTAGCCGCGTATCCTTCAACGAACCAGTGCTCTTGCTTCTTTTTTTCTAACTGATCAGGATCACCTGCCTTCTTGGTGATGGTCTCCCATTTAACAACTGACAGATCAGCTGAAAATGGAACAAGGAGTGACTGGCTCATAAATGCCCTCTCAACCTTACCAATCCGATCTAGTTAGATCGACCTGTAACGGGAGCCGTACAACACACGATTTACCCGATTCAACACCAGGAAGCAAGTGCCCATCTTCAATTTTTTGTTTTAATTGATTTGGAGAAGGAGATATATTGGCGTGTAAAGTGGTTTGTACTAGTATGTTACTTACAATCACGTGCTTTCATCCGTGCAACAATCAAATCCTATAAAAACGAGGATAGCAAAGACGGGCAATCATGTCTAGTTGTTCTCGGTTTCTATACCTTCGTCGTGTGTCTTCTTTGGCCTACTCTTGAAGAATAAGTTGACCTGTTCACCTACTTGGGCCTCCATGAACGCACGAAGTTCTTCCAGTAACTCTCTGTCTTCGCCAGTGAGCCCTTTCTCTGCCTCTTCCTCTTCTTGCTCGTCATTCTTCTCGTTGTCTTCCTTCTCCTTATCTTCCTTCTTACTCACAGAGGCGTCTTCTTTGAACTCACCAATGAGTGGAATCAGCCCAGCTCTAGCCATTGCAGGACTGACTTGCAGTTCCGTCAGCGCGTAGGATACTGGTTTGTTAGCGAAGGGCTCTTCGTCCGTAAACGCGGGCTTACCAAGTTCCTGACGTATCTCGTTAGGTGTGAGCGCGCCCATCTGGGCGTACTTCTGGTGAATATCGGCCTGTTCGTCCACATGGATAGCTGAAGGTCTTCTCAGTTTGAATTTAACTAGCACGTCTTCTGGAGGGGGAAGAGGTTCATGAATTCCCCCTGCCAGAATATCCAAACAGAGCAGGTTGTTTATCGTGTATTCCAACTCCAACCTGGCAGGTTCAAATTCCTGCTCGTTGGTGATCTGACGCTCGATTGACGCGTTCGCCCTGTTGGAACTGGAAGGCGCGAAGAAGATCTTGGCGATACCAAAAACTTCTCTGATCTCTTCGTTGTTGGCTTCTTGGTATTTCCTGAAGCTGGCCTCGTCTTCCACGCCGAGAGTAAGTTTCTCAACATTAATTGCTACGTTTGAACTACCGGGCGTTCCGCCTGGGTGTCTTGGCTCTGCCTGCATAATGCAGACGCGGTGGGCATTGGAAGGACCTTTGCCTCTCAGCTCGAAGAACTGCCGCATGGCCTGCACAGACTTGTCCAGAAGTTTGCCTCCAGTAATAGTGATGAGTAGTCGGGGCACAGCATCATTCTCGAAGAAGGACACGTTGCGCATAGACGCGTAACGGTTGCCCGCTACTGCTGGAACAGCTGGATACCACCTCGGTACGCCGTACCAGTAAGATCTCACCGACTCTATTTTAAAATGGATGAGCTCCGTGGCCCGCTTATCTTTGGCAACCACCTTGCCGCGCTCACCCGTCTCCGCGTTCATCATTTCAGTATCTCGAAAATGCTTGAAATACTTTGTTCTGTCGCACCTGGTTTGGGCGAAGCCGGTTCCATCTTCAAGGAGCCTAACAGTTCGTCCGGGCACATGGTAGAGCCCTGCTATCTCTCCTGCCAGATTCCTCGTCACCTCCATATAGCCATTGCCAATAGTCTCTTCGTCCACCCGAACAAGCTCTAGAATCTTAGACATGGACGTCATCTTATTTGGAGACTGGTTGGGTCGTAGGAAGACCGCGTTCAGCTGCTTTGCCTGATCTTCTATTTTGGTCTTCTCGGCTTCGGTGGTGTTCTCACCAATTGGGTCTTTAGGTTGAACCGAGCCACCGAGGCCTCCTGTGTTTCTAGCGTAAGTCCTAATGCATCTTGATAGCCTGGAGTTGATGTCAGGGCAAGCAGCCAAAAGATCGAGATCCACAGGGGGAGGGACTAACGCTTTCCCGCTGGCAGCAATATCAATGGTGGCCTCTGGATTAGACGGAGGCAATTGCTGGCTATCTAGGGAGCCTAGAACAAACGCCTTCACCACTTCCATGTTGTCGCCTTCGATATTCTCCAATCCCCCAGAGTAATTCGTGGTGTTCATCGCCGTATCGAATTCTTGAATAGGCTGGTCCATGGCTAACCTCGTTTAGCGGGGTGGTTAGGGTGTGTCTCGCAGGCTTCGTGTTTAGGGCCTATTGTAAACCCCCTGTCCAAACACCGTCCCATTTTCTTGCTAGTGGACTTATATCTGGGACATGTTCCACAGGTAGGTAATGAAACGAGATCTACGGCGTCGTCCATCATCAAGTTGATGTCTCGTAAGTACGCATACCCCCCTGACACCGTGATGAGATCCCACCCATCGAGACCCATTCGTTTTACGTTCTCCCACCCCTCTTCAGTTTTAATATCCACACGCTCAAAACGAAAAGCAACGCCGCCCATGAACGGAACGAGATCCTCTTCCATTACACCGCCTCAAGATATTTGACGTACACTTCGTCTAGTGGATCTAGAGTATACTCTCTGTCAAGCCACGTCAAAGAGGTGCCAGACAAAGTGAAGTCCAGCCCAAGTACAGCCTCAACGCCATTGATCCTCATACGGAACGTATCGTTGTCCACCGGAGCAGAGGGAATAACAATCGCCGTCTGACCAACGTGACTAATTACTATCTGCGTCCACGGCGTCCAAGCCTGCTGTTCAACTTCTACAGGACCCCCAGTTTGAAGTGAGTCACCAGGAGATAGGACGGCCCCTCCTATCTTACGTTGCAGTGTCCCGGCATTGAGGTGGCCAACCAACTCCGTGTCAGCCTTTAGAACCTCTATATCATGGGTTTTGAGTAAGTCTAGATCTTCTCCTGCTGGGATCTCGGCCCCTAAATAATTTAGAAAAACCGAAGACACGCCAGGATTATGGATGATGAAATCGTCAGCCACTGGAACCTCCTAGTCGCGTCTCGCAGCGACTTTAACCTGGACAGCGATCCTGCAAGCTTCCCCGGTAGCAGTGGCCCTGACGCCTAGAAGTTGACCGGCGTTTATAGGATAGTCGAGCTCTGCACTACTGAACGTTGTCCCTCTAGAGGCGTTGAACTGGTATGTAGGACTTCCAATGTTGCCGTCTATAACCAAGTCAATCGTCTTTGATGTCGGTCCGTCGTTTGATCTAGCAGCAGCAACACCTAGAATGACCATGTCTTTGCGGCACACGTAAGCGATGTCAGCAGAAGGGCCTGTCCTCACCAACTCCAAGAAAGTCCCGTCGGCGGCGTCTGAACCAAACGCAATCTCAAAAATATGCCCCAGCCAACGACCACTGCCAGAATTCCTCCAGGAATGCCAGACCAACCATTCTCCACGAAGGACGTCTCCAGTGCCAGATGGGACCCACACTGACCCATCAATTTTGAAGACCGGTTCTGTAACTGAATCGAATGATTGGCCCGCTAGTGGGCCGAGAGGATCGGTTCCGTTTGGCTGGTGGGTTGTTCCGTGCGAAGCTGGAGGGCCTCCAGCAGCACCAGCAGCTGCGCCGAATCCGTTAGACAGTCCCATATAACTCCTCCACGTGTGGAGTGAGATGGCGAGAAATAGTCATCGTTTCAGCATAGCAAAATCAGAGGAGGGTACGCCACTGAAAGGTATGGAACTATTTATAAACGGGCATGGAGAGGGGGTGTTTAGAGTTGTTGTACCATTTCCTGGAAGGATTTAGGATTTATTTCGAACCCGATACAACGTCGATCCATTCTTTTGGCGACCTTGGCTGTCGTGAACCCTCCAAGGAAAGGGTCGAGCACCAGATCGCCAGGACTGGACGAATACTGCAGTATCTTCTCGATTACGTCTTCTGGTAATTGGTTCTGGTTCTTCTCCTGTCCTCTGTTATAGGGTCTCTTGATAACCCACACGTCCTCAAGGTCTCGATAGAGCAACGACCCTCGTTCGTCGTTCTCACCAAACTTGTGACGGCACTCAGTATGAAATATCCTCGTGGCGCCTTTCTTCGTCCAGAAATAGATGTGGTAGTGGCTGGACACAAACTTTCTCTTAGTGCAGACACCGAACTGGTATTTCCAGATGATCTCATTCACTTCAGTAAGGACGGTTTCGTGCAGGGCCGTCTTCACCAAGTGACCAAACGTCCACCCAGAGAACACATAAACTGACCCGCCCGGCTTCAGGAGCCTCGCAGCCTCCTGCACCCACTGCCTGGAGAATTCCAGGTATCCTTGTGCGTCTGTAGGCGCTTCTACGTAACCACCCCACACCAAAGAATCGTCTCGATTGTAAGAGGATTTAGGATTTCCGATACCATAAGGAGGGTCCGCCACGATAAGATCTACGCACTCATCTGGTAAGCGCTTCATTCCTTCTACACAGTCGCAGTTCCAAAATGCGTAGCGAATTTTGTTGACGTTTTTGGCTGCTTTCTTGGACGGTAGCGAATCCTTCACCGCACGCCTCCATTAAAAAGAGGAGGGCCGAAACCCTCCTCAATCTCACGTAACTACTATCTAGTCGTCGCCAAGTGGCGGACGTCTACGTCTGCGGCGTTTCGGTGCGGGAGGAGGGTCTTCTTCTTCCTCCTCCTCTTCAGGTTCAGGTTCAGGTTCATAAGCACGTCTGCGTCTACGGCGTTTCGGCTGCTCAGGCTCATCGTCCTCTTCTTCAAGGTCTTCGAGATCTTCTTCAGGGTCTTCGAGATCTTCTTCTGGTTCAGGTTCAGGTTCAGGTTTCTTCTTGGGGCGGCCGCGCTTTTTCTTGGGTTTTTCTTCTTCGTCTTCTTCCTTTTTCTTCCGGGGGCGACCTCTGCGGCGTTTAGGCGGGGGTGCTTCTTCTTCCTCTTCCTCGCCATTGTCTACGTCTTCTGGCGTCGCATCGTCATCAACGTAGTCTTCTACCCGGCGAGGCGGAACTTCTTCCTCTTCTTTTTTCTTGGTTTTTTTCTTGGCCTTCTTTTTACCAGACGAAGATGCCTTCGGCTTCTCCTCTTCGGATTTGCTCTTCTGTTTCTTTGAAGATTTCTTCGACGACTCCTCGTTTCCCTCAATCTCTTTAAGGTCAACTGAAAGGGCCACATGGGCAACCATTTTGAAGACAAACGCAGGCCCTTCAACGCCATTAGCTTCCAGAGTGCCAGCAATATCTTCGAGATCGTCTCCAGTTAGGTGAACCGCAGGCCCTCCAGAAGTGAGGGTGATAACAACATACTCATCCATAAAGCAGATCCTTTCGTAGCATGCTAGGGATATTCATCAAAAATGGTGCTCTCCAGTTCTACCCATTGTAGACTGAAGAGCACCGTGCGCCACTAAAATCTTGGAAATAAACCAGATTTAGTCAGATGTTTCTTGTATATCAAACAGCCCAATCACCCCGACGTCGATGCGCGAGAATACGGGATCGATAGGCGGCGAATCGAAAGTGCCCTCAAGGACGGAAATCCACGCCTCGTCCGTCTCTTTGAGTTTAGTGATATCAAAAATGTCCTCGTCTTCATGACCAAGTGTTTGGATGCTCCGCATTTCCTTAAGGCGTTTGGCAACCTGCCATCTGTCCACATCCTCTGGAGAGACGAAAAGGGCCTTACGGAAATAAAGCATCTTCAAGTGCCGTTCAGTGGTGCCACTGTAATCATCGTCCATGAAGTCGCGCATGTCGCCAGAGTAGTCTTTGGCCAACATGAGGCCATCAACGGCCACCAACGAATTCTCGCACCAACATTTCGTAGTATGTCCAGCGGCAACAAGTTCATCCATCGTGCCAAGGCAGCAGTCCTGGACGGGATTGTCGCTCTGCCACACAACCGCGTGTTCCTGCAGCTTCATACTATACTCCTTCTTGGCCGAGCCGTAGCGCTGCAACACACGCTGCAACTCTGCCTTGGCTTCAGCTATGACGTCGTTCGGCACGCCTTTGACGCCGCCCCTGGCTCCACCAATGGCAGCCAGCGCATTTCGGACGGCGCCCAGATTTATGACTCCGTTCGGCTCTTTATAAGGAAGCTTCAGATCTTCCTTAATTACATCTCTACCTTCTGCCTTGGCTTTCTTTCTAGCCCAAGCAGAGATAGCCCTGGGAACGGCGCGCATTAGCTGTTCCAATGTGAATCTAGCCTTGCTTCCGTCCCACGGACGATTGGTTACTTCAGCCATGCTACCACTCCCAGTCATCCTGACATTGTAGCCCAACACGCAGGATAAATAAAGATACCACGGGCGGGGAAATGTGGAAATAAATTATTTCTTGTCCTTGTGGCGCTCTATCTCTCTAAGGGCTTCGAGAGTTTTGAGGGCGCGTTCGAGGCCGTCGCGCATATCAACCAGTCGTGCTGCCAGTTTGTCCAACGTCACCTTCAGGCGTCGTTGGGCTTCCGCCTTTCTCTGGTCCCGTGAAGTAGAGTTCGATGACTCGGATGGCGGCGTCGATTCGAGCATGATCAACCTCGGGGCGCTCCTTTAGCTTCAACAGGTCCTCTTTGGCCTTCTTCATCTCGGCCACTTTTTTATGCAGGCCCTCAATCTTTTCGTTCATGAAAGTCCTCAAAATCGGCTAACGAGTAATCAACACGCTCCCACGTATCGCAAGTGTCCCATGGCCCCGTATGCTCATTGCGGTCGCTACACCAAGCCCTTTGTCCCGCTTCGCACAGGAAGTACTTGCAGTTATCGCAGACCTTTCGCTCAGTCACTGTCCACACTCTTATATCTGTTGACTCGTAATTTGTATGGAACCTCACGAGGGTGGATTCGTTTGTTCGGAGCTTCACAGTTAGGTGTAGTGCCGCGCTCCCGCAATCCGTTAACGTGAGCCTCCCTCTTGGCGGCGTGCATGCTCTGGATCTCTTTCAACATCTCATCTATGCAGAGATCACAGTACTCGGCATCGTTATATTTTCTGACGACCGCTCCCCTCAACCTGGACTTGCACTCGCCGCATCTTCGTCTATGGTAAATCTCTCTATGGGCACTCATTTACCTCACCAAAGTCAGGCCGTTCCGGCGCCTCTTAGACCCCACTTTACGCTCCACTTTACGAAGACGTGCTGCCAGCGCAGAAATCTTTCGGCTCAACTTGTGGATGCGCAGGGATAGCCCTACTAAGCGCCTCGTCTGCTGCGCCTTCTCCACAACGGATCGCAAATCTTCTATCTGGTCTTTAGTCATCGTTCCGTCCTTTGAGCGCCACGGGGTCGAGCCAACCGGGATGCTCCTTGCTGGACATATGCGCAGACAGAATAGTCGTCTCGCCATCTTTTTTAGGGGTTATAACCATTGACCCGCCGTCACCAAAAAAGACGGCGATCTCTTCTTTGCTTGCGGCGGTGCACACCACTGTCTTGCCGATCAGCCTATCCAACGGCCCGTCCATACGAACCAGATTCTTAGTGGTGCAGTGCCCTGGTTGGGTGACGTCCATAGCGTCCATATCCATGATTTCAAAGTCCTTTCAGCATCCTGTTTGCGTACACCTTATCAAACCTGCGCCGAAAAGAATCATAAATTAATTCGCGCAGCGCTGTATAGTCAGCATCTAGCCTGGATTTGGAAGAATGCAGTATGGTGAGGAGGCCAAGACTGATGGCGGGAGGGAAATCGTCAGGCTCGAACGCCTTGATGAAAGATTTAACAGCGGCCCAGTTACCAGTAATTATTTGTTCATCAACGCTATCCATCATAAAATCCAAAGCAGACGTCAAGCCACAACACACTTCAACCCTGCGGGCCACCCGGCTCCATAGTTTTTCCGCCTCGTTCATTTCCCCGGTCCCCACTCTTCTCTAGCCGCGCCCGCTTGGAGGCAGCATCGATGATAAGCACCCTATCCGGCTTGCCCAGCATAGCAGTTTTTTCCATGAACTGCCCCTGAATCTTCTTGATTTCTTCGTCTTGGAGTTTTCCGCCCGTCACTCGAACAACCAGCTCTCCCCCAGCTCTGAATTCTTGCATTTGACCATCTCCTCCAATTCCTCCAAGTCTTTGAATAAGTATTTGTCACGTTCCTCTTGAGACGCCAACCCCATCATATCAAATACTTCTTGAATTTCCTTATTGGACATGGCCACCCCAGATGAAAGGTCCATATTGCTGGAGATCGCAGCAAGCGCAGTTGGGGCACGCAGGTTTTCCACATTCGCGGCAGGCCCTGATAGCCTGAGCGTGGCCACATACATGACAATTAAACGCCTGTGCCGAACGGTCCTTATCTCGCCACCCTGCAACTTCAGCATCCTTCGCGTACCTGGCAACGAATTCGAAAATGGCCGCTTCGACCAGCTCACATACAGCCCTGTTAAATCTTAGGGAGATGTTCCAGGTAGGGGGCTCCCATGTTTTGAGGGCATACTCCAGAGCCAGCACGTCTAACGTTACGTACGCGGCGGACCCGCTCGTGGCTCCTCTAGCCCACATCACCACATCCATAGCGACTTTTGGGAGTGTCCTACCTCTCTGAAGGCTACGATTTCTCATTTCGTTTCCTCCAAGTATTTCCCAGGCCCTTGAGACGTCTCCAAATTGAGAGTGATCTGTGCAGCACGAATCGGGTGATCGGACACATGGATGATTTGGCCGCCGCTAACGTAGTGCTGGTGGTAACGGCCGTTCACGTCGAACCAGAAAATATAGGGAATCGAACTTCCAAAGGTCCCATCGTCCTGCATGACTTCTGAGGTTCTATAAACATTCCCATTTATGCTGGTTTGAACACCGTAGAAATCCGGGTAACTACCCGCAGAAGCGGCGCCAGCCGCAACCGAAGTTGGCGTCAGCCTTTTTCCAGAAGACGTCACTTTGCCCTTCACCGTGGAATACAGAATGATCTGGCCGCTCATGGCCGAAATCACATACAGGTGCTTGACGCTCCCAGGTGTATTGTCCATGGTGAGGCGCTTTTTCACATTCCTCTGCTCCACCGTGAGACCGTCGGACCCGGTTTCAATATCTGCTTTGGTCTGTTTCACGCCTGTGTTGGCAACTTGAACAGACTCACCACTATCAGGGCACCCACACAGGAGTGCTGACACTATTACAATCAAGAAAAATCTCATCGAAACTCCTTTCTTAGTCCGTCTTGTAACGAGCAAATTCCCTTGGTAGAGGCTGATCTGCACCTTCTGGAAGATCCCCTACGTTACAGAAACGGTAGTTAATTTTGCTCATCGCCGCGTTGTATTCAGCAGCCAGACTATTAAAGGATGAAACCAACCCAAATCTCTCAGCCTCGACCTGCGCCAACTCGGCTTTGTCGTGCCGGTCCATTTCTGTTCTGGGGACGTCTCGCATGGGTTTGAGGCGCGCATCCATAACCCGAATATCGGCCTGTTTCCGCTGCAGTTGTGCTGCCGTGTCCTTGAACCACTCGTACTTCTTTAGAATGGCCCTTGGGCTAGCTTCTTCTCTGGCCACCTGCGCGGCCTCCCCAAACCAACCCAACACGAAACTGAGAATGGCCAGGATCACGACCACAGAAATGGCACCAGCAATGACGATGAAATTTTTCGTGGTTTCCACTGTTAGGCCTCCTACGATTTGCCCTCATGTTTCGATGCCAGAATAATCATTTTTCAGTTGCCTTACGACATTCTTTCCTTCTTGCCCAATAAACTGAGTTCATATATTTCTTCCCCTGTAGTTTCGTCTTCTCCGTATTCAATTTTTACGATTCCACCGGGTATGTGCTCGTCATGGTGTTTCATTATTCGTAGTATAGCGGATTTCAGAGTTTATAATGCCAAACCTTCAACTTCATAATCTAGGACGAATCTTGCTAGAATTTTACGCATAGATGGCTTTCTCCTTTGTCACTCTATATCATCCCGAACTGCGTACCTGATCCAGTTATCAAATTTGTAATAATGAAGGCGCCACAGGCAATCCCACTCTTTTTCGTGTCGCCACCATTTCCTTCGGTATTTTCTACGGGCAAACTCAAAATCAAGCCCCTTCTTCTCAGCAAACTCTACCTCTTGCCGGACATCTTCCAGCAACCCCAGTAAAGTTATGTCCACCACATTAATTAGGTTTTCAGGATCTGGTCGACCCATTATTTCCCTTTCCTGCTATACGGGGGGCAGGATTTATAAATTTTGCGCGTGTAACGAGATGACATGGGTTACTCCTTCTCTAGAGGCTTCATCAAATGAGCCACACAATTTTCTGGGTCAAAACCGGGACGTTGTGAGGCTCCATGTCCTGATGGGTGATGCCGGTCACAAACGTTGCCATCTGTAACCCACGTCTTCGCCAGCGGACAGAAGAAAAGACCTGAAATCTGTTTGCTGGCACAATTCCCGCAGTTCAGCTGCATGGTTTCCTCTAAGGAAGGCCTCCTACAAGACCTTGTTCACCACAGAAGAAAATTGCGGCACGCAGAAGCCATCCTCATCTTTCCGACTGGAGAACAGCCCATGACACAGCTTGAAATTCTCTCCGGTGTTCAAAGACTTAAATGGGACCACAGAGATGTGCGTTGGCAACCTCTCCAGCCTTTTTTGCTCGCCCATCAAGAAATCCAGGAACCAACCGTACACATACAATTGGTGCCCCGACCCGCACTGGCGAGTGTACAGAATTTTGCTGATTTTGTCCTTGTCGTCGTTCAGGACCCAACTGAGCATGGAGGTTATGGTGGTAGCAACCACAGACGCGTACCCTTCGAGACCCGGCAGCAACTTGCCCAATTCCGTTATATGGTCCCTAATCGCTCTCCAGTCATCGGCGGTGCCGTCGATTCTCACACGATTGAACCCGCACAGCAACGTGCAATAGCTGTAGTAGGGTGACGCTGCCTCACAAAACGCGGCCATACAAGCCAATTTGCTATCCTCTGTAGACGTGGAGAACTCGGGAAGGAACAACCCTATGTCAGTCGGAACCTTCTCGTGCAAAATCTCGATGGCCTACGGCAAATCAAACTCAGAAGGCCTCGCAGTAATGACAACGACGGCTTCTTTTTCCTCGGACACTGTGAAGATGTTACGGCACTCCTCCACATTATCCTTGACGTATCTGGCAATCTCGCTCAGAACGGTGTACCAGACAATGTCGGGCGTCAGGACAATGCTTCTGTGCTTGGCATAAGCCTCCGCAAGATAATTCGCATAGTTCTTGTGGTAGGCGTACGCGCCCGCCGGAATTGTGTGGCGCAAATTCTCCTCTTTGGGCGGTTCCCGGCGCCCACGGGGAACCAGCGTTCCATTCACCACATGCTCCAGTTCCCAACAATATTCAGTAATCTCGTCCTTCTCGTTTAGATTTATGACCGCTAACATGCCTAGTTATCCTCTTTTCTACTCACCGCCTTGTAGGGCCTCGCTTATTCTTAGAGCCATCTAATCCTCCACCACTTCATGAATCTCAGGGTCGAATTTGTACGTCTTGATGATCGGCAGATAGACAGGTTCCTGCCCCCTGGTGCACTGAATGAATCTGGCTCCGTCAGCGGTCGTCCCGAACTCGCAGCCGCGTTCTCTGGGCTTCTTCCCTGGCACGGGCTCCAATGCGGCCTCGAACTTGTCACCAGGCTTCTCAGGGGACTTCCCCACCACGTAGAGAATCTTCCCGCTCTTCAATCGGAACTTCACCGTTTGCCCCCGCCGTATTCCTTGGCCATCCCCTTCTTGATCAGGGTCTCGTTGACAGAAGTTTCGTCTCCGTCCACATACAGCCACGCCAACCACCTGCCAAACTTGCCCGCCTTCGCAGTCTTGATGGTCACGGTTCTACCTTCGACCAGAGCAACCATCCACGCCTTGACTTTGAGGCCCTCCGGCCTCTCCTTACCCCGAATCTCAGGAGTATCTATGCCAGCCAACCTGAACCTTATTTTGGCTTGCATGTAGAAACCAAGATCCACAGTGGCGTCAACTGTATCCCCGTCTACCACACGATCTATGCGTGCCTTATATGTGTACATCCTCTTCCTCTCCAGCCTTATGTACGGACACCAGATAGGCCTGCTCAAACGTTTTGGTGCGGGCGTATTTTTTGCCACCAAGTGTTACGAACACTTGGTGGCCTTCGTCTGCACGGTCAAGCGCAACTTCCGCGTCCATTTTGGCGCGGTCCGCTGCTATGTCCACAAACCCCTGGATGACGTCTTCCCTGGTCATGTTAAAACATACGATATCATTTACAATAGAAGACCATATGCAGTATAGGCCTTCCTCGCACTCTACCTCTTCCCCCTTGTGGTCCGTCAACACAGCCGGTTTTCCATCAGGCAGGTTGGTCTGCTTAATAACTTGCCGTCCCATTCTCGACCTCCTTTCCTGTTCGAATTCAGGGTAACCCAAAAATGTGACCGCGCAATATTTTTATGCTCGCTCAATCGTTGGGAGCGGTTCTCTCTCGGTATTCTGCAACGATGAATCTCTTAACCAGTCTGCTCTAGTCTGTCATGTTGGGTCATTCGGGCATTTGTTTAGAATTCCAGTTTATGCTTCCCTTAAAGGGGGTGATAAATTCCAAAGGTGTGGGTCATTCCGCAGCCGTGCTGAATTTAGTAGATGAGATTCTCTTGATCTTCATGCTTGGGTCTATCCACCAGAATCCAATCGAGGTATTTGTTCGTTTCGCGCCCTGTGCGTCCTTCAATGCTCATGCTCAATCAAGAAGTACGAGTCCAAGTCAATGCTCATGCTCTAGTCCGTGCCTGTGAATCGCTCCCCTACTATGCTCTAACCTGAGAGCACGGCTCTATCCACCTCATTGCTAAAGTCTTGGCGCATGTATCTCTCTCCTTATGTGCTCCAATTGTTTCTTTTGAATCCCTTCTTTCCTGTGCTGCTGTCATAAGGCTCGGGTCTTTCTGGCCCTGTGCTCTTGTCCCTGACGATGAATCCATTCCGCGTCTCTTCTCAGGTGTGCAATTGTCTATGCCGGTGGATCTCTCCCGCTCCCCGCTCATATCCGATATTATGGATCTCTCTCAAAATCTGTTCTATCTACACGTATGAATCGTCGTCTGATTCTGTGTTCCATCGGATTTCCAGGGTCCATCCGATATGGTGCTAGCGTCAGCCCTTTCGTGTCGTTCTTTGATAGTGCTCCAGTAGATGGTTATGACTCCAAGTTAGCAGTTCTGCTGGCGTCCTTCCTAATGTTTCGCTTAGCAGCTTAGATCAATTCCGCTTCCTCGGCTCACTCGTGCATCTTGCTATAGTTTCCAGATGGGGTTCGTATCTTGACCTATGATCAAATTGGCTTCTTTGAATCTTTCAGATGGAGTGCTGTATTTCACGACTCTGAATCTATTTGTCAAAAAACGGATTCCCTTAGCCATTACGTACCGATCTATTAAGATGGATCTCTCTCCGTGTATGCTCTACTCGATTGCATTGAATCTCTGGTCCGAACCCATCTTAGACCAGAACTGAATACGCGCAACAATTTTAAATCAGAACAACCTGGTCAGGATCTTCCACCGAATCTTTAGCCTTCTCCCCAAACCATTCCAGGAAAGGCCACGCGAGCAGCGAACACAACAACGAGTCCGGCCCATGGTCCTCCCTCTTTTTAGGTTTCCCAGCAGGCGTCCTCTGATATCTAACCAGTTGAGAAATGAGCAGCTGGTGCCTCCTCACAATCTCCACCCTCTTCTGCACCAGATACTTCCGAACATTCCCAATCCCATACTCTTTCCATTTAACAAAATGAATAGGTACAACAGAAAACCCACTCCGCTCAAGCTCCAGATTATTATACGGGTGAGACCCGTCCGCATACACCACAGGCTGCGCATTATACGCATCAATCCATGAATGCATCAGAGAAACAACCTCCCCGGTAAGCTTCCCCGTCATGAACTCCGACTCGATAATACACACCCGCCCTTTAATATCTCTCCCGTCGTCATATTCTCTATCAAGCGCAGCCAAAATCACACACGTCTGCCCAACCAACCCCCAGTCAATCCCAACTACGAAATCACATCTATCAAGATCCACCGTGTGCTTCGGAACAACACATTCCTGTATAGCCTTGGCGGGATATATCGAATTCATCCACGATGGCCTCTGCCCCATATGCTGCACCTCAAACACATTAGACCCTTCATTCACCCTCTTGGTCTCTATAACGGCTTCTCTACTCTGAAACCCATTAGTCTCTTTCGCCTTCCCACAACACCCAACCCACTTCTGCACCCCTGTAGCTTTCCCCGCCGCGTCAAGCACATCCACTTGCCAGCTAAGTTCACATCCAGAAAAGCAATCCGTCCTATGACACTTTTTCATCACGTCAAACACCGTCCACTTGTACCTCCTGAACCCTCTGCTCTCAGCTCCGTCCCAATACGCCTGAAACAACCCTTGAGGATAGTAAAAGGTGCTGTTCATAATGATGTAGGGTTCGGGCTCAGAGAACACACCCTGAATAGCATCCATGAACACGGCGTCCAGCGCAGCCTGTTTCTGGCACGCCTCATCTAATATCAGCACTGGACAGTGCTTACTCTTCACCTGCCTCTCAGACGCAGGCACACATTTGATGGACGCACCGTTCTTCAATAAAGTCTCATTCTTCATCGGAGCATCTTCGAGCAGCGCTCTCTTCAACGCAGGCAACCCCTCCCAAAACCCTTTGGTGTAGTTATAGACAGCTCGAGCTTGTTCCATACCTCCAGCCAAATCCAGGCAACTTTTCTTTTTGTACACAGCTAGCAGCCACATCAGTACGCCGATCACAAGAGATCCTCCCCCACCACGAGGCTTCCACAGGATTGCAAATCTGCTATGACCAAAAAACAGGTCCGTCAGAAACTCCACTTGCTGCGGAATCAGTTTAATAGGTCGAGGAGGGCCGTTCGGTATGATCACGAGCCTTTTACATAGATCCAATATTCCCAGTTCTTGCTCTTCTCGGCTTTTACCATGCAGGCTCATCAGGTCTGGTAAGCCATATTTAGTGGGATCTAACGCTAATTTCCTTCTCTGTATCTCAATTTGCACCCATGCCAGTTGCGTCAATACCTCCCGATCCTGTTTTGATAGGTTTTCATCCTCAAAATAGGGTGTTTTTTGAGGGTTTTCAGCCGGATTTTCGTGGATTTTAAGCACTTTTTGAGTGGTATTGGAGGCTTTTATGGTGCCGTCAGGTGTGATTAGGACCTCTTTTTCCTGTGTTTTTGCTGGTTTTTGGGGTGGTTTTGTGCTGCTTTTATGGCTTTTTTTGCTGAATCCAAGAGGATTTGGGGCATATTCTTCGCCGTCAGGCATGAAAGCCTCTCCTGCCGACCTTCTGTCCCTCAATATCTTGTGCACTCCCATGCTGTGAGCCTCCTTCCAGGCCGTGTGCTTGCGAGTATGGTAACCCGTCAGTATGTGGAAGTCAATATGAGGGTGTGTGGCGTGCATGTGAGGGGGCATTGTGGGATTGTAGGGGCAAAACGCTGTGGAAAATTTTCTGGGAAATTTTTAATTAGGCTTACGTGGGGTTTTTGGGATTTATTGTTTGTTTTAATTGAAAAATCTTAGTATTTGGGCTGCTTGGGGGGCTTGGGGCTAAAAGCATCCCAGAAATATCAAATGATTTGCAGAAATATCAAATGATTTGAAAATATATCCTGAGAAATATCAAATGATTTGAAAATATATCCTGAGAAATATCAAATGATTTGAAAATATATCCTGAGAAATATCAAATGATTTGAAAATATATCCTGAGTGCATAGGAGTTGGCGCGTCAATATTAGAGCAACAAAAAGGATGCATGGAAATTTACCCTCCCCCCTACATTGTTTACAGGTGCCTCATTTTAGTTGCGCTAAGCAAGTATCGTGCCATTGACGCTTAGCGTCACGAAAAAAAGATTGGCATGGCACGTGCTTCACCACTAGCATCTGGCATGCCAATGAAACGCGTTTAGTGACAGGAAAATATTTTCATTGGCATGCATTTCGCTTATGCATTCATGGTACGATCCAATCGCCCATTCTAATGGCATGCCAACTATTTCTGTTTAGAGGCAAGAAAATATTTTCATTGGCATGCATTTCGCTTATGCATTCATGGTACGATCCAATCTCTCATTCTAATGGCATGCCAACTATTTCTGTTTAGAGGCAAGAAAATATTTTCATTGGCATGCATTTCGCTTATGCATTCATGGTACGATCCAATCTCTCATTCTAATGGCATGCCAACTATTATGTCGTGCCATTGACGCTTAGCGTCACGAGTCTATCTAATTAGATAGGGATAACGCGTACCAGGCAGAGCCATCTAACGAGATGGCTCGATGTCAACGCATTGCGTTATGGCATAGCATATGCTAGCGCTAAGCAAGTATCATGCCATTGACGCTTAGCGTCAAGAAAATATTTTCATTGGCACACATTTCGCTTATGCATTCATGGTACGATCCAATCCGCGCATCTAATGCCATGCCATCTAGTGTCGGGAGAAGGGAGCAAGGGAAGGGATCAAGAGCTCAGGATATCAAACTAATGAGCTCCAGTATGCCACGGATGGCCATCATCATCCGTGGCGCATCGAGGCATGGCAGGTAGTAGGCTACCATGGATCCCGCCCAATGGCTGACAGGTTACACGGCTCGCAACCGATGCTAGCCCTGTACGTGTCCAGGCCACAATTAGGGCATCGAGATACCCTAACGGTCATGGTGGCCTGTACGGTCGTCATACGAGCCACTAACGCCTTATTAGCGTCAGTGGAAATGCGCTTGTGGGCGCCCTTATCGTGCTGTTTCATCCTATCTCCTTTCCTGTTTTCGGCGCATATGCGCCTCTGTAACCTCCCGAGAGACTACAGAGGCGAATACTTCGCCTATCCTCTTGCGGCTTGTTTGGCCATGTTTTGGCGCGTATCGGCCACATCGCGCCAAAACAGCTCACCAGGCGCCAGCATAGCTGACACCGTTTCGATGGCCGTGATGGCCATCTGACACCATTCATCGGCGTCGGCAAACTGACGCCGCGCGTTAGGTGCCTTTCCTTCGTGTGTTTCACGCAAGAAAAACGTACCGTTCTCAAGGGCTTGATGCTCTTTTTTCAGTGCCCAAGCGATTGCGCGACACAAGCATCTGATGTCCCGATGGCGGGGGTCATATGTGTATGACCCCGCCATCGGGATGACGTTATGGCGTACACCATCGACATCGATGGTGTACGCGTCAGGGGATTGCAAGTACGGTACGCACGCCAGTAGGGCGCGTACCATGGCGCCGTTAGCGGTAGCTGACCCCGGCATCGTGATGCCGGGGTCAGTGGCCATCGCGTGGTATCCCATCAGCGTTAATACGCCTTGAGCTTCCCAGCAAAACAGAGCCATCCTACAGAGCTGCGTTGCACTGAGCCGATGCAGCTTGCTCCTATCGGTGCCAGCATAGACCGCGTCACGAGACACCCGGTCTACATAGGCCGTGGTGCCATGCCCGACTAACGCGGTTCGTTCCAAGCCCCTAAGAGCTTGGAACGCGCTCTCCCCGAATCTAGTTTTTTTCAGTTCAATCATTACTATCCTCCCAGTCTGCTACCGAGACGACTTCAACCGTTTCGGTATCTTCCACGTGCACGTACCGTGCACAGTTAATGCAAAAGTACTTCTTATGGTCATCCAGGATGACCATGCAACCGCAAGCCACATGTACCCTATCCTCAGATGACCCCATCCTATCCTCCTATCCTATTAGACAGTATACCGGCTGATACTAGCGCTGTCAACATTTTTATCAGCGCTAAGCATATGCTGTTATGCTCCCACTTAACATGGCCTTTTAAGGCCCATCCATGGGGATTTTCTGTCATAAGTCTAATTAGATAAGCGAGTTACACTAAAAGTGCCCTATTTCGAACATCGTGATGAGTCGACGTCCAAAGAGCATATGTTTAGCGGCATTGGAGCGGGTGACGCTTCTCGTGTTAGGCTTTACGCCATTGCAAGGGTATGACAGCCTACAGTATAGATAAATACTTGCTT
>Ga0180434_10000103_pt1 | contig 118637 bp, 103 predicted proteins | sample SS_ome_7_FD_132453 | JGI IMG/M metagenome (GOLD analysis project Ga0180434, IMG submission 132453) | Hypersaline lake sediment archaeal communities from the Salton Sea, California, USA - SS_1_D_2 metaG | ecosystem: Environmental > Aquatic > Non-marine Saline and Alkaline > Hypersaline >... | reverse complement strand
TGTGTAGCCATCGCTCCTCCTGGAAGTGGTCTCGGGATTATTGTTCCAACCCTTTAATACCACATCCTTCGAGGGCGATGGCACTACTTTTTCAGTAAACTTGTGCATAATTCAGGCTAGGCGCGCACTGGCGCCGGCTTTCAGAACGGCAACGAGGCATAAGCGCGATCTCGACCGTCTGTTCGCGGTAGCGGGCCGCGGACGCGCCGTTGTGGCCGTCTGGGGCGACGTGTAGAATACGGAACCAAACCTCGGGCTCGAAAACCCTGAGCCGGTTCGGTAACCCGTGCCGGATCTTGAGCGTACGCCTGTCCTGAACGAGGACCTTCTTCTCCCATACACACACGTCCGACTCACCTGCGAGCCTACTCCACACATCCAATCCTCCACCGGGCCGGGGCGTTTGACAGGGCGCCCCCCGAGGGCTAATATGCTTCTGATGGAACCCGGACTCCGGACTCGATCGCAGGGAGGTTACCGATGACCCTTGACGAACTGGAGAGGCAGGCTTCCGGATGCACGGCGTGCGAGCTGAGCTTCTCGCGCACGCGCGTGGTCTTCGGGGCCGGCGACAAAAACGCGAGGATCGTCTTCGTGGGCGAGGCCCCGGGCCTCAACGAAGACAGACAGGGGGAGCCCTTCGTAGGGGCGGCGGGTCGGCTTCTGACGGAGCTTCTTGGATCCGTTGGGCTGGATCGATCCGAGGTCTACATTACAAACGTGGTCAAATGCAGGCCCCCTGAGAACAGGGATCCCACGTCCGAGGAAGTCGAGACGTGCAGGCCCTTCCTCAAGGGTCAGCTTCAGATCATGAAGCCGCTGGTGGTCTGCGCGCTGGGGAACTTTGCCGCGCAGTCGCTTATAGGGAAGAAGATAGGAATCACCAAGTTGAGAGGGAAGCCGGTGCAGGTTGACGACTACTTCGTCCTGCCCATGTTCCATCCCGCGGCGGCCTTGCACCGAGGCGGTCTCATGCCCGAGCTGGAGGCCGATTTCGAGGGATTGAGGTCTTTCCTGGAAAGCGGAGCCCGTCCCAGGCCGGTCGGGGAGCAGACCAGCCTGTTCTGATATGGATTTGGACCAGAGGGACTCCGGGCATGGGACCGGCACACCGGTCCCGCGCCTGCCGGAAGATTGTAGAGATCCGAAGATGAACCCTGTGGCCGGGGAACGGATCGTAATGGGGGATGTTTCGTGAAGAGGAACAGACGGGATCATATGGACGCGGCCGGCGCCGACGAAGCCGGCGACGCGAGGCCCGACGACGATGAGAACGGTTCGCCGGAGCATCGGTCGGCAAAGGGAAGGAAGCGGAGAAAGAGGGGGCTCAAAGACAGAGTTGTGGAGCTTGAAGAAGCGATTGAGAAGGCCGAACGTGAGGCCGCTGAAAACTATGACCTTCTGCTGCGCGCCCGGGCCGAGTATGACAACCTTAGGAAGAGGACCCGCCGTGAGATGGAACTGGTCCATCAGCGCGCGGGCGAGGACCTCGTAAGGCAGTTGCTTCCGGTACTCGATAATCTGGAGAACGCCATTGAGGCTTCCCGTGAATCCCGTGAGCTGCGGCCGATGGAAGAAGGACTGCTTATGATCCGGAAGGGGCTGGTGGATGCACTGGAAGCCGGGGGAGTCTCAGCCGTAGATCCGGTGGGGGAGAGATTCGATCCCAACTTCCATGAGGCAATGATGACGACCCGGACGGATGAAGCCGAGCCGGGTACGGTGATCCGGGTCTTGCAAAAGGGATACTTGATGAACGGCGTTACGCTCCGACCCGCGAAGGTAGTGGTTGCGGATGCCTTGAGCGAGCAGGAGGCGGAAGGGACGAAGCCCGCGAAATCCCGGAAAGACGGTGGGGAGACCGGCGGCCGGGGCGGGCGCGAGGCCCCTTCCTCTGAATGAGGTATAGAATATGGCTAAGAGGGACTACTACGAAATCTTGGGGGTGTCCAGGGACGCCGACACGGATGAGATCAAGAAAAGCTACAGGAAGCTGGCGCTCAAGTACCACCCGGACAAAAACCCAAACGACAAGTCGGCCGAAGATAAATTCAAGGAGGCCACTGAAGCCTACGAGGTCCTGCGGGACAAGGAGAAGCGGGCCCGGTACGATCAGTTCGGTCACGCGGGCTTAGGCGCCGGCGCGGCCGCAGGCTACGGAGACTTCGCGGAGTTCGGCTTGGGCGACGCCCTGAGAGCGTTCGCCGAGGCGTTCGGGGGGTTCGGCCCGTTCGCGGATTCGTTTTGGGGAGGGGGCTCCTACGGTCGGCAGGGAAGGACCGAGCGAAGAGGGGCGGATCTGCAAGTGAAGCTCCATCTCAGCCTCGAAGAAATCGCCGCGGGAGTGGAGAAGACAATAAGGTACAAGAGGGAGAAGAAATGCGACGCCTGCAATGGCACCGGAGCCCGCACGGGGAAAGGTCTGTCGGTGTGTCCCCGGTGTGAGGGAAAAGGTCAGGTCAGGCACGTTCACGGATCTCTCTTCGGACAAATGGTAAGCGTATCGACGTGCCCTCAGTGCCGCGGCGAAGGAGAGATCGTAACCGATCCTTGTACGGAGTGCGGTGGAGAAGGCAGGGTGAAGGTTCAGGAGACGATAAAGGTCAACGTGCCCGCCGGAGTGAAAGCCGGCAACTACATACCAATTAGAGAGTCGGGCGACGTGGGACCGCACGGCGGGCCGCCCGGTGATCTTCTGGTGCTGATCGACGAAAAGCCGCACCCCCATTTCCAGCGAAGGGGCGACCACATTCTATATGAGCTGAAGGTGAGCTTCCCTCGCGCCGCGCTGGGCGATCGCGTCGAGATTCCGACGCTCGACGGCAAGGCGGCCCTCACGATACCCGGCGGCATTCAGAGCGGTACGGTTCTCCGGTTGGGCAAGAAGGGGATCAAGGCGCTCGGAGGCAGAGGAGTCGGGGATCTGCTGGTGAAAGTGCTCGTGGTGACGCCGTCTAAGCTGAGCGCCGAGGAGAAGAGACTTCTCGAGGAACTCAAGGCGCTGGAGAAAAGCGGCAACCCGGGGGCTGATTCCGGCCTCTTCGGCAAGGTGAAGGACGCCTTCAACAGGTGAAAGTGTGGCTGAGCGACGGCGATTCCTCATGAAGCCGGCCGCCGCCGGCGATACTGTGGTTCTGGACGCCTCGGAGAGCCGGCACGTCTTGCTTGTCCTGAGATTGCGGCCCGGGCAACGGATTGAGGGCGTGGACGGGGCGGGCTGGGAGTACGGCCTGGAGCTCACGGAGCCCGTCGCGGGGAAAGCAAGAGCCAGGGTTCTCGAGAAGCGGGAAGCGTCTCCGCGATGGCTTCTCGATGTCACCGTCGCAATGGGGATCGTCAAGGGCGCCCGCATGGATTGGGCCGTTGAGAAGGCGGCGGAGCTGGGGGCGAGGAGATTCATCCCCTTTGCCGCTGAGAGAACCGTCGCGGCGCCCGATCCGGCAGGATCGAGGACAGCGCGCTGGAAGCGCATGTCCGCGGCGGCCCTCAAGCAGTCCCTCGGACCGTACCTCATGCAGGTCTCGTCCCCCTTGGATTTCGATGCCTTGGTAGAAATCGCCTCCCACAGCGGCCTGGCCTTCCTGGCCGATCAGGAGGCGTCTCGCATGGATTCTCTCCCTGAGTCGGTGGAAGAGGGTACGTCCTGCCTCCTGGTTGTGGGGCCCGAAGGAGGGCTCTCCGACAGCGAGAGAAGGCTCCTGCTGGACGCCGGCGCGACGGCCTTCTCACTGGGGCCGGGGAGGCTTCGGTCGGAGACGGCGGTAGTCGCCGCTCTGGCGGCGCTTTGGGGCGCGACCCGGGCCGGATAGAGTCCTGGGGCCTGCTCGGCGACCCGGCACGCGGCGAGACTTTCGCTTGACAACCAGGGCGGCTCCTCGCTATATTGGTGATACGAGAGCGGGTAGGGAGTCCTCTCATCATTCCTCATGATGTGACCCAGCTAACTCTATATGGTTTATGGAGTTACGCTCTTTGTTTAAGGTTGGGTGGTAGAGTCGCATTGCAATCCGTTGCTTTTTTTGATGGACAGGACTGGTAGAAGACTAGGAAGGTGATTTTTGAATGCCAGCCGTCAGAGTGAAGGACAACGAGTCGTTCGAAAGTGCCCTCAAGAGGTTTAAGAAGAAGTGTGAGAAGGCAGGAGTTCTCTCCGATCTGCGCAAACGCCAGCACTTCGAAAAGCCCAGTGAAAGGCGAAAGAGGAAGTTAAACGCGGCCAAAAGGAAAGTCAGAAAGGCGATGCAACAGCAGGCAGGCCTCTGAGTCGGTCGAGGTTTTGAGGGGTCGGGGGGACCCGCGCAGGTCCCATCATCCGGTGGATCCGCTTAGCCGGGAAGTTCTCGAATTTCAAAAGGTAGCGGCCATGTTGGCTGCCAAGTCCTCCGGCCATTACGGCAGGAGGAAGGCGGGCGAACTGTATCCATTTGAGGACGCAGCTTCCCTTGAGGCGGAGCTGCGTTTCGTGCAGGAGCTCAAGGACATCGCCGCCGCCCACGGAAGAGCCTTCCATCTCGATGTGCCCGATCTGGGTGAGATACTTCGGAGATCCCGGATACGGGGTGCGCGGCTGGAGCCCGAAGCTTTGGCTGCCGTATCGACCGCGCTGGGCTCAATAGAGAGCCTTTCTTCTTTTGTTGGGAAGAAGGGGGACGACTACCCCGAGCTAGGTGCGAGGGCCGGGGGCCTCTTTCCTCTGCCCGAGCTTCGCCGGAGCATTGATAGATGCGTGGACCCCGGCGGCTCCACGGTGAACGATACTTGCTCGAAGCATCTCCGAGAAGTGCGAAGGGAGAAGGAACGGGTAAGATCTCAGACCTTGGGGGTTCTCGAGAGGATTCTCGCGGGCCGGGAGGCGAGAGCCGAAGAGTTCATAACGATCCGAAACGACCGTTATGTGATCCCCGTGGACAGCCATAGGCGGGGTGCGGTTCGCGGCATCGTGCATGACACCTCCTCGAGCGGCGCCACCTTGTTCGTTGAGCCCATGGAAGCCGTGGAGCTCAACAACAGATTGCGCACGCTTCAAGCGATGGAAAAAGAGGAGGAGAACCGGCTTCTGGGGGAGCTGACGGCAAGGGTCGGCCATGAAGCGGACAGAATCTCGGAGAACCTGGAGATCCTCGGCGAGGTGGATCTGGGTTGGGCGAAGGGTGCCCTTAGCGCCCAACTAAGGTGCTGCCTGCCGTTGATATCGAAGCGCGGAAGGGTCAGGCTCATAGGGGCGAGACACCCGCTTCTTGTCGGAGCGCTGGGCAATGAGAACGTGGTCCCTCTGGATCTTGTGATGGAGAGGGGTTGCCGCACTCTGGTGATCTCCGGCCCGAACATGGGCGGGAAGACCGTGGCCTTGAAGACCGTCGGCTTGCTTTCCCTGATGATGGCGTGCGGGCTGCACATCCCGGCCGGGGACGGATCGGAGCTGCCTCTTTTCGACAAGGTTTACGCGGACATAGGAGACCAGCAGTCGATAGAGCAGAGTCTCAGCACATTCGCCGCCCACGTGAAGCAGCTTGCACGGATTGTTGAAGACGCGGGAGAAGGCTCGCTCGTCCTCCTGGATGAGATCGGCGCGGGGACGGACCCGCACGAGGGGAGCGCGCTGGCCAAGGCGGTGTTGAACTTTCTCACCAGCCGAGGCGTATTCTGTGTGGCTACGACTCATCTGGGGACGCTCAAGCCCCACGTGGCCGAGACGGAAGGCATGGAGAATGCTTCCATGGAGTTCGACTCGGCGACGATGAGGCCGCGCTTTGTGCTGCAGATCGGCGCTCCCGGCCGAAGCAGGACCCTCGAGATGGCGGGGCAGCTTGGGCTGCCTCAAGAGATCGTGAGAGAGGCCAAGAGCCGGGTCTCCGATGAGGAGCTGCGACTGGATTCCCTGCTCTCGGACGCCGAGACAGCAAGAGAGCGAGCGCGCCGGTTTGAGTCGGATGCCGAGGAGGCGAGAAGGAAAGCCGAAGCGCTCCGAGAGGACCTTGAGGGCAGGTTACGAGAGATAAGATCCAAGAAGAGCGGACTCGAGCGCGAGGCGAGGGATCAGTGCCGTCGAATGGTAGGCAGAGCGAGGAGCGAGATAGAATCTCTGCTGGAGGAGGCTCGCAAAGCCGGGGATTCCGCTCGAATCAGGAAGACGTTGCGCCGGACCGACGCGATGGAGGACCGGTGGATTGAAAGAGCGGAGAGCGACCGCCCCCCGGCGAAAAGAGTGGAACCCGGGGCGAGAGTGTGGGTGAACTCATTAGGGCTTGCCGTGACGGTCAAGGAGCTTCTCTCCGGTGGGAAGGCCCTTGTCGAGCGAAAGGGCGTGAGATTGGAGGTCCCCGTCTCGGAGCTCAAGGAGTTTGAGGAGGAAGAGGCTCCGGCCAAGAGTTTGGGGGAGGGGTATACCGTGCCCGTTCCGGAGGAGAGCTCGGCCGAGACAATAGTATCGGGCCTCACCGGCGAAGAGGCGGTTGCCATAGTCGAGGGCCAGATCGACGGCGCACTTTTGCAGGGGCTTACCGAGTTGAAGATAATACACGGCAAGGGGAAGGGCATTTTGAGGGAGCGCATTGCGCGTCTTTTGTCCGGCCACCCGGCCGTGGAGAGTTTTAAGCCCGGAGATGTCTGGGAAGGCGGAATGGGCGTAACCGTGGTGAAGCTCAAGTGAGGCGACCCTGGAATGGCCATCCCTGAGCAGTTCCTTCAGGAACTCCGTGATCGGATCGACATAGCCGAGGTAATCGGCGCACACGTCAGGCTTAAGAAGAGCGGCAGAAACTTCAAGGCGCTTTGTCCGTTTCATACCGAGAAGACCCCGTCTTTCCTCGTGAACCGCGAGAAAGGCATATACAAGTGCTTCGGCTGCGGCGCGTCCGGGAACGTCTTCACATTCGTTATGGAGATACAGAAGGTAGGCTTCGTTGACGCGGTGAAGACACTCGCCGCGCAAGCGGGGATGAAAGTTCCCGTGAGTCCCGGGCAGGCCAGGGAAGAGAGAAGAAATGAGAGGCTCTATGAGGCCCTGGAGTTTGCGGCGCAGCAGTTTGAATCTCTTCTCTGGGATAGGAACAAGGGTGAGAGGGCCAGGAAGTATCTTCGGACCCGCGGCGTCTCCGAGAAGACGGCAAAGGACTTCAGACTCGGCTACGCGGATCCATCGGGCGGACTCTTGGTCCGCAAGGCCAGGGGCCTCCCGGTCTGGGAGAGCCTCTTGGAAGTGGGGGTCGTGCTCAAGAACGAGGGCCGCCCGAGGGATATGTTTCGCAACAGGCTCATTTTCCCGATTCTGAACAGCTCCGGGAGAGTCGTCGGATTCGGGGGAAGATCGCTTGACGGGTCGGAGCCCAAGTACATCAACAGCCGAGAAAGCGTCGTATTCAAGAAGGGATCTCTCGTCTACGGCCTGTGGCAAGCCAGGCAGAAGCTCAGGAAGGGCGTCCCGGCGGTTCTTGTGGAAGGGTACATGGACGTTTTGGCGCTGCATCAGAGCGGCCTGAGCGAGGCCGTGGCCTCTTCCGGCACTGCCTTGACGGTAGATCAGGCGATCGCCCTTCGTAGGTTCGGCGACTCGGTCGTAGTCGCTTTCGACGGCGATGAGGCCGGTCGGAAAGCGGCTGAGAGAAGCCTGGAGGTTCTCTACGCCGGGGGGCTTGACGCCCGGGTTGCCGTTTTGGAGCCCGGGACGGACCCGGACGCCGTCGTCAAGAGGGACGGGGCCGAGGCGTTCGCTGAGATCCTCAGGGGCGCTCTCGATGCTGTCGCTTTTATTTCAAGGGGATACGAGCGGCACGGAATGACGGAAAAAGAGGGGGTCCTTCGAAGAATTGTGTCACTTTTGGGTGCCGTGTCCGATCCTATAAAGAGGCAGGTGCTTCTGCAAAGGGCCTCCGAGCTGCTCGGGGTTCGGGAGCAGATTTTTGTCGAGGGCCTCAAGACCCCCAGGTACGGGACGGGCTATGATTCCGGCGCTCAAGCTGAGGTAAAAGGTTTGGGCGAAATACCCCAACGAGAAAAGGAACTTCTGAGGGCGCTTCTGACGGCCCCGGAGCTGATGGGAGACGTGCTGGAGCAACTTGAGCCGTCGCTCCTGGGGAATCCGGTCTGCAGAGGCCTATTCGAGATGATGGTGGATGCTTGGAAAGAGGACTCCCCGCCCGAGGCGTCGGGTCTCATGGACCGGGTCGCGGACCCGGGAATGAGGGCGCTTCTGGGGGAGGTCGCGGTCGAATGGGACGCACAAGAGGGCGATGCGGCCAAAGCGGCGTACGATTGCATTAGAAGACTCAAGGAACACAGGCTGCGCGGCCGCTTGGAATCGATAAAGACCGAGATCCATGAGAAGGAGGCCACGGGCCTGCACGATGAAGTAAGTCGTCTGGCGGTTCAACTCCAGAGGGTCACAGCCGAGCTGAGGGCGCTCTCGCAGGGAATTGCGTGATCCCGCAACTCGGCGGATGACGCGGGGCCTGAAAGGAGAGTTGATGGAATGAAGTTGAAGTCGAAACACGTCTGGGATGAAGTGAAGAGCCTTGCCGTCAAGCAGGGATACGTCACGGTCGACCAGATGGAATCCGCTCTGGACATGGACGCGAGCGTTGAGGAAATGGACGAGCTCTTCGTCCGTCTGAACGAGATCGGCCTGGGTTGGTACGACTCGGAGGAAGAGGCCCTCCGTGTCACGAAGAAGGTCAGAAAGCAGGCGGAGAAGAAGGACGATACCAAGACGCTCAGCGCGCAGGTCATGAAGTACGACGACCCGGTGAGGATGTACTTGCGTGAGATGGGCAAGGTGCCCCTGCTGGATCGTCAAGGCGAGGTTGAGATCGCGAAGAGAATAGAGGAGGGAGACAAGCTCATCGCGTCCGCCATGTTCCAGACGGCGACTACGGTCAGGGAGCTTCAAGCGCTGGCCGGGAAAGTGAGCAAGAACAAAGTCAGATTGGATGATTTCCTTCAGATAGATTCCGGGAACTGGAGCGCGGACTCCGCGGCGAAGAAGGAGAAACAAAAAGCCCTGCGAAAGGTCCGCCGGGTGGCGGGGTTGCAGACTCAGCTCGAGAACAAGAGATCCAGGGTGACTCGCAAGCTCTCGGCGAAGACGGCAGAGTCGCTCAAGGCCTCCATTGAGAAGCTGCAGGGGAGGATTGTCGAGGAGTTGCTCGATGTTCCTCTCAGTCCGAAGTTGATTGAAAGACTGACTCACCGACTCAAGAACTTGGCCGCGCGCCTGGCGGAGGCCGAGGCCGAGATAACCGCTCTCGAAGAGGAGATCGGCGTTCCGGTGGAAAACGTCAACTCTCTGGCGACCAGGGTGAGGAAGGGAAGACGGGACGCGCGAAAGGTCAAGAAGGAGACCGGGCTCGATCCGGCTCACATCCTGGAAGTCGCTCGCAAGATAAAGAATACGAGGAGGAAAGTTCGGCGCATAGAGATCGAGGCACAGATGACGAGGAGCAAACTTCTCGATGTGGTCGGCCAGATCGAGCACGGAGAGAGGGCTCGCGAGAGGGCCAAGCGCGAGATGATAGAGGCCAACGTCAGACTCGTCATCAGCATAGCCAAGAGATACACGAACAGAGGGCTCGAGTTTCTCGATCTCATTCAGGAGGGAAACAGCGGCCTTATGCGCGCGGTGGATAAGTTCGATTACAGGAAAGGATACAAGTTCAGCACGTACGCGACGTGGTGGATACGCCAGGCGATAACTCGGGCCATTGCCGACCAGGCGCGGACCATCAGGGTGCCGGTTCACATGATTGAGGCAATCAACAAAGTGGTTCGCACTTCAAGGAAGCTGGTTCAGGTGTACGGCAGGGAGCCTACGCCCGAAGAGATTGCCGAGAAGCTCGAGATGCCGCTGGATAAGGTCAAGAGCGTTCTCAAGGCTGCCCAAGAGCCCATATCTCTGGACAGGCCGGTCGGAGAGGACGACGACAGCAATCTGGGCAATTTTATTGAGGACACGTCCGTAGTGTCGCCGGCTCATTCCGCGGCTTTCGCGATGCTCAAGGACGAGGTCAGCGAGGTTCTGGAGACTCTCACGAAGAGAGAGGCCAAGGTGATAAGGCTGCGCTTCGGTCTGACGGAGGACGGATGTCCTCGAACTCTTGAGGAGGTGGGAGCCTTCTTCAACGTAACCAGGGAGCGTATTCGTCAGATAGAGGCGAAGGCCCTGAGGAAACTCAGACATCCGACTCGCAGCCGGAGGCTCAAGGTCTACGCCGAGATGGGTTAGCGGCAAACACATTGACGGCAGACGCTCACGGTGCTAGCTTTCCTGGTATTGTAAGTAAATCGGCGGGCCCATAGCTCAGTCGGTCAGAGCAACCGGCTCATAACCGGTCGGTCCTTGGTTCGAGTCCAAGTGGGCCCAATCTCGTATTCGGAGGGAGCTTTTGGTATTGAGGGCGGATAGCTCAGCTGGGAGAGCACCGGCATCACAAGCCGGGGGTCGCAGGTTCAAGCCCTGTTCCGCCCACCAGCCCGGGTCGGCGGCGGCGTGCCCCGTGGGGCACGCCGTTTTCCTTTAGTGCCCGAGAAAGGTGAGGGCAGTTGTCTGGGGCGATGGCTGATGAGCTTTCCGTGTTGGTGGAGTTGCAGCACAAGGACGCCGAGCTCGGCAAACTGATGGCCGGCAGGCGGGAGATCCCCGCCGCGATGAAGGCCCGGGACGAAGAGCTGGCGATGGAAAAGGCGAAGCTCCGCGAAAAGGAGGCGGAGCTTGAAGAGGTTTCCAAGAGGAGAAGGTCACAGGAGAGCGAGATAGAGGAGCTTACCGCGAAGATAAAGAAACTCGAAGGTCGGTTGCTCAAGGTGGCCACGAACAAGGAATACGAGGCCATGCTGGCCGAGATAGGCTCCGGCAAAGAGCGTCGGTCCAAGGCGGAAGGCGACCTGCTGAAGCTCATGGAGCAGGAGGAGGATCTTTCGAAGGACGTTCGCGACTCGCGGCTCGCCCTCGAGCCCCTGATGAGAGAGATCGAGGAGAAGAAAAGTACGCTTAGGAAGGAGCTTGAGCACAACGAGAACCTGATCCCCGCGCTTGAAAAGCACAGGACCGAGATCGCGGAGCGGTTGAGCTCGGCGATGAGAGCACGGTATGAGCGGATCTCCAAGGGAAAGAACGGAGTGGCTGTCGTGCCCGTGAGAAAAGGGGCTTGCGGCGGCTGCTTCACGGCTCTTCCCGCGCAGAGGATCAATGAGATAAAGTTGAGCGACCGACTCGTTACGTGCGAGCACTGCGGCAGGATACTCGTATGGAACGAAAGCCCGACCGGGGAGGCCGACCCGGTTTGAGCGAATTGCGTAGTGAATCCGAGGGGCCGGGGGTGGTCCTTTTCACGGACGGCGCCGCCCGGGGCAATCCGGGCCCGGCGGGGATCGGCGTCGTGGCTCGACGCGGAGGCGAGGAAGTCTTCACGATCAGCGAGTTCATCGGTACGGCGACGAACAACATAGCGGAGTACGCGGCCGTCATCGCCGGACTTGAAAAGGCCGTGGAGATGGGATTGAGCGAAGTCACCGTGATGATGGACAGCCAGCTGGTTGTCCGGCAGCTGAACGGCGGCTACAAAGTCAAGAACGCGAAGCTCAAGGAGCTCTACTCGAGAGCCAAACGGGCGATCGAAAGTTTGGACGGATGTCGATTCGTCCATATCCCGCGCGAGGAGAACGCGGCCGCCGACCGGCTGGCCAATAATGCGCTGGACGTCGTCCTCAAGAAAAGGAGGGTGGAACCGGAATCCCTTTTTTGAGCAATCGATCCGCCACCGGAGCGGGCCGGATGATCGCGCGCCCCAGACGGGCGTGAGGAAAGTCCGAGCTCCACAGGGCAGGGTGCTGGGTAATCCCCAGTGGGAGTGATCCCAAGGAAAGTGCCACAGAAAACAGACCGCCGGTTATTCCGGTAAGGGTGAAACGGTGAGGTAAGAGCTCACCAGTGCCGGCGGCGACGCCGGCAGCTAGGCAAACCCCACTCGGAGCAAGACCAAATAGGGGAGGAGAGGCGGCCCGTTTCGTTATGACTCCCGGGTAGGTCGCTACAGGACGGCGGCAACGCCGGCCGCAGATAAATGATCATCACGGAGCAATCCGACAGAACTCGGCTTACGGCCCGCTGCAGTGGCGTTTGTTCATTGGTACGCTTTTTCGGCGTTTGCGCTTCTCTGCGGAATGAGTACATCGATGATTTCGGGAAAACGCTGGATATACCCCTCTCAAACCGCCGAGGAAAAGGCCGGGCGCCTGGCCGCCGAGCTGGGCGTCCCGGAGTCCTTCGCGCTTCTTCTGGTATCTCGAGGGCTTGTCTCCCGGAGAAACTGCGAGCTTTTTCTAAAGCCCTCGCTTTCCGACCTTCACGATCCCATGCGATTGAAAGACCTGCCGGCCGCGGTTTCGAGAATCGCCGACGCCGTGCGGTCCCATGAGCGCATCCTGATCCTGGGCGATTATGACGTGGATGGTGTTACATCCACTTTCCTTCTCGCGGATCTCTTGAAGCGTTTGGGCGCGAAGGTGAGTTTCTACGTGCCCAACCGTTTGAAGGAGGGGTACGGCCTCACTTCAAAGACGGTGCACGAAGCAGTCCGCATGGGAGTCAGCCTCATAGTCACCGTCGACTGTGGAACGAGCAGCGTCGAGGAAGCGGCCCTGGCCAAGTCCAAGAACATAGACGTCGTGATAACCGATCATCATGCTCTGCAGCGGCGCCGTCCCGACGTGCGGGCTTTCGTGAATCCGCGCCGGGACGATTGTGATTACCCCTTCAAGGAGCTGGCGGGGGTCGGTGTCGTATTGAAATTGCTTCAGGCGCTCGTTCAGGAGTTCGGGCTTGCCGCTCCCGATCAAGTCGTCAGGGAGAACTTGGACGTGGTCGCTCTGGGAACCATCGCCGACGTCGTCCCGCTGGCCGGGGAGAACAGGATACTGGCCAAGCTCGGTATCGAGGAGCTCAGGAAGAGCTCGCGGGCCGGGTTGGTCGCGCTTCGGAAGATCAGTAGGCTGGCCGACAAGAGGCTGGAGGCAAGCGACGTGTCCTTTGTTCTTGCGCCGCGCATAAACGCCGCCGGCCGGCTCGGCAACCCCGAGTCGGCGGTTCGACTGCTTATGGCGACGGACGATCAAGAGGCCGGCGCGATCGCGGAGAGTCTGGAGGAAGACAACACCCTGAGGAAGCACATGGACGGAGAGGCGCTGCGCGAAGCCCTGGAGATTCTGGAGCGCCGGGGAGGCGACGGCCGCAGCGCCCTGGTCTTGAGCTCGCCGTCATGGCACCCGGGGATCATCGGAATCGTCGCGGCGCGCCTTGTGGAGAGATTCGGCAGGCCGGCGGCGTTGATTTCGGTGGATGGAAGCAGAGGAAGGGGCTCGGCGCGGGCCGTCACGGGACTGGACCTATGTGAGATCCTGGAAGACTGCCGGGAGGCGTTGATCACCTACGGCGGACACAGCTACGCCGCGGGGTTTTCTCTTGAGACGGGGAACATAGAGGCCTTCGCGGAGATGTTCGAAAAGGCCGTGGAAATGCGCATGGAGGGCCTGGACTTGGAGCCCAAGGTGCATATCGACGGCCGCTTGATGTTGAAGGACTGCACGGCTCCGTTCGTGGAGCTGCTCGACGGGGCCTCGCCTTTCGGTCTTGGAAACCCCGAGCCGGTGCTGGCGGTGGAGAACGTTCACCTGGTGGCTCCTCCCGCGCTCTTCGGCAAGAACCATCTGCGCATGACCGTAGCGCAGGGTGAGTACGCCGTGGAGTGCGTGGCGTTCAACATGGGACACTTACACGGCGAGCTGACCCGCTCCGGAGATCGCCTCAGTTTGGCCTGCACTCCCATCCTCAACACCTGGCGAGGAGCCAGCAAGGTTCAGCTCAAGATCAGGGATGTGAAGTTCCTTTGAGCCCCCCAAACGACGCCGAACAGATACTGAAGGAACTCATAGGAGTTCTGAGTGAGCGAAGTCCCAGGGTGGATCTCGATCGGGTAGCAGGGGCTTATCGGTTCGCGGTGGAGGCTCACGGGTCACAGAAGCGGAAATCCGGAGAGCCCTTCGTCTCTCATCCCGTGGAGGCGGTCAAGATACTCTCCGAGTTGCTGGAATCCAGGCTGGACACGAACCTCGTCCTCGCCGCGCTTCTGCACGACGTCGCCGAGGACACGCCGCGCACCCTTGAGGAGATCAAGAAGAGATACGGCCTATACGTGGCTTTCCTCGTGGACGGAGTCACCAAGATAAGCGGACTCCGTTTCGACAAGCCGGAGAAGGCGCAGGCCGAGAACTTCAGAAAGATGCTCCTTTCCATGGCGAAGGACATGCGCGTGATCCTCATAAAACTGGCGGACCGCCTCCACAACATGCGCAGCATAGACGCCCTCTCCGGGGAAAGGGCCCGGGTGATCGCCCGTGAGACGAAGGAGGTCTACGCGCCTCTGGCCCACAGGCTGGGGATCGCGAAGATAAAATGGGAGCTTGAGGATCTTTCGCTGAAGGTGCTTGAGCCGGAGATCTATGATCAGATAAAGCGCAAGGTCGCCCTGAAGCTGAATGAGCGGGAGGAGGTGCTCGAGGAGGCCAAGAGGCCGCTCATGAAGCGCCTGAAGGAGCTCGGAATTCAAGCGGAGGTCATGGGAAGGCCAAAGCACTTCGACAGCATCTATAGAAAGATGGAGGAAGAGGGCCTGGAGTTCGAGGACATCTATGATCTTCTCGGACTCCGGGTGATAACCGAGGAAAAGAACGATTGCTACCGAGTGCTGGGAGTCATTCACGACATATACACGCCCGTTCACGACAGGTTCAAGGACTACATCGCGGTCCCAAAGACCAATATGTACCAGTCGCTGCACACAACGGTGGTCGGCTCCCAGGGACGGATGGTCGAGTTCCAGCTGAGAACGCGCGAGATGCACAGGACCGCCGAGTTGGGAATCGCCGCTCACTACTCGTACAAAGAGGGGGGCGTGCCCGACCGCGAGTTGATGAAGAGGATGAACGGCCTCGTTCCCGACGCGACCGAGTGGGAAGGAGAGGCCGACCCCGCGGAGTTCATGGAATTCCTTAAGATATCCCTCTATCAAGACGAGGTGTTCGTGTTCACTCCTCAAGGGGATCTGAAGCACTTGCCCAAGGGCTCGACGCCCCTTGATCTCGCATACGCCGTTCACACCGAAGTCGGGAATCGCTGCGCGGGCGCGAAGGTCAACGGTCGGATCGTCCCGTTGCGCCACGAGCTAAAGAGCGGAGATACGGTGGAGATAATCACTTCGCAGGGCGCCCATCCCGGAAGCGACTGGATGGGCATTGTGAAGACCTCCAGCGCCAGGGCGAAGGTCCGCCGTTGGCTGAAGGATCAGCGAAGGGACGACAGCATCCCACTGGGAAAAGAAATGCTGGAGCGTGAGTTGAAGAGGGAGAAGCTCAAGCCGGGAGAAGGCGAACTGATCGACTGCGCGCAGTCTCTGGGACTGAGCGACGTGGAGTCTTTGTACGCCGCATTGGGAGACGGCAGCGTATCGGTGCGTCACGCCCTGGCGAAGATAGCGCCGCCCGAGGTCAAAACGCCGGAGCCGGGGCTCCCGGTTCGAACCAGAAGAAGACGCACCGGCGTGAAGATCCAGGGAATGACGAACCTCATGATCAACTTCGCACGGTGTTGTCAGCCGGTGCCGGGCGAGAGAATAACGGGTCTCGTGACAAGGGGAAGAGGGCTCTCGATCCACTCCGCCGACTGTCCCAACGCGCTCAGCGACAAAATACCTCCCGAGCGGAGACTGGATGTTGAGTGGGACGTGGGGGGCGAAGACAACTTCGTCGTAGGGTTGAGAGTTTTCGGCGAGGACAGACCCAGCCTGCTGGCGGACATCGCGCAGGCGATATCGCTGACGGGCACGAATATCCGCGGGGTTGACATGGACACCGAGGACCAGACTGCCGCCGGGTCGATTCTGATCGAGGTGAAGAATTTGCGGCACCTCGAAGAGGTGATGAGGTCCATACGAAAGGTGAAGGGCGTCACGGGAGTGGAGAGGGAGCGGCCTTCCGACGTGGTTGAGACGGAGTAGATCGCGGGCTCCGGAGGTGAGATAGACTAATGAAGGCGGTTGTGCAGCGTGTCGCCGGGGCGTCGGTGAAGGTGGGCGGCGATGAGGTAAGCTCCATAGGGGAGGGTCTGGCGGTTCTCCTTGGCGTGGTCAAGGGGGACGGCGAGCGGGAAGCCCTTGAACTATCCAAGAAATGCGCGGAGCTTCGTATCTTCGAAGACGATGCGGGCAAGATGAATCTGTCGCTTCTCGATACGGGCGGTGAGATGTTGGTGATCTCCCAGTTCACGCTGTGCGCGGACACGAGGAAAGGCAGAAGGCCGAGCTTCGCAGGGGCGGCCCCGCCGGAAGACGCGGAGAGGCTTTACCGGGTTTTCATAGAGGCGGTGAGATCCAGGGGCGTGACGGTGCGGGGGGGCGTTTTCGGCGCCAAGATGGACGTCGGACTTGTGAACCGAGGCCCGGTGACCCTCATGTTGGAGAGTCTGGGACATGGGGGCTGAAGCAGCGGGGGCGGGCGTCCCCCACGAAGTCGGCTGGCTGAAACTGGCAGAGCAGGGAAGACTCGTCCTGGCGAGCGCTTCACCCCGTAGGGCGCGGTTGCTGGAGCTCATGGGCGTGCCGTTCGAGGTTCATCCCTCGGACGTCTCGGAAAGAGTGGAGGCAAAGGAGCCGGCGGAGAGAGCGCTTCTGCTTGCCGAGGCGAAGGCCAGAGCGGTGGAGTCGAGCCACCCGGAAGGGCTTCTTCTTGGCGGGGACACGGAGGTCGTCTTGGAAGGTCGGATTCTCGGCAAGCCGTCGAGCCCGAGGGAAGCCCACAAGATGATACTCGAGCTGCGAGGGCGTTCCCACAAGGTTGTAACCGGGCTCTATCTCCTGGATGCTCCGTCGGGCATCGGAGTATCCGGGGTCGAGGAGACGAACGTCAGCATGAGACGTTTCTCCGACGCCGAGGCCGCCGTCTACGCGTACAGCGGAGAGCCCATGGACAAGGCGGGAGGCTATGGCATCCAGGGAAAAGGTGCGGTGTTGGTGGAGAGCCTTGAAGGGTGCTACTATAACGTCGTGGGGCTTCCTCTTGCCCGGTTGGCGGTGATGATGGAGAGACTCTGGGGCGCGCTCAACACCGAGGGGCGCTGCGGTTGAAGCCCCAAGGCGCGCCTTGAGAACCGGCCCGCGCGGCTCGTGAGGTGAAGGAAAGAGGGTCATAGATGATAAAGACGGTCGAGTGGAATGACGGCAAAGTCAGATTGATCGATCAGACTAAGCTGCCCGCGGAGACGCTTTTTCTGGATCTGGAGACGCCGGAGGAGGTCGCCGAGGCGATAAAGACGATGAAGATACGAGGCGCACCCGCCATCGGGGTGGCGGCGGCGATGGGCGTGGCGCTTGCGGCGTGGAAAGCGAAGGACGGGAGCTCGAAACAGATGGCAGAGGCGGTTGAAAGGGCGGACGGCGTGCTGCGCGAGAGCAGACCGACGGCCAGGAACCTGTTCTGGGCTCTTGATCGAATGCGGGATGCTTGGAGCGCCGCCGGTGGGGTAATGGACGCGCCGAAGGCGGCCGCCAGGATGGTTGAGGAAGCGGAGCGCATTCTGAGGGAGGATATCGAGATATCGGAGCGGATAGGCCGTCTTGGGGCGGAGTATATGGCGTCGGGAGGCGCCGCTCTGACTCACTGCAACGCCGGGGGCCTGGCAACCGGCGGCGGGGGAACCGCCTTGGCCGTGATAAGACACGCGTTCAAGCTGGGCAAGATAGAGCGGGTCTACGCGGATGAGACAAGGCCGCTCCTGCAAGGGGCCAGACTCACGGCTTGGGAGCTGCTGGGCGAGGGCATACCGGTCTGTCTCATAACCGATTCGAGCGCGGCGTGGACGATCAAGACCAAGGGAGTGCGCAATGTCGTCGTCGGGGCGGACAGAATCGCGGCCAACGGAGACGTCGCCAACAAGATCGGAACCTATTCCGTGGCCCTTGCAGCGAGAGAGGGCGGAGCGAAGTTCATAGTGGCGGCGCCCACGACGACCCTTGATCCCGGGGCGCCTTCCGGGGATGCGATACCGATCGAGGAGAGGGCTGCAGAGGAGGTTACGAGGCCGGGTAGCGAGCGTTGGGCGCCCGAAGGGGTAGATGTCTTCAATCCGGCCTTCGACGTGACGCCGGCGGCCCTTGTGTCGGCGATAGTTACGGAGATGGGGGTCATGGAGCCGCCGTACGAAGGGAAGATAGAGCGGGCCGTCAGGGAATCACGGGCGATATTTGGCCTTGACAGAGGGCAGAAGACCACTTAACATATTTAGTTTGTGCGGCTTTGGCGTGAGAGCCCGTATCGGTGGTGCTTGGTTATACGGAGGTTTCTTCTTATGCGTACGTACGTTGTTAAGGCCGGCGAGATTGAGCGACGCTGGCTGCTGATTGATGCGGAGGGGCAGATATTGGGGAGGCTGGCGTCGGAGGTGGCTTGCCTTCTCAGGGGCAAGGGAAAGCCGACTTTCACGCCCAGCATGGACGTCGGAGACCATGTGATCGTGGTCAACGCGGACAAGGTCAGGATGACGGGTGCCAAGAGGGAGAAGAAGCTCTATTACTCCCATTCCCGGTATCCCGGAGGCCTCAAGGTGACCACAGCCGAGCGGATGTTCGAGAAGAAACCCGAGGAAGTGGTGAGGTTCGCGGTAAGGAGAATGCTTCCTAAGAATAAGCTGGGAAGGGCAGTGATCAAGAAGCTTAAGATCTATACGGGGCCGGAGCACCCCCACGAGGCCCAGAATCCGGAGCCCTATGAATTGCGGGCGTCGAGGTCCGCCTGATGGAGCCGGCTGCCGAGCGACGGTAGTCGTTTAGATTTCGACTGGAGGAAGTAGATTATGCCGGAAACGTACAAGCCTTCGACAGGGCGCCGCAAGGAGGCAGTCGCGCGCGTCCGTTTGGTCCCCGGGCAAGGTCAAGTGACGGTGAACGACCGCCCCTTGGAAAAGTACTTCGCGCGTCCGACCCTAGTGGCGGCCGCCGTGGCGCCTTTGACCGTGACGAACACCTCGGATAAGTATGACGTCACGGCGTACGTCAGGGGCGGGGGCATCGGCGGTCAGGCCGGCGCCTTGCGAATGGGGATCGCCAGAGAGCTCGTCCGCCTTGATCCGTCCATGAAAGGCCAGCTCGGGAAAGAGGGGCTTCTCACGAGGGACGCCAGGATGAAGGAGAGGAAGAAGTACGGGCAGCCGGGGGCTAGGAAACGTTTCCAATTCTCGAAGAGATAGACAGCGAATAGGAGTCGACCGCCACACTGGGAGGTACCGGTACATGGGCAGTGCCATTGGAATGAAGGACTTACTTGAAGCAGGCGTTCATTTCGGCCACCAGACGCGCCGTTGGAATCCCAAGATGAAGAAGTACATCTTCATCGAGAGAAACGGCATATATATCGTCGATCTGCAAAAGACCCTTGCTTGCATGGGCGAGGCCGAGACGGCCGTCAAGAAGGCCGTAGGCAAAGGCGGCACGGTGCTCTTCGTGGGCACGAAGAAGCAGGCCAAGGACGTCATAGCGGAAGAGGCGGTGCGTTGCGGGATGTTCTACGTGACCGAGCGGTGGCTAGGCGGCATGTTGACCAACTTCCAGACGATTCGCTCGAACATAAAGAGGTTGAAGGATCTCGACCAGATGGTCGCCGAGGGGACGATGGACAAGCTCTCCAAGAAGGAGAAATCCAGGCTGGAGAAGGAACGATCGAAGCTTGAGAAGACTTTCAAAGGCATCAAGGAAATGCGCGGGTTGCCCAGCGTGGTTTTTGTCGTCGATACCAAGAAAGAGAAGATCGCAGTGGCGGAGGCCAATCGGCTCGGCATCCCGGTGTTGGGCATCTGTGATACGAACGCCGACCCCGACGTCATTGACTACCCTCTACCGGGCAACGACGACGCCATCAGAGCGATCAAGCTGTTCGCCAGAATGGTCGGAGACGCCGTAATGGAGGCCAAGGGGGAATCCGCAGAGGGACATGAGGAAGCCGGCGCGGCGGAGGCCTCATCGGGCGCGACGCCCGAGGCGGCCGATGATAAGCCCGGAGTCGTCCCGGTGTCTGGTGACGACTCGGCTCGGGGATGATGTCTGAGGTTCGATACGTTCTGTGTACTCGTACGGAGGGAACATGGCTATTGCTGCCGCTGTGGTGAAGGAGCTTAGAGACAAGACCGGGGCCGGGATGCTGGAGTGTAAGAAGGCCCTTGAAGAGAATGAAGGCAATATCGAAGCCGCGGTTGAGTATTTGAGAAAGCAGGGTCTTGCCGCCGCCCAGAAGAGGGCGGACAGAGCCGCGGAGCAGGGCTTGGTGGAATCCTACATTCACCCCGGCGCGAAGGTGGGGGTTCTAATCGAGGTCAACTCCGAGACGGACTTCGTCGCGAGAACCGATGAGTTCAAAGCCCTGGCGAAAGACCTCGCGATGCAAGTGGCCGCGGCCGCTCCCGTCGCCGTCAGGCGTGAGGAGCTTCCGGAGGATCTCGTCGGCAAAGAGAAGGAGATTCTGATGGCCCAGGCAGAGGGCCTCAAGAAGCCGCCGCAGGTTCTCGAGAAGATCGTGAGCGGCAAGATGGATAAGTTCTACAAAGAGGTCTGTCTGCTGGAGCAGGCCTATATCAAAGACCCGAAGATGACGGTTCAAGATCGAATAAAGGAGACGATGTCGGTTCTCGGCGAGAACATCGTGGTCCGCAGATTCGCTAGATTCAAGCTAGGGGCCGATTGAGGTCCGGGAAAACACGGGGCGGATGGCCGGCAGGCTGGTTCACAAGAGGATACTTCTTAAGCTCAGCGGCGAGATTCTGGGCGGCGACACGCAGTTCGGCATAAACCCGGACCAGATCTCGTCCATCGTGGACGAGATCGGCGAAGTAAAGGACATGGGCGCCGAGATCTGCATCGTAGTGGGCGCCGGCAATATCTTCCGAGGTCTGGGCACTTCCGCGACCGGCATGGATAGGGTCATAGCGGACCAGATGGGTATGCTGGCCACCCTCATAAACTCTCTGGGGCTTCAAGACTTCCTTGAACGCAAGGGTATCTTCACGAGAGTCATGAGCGCCATATCCGTGGAGCAGCTCTCGGAATCCTACATCCGCAGGCGGGCGATCAGACACCTGGAAAAAGGGCGCATCGTCATTTGCGCCGCCGGCACGGGCAACCCGTACTTCACAACGGACACGGCCGCCGTCCTCCGGGCCGTGGAAACCAAGGCCTCGGTCATCCTCAAAGCCACAAAAGTCGACGGCGTTTACAGCGCCGACCCGGTTCTCGAGCCGGACGCCGAGAAGTTCGACGAGCTCTCGTATCTGGCGGTTCTGAACAAAGGGCTCAAGATCATGGACTCCACGGCCATCTCTCTCTGCATGGACAACAAGCTCCCGATCATTGTGTTCAATATGAACGTACGAGGGAATCTTCGGAGAGTAGTGTGCGGCGAGAAGGTGGGCACGCTGGTGAGGGAGGAATAGAGATGGACAAGAAACTCGCTTCAGAGACCGAAGAGAGAATGAAGCGCTCTGTGGAGGCCACGCGCAGGGAGTTGGCGACGATTCGCACGGGAAAAGCGACCACGTCTCTGCTCGACAGCGTAAGGGTGAACTACTACGGCAACATGGTTCCGTTGAATCAAACGGCCAACGTCAGTGTTCCGGAGAGCAGGATGATTCTGATACAGCCGTGGGAGAAGACCATGGTCGAGGAAATCAAGAAGGCGATTCTCAAATCGGATCTGGGCCTCAACCCCACCGATGACGGCATGGTCATTCGACTCCCGATCCCCCCTCTCACCGAGGAGAGACGCAAGGACTTGGTGCGAGCGGTGCGAGTGCTCGCGGAAGAGGGACGCGTGAAGATCCGCGGCATAAGGCGCGACGCAAACGAGTCTCTGCGGATGAAGGAGAAGGAGAAGAGTATCTCCGAGGACGAATCAAGGAAGACCCAGAACGAGATACAGAAGCTCACCGACAAGTATATCGAAGAAATCGACTCCGCACTGGACGGAAAGCAAAAGGAAATAATGGAGGTGTAGGCCCGGGACCCGTCCCGTCGCCGCACCATGCGGGGCCGCCTTCGCCGGCGCGGCTCTGACTTTAATGCAACTCTCCCCGCCCTTTCCCCAAAGCCGTTGACCTCGGGTTTGAGCCGGTGATACGGTTGAATCCGCTGGGACTAGATAGACATTCGGGACATGCGGCCCGGGAAGCGCCGCCGGGCCATATCTGAAAACAAAGCAGGTCGGTGTTTCAGGCGGAGACCCCATTCATGGAAGCAGGACGCAGTCCGGGGGGGGGAGAAGAGTCGACGACGGCCTCCCTCAAGAGGGAAATAACCGAGGCCGGGAGAATCCCCAAGCACGTCGCCGTCATAATGGACGGCAACGGCCGCTGGGCGAACGCGAGGGGGCTGCCCCGGCTCGCCGGTCACAGAGCGAGCAAGAAGTCGGTGAGGGAAGCGGTGGAAGGTTGTGTAGAACTCAACGTTGGCGTGCTCACGCTCTATACCTTCTCCATGGAGAACTGGAACCGGCCCGCCGAGGAAGTCCGGGCCTTGATGAGCTTCCTCGAGGAGACGCTCGTTGAGGAGCGGGATGAGCTGAAGAAGAACGACGTGAGATTGGACGCGATAGGAAGGATAGGCGATCTGAGTCCGAAGGTAAGGGAGAAACTGTCGGAAACAAAGGAATACCTGTCCGGCTGCAAAGGCTTGACCCTTGTTCTGGCGCTCAGCTACGGCGGCAGGACCGAGATGGTCGATTGCTTCAACAAGCTCCTGGCTGAGAGCCGAAGCGGGTCCGGCCCGGATGAGATTACGGAAGCCGATATTGAGAGAAACCTCTACACCGCCGGGCTTCCCGACCCGGATCTCTTGATCAGGACGGGAGGGGAGAAGAGAATCAGCAACTTTCTGCTGTGGCAGCTTGCCTACGGGGAGTTGTGGCTGACCGATCTCATGTGGCCCGATTTTCGCAAGGTCCACCTGTACCGGGCGGTCAGGGACTATCAAACGAGGGAGAGGAGGTTCGGGCGCGTCAACTAGCGACGTCCGCAGTTCTCTTCCCGGATCGAAGTGATATGAACGATTCCCTCGGCCGCAGGGCTCTGGCGGGAGCCGCTTTCGTCCTGCTGGTGATCGGGGCGGCGTACCTCGGCGGACTGGTGTTTCTCTTTTTCGCTTTGGCCGTCGTCGCGCTGGCGCTCCGGGAGTTCTTCAACCTGGTTCAGGTCGCGGGCTATGAGCCTTATCGCAACCTGGGAACCGTTCTCGGCCTCGCCCTCCCCTCATGTGCATTCCTGTTCGGTTCTCAAGCTTTGGCCGCGACGTCGGCGGGGGTCCTGTTGGCCTGCTTGATCGCGACCTTTGCCCGCCGCCCGGGGCGGAGCGTCGCGGATTCCGCCGTTACGGCCCTGGGCGTTTACTATGTGGGGTTTCTGGCCTCACACATGGTTCTGCTGCGGGAGTCTCCGTCGGCGGCCGGTCTGGATTACGGTGAAGGTTTCGCAGTGGTGATGGCGGCGTTCGCCGCCGCGTGGTGCTCCGACACCGGGGCCTATCTCCTCGGGCGTGCATTTGGAAGACACAAGCTCTGGCCCGCGGTGAGTCCGGGCAAGACCTGGGAGGGCGCGGTCGCCGGCCTGGCGGGAGCCGTGGGCGGGCTGGCGCTGGTCCGATGGCTTATAGGCGGACCGATCGGGTGGCCGGAGATGGCGCCTTTGGGCGTCGCTCTGGGAGCGATCGGCTTGGTGGGAGACTTGGTTGAATCGGCGCTCAAGAGAAGCGTCGGTTGGAAGGACACCGGTTCGATCATGCCGGGACACGGCGGCGCCCTGGACAGGTTCGACAGCTTTCTGTTCGTAGCGCCCGCCGTCTACTATTACTTGATCGCATCGGGTTATGTGACCGGCTTCTGAGAATCGGAGGTTGCGGCCGAGACCTCGGGAGATTTGGTGCGCGTTTTGACGCTGATCCGCCCGAGGGCGAGAGCATCGCGTAGAATCGGTGTGTTGGGTCCGGGGACGCGGCAAGTTCCATGGGGGTTGATTTGAGAGTGACTCGCAGGGTGACAATACTCGGCGCTACTGGATCCGTGGGTCGTCAGGCCCTGGACGTTGTGGCCGAATCGGATGGGTGTTTGAAGGTGCTCGGCCTGGCGGTGAAGGAGAACACGGACGGTTTACTCCCGTTGATCAGGGAGCACCGGCCGCGTTTTGTGGCGGTGACGAATCCCGCGGCGGCCGAAAGTTTGGAGGGAGAGCTCAAGGACGTCGCCCCGGGGTCGAGGCCGGAGGTTCTTCCGGGAGAGAGCGGACTCCTGGAACTGGCAGGCAACGGAGAGGCCGACCTGGTGCTGAACGCCGTCGTGGGCAGCGCCGGGCTTTTGCCGACGCTCGCCGCGCTGGATGCCGGATCGATTCTTGCGCTGGCCAATAAGGAATCGCTCGTCATGGCGGGGCCGCTCGTGATGGAAAAGGCCGCCGAGTCGGGGGGGCTTGTACCGGTGGACAGCGAGCACAGCAGCCTCTTCCGTTGCATGCTGGGACGCGATCCGGAGCGTGTTAGGTCCGTGACTCTCACGGGATCCGGAGGGTCTTTGAAAGACTGGCCGGCCGAGGGCATGAAGAAGGCCGAACCCGAAGAGGTTTTGAGACATCCCGTTTGGAATATGGGAAGGCGCATCACCGTGGACAGCGCCACTCTGATGAACAAAGCCCTGGAGGTCATAGAAGCGCAGCATCTTCTCGGTGTTGATTTGTCGAAGATAAACGTAGTCATTCACCCGCAGGCGTTCGTGCACGGGCTCGTGGAGCTGGAAGACGGGACGTTGCTCGCCCATCTCAGCGAGCCGGACATGAAGATCCCGATAGCCTACGCGCTCTACTATCCGGCCGCCGCGCCGGCTCTTCTGCCGATGCTGGATCTCGCCGAGATCGGGAACTTGGCTTTTGAAAGGCCGGACCTCGAGAGATTCCCGTGCCTGTGTCTCGGCTACAGGGCAGCCAATGAGGGGGGTACGCTCCCGGCCGTTCTGAACGCCGCCGATGAGGTGGCCGTGGACGGATTCTTAAGGAAGAAGATAAAGCTCACTGAGATAGCGGAGATTGCGGGGAAGGTGATGGGCGATCACGAGGTCCGAGAGATAAGCTCCGCCGAGCAAATACTCGAGGTCGATCGCTGGGCGAGAGACAAAGCGCGCTCGTACCTGCCGGGGGGTCACGCAGGGTAGAGGATCGTCATGGAGAAATTAACGGCTCTGGTGCCCACCCTGAACGAGGCGGCCCACATTGAGGAGTGCCTCAAGAGCCTGAGGTGGGCGGATGAGCTGATCGTGGTCGATTCGCACAGCGAGGACGACACGGTCAAGATCGCCGGGGCGCTGGCAGACAGGGTTGAGCTTCATCCCTTCGAGAGCTTCGCGAAGCAGAAAAACCTGTGCCTGCGGATGGCGTCCCACAGATGGGTGCTTTTTGTCGACGCCGATGAGAGAGTCACGCCCGCTCTTCGCGATGAGATAAGAGAAGTCCTCTCCGCCCCGGACAGGGACGGTTACTGGATACGCAGAAAGAACCACTTCCTGGGAAAGCACATGAGAGGCGCCGGATGGGGCGGGGACAAGGTGCTGAGGCTCTTCGACGGGGAAAAAGGGGACTATCCCGACCGCCTTGTTCACGAGGAAGTATGTCTGCGCGGCAGCGCGGGAGCCTTGAGGGAGCCGCTGCTTCATTATCCTTACGGCGACCTCGAGGAGTACTGGGAGAAGTTCCACAGGTATGCTTGGCTTTCGGCAATGGAGTTGAAGAATCAGGGGCGACGAGGGAGCGTCTCCTCGCTCCTACTGCGTCCGCCGGCTCGCTTCTTGAGGATGTACTTCATGCAGATGGGTTTTCTGGACGGGGTACACGGTCTTCTTCTGTCCGGCCTGGCCGCGTTTCAAGTGTATACTAAGTACGCGAGACTCTGGGAGCTCACCCATAGTAATGAGAGTGGCGCACGTTGACACGGCGGTTACCTGGAGAGGCGGGGAGGGGCAAGTCCTCGGGCTGGCTCGTGGGCTGGCGGGCAGGGGACACGACGTGCTCGTGATTTGCCCGCCCCGGAGCGAGCTGGAGGCCGCCTGCGGTCGGCGCGGCCTTCCGGTGTGGACGGCTCCCATGCGCGGGGAGCTCGATCTTGTCGCGATGGCAAGAGTGGCGGGAGGACTTCGCCGCTTCGGCGCCGAAGTGGCGCACTTCCACACGGCGATGGCTCATACGATCGGGCTCGGGGCGTCGTGGCTCGCCGGCACTCCCGTGAAGGTATTGTCGAGAAGGGTGGATTTTCCCGTCGGAGGCAACCCGTTCAGCAGGATGAAGTATAAGGCAAAGGTCGACGCGGTGGTGGCCATATCCAATGCGGTTAAGGACGTGTTGGTGGCGGGGGGGATGCCCCCCCATCTGATAACGGTGATACACAGCGGCATCGACCTGGAACAGTACGAAGTGAAAAGCGACGGCTCACACGTCAGGAGGGAGCTTGGGATCCCGGAGTCGTCGCCCCTTGTCGGCGTCGTAGGCGCGCTCGCTCCCCATAAGGCCCAGTCCTATTTCTTGAGGGCGGCGGCCCAGCTTGCGGAAGTCAGACCCGACGTCAGGTTTGTGATTGCGGGTGAGGGCGAGTTGGAAGGGGAGCTCAAGGCGCTTGCCGTCTCCCTCGGCATCGAGGAGATCGTTACTTTCACCGGCTTCAGACGAGACGTTAAGGCGGTTCTGTCCTCACTGGATGTGTTCGTGCTCTCGTCGGTCGCCGAGGGGCTGTGCACGTCGATACTGGACGCCATGGCCTCCGGTGTGCCGGTGGTCGCCACGCGCGTGGGGGGAGTGCCCGAGATCGTCCTGGACGGAGTGTGCGGACTCCTTGTGCCGCCCGCCGACCCCGTTGCGATGGCCGAGACAATGAACCGGGTGCTCGGAGATGATTCTCTGAGGAATCGATTGGCGGCGGGAGGCAAGAAGCGGGTGTTGGATTTCTCGCTTGATAAGACGGTTGAGCGGACGGAGCGGCTCTACGGCAGGCTGCTCGAGGCTAAGAGAGGCGGCTTCAATTGATAGCGACAATCATCTACGGCATCATAGCCCTCGGCGTTCTTGTCTTCGCGCATGAGCTGGGTCACTTTCTGGCCGCGAAGAAGTCGGGAATAAGAGCCGAGCAGTTTTCCATAGGCTTCGGTCCGAAGGTCTTCGGAGTGACCAAAGGAGAGACGGAGTATCGCGTTTCGGCGGTTCCCCTCGGCGGCTACGTAAAGATGGCCGGCATGAGCTATGAAGATGAAGACCGCACCGGAGCGGCCGACGAGTACCTTTCGAAGCCCGCCTGGGTACGCGCTTTCGTGGCCGCGGCCGGTCCGGCGATGAACTTCGTGCTCGCGGCGATACTCTGCGCCGTGATGGGGCTCATAGGTTACAGCGTTGAGGACTACGCAGCGGTGGTCGGAAAACTGAGCCCCGATTTGAAGGCGGCCCGGCTCGGGCTCAAGGAAGGCGACAGGGTTCTCGAGGTGGACGGAACGCCGGTGTCGAGCTGGTACGGTCTGGCCGATGCGGTCGACGCGGCCGAGTCGGAGGGCGAGCTTGAAGTACGGGTCAGGAGAGGGGAAGAGGTCCTCTCACTGGGGCTGTCGAATGATGATTTGAGAGAGATGCTGGCCAATACTCCCCCCAGGAACCCTCCGGTTGTGGGACAGGTCGTTATGGGATACCCGGCGTATAGGGCGGGGCTCGAGGTAGGTGACTCGGTCGTCGCGATAGACGGCCGTCCGGTGACCGATTGGAGCGATCTTCAGACCGCCGTGAGCTCGAGCCCGGATACCCAGATGGAATTCGAGGTCGCCCGAGGCAACGGCAGGTTCTCGGTTGAGATCGTCCCGATGGGAATACCCCAGGGCTCGGAGGAAACCGTGGGACGGATAGGCGTCTCTCCTGTGCAAGTCGGCCGCTATTCCATGAAGCTTCCGGTGCTAGAGGCCCTGAAACAGGGGCCTCTGATCGCCGCGGACATAGCCGGGCGGATCTACGAGAGCCTGTGGACCCTCGTCACGAACATCACGACTCTTTCAAAATCTCTAATGGGCCCCATAGGCATAGTCCAAATGACGGGGGGTGAGGCCCGGAAGGGGCTCGCCAACTATATATACTGGGGCGCATTCGTCAGCGTGGCGCTTATGGTGTTCAACCTGCTGCCCATACCGGTTCTGGACGGGGGCCACATTCTTCTGTCGGGAATCGAAGGGATTATCAGGCGCAGGCTCAAGCCCAGGGTGCATATCATCGCCCACAGGGTCGGAATGGGCTTGCTGGGCGCCCTGGTCGTCTTTGTGGTCTTCAACGATCTTCACAGGATATGGACAAGAGACCGGGCCGTGTCGCGAACCGCGACCGAGGCGGTGGAATACGAGAACGAGACCGCTCCGGAGGCCGGGCAGTGAGATCTCTCAAGGACCGCCTGACGGGCGCCCTAAATGAACCGCAGAAGCAGGCCGTTATGCACGGCGAAGGCCCGCTCCTTATTCTGGCGGGCGCCGGCAGCGGCAAAACCAGAGTCCTCACCTACAGAATCGTCTATCTCATCGGAGAGATGGGGGTCGATCCCTCGCGTATTCTGGCGTTCACGTTCACCAACAAGGCCGCCGGGGAGATGCGCGAGAGGGTTGAGAACCTGATCGAGGATCCGTCCGGTATCCGGATCGGGACTTTTCACGGCACGTGCGCCGGGATTCTGAGACGGGAGGCGCCAAAGCTCGGCTTCGACGCGTCGTTCTCGATCTACGACGATCAGGATCAGCAGAATCTTGTGAAGGAGATCCTCAAAACGGAGGGCATCTCCGAGAAGGAGTTCAGACCGGCCTCCGTTCTGGACAAGTTAAGGGCCTGCAAGAACGTTATGGTTTCGCCCGAGGAGTATCGAGAGACGGCGTTGAGCAGGTACGACTCCCGGGTCGCCGACGTCTATAAACGATACCAGGAAGAGCTCAAGACAAGAAACGCGATGGACTTCGATGACTTGATATGCAAGACGCTGGAGCTCTTCGCTGCCGATAATGAGACGGCCCGGTTCTACCGAGAACGCTTCGATCACGTGTTGGTGGATGAATACCAGGACACCGACCACGCCCAGTTCAGGCTGGTTGAGGGGCTTGCCAAGGAGCACCGAAACCTCTTTGTCGTCGGGGACGACGACCAGTCCATCTATGGTTGGAGAGGGGCCGACGTAAGTAATATCTTAAGCTTCAAAGAATCGTTCCCGGACGCGAAAGTCGTGCGTCTCGAACAGAATTATCGGTCCACGGGCCTGATTCTCGCCGCGGCCGGCGCGGTGGTGAGAAACAACTCCGGGCGCATGGAAAAGACGCTTTGGACGGAGGCCGATCCGGGCTCGAAGCTGACGCTTGATATCGCGCAGGACGAAGCCGACGAGGCGGAGGGCGTAGTGGAGTCCTTGCTCCGGCTGTCAAGAGACGAGAACAGGGATTACGGCGATTTCGGGATACTCTACAGGACGAACGCTCAGTCCAGGGCGCTAGAGACGGCGCTCAAGAAAGAGGGGATACCTTACAACCTCGTAGGAGGCACGGCGTTCTACCAGCGGCGCGAGATAAAGGACTTGCTCGCGTACTTGAAGTGCGTCGCCAATCCGTTGGATGACGGGAGCTTCAAGAGGACGGTCGACGCCCCGCCGCGGGGGGCGGGACGCACCAGTATCGAGAGGCTGGAGAGTTTCAGCCGGTCCGAAGGCATGACCCTCGAAGAGGCCGCGCGGACGGCTTCGCAGGTGGAGGGCGTTTCCTCGAGCGCGGTGAGGGCGCTTGAAAATCTGACGGAGGCGCTTGCGCGTTGGCGTGAGGCAAAGGAGCGGATGCCGCTCGGGGCCTTGATGGAGGACATAATAGAGACGTCGGGATATCTTGATCGCCTGCATCAAGAGGAGGAGGGCCCGGGCGGCCCTCGCGAGGAGAACGTCTTGGAGCTTGTTGCGACATGTTACCATTTCGCGGAGACGCGGGAGGATCCTTCGCTTGAGGCCTTCGTGAGTGAAGCCGCTCTTATGAGCAGCGTCGACCGGTGGGAGCCTTCGGGCTCGGCGGTGACGCTTATGACCGCTCATAACGCCAAAGGTCTGGAGTTCAACGTCGTGTTCCTTGTGGGCATGGAGGAGGGACTGTTTCCGCATGCCTCGTCACTCAATGATCGAGACGATATGGAGGAGGAGAGGCGGCTTTTCTACGTGGGAGTGACCAGGGCGAAGCAGAGGGTTTCTTTGTGGGCCGCCGGAAGGAGAAGAAGGGGGCGAGCGTACATGGACGAGACTCTGTCGCGTTTTCTCTCCGAGATCCCTCCTGAGCTGATAGAGATGGGTGAGAAGAAACCCGGGAAGATGACCGCGTCGACGGGGCCCTATCGGGAAAGCGGCCCAATGCTTGAAAGCGGCGGCTTTTCGGATGCGGAAACGCGGCAATGGCCCGGAGTGGGAGAAGAGGTCTACCACTCGACGCTGGGTCGGGGCACCGTCATAGACCGTGTCGGCGGGAACCCGCCGCGATGCACGGTGCGATTCGATGATTCAAGCACGCGCAAGATCCTGACCAGATATCTCTCAAGTGAAGACGGGGCCGGCGTTTGACGGCCGGCGGCTATTGGGGAGGACGGGCGTGGAGCTGACTGAAAAGGACGTCGATCACGTTTGCTCGCCGGCCAAGTTGCGCGTCTCACCCGAGGTGCGCGGGCGGCTGTTGGAAGACCTGAAGGAGATTCTGGAGTTCGTTAAACGGCTCCGCGAGGTGGATACGGAGGGGATTGAGCCGGTGGAACTTCGGACCCCGGCCGAGGGGTGCGCGGCGCGGGATGATCGGCGCGAGAAGGGTCTTGATCGCGAGGACGCGATGCGCGCCGCGCCCGAGGCGCTCAGGGGCCACTTCCGGGTCCCGCGCGTGCTGTAGCGGGTTACCGGGGTGCTTCGGCGGGCCGTGTGGGGCGGACGAAGGATCTCCTTGGGGCCTGCGCCCGCTCAGTCAGCTAACCGGCGCTTCGCGCCGGTGGATCTTCCTTCGCTCCTGCGCCAACGGTCGCTGCGGAGATCACTTCGTCCGCCAATGGGAGCGCCTGCTGCCGGTGGGGCTCCGCTCGTTCCTGCGGTGCGTGCGAAAGATCTTCCTTGCTCCCTCCGCCCGCTCAGTCAGCTAACCGGCGCTTCGCGCCGGTGGATCTTCCTTCGCTCCTGCGCCAACGGTCGCTGCGAAAGATCGTTCGCACGCGAGAGAGGCGTCTTGGTGGTGGTTCTCTGCTCGGTGTTGTGTGTATACCCTACGCGAAAGCCGCTTGGTCCGGCCGGGCTGAGCAGGAGCTTGACGATTGGAACTCTGCGATAGAACGGCGCATGAGTTGAGCGCGATGCTCGCGGCGGGAGAGACGAGCTGTTCGGAGATCGTGGGCTCCGTCCTCAAGAGGATCTCGGCCGTCGAGCATCATGTCGGCGCGTTCATAACGGTGGACGCGGAGGGCGCGGAGCGTCGGGCGAAGTCCCTGCACGCCGGGCGTCGGGCCGGCGAGGAACCGGGGCCGCTGTGGGGCATCCCCGTCGCCGTCAAGGACAACATCTGCACAAAGGGAATGCGCACGACTTGCGCGTCCAAAATCCTCGAGAACTACGTACCGCCCTACGACGCGACCGCGGTCGAGCGGCTCATAGACGCGGGCGCGATCATCATCGGCAAGACCAACATGGACGAGTTCGGAATGGGCTCTTCGACCGAGCATTCCGCGCTGGCCGCCACGGTGAACCCTTGGGACGGGGCAAAGGTGCCGGGGGGATCGAGCGGCGGCTCGGCGGCGGCCGTCATATCGGGAGAGGCGGTTTGCTCCCTGGGCTCGGACACGGGGGGCTCGGTCCGCCTACCCGCGTCCTTCTGCGGGCTTGTAGGCTTGAGGCCGACGTACGGGGCGATCAGCAGATACGGTCTTGTTGCCTTCGGGTCCTCGATGGACCAGATAGGGCCGATCACAAAGGACGTACGGGACTGCGCTGCGCTGTTCAACGTGTTGGCCGGCCCCGACAAGAGAGATTCGACTTCGTTCTCGGAAGGCGTCCCCCGAGCCGTGCTTCCGCCCGGTCCTACGTCATTGAGAGGAAAGAGACTGGGTGTGCCGCGTCGACTTCTTGACGCCGGCACGGATGGGGAAGTCAGGGCGCTGTTCGATGAGGCCGTGAAGACGTTGAGTGATTTGGGCGCCGAAGTCGTCGACGTCGAGATCATGGATCCTTCTCATGCGGTGGCCGCCTACTACGTTATCGCGAACGCCGAAGCGTCCTCGAACCTGGCGCGTTTCGACGGCGTGCGATATGGAGTCCGGCGCGGGGGAACCGGTCTTGAGGACATGTACCGCCGAACGAGGGAAGAGGGTTTCGGGACGGAAGTAAAGAGGAGGATCGCGCTGGGGACTTATGTGCTGAGCGCGGGCTACTACGATGAGTATTACCTCACAGCCTGCCGTGTTAGAAATCTTATTGCGCGGGAGCTGAGGGAGAATTTCGAACGGCTGGACTTGATAGCTCTCCCCTCGGCGGCGACCGAGGCGTTCGCCTTGGGCGAGCGGATGAAGGACCCGGTGGCGATGTACCTGTCCGACGTCTTCACGGTCGCGCCGGCCCTGGCCGGGTCGCCGGCGTTGAGTCTCCCGATGGGTCTTACCTCCAATGGAATGCCCGCCGGCTTCCAGTTGGTTGGACCGCCGAGGGGGGAGGCGGGGCTCCTTGAGGCCGGGCATTCATTCCAGAGGGTAGCCGCTCATCACACCAATCGCCCTTCGATGGATCTGAGAAAAGACGGCCGAGCCTCCGCCGGTTAGTTGCGAGGGAGAAGTCAGTGCGAGAGTTCAAGACCGCCGTCGGCCTGGAGGTTCATGCGCAACTCAAAACCGTCTCCAAGATGTTCTGCGGATGCGGCACCGAGTTCGGAGCTCCGCCGAACTCGCAAGTCTGTCCGGTGTGCCTGGGACTGCCGGGCGCGCTGCCCGTGCTGAACCGCCTGGCGGTCGAGCTTGCCTTGAGAGTCGGGTTGGCGGCGCGATGCCTGATTGCTCCCGTAAGCGTCTTCGCGCGCAAGAACTACTTTTATCCCGATCTGCCCAAGGGATACCAAATCTCGCAGTATGAGCACCCTCTCTGTCGAGGCGGAGAGATAGAGTTTTCGCGCAACGGCGATCCCGGTGCGGTGGAGCTCGTGCGCATGCACTTGGAGGAGGACGCGGGAAAATCCCTGCACCCGCGGGATTCCGGAGGGGATTTCACTCTAGTGGATTTCAACAGGTGCGGTGTTCCGCTACTTGAGATCGTGACGGAGCCCCATCTGAGGTCGCCCCGGGAAGCCGCGGCTTGTCTGGAGGCCGTCAAGCAATTGTTGGAGTATCTTGAAGTCTGCGACGGCGACATGGAGAAGGGGAGCCTTCGGTGCGACGTCAACGTCTCGGTGAGCAGGAGGACGGTCTGCTCAACTGTTGAGGAGGTCGATCATGCGCGCGCGGCGGGCGGCAAGCCCGATCCCGCGGGCAAGGCGCCCGGCGCGTCCGATTCAATAGTCGTGCCTCCGGGCGCAGTTGGGGCGAGAACCGAGATAAAGAACTTGAACTCTTTCAGGAATCTGGAGAAAGCGCTGTCTTTTGAGATCGACCGACAGAGGCAGACACTCTCTCGGGGCCATAAGATAAAGCGGCAGACGCTGCTCTGGGACGAAGCGCGGAAGGAGTGCGTTCCTATGCGCTCGAAGGAAGAGGCACATGACTATCGGTACTTTCCGGAGCCCGATCTCCCGCCCTTGGTAGTAACAAGGGATCTCCTTGCCGAAGCCGAGAGAGGTTTGCCCGAGCTGCCGTGGAACAGGAGGAGGCGGTTCCGCGAGGAGTACGGACTGCCGGCCTACGACGCCGGGCTCCTAACGTCCACCAGATCCATGGCCGACTACTACGAGGATTGCGTCAAGGCCGGCGCGGATCCTAAGACCGCGAGCAACTGGATCATGACCGAGTTTCTGCGCGTGGTCGGGCAGCGAGGCGGGGAGATCGAGAAGGTGCCCGTCACTGCGGCCGGTCTGGCTGAGCTGCTTGCGTTGGTGAGGGACGGAACGGTTTCCGGCACGGCTGCGAAGGCTGTGTTCGGTGAGATGATGGAGACCGGTGAGGGCGCTTCATCGATCGTGAGCCGCCGGGGCCTCGTGCAAATCAAGGACGTTGAGGAAATCGAAGCGGTTGTGGCGGCGGTGCTCAGGGAGGAGCGCAAGGCGGTGGGGGAGTACCGAAGGGGCAAGGAGCGAGCCCTCGGGTTTCTGATCGGGAGCGTTATGAAGGCGATGGGCGGACGGGCGGACCCTCGCCTTGTCCGGGAGGCGCTCGAGAGGGCACTCTCGCGACTTAAGGACGAACGCTAAGGAGAGAATCCCAGTGGGCGGAGTAAGTCGCGTCGGATTCGAGGGGGCGAATGAAGATCCACCGGCGCCGTCCCGGACGGCGGACGATCTTTCGCAGCCACCGTTTGCTCGGGAGGGAGCCGAGATCCACATCCTCCTCTCGAAAGGAAACCCGCAATGCCGTGGGCACCTTAACGCGGGCGAAGGATGTTTCGAAAGGACCCCTTGCGCAGGAACGAGCGGAGATCCACCTTCGTGAAGCGAAGGTTAGCTCCGCGAAGTGGGCGCGGGGTCCCGAGAAACACCTTCGCCCGCTCCGCTCTCAGGCTGCGCGGCCGCCGCCCGTGCGCTATAATCAGAGGAGAGGCCGACATTGGAGTCAAGATGGACCCCATGACTTTGACGATACTATTGTGCGTGCTGGCGGGTGTGCTCGTCTTGTTCTATTTGAGCGAGAGGGAGAAGAACTCCGTCAGGCGAAAGCGGAGGCGCAAGTTCCGTCCGCAGTGGACGAGGGATTCCAAGAAAAGGGATAGGAGGAAGATACAATAAGGCCGATTCTGGAGATGCGTTACGGCAAGAGGTCGATCCGGGCGGAGCTTCCATCCGGTGTGGAGCCGGTGGAGTTGCTTCCTCCCATCATGGAAGCGAGTTGGGAGGGGAGCCGCGGCGAGGGAGACGGGGCCGTGGTCCGCGAGGCCCTTGGTGCAGCCACGGGATCGCCCGCGCTCGAGGATTTGGCCCGTCGTTCGAATTCCGCATTGGTTGTGATACCGGATAAGACCCGTGCGGCGGGCGTGCGAGAGTACCTTCCGCCCGTGTTGGAAGCTCTGGCGGACGGAGGCCTGGATGAGCGGAGTGTAAGGATAATCACAGCCAACGGTGCTCACCGTCTCATGACCGAGGAGGAGTTGATCGGGCTCATGGGACCGGAGATCTACGCGCGCTACCGGCCTCTTCAACACGATTCGAAAGACGCTTCCCGCGTAAGACATCTGGGCAGCACCTCCCGAGGGACGGCAGTCGCCGTCAACAATGCCTGCCTGGAAGCGGAACTTCTGGTTGTCACCGGCGCCGTGAGTTTCCACTATTTCGCGGGGTTCGGCGGGGGCCGGAAGCTCCTGTTCCCGGGCTTGGCCGGCTATGACTCCATTGTAGAGAATCACAGGCTCACGCTTGGCCCGGGAGAGGGCCTCCACCCGAGGTGTCGGTCGGGGAATCTCGAGGGAAACCCCGTTCACGAGGACATCATGGAGGCGTTTGCCATGTTGCCGCCCCCGTTCGTCCTTACCACCGTTGTGGCGCCGCACGGTCCGGTGATTGAGGCGTTCGCGGGCGAGCATGATTCGGTTTTCTCAGAGGCCTGCGCCTCGGCCAGGCGCCACTTCGGTCTCAGAGCGCGAGGCAAGGCAAGCTTGGTCATCGCGAGCTGTGGAGGACATCCTTGGGACATAAACCTCCTGCAACTCCACAAGTCCCTGCGGCACGCCGCCGCCGTGGCTCGCGACGGAGGGGCTCTCGTTCTGGCGGGCGAAGCGGGCGAAGGCGTGGGATCCGAAACTCTTGAGAAGGGCCTCGTGCACTCATCGTGGAGGGAGGCCGACAAAGCCGCCAGGACCTCCTATGTACTGAACGCCCATACCGCCGTTTCCCTGCTTCGTGAGGCGGAGAGGCTTTCTCTTCATCTTGTGAGCTCCTTGGGCGGGGATTGCTCCGGCGCGAATTGGGCGAGCTTCCACGACACGGCGCAAGGCGCCCTTGAAGGTGCGCTTCATGATCTGCGGTTCGAGGCGGGCTCGGCCTACTTCATGCCGCTCGCCGCGATAACCGTGCCCGAGCCCTAGGGACCGGCGGAGGAGGACGACGCCGGCCGAAAGCGGCCGACGTGTCTCTACGGTTGACACGGTCCGAGAACCAAAGATAGAATAACGAGTTGTAGATATCTGCCCCCGAATCTTCACGTTTCGTGCCGAGTGCATCGGTCTTTTCTAGCCAAAAGTTGATGATGGGCCCGGCCGCTGGTCCGTAAACGGAAGGAGTCCCGGTGAGAGTACTTGTGGTTGGCGGTGGAGGACGGGAGCACGCGCTCGTCTGGAAACTGTCCCAGAGCCCCGCAGTGGAGGAGGTTTTGGCTTGTCCGGGCAATCCGGGCATCGCTTCTCTTGCCCGGTGCGTGTCGGTCGCCGGCTCGGACGTAGATGAGACGACGGCTTTGGCGGTCCGGGAGAATGTGGATCTTGTCGTGATAGGCCCTGAGGTGCCTCTCGCGCTGGGCCTGGCGGACAGGCTTCAGGCAAGGGGCGTCAGGAGCTTCGGCCCCATGGCGGCGAGCGCGCGAATTGAAAGCAGCAAGGCTTTCGCGAAGGAGTTCATGGCCCGGCACGGCATCGCGACCGCGCCTTTCAAGATCACGGATTCCCCGGAAGAGGCCTTCTCGGCTGTTGAGAAATGGAAGTTGCCGGTTGTGGTGAAGGCCGACGGGCTCGCCGCGGGAAAGGGCACCGTAGTCTGCCATACAAGAGATGAGGCGACGGAGGCGGTGCGCTCCATCATGGTTCTGAAGCGTTTCGGTGACGCGGGCGATAGGGTCGTTATCGAAGACTGCCTTGAGGGGGAGGAGGCCAGCGTGCTCACTCTTGTCGGCCCGGGCGGTCACGTGACTCTCCCCGCCTCGCAGGACTACAAGCGCGTCTACGACGGCGACAGGGGGCCGAACACGGGCGGTATGGGGGCTCTCTGTCCCCTGCGGATCGTGGATGAGCGGCTTCGGAATGAAATAGAAGCCAAGATAATCCTCCCGGCTCTGGAGGGCTTGGAGGCCGAAGACCTGCCGTTCGTCGGAGTGCTTTACTCCGGGTTGATGCTGACCGAGGAAGGGCCTCGCGTGATGGAGTTCAATTGCAGGATGGGAGACCCCGAGAGTCAGGCCGTCTTGCCGGCTCTCGAGGGGGATCTCGCTTCCGTGATGTACCGTTTGGCCTGCGGCGAGGGAGTGGAGGCGGATGAGCTCAAGTGGTCCGGTCGGTACACTCTGTGCACCGTCATGTCGAGCAGGGGCTACCCGGCTTCTTCGGAGAAGGGCGTGTCGATCCGAGGCATCGAGGAGGCCGAGTCAATGGAGGATGTCCTGGTATTCCATGCAGGCACGAGGCTGGGGGTGAACGGGCGCCCGGAGACGGCCGGAGGGAGAGTGCTTGGGGTGACGGGGCTGGGCGCGGATCTTGGCAGAGCCCGTGCGGTATGTCATAGTGCCATAAGCTTGATAGGGTTCGAGGGAGCGCACTACAGAAAAGACATAGGCGAGCGATGGCTTCAACCGGCAGGCAAAGGAGAAAACTCGTGACCGACGACAAGCCCCTTGTGGGGATCGTGTATGGGAGCCCAACGGATATCGAGCTTGTCGAAGCCGCCGCCAAGGTGTTGGAGCGGTTCGGAGTTGGGTTTGAGGCAGTCCAGTTGTCGGCCCACAGAAGCCCGGAACAAACCGCGACCTACGCGGAGGAGGCTTCCGCCCGCGGCCTGAAAGTCCTTGTGGGCATCGCCGGTATGGCCGCGCACTTGGCCGGAGCCCTTGCGTCGAGAACGCCGCTTCCGGTAATAGGAGTGCCGGCTCAGGGTCCCGGACTGGGCGGTCTGGACGCGCTTCTTTCCACGGTCCAGATGCCGGCCGGCGTGCCCGTAGCCACGGTCGCCGTAGGGTCGGCTGGAGCCAAGAACGCCTCGCTTCTCGCGGTGCAGGTGCTTGCCCTCTCTGATCCGGACCTCAGCCGGAAGCTGGTCGAGTTCAAGAAAGAGCAAGCCGAGAAGAAGGTTCTATGAGGGTTGCTGAGGGAGGTGTAGTGGCTAGAACGGAACGCCTGGACCCGAAGCGACCTTTTTCGGTCCTCGTCAAGGAAACCGCCGAACTGCTTAAAACAGGCGGCGTGGCCGCCTTTCCCACCGACACCCTTTACGGCCTTGGATGCTCCGCGGGAAGCAGCGAGGGGTTGTCCAGGCTGAGAAGGTTGAAGGGAGCCGGCAGGGATTCGCCATTCATTCTGTTGATAGGGGATGTCGGGTGGTTAAGGACCCTGGCTCGAAGGGTCACGCCCTTGGCGGAGGATCTGATTCGCCGTTACTGGCCCGGCCCTCTCTCCATAGTGTTGGACGCGGCGGAGGGTGCGCCGCGGGGCGCGACGTGCGGCCGAGGCACCGTGGCGGTACGACTACCGGCCGATCTTTGGTGCGCGTCGTTGTGCCGCGAGCTGGGAGAGCCCATCGCCTCAACGAGCGCGAATCCCGCGGGAGAGAAGCCCGCCGCGGACGCGAAAGAGGCAAGTCGGATCTTCGGAGACCGATTGGACTTGATTGTGGACGGCGGACCGTCGCCGGGCGAGGGGCCATCCACTTTAGTGGATGCGAGAGGGAGAAAGCCGGTCGTTCTTCGCCAAGGGGTCCTGTTTTTGGGAAAGAGCCCGGCCGCCGAGGGGAATATAGGGGAAGGAGCGGATGGGGACGAGCAACCGCGATGAGGAGGTTTTCAGGGTCCTTTTCGTGTGCAGCGGCAACGTCTGCCGCAGCCCGATGGCCGAGGGCATACTGAAGGCCCGGCTCTCCGCCGATATAGTGGAATGGGTAATGGTGGAGTCGGCGGGCACTATGGGGATTTCCGGTCAACCGGCGTCGGAGTACGCCGTCAAGGTTTCGGCGGAAAAAGGGGTCGACATCTCGCGCCATAGGTCCAGAGGGCTTGACGCCGGGATCGCGAATGAGTCGGACCTCATCCTGGTGATGGAGACGGCTCACGAGGAATGGGTGAGATGCATCTCCCCCGCGGCCGCGGAGCGAACGCATTTGCTCGGCGCTTTCGCAACAAAGGGGTCGGGGCCCGTCGAGGTCGGCGTGGATGATCCGATAGGAGCGCCGCTTGATGTCTATAGGCGCTGCTTTGAGACAATCAGCGGTCACTTGAACAGGTGTCTGCCTGAAATAGAGGAGATGGTGAGAGCGAAGATCGGGAGGGGCGGGGGCGGGCGGAAGATCTGATCCCCCGCCGGGATTCGGGGTCCGGACTGATTGTCCGGCGACGCGCGAAATCCGAAGCAGTTGTCCTAGGGCGGCGACCCGTGCGGTCCGGGGATTCGGGCCGATAGGGCGAAGGAGTTGTTATGACCATAGCGATTGGATGTGATCACAGGGGTTATCGCCTCAAAGAAGCGGTCGGAGAGTTTCTTAGGGACAAGGGTCTTGAGACCCTGGACGTGGGAACCTCAAGCGAGGAGTCGGCGCATTACCCGGACTTCGGTTTCAAGGCGGCGGAGGAAGTGGCCTCCGGGGCGTGCGACCGGGCGGTTCTCATATGCGGCACGGGCGTGGGAATGTCCATTGTCGCGAACAGGGTTTCCGGGATTCGCGCCGCGCTGTGCACGGACGTCGACACGGCTCGCCAGTCGAGGGCGCATTTGGACGCCAACGTGCTGGTTCTGGCCGCGTCTTCCACGGACGAAGCGGAAGCCCTGAGAATGGTGGACGCTTGGCTCGAGACCGACTTCGAGGGGGGCAGACACAAGACGAGGATAGACAAGATCGCCGCCCGCGACAGGGGAGTCGTTGCTGATGTAGGGCCTGCGATCGGCGTTGAAGCGCTGAGAAAGACCGACCCGGAGATCGCCGCCGCCATAGCCGGTGAGATCGAGAGGCAGAGAGATACGCTTGAGCTTATCGCGTCGGAGAACTTCACAAGCCCCGCCGTTCTACAAGCCGTTGGCTCGGTGATGACGAACAAGTACGCGGAAGGCTATCCCCGTAAGAGATACTACGGGGGATGCACCTACGTGGACCAAGCCGAGTCGCTTGCCCGCAAGCGGGCTAAGGAGCTTTTCGGCGCCGATCACGCGAACGTTCAGCCTCACTCGGGCTCCCAGGCCAACATGGCCGCTTACTTCGCCTTGATGGATCACGGCGATACGATGCTGGGCTTGAGTCTCACCTGCGGCGGTCATCTTACGCACGGACATCCGGTCAATTTCTCCGGCAGGTTCTTCCGCGTGCTCCAATACGGCGTCCGGAAGGACACGGAAACGGTGGATTTTGGAGCCCTGCGGGAGCTGGCCGCGAAAGAGAAGCCTAAGGTGATAGTCGTAGGCGCGAGTGCCTATCCCCGGATCATGGACTTCCCCAAATTCAGAGAAATAGCAGACGAGTTCGGGGCGAAGCTGATTACGGATATAGCGCACATAGCGGGACTCATCGCCGCGGGTGTCCATCCGAGTCCGGTGCCGCATACGGAGGTTGTGACAAGCACGACTCACAAGACGCTCCGCGGTCCGCGCTCGGGCCTTATCCTCTGCCGCGAAAATTACAAAAAGGCTATCGACAAAACCAACTTCCCGGGTATGCAAGGCGGCCCGATGATGCACGTTATCGCCGCAAAGGCCGTATGCTTCAAGGAGGCCATGACGTCCGAGTTCAAGGAATACCAGAAGCAGATCGTCGCCAATGCCAAAGCTCTCGCGTCGGGGCTGGCCGACCTGGGCTTCCGGCTGGTGAGCGGAGGGACGGACACGCATCTGATGCTGGTGGACGTGAGCGCCAAGGGGCTGACGGGCAAGCAGGCCGAGGAGGCGCTGGAGAAGGCGGGAATAACGGTGAACAAGAACACCATACCGTTTGACACCCAGAGCCCCTTCGTCACCAGCGGCATCAGGATAGGGACGCCCGCGGTTACCACTCGCGGGATGAAAGAACCGGAGATGGGCAAGATTGCCGAGTGGATAGCCAAGGTGCTATCCGACGTAGACAAAGATAGTTACGCGGATGAGGTAAGAAAAGATATTAAGTCGTTGTGCGATCGTTTTCCGTTGTATGCGGACTTGTAGGAACACCGAGTCCGTCTCGAATCGCCCGCCGGAACGGTCCGGGCTTCGCCTTGGGCCGCGCCCGGCGGGTTACTGTATCGCGGTAGGTTCTTCGAGGAGGAGCGAATGAGGATCTTGGTCACCGGCGGTGCCGGGTTCATCGGATCACATATTGTAGATGCCTATGTCGATGCGGGTCACGAGGTTGCCGTGTTGGACAATCTTTCAACCGGTCTCAAGGAGAACCTCAACGACAAGGCGAAGTTCTACGAGATGGACCTGAGGGATCCGAGTCTGGCCGAGGTGTTTGATCGGGAGAAGCCCGAGGTGGTGAATCACCACGCCGCTCAGATGAGTGTCAAGGTGTCCACCGAAGATCCCCTGTTCGACGCCGACGTAAACATCATCGGCACGCTGAGTCTTCTTGAGTGTTGCAAGAATGCGGGCGTAAAGAAGATGGTGTATTCTTCATCAGGTGGGACCGTGTACGGGGAGCCCACGAGACTGCCGCTCGACGAGGCGCACCGACTTGTTCCCATTTCGCCATACGGAGTGTCGAAGCTCGCGGGCGAATACTACTTCGGCTCCTATGTCTCATCTTGGGGAATGGAGTGCGTGGTTCTGCGCTACGCAAACGTCTATGGCCCGCGACAACGCCCGCATGGAGAGGCGGGCGTCGTTGCGATATTCTGCATCGAGCTGCTTGCGGGCAGGGCGCCTTTTATTCACTGGGACGGGGAGCAGCAAAAGGACTATGTCTTTGTGGAGGACTGCGTGCGGGCGAATCTCGCGGCGCTTGCGCCGGGCGCGTCGGGTGTCTTCAACATCGGAGCGGGGGTCGGGACCTCGGTCAATGAGCTTTATCGCAGGATCTCCGAGTACTTGAACGTCTCGCACATCAAGCCCAAGCAGGGGCCGATGCGAACCGGAGACGTGCGAAAGATCTATCTGGACACGAGCAAGGCGCGCGAGGGGCTTGGATGGGAGCCGTCGGTCTCGCTTGAGGAGGGCCTGCGCAGGACGGCCGATTTCTTCCGCGACAGGGCGCGCGCGTGAGCCTGGGGCCGGTCGGGCGCGAGCGTATTGAAGGAGAGGTTGTGGCAGGATCGAAGATCACGCTTGAGGGGCTGTTGTCGAGGCCGCCGGTCGTGATGGACGGGGCGATCGGCACGATGTTGCAGGACGCCGGCCTTCCCGCGGGGAAGCCGCCGGAGGCGTGGAATCTGGAACGCCCCGAGGAGGTGCGCCGAGTGGCCGCCTCATACGCGGACGCGGGCTCCGTCATAGTTCAGACCAACACTTTCGGGGCCAACGCGGCGAGGCTCGATGGATACGGTCTTGCCGGGAATTTGAGGGAAATCAACATTAGAGCCGTCGCTCTTGCGCGGGAAGGCGTAGGGGACAGGGCGCTTGTCGCCGGCAGCGTCGGCCCGACGGGCCTATGCACGGGGATCAATCCGCCCCCTTTCGAGAGGTTGCGTGAGATATACGAGGCTCAATGCGAAGCTCTCGCGGAAGGGGGCGCGGACGTCATGAATCTCGAGACGTTTTTTGATATAGCGGAGTTCAATGCTGCGCTGGAGGCCGCTTCCGGATCTGGAGTGCCCTTCATGGCTTCAATGACGTTTCAGGAGACCCCGAGGGGTTTCTTCACAATGATGGGAGTCAAGCCGGTCGAGGCGCTCCGTGCGGCCGAGAAGGCCGGGGCCACGGCAGCAGGGGCCAATTGCACGTTGGGCTCGGGAGAAATGGGGCGCCTCATCGTTGAGATGGCTCAGGAGGCCGGCGGTCCTCTGCTGATGAAGCCCAATGCCGGCCTGCCCGTTCTCGAGGGCGGACGCACCGTATACCGTCAGAAGCCGGCCGAGTTCGCCGCCGACATGGCTAGCGCCGTGAGCGCGGGGGCGGTTGTAGTCGGTGGTTGCTGCGGCACGACCCCGGAGTTCATTCGCGAGCTTGTCTCGGTCATGAGCAAGGAGGCCTAGCCTGCGGGGGAGCGGGGATCCACCGCGGTGCGCGAGAAAGCAACACAATGCGCACCTCAACGCGTGCGAATGATCTCTCGTAGCGACCGGGCGCAGGGAGCCAGAAAGAACCTTCGCACGCACCGCAGGAACGAGCGGAGATACACCTGCGCGAAGCGACGGTTGGCTCCGCGAAGTGGCCGCCGTGAGGGCGAGAGCCCTTGGTCCGTTCGAGCCCCTGTGTTCGTAGAGCCGGGCGATCGTCGTTTGGAGGTGCGTTTGGAGGCGCCCGTCCTCACCGAGGAATTCAGAATAGAGATCGACCCTCATGAGGTCCTGAGAATGATGGGGGTCCCCAAACGGGGCGGGGGGCGGTTCAAGAACGCGCCTCCCAAAGCGCTCGGTCTGTTGGAGGAGCTCGAAGAACACGCGCTGTCGCTTGTGGAGCCGAAGAGCATCTACGTGCTTTGCAAGGCCGAAGAAGTAAGCTATCATGAAGTCTTCAGGAAGGCCGGTCGGCTGGCCTTCGCCGTGTGTACCATAGGACCGCGTCTGGAGAACGAATCATTGCGCTTCGCGGAGAGCGGTTCTTCTCTGAGGGCGCTGATACTGGATGCGATGGGCTCGGCGGCGGTGGAATGCGTGGTCGAAGAGACCGCCGAGAAGATCAAGGCACGGGCGAGGAGTCTCCGGCTTAAGGGCGGAGTCAGGTTCAGTCCGGGATACGGGAAGTGGCCCCTGACGGAACAGCGCTCGCTTTTCGCGATCGCGGACGGCTCCGTTATCGGGGTCGGTCTTAATCCCTCCTGTATAATGGAGCCGCGGAAGTCGGTGTCCTTCGCGATGAGAATAGGCGAGAATCCCGACGCCCGGTGAGGCACGCTTATCAAAGTCCGGACGTCCTTGAAGGCCGAGGGCGGGAAATCCGGACGAGGGTAGAGTGGAGACGCCGTAATGGTGAGCCCGGGGTGCGGTGCTCTCGGGCGAGACGCGAGGGTGAGGATATGAGTAATGGCGAGCTTCTGGCAAGAGTCAAGGAAACGCTGATCAAGCTCGACGAGGCCGGGTTCGTCAAGGCGGTTGATGATTCCCTGGGTTCCGGGGTCGACCCGGTCGTGATAATCGAGGACGGGATCGGGGCCGGTTTGAGAGCTCTGGGCGACAAGTTCCAGGAAGGGGAGGTCTTCATCCCTCATCTGGCAATGGCGGCCGACATGGCGCGCAAGGAGATGGACAAAGCCAAGTCCGCGCTCGCCGAGGGCGGAGCGCCGGCCGGGGGTCCCGTGGCTGTAATCGGCACCGTCCGTGATGATATCCACGATCTTGGAAAGAACCTGGTGGGCGCTTTGCTTTCCGTGTCCGGTTTCAGCGTCGTGGATTTGGGCAAGGACGTCTCTCCTGAGAAGTTCGTCGACGAAGTGCGGGCGTCCAAGGCCGCGCTGGTGGGTATGTCCGCGTTGATGACGACTACCATGGTCAACCAGCGCGCTGTAATACGGGCGCTTAAGGATGAGGGGTTGAGAGATAGCGTAGGCGTAATGGTGGGCGGCGCGCCTACGAGCGGGGGCTGGGCGGAGGAGATCGGCGCCGACGGACATGCCGACGACGCGGTTACCGCGGTTAGACTGGCGTCCGCTCTTGTCGGGAAGATCGGATCGGAAAAAGGAAGAAACGCGTGAGAATCGAGAGGAAGCTGCCGCTGTTTGATATTCTGAACGAGGAAACAGTCAAGAGCGTAGTCGAGGACGCGATGGGGCTGCTGGAGAACCCGGGAGTCCAGGTGCCGGACGGAGAAACGGCTTCGCTTCTTTTTGACGCGGGCGCCCGATCGGCCGGAGGCGAGAACCATGTGTCTATTCCTTCGGGATTGGTGGCATCGGCGCTTGATACGGCGCCCCGGCAATTCTCGCTTTACGACGCGGACGGCGTCGAGTGTGTCAGGTACGGGTCCGGCGAAGTTCATTTCGATCCGGGGTCGGCGGCCGTTAGGCTGCTGGAGCCGGACGGGCGCGGCTACCGAGAGCCCAGGGTTCCGGACCTGGTGAAGCTCGCGCGTCTGGCAGGACGTTTGGATGAGATGGACGCGCAGAGCACCGCGTTGGTTCCGGCGGATGTGCCGCGTGAGATAGCCGATCGATACAGGCTCTACATCGCGCTCAAGTATTGCCGGAAGCCGGTCGTGACCGGAGCGTTTGTACCCGACGGCGTGCCTCCCATGATGAAGCTGCTGGCGGCCTGCGCCGGCGGTGAAGAGGAACTCAAAGGCAAGCCGCGCGCGGTATTCGACTGCTGTCCGTCTCCTCCTTTGATGTGGAGTGAGGCGACGTGCAGGAATCTCATAGACTGCGCGAAGATGGGGCTGCCGGCGGAGCTTGTGTCCATGCCCCTTGCGGGGGCCACGGGCCCGGCGACTCTGTTGGGCTCCGTGATCCAGCACACAGCGGAGACCCTGAGCGGCGTCGTGATTCACCAGCTCAGCGGGCCGGGATCCCCCATCGTCTACGGGGGTTCGCCTTCCGTGTTCGACATGCGGCAGGGAACCACGCCCATGGGGTCCATGGAGACTCTCATGGTGGATTGCGCGATGAGCCAGGTCGGGAGGCATCTCGGTCTGCCGACGCACGCATACATGGGGCTGAGCGACTCGAAGGTCTTGGACGCCCAGGCGGGGCTTGAGGCCGCCTCGGGCACATTGCTGGGGGCCCTGGCGGGTATAAGCATGATATCCGGCGCGGGCATGCTGGAGTTTGAAAGCTGCCAGAGCTTTGAGAAGCTCGTGATCGACAACGATGTCTGCGCGATGGTGAGGCGGTTGCTCTCCGGAATAGATACATCGGACAACGAAGCGGCCGGGGTGATCAGGGAAGTAGGACCGGCGGGCCATTTCCTGGCGCACAAGCATACTATGAAGTGGTTTCAGAAGGAGCAGTGGTTGCCCTCCGCGATCATCGATCGCTTGCCCAGGACGCGCTGGGAAGAGGGCGGACGGTCCTCCGCTTTGGAGAAGGCGGCGGTGCGCGTGGCCGAGCTTGTTTCGGCCGAGCCGGAGCCGGTAGTCTCGGCGGACATTGAAAAAGACCTGACGGCGATTATCCTCTCTGAGGCAAAGGCCGCCGGCATGGCCCGCCTTCTGCCGGAAAGCTAGCGCAAGCAGTGCGCGAGACCGACACGCGATCAATGGGGAATGACTTATGAGAAACTGCTGTCTTACGCTCATGCTGGGACTTTCGTTGGCTGTTGTGTTCACGTCGAGCTGCGGCGAGCGCGGCGACGACGCCGCGGCGGGTATGGCTCATCTGGAGAGGGGAATGGAGGCCCAGAAGGCGGGTGAGCCGGATCAGGCTATGAGGGACTACTTGGCGGCGGCTGAGCTCATGCCGGACAGTGTGGGTCCCATCATCGCTCTTGCCGACCTGTACGCCGTGGAGGGCCAGCCGGAGTTGGCGATAGAGACATACAGGGAGGCCCTGGCTATGGATCCCGATCTCGATCAGGCGCACTTCATGATCGGGCTCATCAGCAAGGGGGCTTTGGGGGATTTGGCCACGTCCTTGGCGGCGTTCAGCAAGGCCGCGGAGATCGACAGCACTAATGCCGTCTACCATTACCAGCTCGGAGACGCCCTTCAACGACTTGGCCGATTCAATGAAGCATTGGAGCGATTCAAGCGGGTCTTGGAGATAGAGCCGAGCCACGGCGGGGCTTGCTACGCGATCGCTGTGATATATGAGAGCTACAAAGGCATGCCGGATGAGGCTTTCGCTTGGTATGAGAAGGCCGTGTCCATTGACCCCGACATACCTAATCTGCGGGAGCTGGTGGGTATGGCGTACGCGCGGCACGACAGATTAGAGGACGCTCTCAGGCATCTCAGGGAGTGCGTCAGGATCGATCCGGAGTCCGCGGCCGGGAAAAGGGCGGCCGAGGCCATAACGCAAATTGAGAGCATGGAGGGGGTAACCCCTTGATTCATTGACCGATAGGCCGGCATTTGGCCCTTGACCGGCGGTCTTCGCTGTGGTTTCATATAGCGCGTAGGCGGGCGATTAGCTCAGGTGGTTAGAGTGCTTGCTTGACATGCAAGAGGTCACTGGTTCAAGTCCAGTATCGCCCACCATTCGAATCGGCGACCCGCGGCTCTTCAGGCCTTCCAGGCTGATCCCAGGGAAATCCCCATCGTTTTGAGAAGTGGCTGAACGAAGCGAGAGACTGGTATGGCTGGTACAGACGGCAAATGCATAAGAACGCGCTTCCCGGGCGGAGCGGAGAAGGAACTGCCGGCCGGCGTGACGGCGGCCGAGGCCTTGAAGGAGGCGGGCTTGATCCAGGGGGCCCTTGCCGCCAAGCTGAACGGGGATTTGACGGATCTCTCTTCTCCTTTGACTGAGGATTGCACCGTGGAGCCGGTCACATTCGATTCCAGGGAAGGCAAGGACGTGCTTCGCCACAGCGCCTCCCACGTGATGGCGTCGGCCGTCAAGGATCTTTTTCCCGACGTCAAGCTGGCCATAGGCCCCGCGATCGAAGACGGGTTCTACTACGATTTCGACAAGGAGGAGTCTTTCACTCCGGAGGACTTGACCAAGATAGAGAAGAGAATGCGCGAGATCGTGAAAGCCGATTTGCCGTTCGAAAGGGTGAGCTTCAGGCGTTCCGAGGCGCTGGAGTACTTCCGCGAAGCCGGAGAGCTTTTCAAAGCGGAGATTCTCGACGACATCCGGGACGGGACGGTCACGGCCTATAGGCACGGGGATTTTCTGGACCTGTGCGCGGGGCCCCACGTGCCTTCGACCCGTTACGCGAAGCACTTCAAGCTTCTATCCAGCGCCGGAGCCTACTGGCGGGGCAGCGAGGCCAATCCGATGCTCCAGCGCATATACGGCACGGCCTTTGCAACACGCGAGGATCTCAAGGAACACGTTCGAAGCCTGGAAGAGGCCAAGAAAAGGGACCACAGGCGGCTCGGGACCGAGCTGGACCTCTTCAGCTTTCACGAGGAGGCGGGCGGAGGCTTCGTTTTCTGGCACCCCAAGGGGGAGGCGGTCATACAGGCCATTCTGGATCACTGGAAGGCCGAACATCTAAGAAGGGGCTACCATTTCGTCAGGACCCCGCATATGGCCAGAGCGGCCCTTTGGGAAACCAGCGGCCACATGGACTACTATCAGGAGAACATGTACACTTTCGAGCTGGAAGGGCACAACTATGTTGTCAAGCCCATGAACTGCCCGGGCCACGTGCTCGTATACAAGAGCTCCAAGAGAAGCTACAGGGAGTTACCACAGCGATACGCCGAGCTGGGCACGGTGTACAGAAGGGAGCGGTCCGGGGTCCTCCATGGTCTCATGCGAGTCAGGATGATCACCATGGACGACGCGCATATATTCTGTACCGAGGAGCAGATCGACGACGAAGTCGTCGGCGTCGTTGACATGTGCACGGATATGCTGAAGACGTTCGGGTTCCACGAGTTCAAAACCGAGCTCAGTGTGAGGGATCCGGATTCGGCGGCGGACTACGCCGGAGATGCGTCGGACTGGGACCTGGCGGAGAGGGCGCTGGTCCGGGCGCTGGAGAGGACCGGGCTCGAATATAGGGTTGTGAAGGGCGAGGCGGCTTTCTACGGCCCCAAGATCGATATCAAGATGAAGGACGCCCTCGGCAGAACTTGGCAAGCGTCCACGGTTCAGTTCGATTTCAACCTTCCCAGGAGGTTCGGGGCCGTGTACGTAGGTCCTGACGGCCGCGAGCACTATACTCTTATGGTGCATAGGGCTATACTGGGGTCCATGGAGCGCTTCATGGGCATCTTGCTGGAGCACTACGAGGGACGGCTTCCGCTTTGGATAGCCCCGGTCCAGGCCGAGGTCATTAGCGTCGGCAAAGAGGCGGTTGACTACGCGGAGCGGATCAGGGATCGTTTGTTGGAAGAGGGCTTCAGAGCCGAAGCCGATACCGGGGACGACACCGTGGGCGCTAAGATAAGGCGCGCGGAGCTTCGGAAAGTCCCGTACATGTTGATCGTGGGAAAGAACGAGATCTCGGCCGGGACAATCTCGGTCCGAAGCAAGGTCGAGGGCGACGAAGGGTCGTTTACTCTTGAGGATTTTGTGAATAGACTGAAAGTCGGAGTGGAGAAGAAAACCTAGACGGATCGGAGTCCTATGGCGAGAAGAAGAATTACGCCTCGTGAGGCGGCAAAGGGAGGTGGTCGCGATCGCGCAAAAGCGTGAAGTCAGGGTGAACGAGAGGATCAGAATTCCCCAGGTCAGGGTGATAGCTTCCGACGGCGGGCAGATAGGAGTTATGCCCACAAGAGACGCGCTGGCGAAGGCCCGTGAGCTGGGTCTCGACCTGGTCGAGGTTTCACCCGACGCCAATCCTCCCGTGTGCAGGATAATGGACTTCGGGAAGTTCAAGTATGAGCAAAGCAAACGTGCGCGCAAGGCGAAGAAGAAGCAGCACGTCATGCACGTGAAGGAGGTCAAGCTCAGACTCAAGATCGAGGATCACGACTATCAGTTCAAAGTCAACAACGCGAAGAAGTTCCTGGAGAGCCGCGACAAGGTCAAATTCACCGTGACGTTTCGCGGCCGGGAGCTCGATCGCATGCAGCTTGGGAATCAGCTCCTGCATCGTGTTATCTCGGACATCGAGTCGCACGGCCAGGTCGAGAGCCCTCCGAGGAAGGAGGGAAGGACCCTGGTGATGGTTGTGGTGCCCAAGCCCATAAGGAAAGGAGGACGTCCGTCTGACGGGGCCCAGCCGGCGGACGAGAAGCATGCCGAAGCAAAGGACGAATAGGAGCGCCGCCAAGAGATTTAAAGTGACGGGAACGGGCGAGCTGAAGAGAAACAAGGCGTATGCCACCCATCTGCTCGGGCCCAAGTCAAGGAAGAGGAAACGCAGGCTGCGGAAGGCCGTTCTGGTTAGTCCCGAGGATCGCGGTCGGATTCGCAGGCTATTGGGGGTTTAGGGAGCCATCCGCCCCTGGAGGAAGACATGCCCAGAGCCAGATCTCCGGTGGCGGGCAGGGCCCGTCACCGCAAGGTGTTGAAGGCCGCCAGAGGATACGTGGGCGGCAGAAGCAAGCTTTACAGAACCGCTGTCGAGGCGAGACTGAGGGCGTTGCAGTACGCCTACAGGGACAGGAGACAGCGGAAGAGGCAGTTCAGGAGTCTCTGGATTGCGAGGATAAACGCCGCGGCCAGGATCCATGGGCTGTCATACAGCAGCTTTGTGTCCGGGTTGCGGAAAGCCGGAGTTTCTCTTGACAGGAAGATCCTGGCGGATCTAGCGGTCAGGGACCCCGGCGGTTTCGCGGCGCTGGCGGAGAAAGCCAAAGGGGAAGCCCCGTCTCCCGCCGATGATTAGCTTGGGGCCTTTGGGCGCCCCTTGTGACTCGGTAACTCGCGTATCGGGCCCGTAATCGTCGGTGGTTATTTGAGGTCCGCGATTTGCCGGTTGACATGGTTTTGGGCCTCTGATATTATGAGATTGTAGTCGAGGGACATGGTCTTTGGGTTTAGAGGACCGGAAATGACGACGGAGCTCGAATCTCACAAGAACGTGGATAGAGAAGTCGCAAACCAAATGGAGCTCCTCGAGCGGAAAGTGAGCAGCATTGCCTCGCTTGTTTCCAGGCTCAAGAGCGAGAAACAGGACCTGGAACGGGAGAAAGAGGAATTGGCGAATGCAGTCCGGTCCTTTGAGGAGCGCTTGGCCGCCGTTGACGCGGAAGGCGCCGAGAGAAAACTCAAGGCCCTCAGGGAGGAGAATGAGCTCCTTCAGGACGAGAGACAGGCGGTGGCCCGAAGAATCGGGGACCTGCTCGACAAACTTGATCATATATCCGAATAAATCCAAGCTGGAGTTGACTTTATAGACCCGATTTCATCGGAGCACTTAGGGAAGGGAAAAAGCATCAGACCGGATCCCGGCTCCCCCGGAGGCTGCCCGGGGAGTTGGAACGACCAAGGACCGGCAGCGAGAGATCCTCTTGATATGAGGGAAGAAGGAAAAGCCACCAGAGTAAGCATATTCGGGGGCGAGTACAGCATACGCGGTGAAGCGGACCCAGAGTATATTAGAACCGTCGCCAACTACGTTGACGGCAAGATGCGCGAGATCGACGGCGAGCTTAAGGTGCCCTCAGTTAGCAAGGTGGCTATTCTGGCGTCTCTCAACATTGCAGACGAACTCTTCAAGGAGAAGATGGAAAGAGACAAGGTGGTTTCTGAAATTGAACGGCGTGCGGCGCGCATGACGGCGTTGCTGCAGGATTCTTTGGAGGGGGAGTGATTGCAGTCCTTGGCTGCCCGTCGGGAACTCCCGTCGGGATTGGAGGATCCGGCTGAAGCGAAGAAAATAACGCTGCGTATTTGTTCTAGCGGCCAATATTCCCTACCGTGCTCGTGATGATCTAGGCGTTTTTTGAGCCAACACCTAGCGCACGGGAGCCAGACGCATCAGGGTGGCGGCACCCGGCGGACGCGTCCGCCGGGAGCGCGAACCTGGTGCCGAGGTGCCCACCTGGTCATACCAGGTTCAAAGGTTTTAGGTCACACGGCAGTTTGGTGGGGAATTTTTTTGGACCGAGCAGGGGGTACGGAGCACGGTCGGGAGTTCGGGGATTGGCCCGGCTCTTGCACAATCCCCCGGAGGTGAAGGTCAAGTGACAGCGGGAATAATAGCCTACATACTGTTGGGCGTAGCCGCCGTCTCGCTTGCGACCGTTGTGGGATGGGTTCTTCGGGGCAAGAGCTCGGAGAAGAAGGTCGCTGAGAATGAGAAGTTGGCGGAGAAGATCGTCCAGGAGGCGAAGCGCGAGGCGGAGACCGAGAAGAAGCGGCTGATCATCGAAGCCAAGGACGAGTGGTACAAGGCCAAGGCGAAGTTCGAAAAGGACACGCAGTCGGCGCGGTCCCAGCTCCAACGCGACGAGCGCAAGCTGAACGACCGGGAAAGAGACCTCAACAGGCGCGCGGATCTGCTGGAGCGCAAGGAGAAGGAGGTCCGCAAATCCGAGCAGGAGGTCGCCGGCCGAGAGAAGTCGGTGGCCCAGAAGGAGACGCAGCTGGACAGGCTGGTCGAGGAGCAGAACGTCCGCCTGGAGAAGATCGCCAACATGAGCGCCGAGGAGGCCAAGCAGCTGTTGATGGTGAACCTCGAGAACGAAGCCAGACACAGCGCGGCCAAGCTGGTCGGAGAGATAAGGGAGAACGCCCTCAGAAACGCCGACAAGCAGGCCCGGAAAATAATAACGCTGGCGATCCAGCGCATGGCCGCGGAGCACGTCGTCGAATCCACGGTCTCCGTGGTGAACCTGCCCAACGACGAGATGAAGGGCCGGATTATCGGCCGGGAAGGACGCAACATCCGGGCCTTTGAGACGGTCACGGGCATTGACGTTATCATCGACGACACGCCCGAGGCGGTGATTCTCTCCGGGTTCGACCCCGTTCGAAGGGAGATCGGACGCCGCGCCATGGAGAAGCTGGTGCTTGACGGCAGAATCCACCCGACCCGTATCGAGGAGGTCGCCGAGAAGACGAGGGCGGAGGTGGAGGAAGAGATCCGCGACATAGGGGAGCAGGCCTCGATCGACGTCGGCGTCAGCGGTCTGCACCCAGAGGTCATCAAGCTGCTCGGCAGGCTGCGATACAGAACTTCATACGGGCAGAACGTCCTTCAGCACAGTAAAGAAGTGGCCTTCCTGACGAGCATGATGGCCGCCGAGCTCGGTCTGGATGAGCCAAGAGCCAGAAGGGCGGGTCTCTTGCACGACCTCGGCAAGGCGGTTGATCATGAGCGCGAGGGAACTCACGCGAGCATCGGGAAGGAGCTCTTGTCCCGCTACGGGGAGTCCCCCCAGGTCGTGGAGGCGGTCGCGCTGCACCATGAGACAACGGACGGCGACAACACGATGTTGTCCGTCCTGGTGCAGGCCGCCGACGCCATTTCCGGGGCCAGACCGGGCGCCAGGAGGGAAACCCTCGAGACTTACGTGAAGCGGCTCGTCAAGCTCGAGGAGATCGCGGATTCGTTCGCCGGGGTCGATAAGGCGTACGCCATTCAAGCCGGCAGGGAGATCAGAATCCTGGTGGAAAACAAGAGAGTGGATGACTCGAGGGCCGCGGTGCTCGCGTCGGAGATCGCGCGCAAAGTCGAAAAGGAGATGGAGTATCCGGGGCAGATCAAGGTCGTGGTCATCAGGGAGACAAGGGCGACCGAATACGCCAAGTAGATGAGAGCTCTCAGAATTCTTCACATAGCCGATATCATGGGCGAACCGGGCCGGAAGGCCGTTGCCGCGCTCCTTCCCGGAATAGTCAGGGAAAAGGGCGTGGCTTTTGTTTTGGGCAACGGAGAGAACGCCGCGGGCGGCTTCGGCTTGACCAAGAAGGTGACGAACGATCTCTTCGCCGCCGGCATCGACGTGATAACCGGCGGAAATCACATGTGGGATAGAAAAGAAGTCCTGGATTTCATAGACGATGAGGATAGGCTGCTGAGGCCCGCCAACTACCCGGACGGCGTGCCCGGTCGGGGGTCGGGGCTCTATCACGGTCCCGACGGATACCTCCTCGGTGTGGTCAATCTCCTGGGGAGGGTTTTTATCAAAGAGGTTGATTGTCCGTTCAAGAGCGCGGACAGAGAGTTGAATGAGCTGCGAACAAAGACGCCGATAATCATCGTGGATGTCCACGCAGAGGCGACTTCCGAGAAGATGGCCTTGGGATGGTACCTGGACGGCAGAGTGAGCGCGGTTATCGGCACCCATACCCACGTGCAAACCGCGGACGAGAGGATACTGCCCCGCGGCACGGCATTTATCAGCGACGCGGGCATGACGGGTCCGTTTGATTCGATCATAGGCATACAGAAGGAGCGCGCCATGCAGAGGTTCCTCACCCAGCTCCCCGTTCGATTCGAAGTGGCAAGGGGTGACGTGAGTCTCAATGGCGTATTGGTGGACATCGACCCTGAGACGGGGCGGGCGCTCGCGATAGAGCGGGTTCAACTGCCGTTCGATTGAGCCGGTGCGTGCGAAAGATCGTTCTTGCTCTCTGCGGTGCGTCCGAAGGTGTTTCTTGGGCCCCCGCGCCCGCTTCGCGGAGCTAACCGGCTTCGCCGGTGGATCTCCGCTCGCTCCTGCGCTGCGTCCGAAAGATCTTTCTGGCTCCCTGCACCCGGTCGCCGAGCTAACATCAGCTTCGCTGAGGTGGATCTCGGCTCCCTCCTGCGCCAACGGTCGCTACGAAAGATCGTTCGCCCGCGGAAGGTGCACAAGGAGTAGGCTGAGTTTTCTTAAGGTGTCTGAAGGATGTTTTGGGAAGGGAGGGGATGTGAGGGCGAGACTTCTCGACGGCAAGAGAACAGCCGAGCTCATAAGAGAAGACCTGGCGGGGGCCGTTCGGAAACTGATGGAGCGCGGCTGCCGGCCGCACCTTGCTCTGACCTGCGTGGGAGATGATCCGGCCTCTCAGGTATATCTAAGAGCGAAGGCGAAGGCCTGTGAACGGCTCGGTGTCGTCTCAAGCCTGCACAAGCTGCCCGCGGACTCCACGCAAGAGCGGGTTTCGCGCACGATTCAGGAGCTGAACGAGGACGATTCGGTCCACGGCGTCCTTTTGCAGCTTCCGATTCCGCCTCAGCTCGACTCCGATTCACTTATCGCTTCCATTCGCCCGGAAAAAGACGTCGACGGGTTTCACCCCGTCAGCGCCGGGCTCTTAGCCTCCGGCACGCCGCGCTTCGTGCCGTGCACTCCGCTCGGGATAGTCGTTTTGCTTCGCAGGCACGGTATCGAGATCCCGGGAACTCATGCGGTGATTCTAGGTAGGAGTAGGATTGTGGGCAGGCCCCTGGCGAACCTGCTGAGCATAAAAGCGCCGAACCTCGATGCGACGGTGACGGTCTGTCACTCCGGCACGAAGGACCTGCCGGCGCTCACTCGCGGGGCGGATTTGCTGGTGGCTGCCGTCGGGAGAGTGGGGGTGGTGACGGGATCCATGGTCAAACCCGGGGCGGTTGTGGTAGACGTGGGGATGAACCGCGTCCCCGATCCGTCGAAGAAGAGCGGTTACAGGTTGACCGGTGACGTGATCTTCGAAGAGGCGGCCGAGACGGCGGACTGGATAACTCCCGTGCCCGGAGGCGTAGGGCCGATGACCGTCGCGATGCTGATGGTCAATACGGTCAGGGCGGCCGCGGAGCATTCGGGAGCCGGCATAGAGATGGACTACTATGTCTAGTGAAGACCCTCAAATCTACTCGGTCTCCGAGCTGACCCGTCTCGTCAAGGGCGTTATCGAGAAGTCCTTCGGGCCGCTGGCCGTCAGAGGGGAAGTGTCCAACTACGTCCTGCACGGCTCCGGGCATAGGTATTTCTCCCTCAAAGACGAGTCCTCTCTTCTGAGATGCGTGATGTTCCGATCGGCCGGGGCGCGGCTGCGCTTCCAGCCCGAGGACGGGCTCATGGTCGAGGCCCGGGGCGCGCTCGCGGTATATGAGAGGGGAGGTCAGTACCAGCTCATAGTCGAGTCCTTGGCTCCGGCGGGTCTTGGGAGTCTGCAGCAAGCCTTGGAGGCACTGAAGAGGCGTCTCGCCGCCGAGGGCCTCTTCGATGAAAAACACAAAAAGCCGCTGCCGAGGTACCCGGGGACGATAGGAGTAGTGACGTCTCCGACCGGCGCGGCAATAAGAGATATATTAAGGGTATTGAAGCGTCGATGCCCCGCGGCGGAAGTCATCGTCTGTCCGGTGCGGGTGCAGGGGGAGGGCGCCGCGGAGGAGATAGCGGCCGGCATCGAGATGATGAACAGGCACGGGCAGGCCGACGTCCTGATCGTGGGAAGGGGAGGGGGATCCCTGGAGGATCTCTGGGCTTTCAACGAAGAAGTCGTCGCCCGGGCGGTGTTTTCCTCGGAGATACCGGTTGTCTCCGCCGTCGGACATGAGATTGATTTTACAATAGCCGATTTCGCGGCCGATCGAAGGGCGCCGACTCCTTCCGCGGCGGCGGAGATAGTCGTCAGGGACTCCGCGGAAATAGCGTCCTATCTCTCCAGAGAGAGAAGCCGTCTCTTGGTCGCGATCCGGAAGGCCTTGACGGATCGCAGGAGGGATCTCGACGGAGTGGTGTCTTCGTACGGCTTCAGGAGGCCAGTGGACCTCTTGCGGGAAGGGAACCAGAGGATCGATGAGATCAGGCATTCTCTCGTCGTTCAGTGGTGGAATTGGATCACCCGCAAGAGGGAGATCGCCGAAGGCTGCCTCGGCAGGTTGAGGGCGTTGGACCCTCATGGTATACTAAAAAGAGGTTATTGCATCTGCAGCAAGGAGCCTGAGGGCCGTATCGTGACCAGAGCCTCTCAGTTGACGGCGGGCGATGGCGTGGGGCTCCTTTTTTGGGAAGGCAAGGCCGCAGCTTCTGTAGTGGGGACATCCGATGACGAAGAAGGTTCCGGGCCGGGGGAGCGGGAAGCCGGCGGAGAGCTTTGAGGACGCGCTGACGAGACTCGAGGAGCTTGTGGCCCGGCTCGAGAAAGGCGGAATGACGCTGGACGAGTCCGTGGCGGCCTTCAAGGAGGGCATTCAGCTCGTCAAGTATTGCTCAAGCCGGCTCGATTCGGCGGAGCAGAGTATAAGAAAGCTCATCGAAGAGGAAGGCGAAGGACTTAAGCTCGAGCCTTTCCTGCCGCCCGCGGAGGTCCGCGAGGGCGGGGCCAAGAGCGGATCGGGCGAGCAAGGCGAACTTGTGTAAGGTCCCGGGGCAACGGCGCGCGCGGTCGGCGCCGTCCGGCAGTCTCGAGTCGCGCCCGGGATCATGGGTTTTGCAACCGCCGTCGGTGCTTTTTGATGCGCCCGCGTCGGATATTCGGCGGGGTCCGACTCCTCAAGGCGAAGCAGCGCGTACGTTGTCGGAAGCCGGCGGGCGGGCTTCTCTTCCGTCGTCGACCGGCGTGCAAAGAATCAGAGATGAATTTCAATCGCTTTATGAAAACGCAGGCCGGCGTCGTGGAGAGATACCTGGACGACCTCCTCAGGCCCGTTCCCGGTGAGCCCCCCGTCGTAAGGCGCGCCATGAGATATATGGTGCTCGGAGGCGGGAAGCGGATCAGACCCGTTATGTGTGTGCTGGCCTACAAGGCGGCCGGCGGGAAGGGCCGGATCATCTATCCCGTGTCGTGCGCGATCGAGCTGATTCACACGTTTTCTCTGATACACGACGACCTGCCCTGTATGGATGACGATGACTACAGGCGCGGAAAGCCGACCTGTCACAAGAAGTTCGGTGAAGCCGTCGCCGTTCTGGCAGGAGATGCCCTGGTTGCTCGCGCGTTCGAGATCCTGGCCGCGTCCGCCGACGGGAGCCGTTCCCACGGTGCGGTCATAACCAGGATGACCGCGGAGCTCGCGGCTTCCATAGGCACTTCCGGCATGATCGGCGGACAGATAATGGATCTTCTATCCGAAGGAAAGAAAGTACGGATTTCCACGGTACGCTACATACACGCAAGCAAGACGGGTTGCCTGATAACAGCCTCCCTTAGGTTCGGCGGAGCGCTTGGGGGCGCCGGCAGGCCAATGATGGACTCGCTGACTAGATACGGCCGTAGGATCGGGTTGGCGTTTCAGGTGGCGGACGACATATTGGGGGCCACTTCGACGCTGGAGCAGCTCGGAAAGAGGCCGGGGGCGGATGCGAGGAAGAAGAAAGCGACCTACCCCGGCGTTGCCGGGCCGGCCAAGTCGCGGGAGGAGCTGGCTCGGCTCACCGCGGCCGCAAAGACGGAGTGCCGGCGCTTCGGGGCGAAAGCCGGAATGTTCGAGGAGCTGGCGGAATTCGTGGCGGCGAGGACGCACTGACGGAGAGGACTGGAGTGAACGTTCTGGATTCGGTTGATTCACCTCGAGACGTGAAGAAGCTCTCGGCGGATGAGCTTGGAGAGCTTTGTCGCAATCTGCGCGAGCGGATAATAGAAGTGGTGTCCAAGCGCGGGGGACATCTTGCCTCGAGTCTCGGCGCGGTCGAGCTGACGGTGGCCATCCATTATGTCTTTGACAGCCCGACGGACAAGATAATCTGGGACGTGGGCCATCAGTGCTACGCACACAAGATGCTCACGGGCCGGAGGAACAGGTTCGACACGCTGCGCCAGCTCGGCGGCATCAGCGGCTTTCCAAAGAGGACGGAGAGCGAGCACGACGCGTTCGGGACGGGGCACGCGAGCACGGCAATCTCCGCGACGCTGGGGCACGCCGTAGGCCGGGACCTGCAAAACCAAAGACACAGGGTGGTGAGCATTATCGGAGACGGCGCTCTCACCGGAGGCTTGGCCTACGAGGGGCTGAATCAGGCCGGGGACCAGGGCAGGGACATGGTCGTCATCCTCAATGATAACGAGATGTCCATCGCTCGCAACGTCGGAGCGATGTCGAAGTACCTGACGAAGCTGTTGTCGGCGCCGATTTACCGGCGGTTTGAAAGCGACGTATGGGAGCTGCTGGGCAGAATACCCTCCGTCGGCGGGCGGGCGCGGGGCGTCGTCCGGCGCGTCAAAGAGGGGTTGCAGAACCTCCTCGTCCCCGCGGTGCTCTTCGAAGAGCTGGGCTTCAAGTACTACGGCCCCGTCGACGGGCACGATCTCCCGGAGCTGATCAAGATAATGAAACAGCTCAAAGAAGTGCGCGGACCGGTGATGCTGCACGTCTGCACGACCAAGGGCAAGGGCTACAAGTTCGCCGAGGCGGACAGCGAGTCTTATCACGGAGTGGGCTCCTTCAATCCTCTGACCGGCGCCTCCGGGGTTAAGAAGGCCAGGAAATCTTATACGCAGGTCTTCGGAGAGACGATGATTGAAATCGGAGAGCGAGAGCCGAAGCTGGTCGCTGTCACGGCGGCGATGCCGGACGGAACCGGGCTCTGCGGATTCAAGAAGAGGTTTCCCGACCGCTTTTTCGACGTTGGAATCGCGGAAGCCCACGCGGTCACGTTCAGTGCGGGGCTTGCGGCATCCGGGATGAAGCCCGTGGCGGCGATATACTCCACTTTCCTTCAGCGGGCGTTCGATCAAGTCATCCACGATACGGCGCTTCAGAACTTGAATGTCGTCTTTGCCGTAGACCGGGCCGGCTTGGTCGGCGAGGACGGCCCGACGCATCACGGCATCCTTGATCTGAGCTACATGCGCCAGGTCCCGGGCATGAGGGTCATGGTCCCGCGCGATGAGGGTCAGCTTCGGCACATGCTCTGGACCGCCGTGTGCGACGAAGGCGGGCCGATATGTATTAGATATCCCAGAGGTTCGGCCGAAGGCGTGGAGACGACGTCCGATCTGGAGCTCCTGCCGGTCGGTGCGGGGGAGATCTTGGCCGACGGCTCGGATTTAATCTTCCTCGCGGTAGGGAGCTGCGTGGGAAGGTGCATGGCCGCGCGGGAGATTCTGGCTGAGTCGGGAATCGAAGCGGGGGTCGTCGACGCCAGGTGGGTAAAGCCGCTGGACGTCGATCTGATAAAGGACTGCGCGACGCGGACGGATCTCCTAATTACCGTGGAGGAGAACTCTATCGTGGGGGGATTCGGCTCGGCGGTTCTCGAGTGCCTTCAGGAGGCGGGGGAGCCGGCCGCCGGCGTCAAGAGGCTGGGCCTTCCGGACAGTTTTGTCGAGCACGGCTCAAGAGAGAAGATACTCGAGCGAGCGGGGCTTAGCCCTGAGAGGATAGCCGAGAAGGCGCTCGAGTGGGCGGGCGGGGTGCGCCCGGTGCGTCCCATGGCTCGGGGGTCGGCGCGACGGCGTGTCGCGAACAAGTAGGGATTCGGCGATGGCGAAAGACAAAGTGCTGGGAGTGGCCGCGAATTGGAAGAAGGCCGCGGCCGAGGGGGCGGTCAAAGACGTGCTCGCCTGGGCGAAGCGCCGCGGCTGGAACGTGATCGTAGAGAGGGATCTGAAGGACAACATAGGCCTGGAAGTCGAAGCTGAACCCTACCAGACGCTTCGGGGATCCGTTTCGTTTGTGGTGGCGCTCGGGGGGGACGGTACACTCCTTCACGCCGCGAGAAACCTTGCCGGAACCGACACGCCCATACTGGGCGTTAATCTGGGCTCCCTCGGTTTTCTGACAGAGTGCTATCTCGAGGAGCTGACGCCCGCGCTCGACAAGCTGGACGGCGGCGAGTATGGTATCGAGACGAGGCTCATGGTCCAGGCCGCGGCCACGGGCGAGGACAACCGGAAGGTGAGGCTGGTTGCCCTGAACGAAGTTGTGATCGACAGGGACATCGTCTCTCGCGTCATCGAGCTGGCCCTATACATCCAGGATGAGTACATAGGCTCGTTCATAGCGGACGGGCTTATCGTTTCCACGCCGACCGGATCAACCGCCTATTCCCTGGCAGCCGGAGGCCCTATCGTGACGCCCGGTTTGGGCGCCTTTGTCGCAACCCCCTTGTGCCCGCACACCTTGTCCGCGCGCCCCATAATCATCCCCAGCGATCACAAGCTGAGGGTGGTCGCTTCTTCCGACAGTGCGAGGGTGAAGGTCACCGCAGACGGCCAGGTCGAGGAGGAGATGGGGCAGCGGGCGGAGATCGTCGTCTCCGCCGCCTCGGAGAGAGTATCGCTGGTCAAGGTGAACTTCCGATCTTTCTATCAGCTACTGAGGACCAAGTTCAGCTGGGCCGACCTGGGAGACCGCCCGGTCGGCAAGTGAGCAAGGCGGTGCGTGCGGCACGGCCGAAAGATCCTTCGTCCGCGTTGAGGCTCGCATTGGAGTGCGGCTTCGCGGCGGTGGATCTAGGTTCGCTCCCGCGGTGCGGCCGGAGCTGTTGCCTGAGCGCGGAAGGTATCGTAAGATAAAGGCTCAGGAGTCCTGGGGAAGGGCGAGAGGTCGGATGGGCCTTCGCCCGCCGGAACACGGAGCGCCCGTAGCTCAGCTGGATAGAGCACCAGCCTCCGGAGCTGGGTGTCGAAGGTTCGAATCCTTTCGGGCGCGCCACATTGCCACCAGGAGAGTGCCTCATGAGAAAACCGCCCTTTCGAGTCTCTTTCCCCGTTGCCGTTCTCCTTGCCGTTTTGCTCCTCCCGGCGGGAGAGGGGACCCGCGGCTTCGCCTCGATCGGCGCCCCGTCTTTCTCCGACGGCGACGGCGCCCCCATCCGGCCTCGATCTGAGCCCCCGGATTACGCGGCGGGGCGATCCCCGGGGGTGCTTTCGAGACTTGCGGCTCAAGAGATCGATCCGGACAATATCGAGCGCATTATCAACGATCTCTCCTATGACCCCGTGGGCGACACTCTTCTCACGCGCTACAGCCAACGCCGCGAGACCGCCGAGATCGCCTTGCCTTACCTGGAGAACCTTCTCCGGGAGAATCTGGGAGAGCGAGGCTCGGTCTACATACAGCCTTTTCCGCTCTTCTCGGGAGAGGATTCCCCGATTGCCTACAACCTGGTGGGTAGGGTCGAGGGAAGCCTTGAGGGGAGCGGCTACTACATTCTGTCGGGGCACTATGATTCCATCGGATCGAGAACCAAGTATGAAGGCAGAAACTGGGATTGGCGCACCGATCCGGCGCCGGGGGCGGATGACAACGCGAGCGGAGTGGCCGCCGTACTCGAGTGCGCTCGGGTTCTGGCGGAGGTCGACCTGGAGTTCGACTTGGTCTTCGTTTTCTTCTCCGGAGAGGAACAGATAGTCAAGGGCAGCACGTACTACGTGAGCAGTATGGAAGACGAGGAGGAGCCGCTGCTCGGGGTCATAAACGTCGACATGATCGCGTACAACCCGGGCCGGGACACCATAGAAGTCGTCACGGACGAAAGGTCCATGTGGCTGGCCGACTTCCTCGTTGATTCCTATGAGGAACTGGAGCCGGAGATCGGTGAGCTTGCCGTCGGTCCGGCGTTGAAGGAACAATACCTGTTCAGCGATGAGACCCCTTTTCAGCAGCGGGGAATTCCGGCGATAACGTGCTCCGAGAAACTCAACGCTCGTTCTCACAATCCTTACTACCACACCGAGGAAGACAACAACCTGGACGGAAAGCTCAACCTTTCCCAGGCCACCAAGGCCGCGAGGTTGGTCGCCGGGTCGCTGGCCGCCTTGGCGGGCAACCAGGATCCTTTTGATCTTGAGGTCCTGTCGGCGGACATAACGTTCGCCGCTCCTCCTCTGCCGGTGGTGAAGCGCGCGGAGGTCGGCGATACCGTGACCGTGTCCGTCAGGGTTCGAAATGTAGGCGGATCAATGGGTGAGTCACGGCCGGTGAGGGTGGTTGTGTATGACGGGGATCCGGATCGAGGGGCGCCGGTGCTGGGCGAGGGTGTGGTTGAGAAGGCGCTGCCGGCGATGGGTGGTTTTGTCTTCCGCCGGGATTGGATAATCGCAGCCGGTGAGAGGGGCTCGCACAGGGTCACCGCGGTTGTGTCCGTGGAAGGCGCCGAGGAACCCAACCCCGTAAACAATAGCGCACAGGCCGTGTTGGCCGTAGTCGGCGATGAGCTGGCGGTCTTGGAGCACTATGTATATCCCAACCCAGGCAACCCGCGCGATAGAGCGGCGACGCTGCACTATTTCCTTACGAGCCCCGCGGGAGTGACGGTGGAGGTCTTCGACGCAATGGGCAGGCGGCTCGGTCGCGTTCATCGGCCCCAGATGGGGGGCTCTCTCATCCCGGGCTACAATTTCGCCGAAATCTCGTTGCCGCTGGACGATGTAGTGGACGACTTCTCTGACGTGCCGGGCGGGGTCTACTTCTACAGGCTTGCCGCGGAGAATGAGACCCGGCGCGACCTGGTGTCGGGGCGATTCATTATGGTGAGATAGAATCATGGTTGAGCGTGTCAACGGGGCCGGCGGATCCGGCGATGTGGGAGGATCGGGCGACGAGGCGCGTCGCGGGGATTTCAGCCAGGCGCGTCCGCGGGACGACGCGGACGGGCCTCGCCGCCGAGACGGATCGGACGGCCGCCGCGGTTCCGAGTCTCCGTCGGATCGTGAACCGGAAAAAGACGTAGCGCCCAAGGTGGTTCCTCTCGATAGCTTGCGCCGCCGCGGCGTTTTCAGGGACCCGTACAAGTTTGGGATTCTCTTACAGATATTCTTCACGCTGCTTCTCATATCCCTTCTGATATACTGTCTGTTTCCTTTCTTTGCGATGATGGACAGGCTGGATGTGCCCACGAAGCGCGTGATATACATCCCCATAGCCATTGTCGCGGTGGTGCTCTTCTTTGTCAGAAGGGCCGTGAGGCTGGTACGCCGGCTCAGAAAGGGTGGACCTTGACGGACGGGGACCTTGCGCTGATCGGCTCACGACTGCCGTGGGCGGCGGCGATATCCGGATGCATGGCGGCGATCGCCTATCGGTTGCGTACGGTGCGGGCCGGCGGCGCCGTCTCCGGATCGATCCTGGGAGTGTGGGTCTACGTGCTCGCCGGACCGCCGGCGTTCCTCCTTCTGGCGGTTTTTTTCGTGTTGGGCAGTCTGGTTACAAAATGGGGTTGGGCCGCGAAGAAATCCCGGGGCTTGGCGGAGAAACACGGCGGCGCGCGAGGGCAGGCGAACATCCTGGCGAATGGAGGGCCGGTCGCGGCCTTGGCCCTGCTTGCTTTCATAAGGGGTGATTCACGGCTGTTTCCGGTGGGGATCGCCGCCGCGATCGCAGCGGCGGCGGCGGACACGGCCTCGTCCGAGATCGGACAGGTCTACGGGTCCGACCCGGTTTCTCTGCCGGGATTCAAGAATGTGCCCGCCGGCACGCCCGGTGCGGTATCCTTTGAAGGCACCGTCGCGGGGTTGGGGGCGGCCGCCCTCATAGGACTCGCGGCCGCCGTCCTCGGGCTGATATCCTTGACTGCCGTGCCTATTGTGGGCGCCGCCGCCGTTGTTGCGAGCGCGGCGGAGAGCGCGATCGCCTCGCGGGGGCGCGGCGCAGGCCATCACGTGCTTAACCTCATGAACGTTGGCTTGGGGGCCTGCCTGGCGATGGCGGCGTGGGCGGTGTTCTTCTGACCGGGGAAGCGACCGCTCGGCGCGGACGTCACGCGGCGCGGGAGCGTTTGAGAGCACGCTGTCCGTGAGGTAGCGGTATTCGCGCGGGCGGCCTTGGGGAGAGCATGCCGCCGACGTTCCATGGGGTGTCCCCGGTTCTCGTCCGGGCGGTCTTTGCTTGGGCGTGGATTGTCGCCGAAGATCTCAAGTAGGAACACCGCCGATCGTTGAAGGAGGATGAAGTGAGAGGCAACGAGGTGATCAAACAACTTGAAGAGAGGATTTCGACGAAGACGGCGAGAATCGGGGTCATAGGTCTGGGCTACGTCGGATTGCCCCTCGCGATGGAGTTCGCGAAGGAGGGCTTCGCCGTCGCCGGTTTCGACATAGACAAGAAGAAAGTCAAAGACTCGATGGCCGGTCGTTCCTACGTGCAGGACGTTCCCTCACGAGACGTGAAAGAAGCCAGGCGGGCAGGAAAGTTCTACGCGACGAGCGATTTCTCGGATCTAAGGAAGATGGACAGTATCCACATCTGCGTGCCTACGCCTCTGGGCAAGACGCGAGATCCGAACGTGTCCTATATCGTGGCGGCCGTGGGAGAGATCGCCAAGAACCTGACGGCCGGCCGGCTCGTGGTCTTGGAGAGCACGACGTATCCCGGCACCACCGAGGAGGTCGTGCTTCCTATGCTCGAGGAGACCGGGCTCAAAGTCGGCGTGGACTTCTTCCTGGCTTTCTCCCCCGAGAGGGTCGATCCGGGGAATCCGGATTTCGTTACCAAGAACATCCCCAAGGTGGTGGGAGGGATCACCCCTCGATGCACCAGGATGGCCGCCCTCGTCTATGGCCGGTGCGTGAACACGGTTGTTCCCGTATCCGACACCAAGGTCGCCGAGATGGTCAAGCTTTTGGAGAACACGTTCAGAAGCGTGAACATCGGCCTCGTAAACGAAATCGCGTTGATGAGCGATAAGCTGGGCATAGATGTGTGGGATGTCATAGACGCGGCGGCGACAAAGCCGTTCGGTTTCATGCCGTTCTATCCCGGCCCCGGGCTGGGCGGTCACTGCATCCCGATCGATCCCTTCTACCTTTCTTGGAAGGCCAAGCTGAGCGGATTCGAGGCCAGGTTCATCGAGCTCGCCGGGCAGATCAACAGCAGCATGCCGTACCACGTCGTCAAGAAGGTCACCGAGGCGCTTAACCTGCGCCGAAAGAGCATCAAAGGGGCTTCGATACTTCTCGTCGGTGTGGCCTACAAACAGGACGTGGACGACATCCGTGAATCGCCCGCCCTTGAGATAATGCAGGTGCTAAACGGGATGGGAGCGCGTCTGTCATACGTCGACCCCTACGTGCCCGATCTCGATTTGGGCGGCATAAAGAAGCGGAGCAAGAAGTACACTCCTTCCGTTTTGTCGCGCGCGGACTGCGTCGTCATAGTCACCGCTCACAGTTGTTTTGATTACTCGATGCTGGCCCGCGAGGCCGATCTGGTGGTCGACACGAGGAACGCCCTCAGAGGCAAGAGGGGAAGACACATATTCAGAATCTGACCCCGGGGGCGGCCGGTGCGAAGTCAATCTCCCTCCGATGAGGCCAAGACGGCGCGGAGCCCAAACCCCGCCGAAGGCTCTACCGTCCTGCTGGCCTGCCCGGCCGAGCAACCGGGTGGGGCCTGGTTCTGGCGGTGGAAAGAGCTCGTTGAGGAATGGAAGGGCGGATGGGACACCTCGGCGCTGAAGCCTGCACCTATGCCGTCATGGAGGAGGCGTGCGCTGGAGCAGGGGGGGGCGAGGTGGGTCGTTCTCGCCGATCCGGGATGCGCGCCGGGCGCCGTCGCTCTATTTCAGGCCTTGCAGGTGCTGGCCCTTCGTCCTCGGGTCGGCTGCGTCGGTCTTGTCCCACCCGGGTGGCTCGAGTTCCTACCTGAAATCCGCCCCACGACTTCCTCGCTCTGGAGCGCTCCCTTCGCTTCGGGCGGTGTAGTGGTGGTCAAGGGCTCTGCGGTGGCCCGGTGCGGCCTTCCCGAGCCGAGATTCTACCCCTGCGATCTTTCAGAAATGACTTTCAAGATGACTCGTAACGGTCTGGAAGTAGTGTTGTTGCCCGATCCGTCCTTCCTGGGGCCGCCTTGTGTCTCCTCTGTTGTGGGGAGGCTCCGTGATGCTTGGAAGCAGGGCAGGGGGTCCGCCGCGTTCCGTCTTTCTCACAAGGGGCAGGCACCCCGAAGCCTCAGGCTTCCCAAGAGTGCGCCGGCATTCTTGATGATGGCCCCGTGGCTTGTCGCCTCGGTCGCCTGGCGCGGCGCTTGTCGAGGCAACAGCCGTGTGAGCGGTTTGGACGCCCACTTGGGTGCCAGCCCTTACCCCGAATCGGTCTCTGAGCCGGGAGTTCGGCAGAGGGCTCATTCGGAGGGAGGGGAGCCGCGAGTATCGCCTGTCCCGGTGACGACTTCCTACAGGCGCCGCATCACAACGCCTCTGAGAGCCTTCTTTGCCCTTCCCGAGAGCTTGGCGTTCGTTGGAGGCGCCTTGAGGGCGTATTTCGGCCGGCAGGGCGCCCGCCCTTCTTGATGCCATCGGGCCCATAGGAGGGGCCTGCGGGCGCCTATCCTGCGAGAGTGCCGACGTGAGGCGGAGCCGGCATTCGACCGCCGAGGATTGCTTGAGCGCCCAGGGATCGAGAAGAGCCCGCATGAGCCCCCACAGGGTCTCCGGCAAGCCCATCCCACCCGGGCAATTGAGAATCTCCGGGGCATGCCCGCTCCCGGAGGGCCCACGCCCCGAATAAACAATTGCCTGCGCTTCGCCGGACGCCTTCCAAGTTGTTCCCCAATGTGGAGTTAACCTTCCGGATTGACGATATGAATGTGGGGAGCGGGACCGGTGCGTCAAATGCCGCAAGGGCCGCCCTGAACATCGAGAGCGCATTGCGAGAAAAGACGCAAGGTACAACCCCGGGTGAAAGGGCGCAACACATTACCTTAAGAGATCGCTGATGCCGCAAAAGACCGAAAAAGAGATAGCGGAAATCCTGGAGCTCGCGCCGCTGCTCGCAAGGGTGGAAGAGGCACGCGCCGTGGGGGGGCTTCCGCCTATGAAGCTCGATCCGGAGCTGACCGGTGAGAGACTGCTGAGGGAGCTATGCGCCAAGCTGGCCGATGATCTCGAGAGCAACGGCCGACGCCTTATTCAGACATCGGTTCAGTTGCTGGGTCTCCGCGAGGTCGCCGCCAGCGCGGTCGCGTTATCCGACCCCGAGAGAATAGCCGGTCATATTGCGTCATATCTCAAGAAGGCGTTCGGTTTCGAGGAGGTGTTCCTTCTCGCCGTGGACAACAAAGAGGGCGCGCTGCGGGGAATCTGGCTTCCCGGTTCGGGCCCGGTCGACGCGACGCCTCTTCGAGTCCCGTTGGACGAGCACGCGTCGGTGATCATAAGCGTCTTCTTCAGCGACACCCCCTCCCTTGTCGAGGACCCAAACGCGTTTCCCATCCTGGAGAAGGCCCCGCCGTCCTTCGAAAAAGCGCTCGGGCGAATAGGCTCATACGCCTTGGTTCCTCTTGTGGGGGGGAGCGCCCCCGCCGGGTCCCGGGAGACCGGTGATGAAGAGCCGGCGGCGCCGTGCGGCGCGCATACCATGATCGTCGGGCCGGAGCGAACGCCGGCCGTGGGAGTGCTCGGCGTGGCGGCTTCACGCGATTCGACGACGCTCGACGTCGATGACCTGAGCCACCTCGAGTCGATCGCTCCGAGCGTGGCCGCGGCCCTTGAGACGGCCTTGCTTCACATGGACCTCCGCAGGAATGAGAGGTTCACGTCGAGCGTTCTGGAAAGCATGAACAGCGGTTTGGTCGCCGTCGGTCTCGACGGCCGGATCATGATGTTCAACAGGATGGCGGAGAGACTCACCGGATGGTCGGCGGAGGACGCCGTGGGGAAGGGCCTTGACGAGGTCTTGCCGGAGCGCGGCCGCAAATCCCACATTTTGGAAACCCTGGATACCGGGAGCGAGTTCATGAGAGTCGAGACGACGATCGGCCTTCGTGACGGCGGGGAGCTGCCGGTGAGCCTCGCGACGTTTCTCATCATAGGCGATGACTCCAACCTGATAGGCGCAGTCGGCACTTTTGTCGACCTGACCGCGCTCAAGATGATGGAGGAAAAGGTGAGGCAGCTCGACCGGCTCGCCACCTTGGGCAAGTTCACTTCCGCCGTGGCCCATGAAATACGCAATCCGCTCACCGGCATCGCGGCGGGCGCACAGTACATAGCCAAGAGCATCCCCTCGGGAGATTCACAGCAGGAGAACATCAAGTTCGTGATGGATGAGATAAAGAGGCTCAACCGCATAATATCCGATCTTTTCAACATCACGCACCCTCAGCAGCCGCTCCTTCATCCGCAACGGATTGAGCCGATCATCGAGAGGAGCATCAGGACGGTTGAGGATGAGGCCAGGGCGAGGGAAGTGGGCATATATCCGGATTTGGCGGACGATCTTCCGCCGGTCGAGATCGACGCGGATCAGATCGAACAGGTCTTCATCAATCTCCTCAAGAACGGGGTCGACGCCGCCGGGCAGAACGGCTCGGTTCGAGTGACCGCGGCGAGGACGGACGCCGGGTCCGACGGTGAGCGAGGGGGCGCCGGCCCGTGCCTCGAGATATCCGTCAGGGACAGCGGCCCGGGCATCAGGGAAGAGGACAAAGGGCGGATCTTTGAACCGTTCTTTTCGACAAAAGAGGGCGGAACCGGGCTCGGGCTTTACGTCAGTCACGGTATCGTCGAACGCCACGGAGGAAGGGTGTCGGTAGACACCGGCCGCGGAGGAACCACGTTCAGAGTTCGATTACCCCTCAATTCCAGAGATAAGGAGGGTTCGGGTAAATGACGGGAACCATACTTGTCGTAGACGACCAGGAGTCCATACGACATTTCGTAAGCAAGAACCTCGAGGACGAGGGCTACGAGGTCGTATGCGCCTCAACCGGGAAGCAGGCCCTGAGCTCCGTCAGAAGCGATAGGCCGGATCTCGTGCTGCTCGATCTGAGGCTTCCGGACCTGAGCGGCCTGGAGGTGTTGAGGAGAGTAAAGGAGGAAGAAAAGGACCTGTGCGTCATTATCATGACCGCGTTCGGCGACGTGGAGTCCGCGGTCAAAGCGATGAAGTACGGCGCATTCGATTACGTCAACAAGCCCATCAATCTCGATCAACTCCAGCTCATGGTGGAGAAGGGGCTTGAGTCTCAGACGCTCCGAAGGGAGCTCAAGCATCTGAGAGAGCGGAGATTCTCAAAGGACTTCATCCGCGGGCAGAGCCCTCTCATTCTTCGGGTGTATGACATAGTTGATCAGGTCGCGCAGAGCGAGAGCACGAGCGTGCTCATAGAGGGAGAGAGCGGGACGGGAAAGGAGCTCATCGCCAATCTCATCCACGACCAAAGCTCGCGCCGGGAGAAGCCCTTCTTGGAGATCAACTGCGCGGCCATACCCAGGGAGCTTCTTGAGAGTGAGCTCTTCGGCCACGAGAGGGGGGCGTTCACCGACGCCAAGACCCAGAAGCAAGGCCTTCTGGAGATGGCCGACGGGGGGACGGTCTTCCTGGATGAAGTCGGAGAGATGAGTCTGAACATCCAGGTCAAGCTCCTTCGGGTGTTGGAGCGGATGAGCTTCAAGAGGGTGGGAGGCACGAAGGACATAGAGGTGAGCGTCCGCATCATCTCCGCCACGAACAGGGACCTGGAAGACCTCGTGAGAAAAGGCCGTTTCAGGGAGGACCTCTATTATCGTCTGAAAGTGATCCCGATCCACGTCCCCGCCTTGAGGGAGCGCAAAGAGGACATCGTACCTTTGGCCAAGCACTTCATGCAGGAGTTCAACAAGGCGTTCGGCAAGGACTTCAAGTCTATTTCCCCCGATGCGGAGAAAATGCTGCTGGAATACCCCTGGCCCGGCAACATCAGGGAGCTGCGGAATCTCTTCGAGAGGACCGTGCTGTTGGAGCGGGGCGAGGTGGTAGATGCTCGGCATCTGAAGCTCACCGCCGGGGAGCGGGCCGGGGACGGCAGAAGCCTGGCCTCGAGGCTCGAGGATTTCCTCACGGCGGGCGACGTTCCCCCGGGAGGAATCCCTCTGGAAGAGATCATCGAGGAGATAGAGCGCTCGCTGATCACGAAGGCCTTCTATCACACGAACCACAATCAGAGCAGGACTGCTCAGCTGCTCAATATGAAGCGGGACCGTCTGAGATACCGCATGAAGATCTACGGCATGAAAGGCCGCGACGGCGACGACTGATCCCGGGCGAAGCCGCCGAGGCCCGATGGTGCGTTGGGATCCCTGAACGATGTGGAGGCACCGGACCAAGACGCAGGGCCGGGTCGCGTTAGTATCCTCGTTGCGTGGTTGCTGTGCCGCCCTCTGACGATAGTCGGCGACGCGTCATGAGCGTCGGTCGTCCCCGCGCGTTCCCGCGGCAAGCCATCGGTGGGCCCCAAACCCGCGAGGGCGTCGGCGAAATCCGCCGCCAATGGTCTCCCGTGCGGGTTCATGCCGGGCCCCCGGCACCGGCCGGTTTTTGCCGCCCGGTGCTTTGACGGTTCTCCCAGTCTGCGCTATACTCTAGATAGGCTGTGGGGGATACCGCGCTTGGATTGCCTCTCACGATTTCCTTTACCGTATGAGCTTTTTGAGCCGCCTGCGGGCTCCGCAAGGGGTCCCGGAGCGGCCCCTGAGAGGTCCCGCCGCGAGCCCGCACGGGAGTCATCGTCATGCGGAAGAGCGGAGCGGCCTTGGAGGGCGGCTTCGAGGGCCCTTCCGTCTCACGACGTCGGCTTTCTCCGGACGGGCCGAGACTGACGTATCCCCGCAATGACTCCCCCGCCCAGGAGAAGGGTCTCATGAAAAGACCTGCCTCTATCTGCGTACTGTATGCCGTATCGATAAGCGCGGCCCTGGTCTTGTTTGCGGGATGCGAAGAAGACATGGGCCTCCTCATTCCGAACAACCCTCCCAATGTACGGTTGACCGGCGCCCCGCCGGACAGCGGGACTGCGGGATACGACGTAGAGTTCTACTGGGAAGGCTGGGATTCCGACGGGGAGGTGGACTATTTCATCTACGCCGTAGATCCTCCCGACATGTATGGGGCCGAGGACTCGGTCTGGACCAGGACGGACGCCAACTGCGGCAGCTTTGTCTTTGAAGCTTCTCAGTTCGACACCCTCCGGCATTGGAGTGATCCTCAAGTCGCCGAGAGCTGGCACGTGTTTGTGATCAAGGCGGTGGATGACATGGGAGCGATCTCGGAGCCTGATTACGCGGCCTTCAACGCGACCACCATAGCTCCGCGGACCGCCTTCAAGACGCCGCCGCCGGTGGGTGGGATCCAGCAATACATGGGCGGGCCTCAGCCGGTTGGCCTGAGGGTGACGTTCCGCTGGGAGGGCGACGACACGGACGGGTTGATGAGCGGGGCGCCCGTCGGATATCTCTTCAAGGCGACGGACGTCACGGGATTGTCGAACTGGGCGAGCCTGGCGGCCAGGGTCTGGGCGGACACGACGGAGTGGATGGAGGGAGGGGCCCAGTATAGAAAAACAGCACGCGATCTGGACGACGGCCGTGCGTACGCCATAGCGGTCAGGGCGATTGATGAGGCCGGTGCGGTGGAGCCGCTTCTTCTGCTGAACGGCAACATGTTGTGGGTGGCGGCGCGGGAGCGGGAGTCGTTCCCCGAGCTTTCGGTGCGTTCGGCGGCGCTGGGGCAAAGGACGTGGCGGGGCTGGACTCAAGACACCGAGACTTATGAGGTGCCGCTGGGCAGCCGCTACGAGTTCAAGATTCTGGGGAACGCCGACTGGTACGGGGGTCTGATTACGGGGTTTTCGTTCGGATGGGATCTGAAGGATCTTGAGTCGACCGATACCGACCCCGATGGTCTGGACGCCTGGACTCCCTGGAGCGCTTCTCGGACCGTCGTTTCCGCGGAGTTCACGGAGGAGAGGGATTACTTTCTGTACGTGAGGTGCAAGGACGACGGCGGCGGCGTAACCCTCGCCGCGTTGCGGTTTCTTGTGACGCCGCTGGAGCCCACCAAGAACCTCTGCTACATAGACGACTGGAGACTATATCCCAAAGAGGGCTACTACGGAGAGCCTCTCGACGACAAAGTCTGGCAAGAAATGCTGGCCGGGTACAACTACGGCGAGGATTGGAGCGAGGTTTCATGGGATGAATGGGACGTTCCGACCGGGGAATATGTCCCCACGCTTGAGTTCCTGTCGCAGTTCAGGGTGATCGTCTGGTCAATGACCGCCGATCGATCGACCTCTATCAATCAGCAACCGGCGTGGTACTACATGAATCGCCCGGACTCCAGGAACGTGCTCGCGAACTATATGACCGGCCGGATCGGCGACGGAGAGAAAGGCAAAGTGTGGGCGTTCGGGCGGGGTTTGGTGCAGAGCTCCCTGCTGGGGGAGTTGGGTTACTTCTGCGGGTACCCGTACGCCGTAGACCATGACATGAACTACGATCCCGATTGCGGGATCAAGGAAGACACGTTCGTATCGAAGTTCATGCACATAACGGGCGAATTCGTTGAATCCGATCCGACCTCCGGCGGAGCTAGGATTGTCCTTGCCGACATGTACACCGATAAGGTCTCTCACGTACACGTAGACACCGCGGGTCCCGGCGTTCCGGCGGACAAGTACACACGCCCTCCGGCCGCTGAGCTGTATCCGAATCTGCCGCGAAAGCTGGTCGGCCACTCGGAGTGGTTCAGGAGGCTCAGGAATTTCGAAAAGCTGGATTATCCGAGGCCGGGCCAGGAGCACCAGCATTTATTTTTCAATCCTATCTCACGGGAGATGACCGGTCTTGTTCCACTTTACTTGGTGCACGGAAGGGATGAGGACGGCGCAGTTCACAGCAAGTACTGCGCATTCAGATATGTCCCTTCTCAGTCCACTGATCCGGCGGAGATGGTGTACTTCTTCTTCCCGATGTTTCGTTTCAACGATTCGCATATCAGGGCCACGGCCAAGGTCATTCTGTCCGATTGGTTCGGGCTGCCTGATCCGGACGCGCCGAGTCCGGGCGGCGGCGCGCAGGTCCGGAGATGATTGAGATGAAGAGAACGGCCGTTCTCTGTACACTGTCCGCCGTATCGATAAGCGCGGCCCTGATCTTGTTTGCGGGGTGCGAAGAAGACATGGGCCTCCTCGTTCCGAACAACCCTCCCGGGGTGCGGTTGACCGCGACGCCCGCCGACAGCGCCACCAATGAATACGACCTGGAGTTCTTCTGGGAAGGGTGGGATTCCGACGGCGAGGTGGACTACTTCATCTACGCCATCGACCCTCCCGACATGTATGGGGCCGAGGATTCCGTCTGGACCAGGACGGATGCCTATTCCGGCAGGTTCGCCTTTGAGGCCTCGGATTTCGACACCCTCTATCATTGGAAGAACCCTCAGATAGCGAAGGGCTGGCACGTCTTTGTCATAAAGTCGGTGGATGACATGGGTGCGATGTCGGAGCCGGATTACCTGGCTTTCAACGCGGCGACCATAGCTCCGAGGAGCCGCTTCGAGACGCCGCCGCCGATCGCGGGAATCGAGCAGTACATGGGAGCGCCTCAAGGGGTGGGTCTTAGGGTGACCTTCCGCTGGGAGGGAACGGACGCGGACGGCATATCCACCAAGGCGCCGGTGGGGTATCTCTTCAAGGCTGCCGACGTGAGTGGCGAGTCGCGGTGGGGAATGCTGGCGACAAGGGTTCTGGAGGACACGACCGAGTGGATCGAATACGGCGCAAACGAGAGGCAAGTCTCGCTTCAGCTCGACGACCGGCATAACTACGCGATCGCGGTCAGGGCGATCGACGAGGCCCGGGCGGTAGAGCCGCTTCTTCTTCTCAACGCGAATATGCTGTGGATCGGGGCCAGAGAGCGCGAGTCGTTTCCCGAGCTTAAGGTGCGTTCGACGACCTTCGGCGACAGGACGTGGCGCGGTTGGACACAGGATACGGAGACGTATGAGGTGCTTCTGGGCAGCCTCCACGAGTTCAGGCTTGTCGGGGATGCGAGCTGGTACGGCGGCTTGATAACGGGGTTCTCCTACGGTTGGGATATTGATGACCTTGACAAGGGGGAGACGGATCCCGACGGGGCGGGAGCGTGGACCCCTTGGAGCACGTACCGAGACGTCATCACCGCCAAGTTCACAGAGAATAGGGATTACTTCTTGTACATAAGGTGCAAGGACGACGGCGACGGCATGTCGCTCGCCACGATAAGGTTCAATGTGGTGCGGCCCCCTCCTCCAAAGAATCTCTGCTACATCGACGACTGGAGGCGATATCCAAAAACCGGACCCGACGGCGAAATAATGGACGACCAGGCATGGCAGACCATGCTGGAGGGCTATAACTACGGCGAGGACTGGGAGGACGTCTCCTGGGATGAGTGGGACGTGCCCGGAAACGAGGAAATGCCCTCGCTTGAGTTCCTGTCGCGATTCCGAGTGCTCGTTTGGTCCCTCAACGACAATCGCTCCCTGGCCTTCAATCAACAGTCCGCGTGGTTTCAAATGAACTATCTGAATACCACGAACGTACTCGCGGCCTACATGACGCGCAAGATCATAACGGGGGAGAGAGGAAGAGTCTGGGCGTTCGGACGGGGTTTGGTGGAAAGCTCGGTGCTGGCCTATTTGGGATCCGCCTGTGAGTACCCGTACGCCGTGGATGAAGACTTGAGCCTGGATCCACCCTGCGGAATCAGGGGCGGTTCGTTCGCCATGGAGTTCATGCACATAACGGGCGAGTTCGACGATTCGGATCCGATTTCAGGCGGCTCACGGGTTTCCCTTTTCGACGGGATTCCCGACCGGCCGCTCCGTGTGGTGGTTGACACGAAGGGCCCCGCGGTTCCCGGGCACCTTTACACGCGTCCTCCGGCCGCGGAGCTGTATCCCAACCTCCCGGCGGAGATGTCGCGCCACCCGCATTGGTGGAGCAGAGGGTCGCCAACCTTTTTCTTTGAGGTGCTCGAGTACCCGCACCCCAACCAGAAAAGGCAACACATCTTCTATGATCCCGTCTCCGAGCGGATGACCGGTCTGATACCGCTGTATCGAATGCACGCGTACTACACCAACGGAAGCAACGCGCACAACAGGTACTGCGGCTTCAGATATATCCCTTCGAAGGCGTCGGATCCCGGAGAGATCGTATACTTCTTCTTCCCGATGTTCATTTTCAAGGACCGGCAAATTCGCGCCACGGCGAAGGTCGTGCTCTCGGACTGGTTTGGGCTGCCCGACCCGGACGCTCCGCCGTCGGATGCCTTTGACGCCGGGCCCGCCGATGAAGAGTCCGAAGGCGGCCCGCCGACGCTCAATCGCTCGGAGGCGGAGCGCGCGATAGAAAGGAGGAGGTGACGGCCTTTGGGTAACTTCCGTCTTCCGCCAATCTCGGCCGAGCGGCTGCCGTCCGGGAGGAGCTTCGGTGCCGGAGAAGTCGGGTCCGCACGGAGGATCATCGGTCCGGAAACCGGTGCCGCGAAGAGCACGGTGAGGAGTCTCCGTCGGGTCGCGGGGTTGGCGGTCTCGGCATCGATTCTGTTCTGTGCTAACGCTCAAGCCCGAGGCGACGGCGCCGGAATGAATGACTCGCTGAAGGATCCGTTCAAGGGGCCGTTCAGCGGAGTCTACGAAGTCAGAGGCGAGGGGTTCGTTCACAACGTGGGCGATATCTGGGTGAACGTGACGAACTTGGGCGTCGTCGGAAACCCCTGGAAGACGGTTTCGACCGATCCCTCCTGCCAGTACCCGCCCGGGTCGGGGGTCGAGTACTTGTGGGGCGCGGGGTTATGGGTGGGGGCGAAGATCGGTGAGAACGCCGAGCCCCGCGTGTCGACCGCGCTTCTGGATTGGGAGTTCAGACCGTCCACGCTGCCTCTGGACACCATCTATGAATCCTATGAGGGCTTTCCCGGCGGAATGAGGTTCTTCAACGACGACGGCGACGTGGACTTTGTCGGGAGGGAGATCGTCGACGAGGAGGTCCACGACGGAAGGGACAACGATAGGGACGGGTTGATCGACGAGGACTTCGGGGCGATCTCTCAACAGATGTTCACCTGCGTGTACAGGGACGACACTCCGCAGGCCTTGAATACCTATCCCGATCACGTGCCGATGGGGCTGGAGGTCACGCAGAGGAGCTTCGCCTGGGGCATCCCGGGTAGCGACGACTTCGTGGGTATTGAGTATACGATCAAGAACGACGGCGCGCGGAACCTGCGGGATGTGTATCTCGGCTTTTTCTGTGACGCCGACGTCGGGCCTGAAAGCGATGAGTTGTATTGGCTGGACGATAGGGCCGGTTTGGTTGAAATCGACACCACCGTCGGGGGCGGGGGAGAAGGCGGCTGTGAAGTCAAGCCTCAGAGGCTGAGGCTAATGGTCGGCGAGACGCATGACAACGACGGCGACCAAGGACGCGCGAGAGGTTGGCTGGGCACGGTGTTGATGGGACACACCACCGACTTGAGGGGGAGGAAAGCGCCGCCGAAGGTCGCGGTCACCTCATTCAGGTTTGTGTCCGGCGGGGCCGCCTATGAAAGATGCGGTAATCCGCGAAATGACCTCCAGCGGTATGATCTTCTGAGCAGCAACATGATCGGTTGCCCGCCGGGGCGGCTGTCCGCCGTTGAAGACGCCGACTACAAAATGTTCTTCGGGACGGGTCCGTTCAAAGAGCTCAAAAGGGGCAAGACGCTTACGCTGAGGGTTGCCTTTGTCATAGGGGAGGGACGGCAGGAGTTGAAGGAGAACGCGGTTGCGGCGCAGCGGATCTACAACGGCGAGTACAGGGACTTGGACAACGATCCCTTCACGGGGGTCAGGGGCAAGGAGACCTGTCTGAAACTTGAGCCCGGTGAGGTCAGTTGGAGATTCGATCCGGTTAGTCACTGCGATCTCCCCGATGAGTACAGGATGAACCCCGAGTACGCGCCTGTGCTGATCAGCGCCGGCAGCTGTGTCGAGAACCCCAGGCAGTGGGTGGATTACGACTGCGACCCGTGCACCGGGATCGAAGGCAGGGAGTCCTTGGTGAGGTGGAGAGGCGCGACGGCCCCCCCTTGTCCGCGTGTCGAGACGGACTTCCCGCCGGAAGAGGAGTACCCCTGCCATACGCTCAGCTTCAGCGAGGAAACGGGGGCGGCCACGCGGGAGCGGATTCGCGGTCCGGCGGTGCAGCTCCTCTCTCATGACGAGGCCGTCACGATCCGATGGAACAACGCCTCGGAGCTTGTGACCGATCCTCTGAGCGGGAGATACGATTTCGCCGGCTACAGGATTTGGAGGGCGGAGCAGTGGGATAGGCCGGTGGGCAGCACGGGGCCGTCTCCGGAGCTCTGGATCTTGTTGGCGGAGTACCGGCTGCCGAGGTACCTGGAGCCGGGCAAAGGCCAAATGGACTTGACTACGGCGAGAGCCCAAGAGGAAATGGCCCCTTGCGACACGGTCGACGCCGGCAAGGATCGCTATCTGTACCCGGTCGGGTACTATCGGCACAGAGACGACCATGTGCTGAACGGTTTCACCTACTTCTACTCGGTCACGGCGTTCGACTTGAACGATACCGGCGAGATCGAGCCCAGGACCGGAAAGAAGAAGAAGTCCATGCTTGAGTGCCGCCGCACGGCGGCCGAGGATCAGGCGGTGGTCCCGGAATCCGATCCGTCCGAAGACGCGGGCGAGGTGTTCGTGGTGCCGAATCCATACTACGGAAGCACCGCCTGGGATCTTACTCCGAATCCGAAGGATCCCACCGGTACGCACGTGGATTTCATGAACATGCCGAAGGGGCCGTGGACCGTGCGCATATATACCATGGCCGGCGACCTTGTGAGGACGCTGGAGAACGACACGGGCCGCGACGTAGGACAAGTGAGGTGGGATCTCGTCTCCCGGAACGGGCAGGACGTAGCAACCGGAATCTACATCTACAGCGTACAGAGCCGGTACGGATCTCAGGTGGGCAAGATCGCTGTTCTACAAGAACGCACCTACACCCGGTGAGCCCTCGCCGGGACCGACCACGCCGGACCGCCGCTGTGGACAACGAGCGCGTTGACACTCCGCCAACCCTCCGCTATACTACCAGATAGGCTGTGGGAAACCTTCTCGGCCGGACGTCGCGACTCGCTCAGCGGCATGAGGACTGCCGCGTTGAGGCCGGGGGCGAGGGCGAAGCTCGGGCTTTCGGATGTCCCGTAACCGATCGAGCGGGAGTCATCGTTTCAAGGGTGGCCGGCGCCTGGAATCCGGCGTCCGCCAAGGAGCCTTCCGTCCTGCGAAAATGACTCTCCTGGGTCCGGACGATCACGATATGTCCCGGCAATGAAGCCGCCGGCCCGGAGATGTGTCAGATGAAGAGACCGGCCACTCTTTGCGCACTGTCGACAATACTGATGAGCATGGCTTTGTTCTTGTTCTCGGGATGCGACGAGGACATGGGCGTGCTCATTCCCAATGACCCTCCCAATGTGCGGTTGACCGGGGCACCTCCCGACAGCGGAATCGCGGGATACGACGTGGAGTTCTGCTGGGAGGGATGGGATACCGACGGCGAAGTCGAGTACTTCATCTACGCTATTGATCCTCCCGACATGTATGGGGCCGAAGACTCCATATGGACGAGGACGGATGCCAATTCCGGCAGCTTTGTCTTTGAGGCTTCCGAGTTCGATACCCTCTTTCACTGGAGCGATCCTCAGGTCGCAAGAAGCTGGCACGTCTTCGTCATCAAGGCCGTTGACGACATGGGGGCGATCTCGGATCCGGATTACGTGGCCTTCAACGCGACCACTATAGCGCCGCGGACCATGTTCGAAACCCCGCCCCCCGGCGAGGGAGTCCAGCAGTACACCGGTGCGCCTCAGCCTGTGGGCCTGAGGGTGACCTTCCGTTGGGAGGGCGACGACATAGATGGATTGCTGAGCGAGGCGCCTGTTGGATATCTTTTCAAGGTGACCGACGTAACGGGAGAATCGAACTGGGGGAGACTGGCAACGCGAGTTTGGGCGGACACGACGGAGTGGATGAAAGGCGGGCCGGAGTACAAGAAGTCGGTCCGCGATCTCGATGACGGACACAACTACGCCATTTCTGTCAGGGCCATTGATGAAGCCGGGGCCGTCGAGCCCCTTCTCCTGCTAAACGCCAACATGTTGTGGGTGGCCGCTCGCGAACGAGAGTCCTTTCCCGAGTTGACGGTGCGTTCGGTAGCCCTCGGCCAGAGGACATGGCAGGGTTGGACCCAAGACACGGAGACATACGAGGTGCCGGTCGGCAGCCGGTACGAGTTCGAGATTCTGGGAAACGCGGACTGGTATGGCGGCCTGATCACCGGCTTCTCCTTCGGTTGGGACCTGCAAAACCTGGAATCGAGCGAGACCGCTCCGGACGGTCAGGGTGCCTGGACTCCGTGGAGCATGTCGCGCACCACCATTTCCGCAGAGTTTGCCGAGGATAGGGACTACTTCTTGTATGTAAGGTGCAAGGACGACGGCCGCGGGATGACGCTCGCCACATTGCGGTTCAAGGTGGTGCAGCTGAGTCCAACGAAGAACCTCTGCTACATCGACGACTATAGAAAGTACCCCAAGGACGTCTACGGAGGCGAAGAGCTCGACGACAGGGTATGGAAGGAGATGCTCGACGGATACAACTACGGTGAGCCGTGGGAGGACGTGTCTTGGGATGAATGGGAGGCGCCGTATTTGGAGCACACGCCGAGCCTGGAGTTCTTGTCCCAGTTCCGTGTGGTCGTGTGGTCGGTGGACGGAGACCGCTCCAGCGCCTTCAATCAACAATCGGCGTGGTTCTATATGAACAAGATCGAAAATACCAACGTGCTCGCCCAGTACATGACTCGCAAGATACAAAGCGGTGAGAGGGGCAAAGTCTGGATCTTCGGAAGGGGCATCGTGCAAATATCCCTTCTCGGCAATTTGGGTTACTTCTGTGATTATCCCTATGTGGTGGACGACGACATGAGCATGGACCCCGATTGCGGGATCAAGAGCCATACGTTCGCGACGGAGTTCATGCACATTACAGGAGAGTTCGACGGATCCGACGAGGGCTCCGGCGGAACGCGGATCTCGCTTTTCAGCAACTATTACTACGACAGACCGGTCCGCGTGTTCGTGGACACCGCAGGTCCCGCGATTCCCGAGAACCTTTACACGCGTCCTCCCGCGGCCGATCTTTATCCCAATCTTCCGCCCAGACTGGCGCTCCACTCCGACTGGGTGAGCAGAGGCATCAGGAACTTCGAGGTGCTCGAGTATCCCCATCCGGACCAGAAACACCAGCATATCTTCTACGATCCTTTCTCCGAGCGGATGACGGATCTAATACCGCTTTATCGCGTGCACTTGAGGGATACGTCAAGCGGCGGGCACGACAAATACTGCGGCTTCAGATACTTGCCGTCGGAGCCTACGGATCCCGCGGAGATAGTGTACTTCTTCTTCCCGATGATTTCGTTCAATGACGCGCAGATTCGCGGCACGGCGAAGGTTGTTCTCTCCGAATGGTTCGGCCTGCCCGATCCGGACGCGCCGGTCGCGGAGGCGGGCCGGATGGGTGCCGATGGGTCCGGGGATGAGGGGGTGCGGCCTTGATCGCGAGAGTCCCCCTGAGTCGCGAAGGCGAACTGGAGGTGAGTGAATGAGCCTCGGATTGCGACGGCCCGCCGGTTTCAGCTCGGATGGAATCATCAATGCCCGAAGAGAACCTGCCCTGCCGAAAATTCGAATCCCAATGTTCTTCTCACGATGCGTGTTGTGTTCTTGTTTGGCCGGTGCATTGATTTCTTCGCTCTGGGCGCCGGCGGCGGCCAGAGATAGTATCCTCGGATTGGACAACCCGCGCTCGGGTGTGAAGGACCATTTCCGGGGGGCCTACGAGGTCAGAGGCGAGGGATTCGTGCACAACGCGGGCAACCTCTGGGTGAACGTAACGAATCTGGGGGTCATCGGAAACCCATGGAAGGCGCTTTCGACCGATCCGTCCTGCCAATACCCTCCCGGATCCGGGATTGAGTACTTGTGGGGCGCCGGTATATGGGTGGGGGCCATGATAGGCGATGACCCTACTCCCCGTGTGTCGACCGCGACCGGTCAATTGGAGTTCAGGCCGTCCACTCTGCCCGTGGATACCATCTATGAGTCCTATGAGGGATACCCCGGCGGAAAGAGGTTCTTTAACGACGACGGCGACACCGACGCCCACGGGCGGGCGCTGGTCGACGAGGAGATTCACGACGGCAGGGACAACGACGGGGACGGTCTGATAGATGAGGACTTCGCTGCGATCTCGCAACAGATGTTCACCTGCGTTTACAGAGACGATACCCCCGAGGCTTTGAACACCTACCCCGATCACGTCCCGATGGGGCTGCAGGTTACGCAGAGGAGTTACGCCTGGGGCGTTCCGGGAAGCGACAGCTTCATCGGGATCGAGTACACGATCAAGAACGACGGCAGGCAGGATTTGCGCAACGTGTATCTCGGCTTCTTCTGTGACGGGGACGTCGGGCCCGAGAGTCAGGATTTCTATTGGCGAGACGACAGGGCCGGTTTCGTTGAAGTGGACACTCTAGTGGGAGGCGGAGGAGAAGGGGGCTGTGAAGTGAAGCCACTCAGGATACGCCTCAGCATCGGCGAGACCCACGACGGCGACGGCGACGGAGGGCGCACGCCCGGCTGGCTCGGCGCGGTGCTGCTGGGACACACTACGGACAGGAGCTTGTACGCGAAAAAGGCGCCGCCCACCGTTGGGATTACCTCGTTCAGATTCGTGTCGGGCGGAGCCGCCTATGAGAAGTGCGGAGATCCCGGCAATGACTTCCAGCGCTATGATCTCCTGAGCAGCAACATGGTCGGATGTCCGCCGGGGCAACTTACGGCCGTTGAAGACGCCGATTACAGAATGTTCTTCGGAATGGGACCGTTTGAGGAGTTCGACAAGGGCGAGGAGCTTACGCTTCAGGTAGCCTTCGTCATAGGCGACGGCCGGCAGGGGATGCTGGAGAACGCGGTTGCCGCGCGAAGGATCTTTCATGGCGAGTACAGGGACATGGACGGCAGTCCCTTGACGGGCTCATGGGGCAGGGAGACCTGTCTTGTGCGAGCGCCGGGTGAGCCCGTCCGACAGTTCGACTGGGTCGCACACTGCGGTCTTCCCGATGAAACATATCTATCCTACAGACCCCAGAAGATCACCGGACCGGACTGCGTCGCGAACCCCGAGCAGATGGTGGACATGGACTGCGATCCCTGCACCGGCGTCGAAGGGAAGGAGGCCCTCGTGCCGTGGAAGGGCGCGACGGCTCCTCCGTGTCCTCAAGTGGCCGTGAGCTTCCCTCCGGAAGAGAAGTACCCGTGCCACACGCTGAGTTACAACGAGGAGACGGGGTCGGCAAAGCGTGAGCCGATCGTCGGGCCGACGGTTCAGTTATTGGCCGAGGACGAGGCCGTGACGATACGATGGAACAACGCCTCGGAGCTTGCGGCGGATCCGTTGACCGAGAAGTTCGATTTCGCCGGGTACAGGGTTTGGAGAGCGGAGCAGTGGGAGAGGCCGGAGGGGAGCACGGGGCCCACGCCGGAGCTTTGGATTATGCTGGCCGAGTACCGGCTTCCGAGGTATATCGAGCCGGATACCAAGCAAATGGTCTTGGAGACGGCGAGAAACGAAGAGGTGACGGCTCCGTGCGATACCGTCGATGCCGGCAAGGGTTTGTATCTATACCCGGTCGGTTACTATGAGTACAGGGACGATCACGTGATGCCGGGGTTTGTCTATTTCTATTCGGTCACGGCTTTCGACGTGAATCAGACCGACGAGCTGGATCCCAGAACCGGCAAGATGAAGAGGTTTTCTCTCGAGTGCCGCCACGTCGCGACCGAGGATCAGGCGGTTACGCCGACGACCGATCCCGCGGAGGGGATCGGCGAAGTGTACGTCGTTCCCAACCCCTACTATGGCGGTGCCCAGTGGGATCTGGGGCCCAATCCCAGGGACCCCACGGGCACGCACGTTGACTTCATGAATCTGCCGAGAGGACCCTGGACCGTGCGCATCTACACGATGGCCGGCGACCTCGTCAGGACGCTTGAGAACGACGGCGGCCGGGATGTCGGACAGGTGAGATGGGACCTTGTCTCTCGCAATGGGCAGGACGTTTCAACCGGCGTCTATCTCTACAGTGTGGAGAGCCGGTACGGATCCCAGGTGGGCAAGTTCCTCATTCTAAAAGAACGTACTTATTCTCGATGAGCGCTCTCTTTGCCGCGGGCGACCCACCACGCGCGGCCGGGGGACTTGACTTGGAGCGGGCCTCGTGGCAAAGTTCCCGTGCCGGACGATAGGGAGAACCCCGCCGTGGCCCTTGGATCCCGTGGAGAGGAGCGCGAGGGGCTTCATCCGCCCGCCTTTCGATCGGCGTTTCCGCGAATTGCGACAGGTCGGACAAGAAGCACAAACCGTGTAGATTCCGGGGTCTCTTAGCGATGCAATCGAGGAGGACTCAGAGTGAAGGATCCAGTCGGTAGCCCCGGGGGAGGTGGATTCGCCCGGAGGGTGAGCTTGGAGGAGTTGGAGCTCGGTCTGGAGACGAAGATCAAGGATCGAAGCCGGAGGCTGACCGCCGAGCAGCGCGGGAGGCTCAAGGCGTTCCTGACGGGCGACAGAGACCGGCTCAGAGAGAGATATGACGTTGGCAGCCCGGTGTCGGACGTCGGCGGCTTGTTTCCCGAAGACCCGCAAGACAAGAGACAGCGAGAGGAAGAAGAGCGGGCCTTTGAAATGCTGCTCGACGAGAAGCCGCTCACGGATTTGATCGCTAAGGATTGCCTCCACAACCCCTTTCGTGTGCGATCCGACAAGATCGCGCTCGATCTGCTCACGGATTCCGGGACTTCCAGATTGACGATGGAGCAGGAGGGTTTGCTGAGGGAATGGGCAGAGGAGCTGATCCCCTCCGTCCAGACGTTCTCCTACGCACGGCCGACTCCGCGCGTACTTCTCGACCACGCCGTGGGAGAGATCTTCGGAAGAGACTTCAGCTTCCACCTCACGGTGCAGGGTCGTTCTTCGGAGTATCTTCTGTTGAAGGCCCTTACGGGCGCTTGTCCCGACGACCGAGGGAAGCCGCTTTTGGGAGACCACGGCTCGCCGGGCAGACGTTTGGTACTCTGCAACCGTCCTTTCGATACGACTAAAGGGAATATGCAGGCGGTGGGCCTGGAGGTCAAGACTCTGACCGAGCAGACAACGGTCAAGAGATATGAAGAGGCTGAGACGATCTTCCTGGGCGATATGCCTCTCGATCGTGTTTCTGAGACGGCTGACTGGGAGAGGACGGTCGATGCGTTTCTAATTACGGTTACGGATAACGGCGGCGGAGGCCAACCGGTGTCTTGGGGCAATTTCATGGCCGTTGCGGACTTCGCTCTGGAGCATGGGAAGCTTTTCTGGGTGGACGCATGCCGGGTTTTTGAAAACGCGCTCTTCATACATCTCTTCGAGAAAGAGGAAATGAGTCCCTTGGAGATCGTCCGCGAGATGCTGAAGAGAGCGGATTTGGTAACGATCAGCTTCAAGAAGATGTATTCGCATTCCGGGGGAGCGATACTCATCAACAAGGGATCGAAGCTGATCGGCGAGGAGGTTCGCGAGTCGCTGGACCGGCGGATCAAACGCGATCTGACCGAAATCTACGGGAACGGCTACGACTCCTATGCGGGACGGACCGGCCGCGACATGATTGAGATCATATCCGGCTTGCTGGAAGCGATTGATCCGGTGAGAATAGCACGCCGAATCGCGCAGACCTGCGAAGTCGGCAGGGAGCTGAGAGCCGATTACGGCTTTCCCGTTGTGCCCGGTGCGCACGCCCTTTACGCGGCGGCCGACAGGGTGCTGACGGGGCTGGGGGGCGAGCCGACGAAATGCGCCGCTGAGTTGCTGAACTCCGTCTGCATGGCCGCGGCAAGGGTCCGGGGTTGCGGTCTCGGATACATCGTATACGGCGGTGAGATGGTTGGCGGGAAATACGGGGAAGGCGGCGACATCAAGATAGACTCGCTCAGGTGGGCTTTCCCGCGCATGCAATATTCTACGGGATACTACAAGAGGATGCTGCGGGGCATCGCAAGGGCATACAAGGACGGTGTGTTCGGAGGGTTGACCGCGGGCCTTGCGGCCAGGAACTACAAAGCGGACGGCTTCTATCATTTCGAGGGAGAGTACGACTTCAGACCCGATGGGGAAGCGGAGTACCGAAGGGTCGTGGAGGATCTCCACGGGTACTGTGGGGCCTAGACCGGGGTGCGGCCGGAGTCCGGTTTGGCGGGGGTACCAGGATTCGAACCCGGACTTTCGGTTTTGGAGACCGACGTGCTAGCCGTTAACACTATACCCCCGCCGTATAGCTCCTAGTAGTGATCCTTGCGTTAGCATTGTCCCCTCGGAGTCAGCGGTTCTATTACTCGGGGCGGGCTTTTCGCTACGCAAGGGCAGGACACAGGAAATGCCGCCGCGATAGTCCCCATACAAGAACCCGTGCCGCCGGTGCGGGGTTGCCCGCTCTTTCTTATGAGCCCGGTTCGCACCCCCCGGCTTCGGGGGACCATGTCGGAAGAGCCCTAGCGGTTCTTCCGGGACGGCAGGCCGGTCCTTTCCCTGGCGGCCGCCAGGGTCTCTCCAGCGATGTCTCTTGCTCTTTGCGACATCTCTATGATTGCCTCGAAGTCTCGGAGCTCCCCCTCGACCTTTCTGCGTCTCTCCCGCATAGGCTCAATCAAGCGCAATAGCGCCGACGTAACCGTGTCCTTGAGGTGGGCGTACCTTAGGGTTTTGGAATCGTAGTCCTTCTTGAGATCCGCGGCGGCTTCCAGCTCGCCGCATGCGTTCAATATCTCGAACAGGTTGGCGACGCCCGGGTTCATTTCCTCCGTCGGCCCCACGTCCGTCACCGCCGATCTGATCTTCTTTCGAACAACCTCGGGATCATCGAAAAGCCCGATGTAGTGCTTGTCGCCCAAGCTCTTGCTCATCTTCTTTTCGGGGTCCGCCGGAGACATGATCTTGGGGGTCTCCGTGAAGAGAGGTTGCGGCTCGGGGAAGAAGTCGCCGAAACGCGTGTTGAACTTCCTGGCGACGTCGCGCGCGAACTCAAGATGCTGCTTCTGGTCTCTGCCGACGGGAACGTAGTCCGCCCTGTAAGCCAAGATGTCGGCGGCCTGGAGAACGGGATAGGTGAAAAGGCCGACCGATATGAACTTCGTCCGGTTTTCCATCACGAGTTGGTCGGACTTCTCCTTGAATTGAGTCATGCGGGAGAGCTCCCCGTAGGACGACACGCAGCCCAGAAGCCAGGACAGCTCCGTGTGCTCGGGAACGAGCGACTGGACGAACACGATTGATTTCTCCGGGTCTATTCCGCAAGTGAGCAAATCAATCACCATATTGAGGGTATTTCTCCTCAGATCGTCCGGCTCGTAGGGCATAGTCATGGCGTGCAAGTCAACCACGCCGTATATACAGTTGTACTCGCCGGATTCCTGGAGCCTCACCCAGTTGGCGATCGCCCCGAAGTAGTTGCCGATATGGGGATCGGAAGTAGGCTGAATGCAAGAAAGAACCGTAGGCTTCTCCGCCATAGCGCCTCCACGCCGCTCGTCTTGCGTTGATGCGTCGGAATCAAGGGCTTAGAAACACGGGTTTCCCTTATAGCGGGCTTCACCCTCCAAGAGCCGGATCCGCTCCGCGCGGTCGCTCTTCCTCCGGCTTGCCCCCTCTGATACCTTGGGGCAGTGATCGCGGAATCCTCAGGCGGCGGTCGCCGAGGAGCGAAGAGTGAGTGCCGTTTGTTGACGCATAAACGTCGACGGTGATTCGTTCCGAACGTCTGTGCTTGTTAGGTTATCGGCCCCTGTGGTCGTTGTCAATAGGCTCCCTGTGATTGAGCTCGATCCACCGCGGGCGGCGGTGGGATCTCAACCTCAATCGGGACGGATGCCGCGGCGTCGCGGGAAGCGCCGTTCGCGGCCGGGTGTCTCGGACTTGGAGCTTGGATTTCATCTCCCTCCTTTCAACCGATCTCGGCATCTGCTATTGTCTGAAATGCGAGAGGCGCCCCATTGCGGGAAAAGAGCGAGCCGACGAGTCGCGCGGGGTTTGGAACGAGTCGCGGGCGGCTCCTCGTCGTCGGCCATCCGGAAAGCGCCCGGAAGGGCGCACGACAACCGGCGGTTCGGCGCCTTCCGCTAAATGGCTTCGCCGGCCCGGACCGGGCGGGGGGGGTGTGATGGTCCCCGGAGCGATCGAGGCGCCTCATTGGGGGAGAGGCGGAGTCCAAGGGAGAGTGGATGAAATGAGAGGGGCGGGAGGATCATTGTCATCTCGGGCCATCGGTCTCGTCGTGCTTCTGACGGGTCTTGTACCGCCGGCGGGCGTTTTGCTGCTCTGTGCGGGGTTCGGCGGGTGCGGCTACAGCCTGACCACTAGGCTTCCCGGGCACATCAGGACCGTTGCCGTTCCCCCTTTCCAGAACGAGACTCTCGAGTACGGCCTTGAGGAGGAGATCACACAGGCCGTCATAGAGAAGTTCACAACGGACAACAACCTCAGGGTGGTCAGCGAAGACAGGGCCGACTCGGTGGTTTACGGGACCATAAGGGAGTACAAGAGGCGCGTGGCGGGCTTCACCGCCGAGGAGATCGCCAACGAGTACGAAATCGCCATCGTTGTGGATATAGTCGTCAGGGACCGCGTCAAAAGCAAAGACCTTTGGGCCGAGGAGGGCATGGTAAGGACCACGAACTACTTCGTGGACCAGGTCGAGTCGGAGAGGCAGGGGAGGGATATGGCCGTGAAACAGCTCGCCGAGGATATCGTCTCGAGAACGGTGCAGGGCTGGTAATGGGATCGGGCGCGCTGAGTTACTCGGGGGCGCTTCAGCTGATAGGCAAGGGCAAGTTGCCAATCTGCCTGTTTCTGTATGGGCCTGAAGATTATCTCAAAGAGGCGTTGGTGAGGAAGGCCGCGGACGCCATGCTCGCTCCGGGCCTTAGGAGCTTCAATTTCTCGGCGTTCGATCTGGCCGAGTGCTCGATCACGGACGCCCTTTCGGCCGCGGAGGCCTTTCCGGCAATGGGCGGGGCGCGTGTCGTGGTCGTTCGAAACGCCGAGCGGCTGAAGCGGGCCAAGAAGCAGACCGAGATCTTGAAGACCAGGCTGGCGGTCCCTCCGCCATCATTGTGCCTTCTGCTTGTCTCGGCCGAGGCCGACCCTTCGGCGGCGTTCCTCGGGTCTTTGCCGTCGGTTTTCAGGCGAGTCGCGCTTAGGAATCCGAGTGAGAGTGAGCTGGACGGATGGCTCTCCTCGAAGCTGAAGGAAAGAGGCCTGTCAATGGACCCGGAGAGCCGCCGGCTTCTGCTTGCGCTCGCCGGGACTTCCCTTTGGCGGCTCAACAATGAGTTCGAGAAACTTTGCATAAACGCCGCCGACCGAAAGGCGATCACGGGCGAAGACGTGGTAGCCCTGGTGGGAGGGCCGGCGGAGCGATCCGCGTTCGCTCTCGCCGACGCCGTGGGCAGGAGGGACAGGGCGGGCGGGGCTTTGGTTGCGAGCGACCTGCTTCAGCGCGGCGAGGCCCCGGTCGCCATGACGGGCCTCCTGACCTGGCACCTCGTGCGTAGATGGGGGTCTTCGGCGGACAGATCCCCTCCGGGGTCGCCCCGGATGCGGGAGTTCAGAAAAGACGCCGTCACCCTATGTGAGTCGGACCATGCGCTGAAGAGAAGCAAGCTGGACCCGGCGCTCGCGTCTCAGTTGCTGGTGGACGCCTTGACAAGACCGCGAGACTGATGTAGAGTTGTCCATTGTCGTGCGATCCAGTGGGCGGCCGCCGGCCCGCGGCCGCCATGAATTATTGAAAGGAGGGCGACGATGTCCGACAAGCTAATTCACCTAAAAGACGCCGAGTTTGATGACGCGGTGTTGAAATCCGATATGCCCGTGCTGGTGGACTTCTGGGCGCCCTGGTGCGGCCCCTGTCACATGATCGCTCCCATTCTTGAAGAGCTCGCGGGTGAGTATGAAGGCAAGATCAAGGTGTCCAAGGTCAACGTGGACGACAACCCTCAGACCGCCGCCAAATACGGCATACGAAGCATCCCGACCGTCCTGGTCTTCAAGGACGGCAAAGTGATGGACCAGGTCATAGGCGCCGTGTCAAAGGACGAGCTCGTCAAGAGGCTCTCCGCGGCGCTCTAGCGTCGGCCGGTCCGACATACGAATGCGCTTTAAGACCGACCGGCCCGATGGATGTGAAGAAGAGTCGCACTTCGGTTGATATCGACAGTCGGAATCAGAGCGTGGCAAGCCCACCGGGGTGCCGGTGGGCTGGTTTGTAATAGCGCCGGGCGCGAGGAGGACGAGCGCACGCGGGGTGAGAGGGGAGTCCCTCCGGGGGAAGAAGAGGATCAGTGAGCAGCTATCCGTTCGTGGAAATAGAGAAGAAGTGGAAGGAGTTGTGGGAGAGCAAAGGGCTCTTCAAGGCCGCTGACGAGTCTCCCAAGCCCAAGTTCTACTGCCTCAATATGTATCCGTACCCATCCGGAGACCTTCACGTCGGCCACGGCAGAAACTATATCCTGGGTGACGCAGTGGCGCGCGTCAAGCTGATGCAGGGCTATAACCTTCTGGCGCCCATGGGCTGGGACGCGTTTGGATTGCCGGCCGAGAACGCCGCGATTGCCGGAGGAGCCCACCCCGCCAAGTGGACGCGCGGCAACATCGCGAAGATGAAGGAGCAGTTCCATTCCTGGGGCGTCTGGTTCGACTGGGACAGGGAGGTCGCCTCCTGTGATCCGTCATACTACAAGTGGACCCAGTGGATATTCCTGAAGCTCTACGAAAGAGATCTTGCCTACAGGGCCCGCGCTCCGGTCAACTGGTGTCCGAAGTGCGCGACGGTGCTCGCCAACGAGCAGGTGATCGGGACCGGCGTTTGCGAGCGGTGCGAGACCCCGGTGGAGAGCAAGGAGCTCGAGCAGTGGTTTTTCAGAATCACCTCGTACGCGGACAGACTGTTGGAGGGGCTCGATGATCTGCGTGACTGGCCGGAGAAGGTCAAGGTCATGCAGCGCAACTGGATCGGGAAGAGCCGCGGGGCGGAGATCCTGTTCCCCATAGTCGGAAGCGGCGAGAAACTGCTTTGCTTCACGACGCGCGCGGACACCCTTTTCGGCGCGACCTTTGTAGCGGTGGCGCCCGAGCATCCCTTGGCGGTCGAAGCCGGCCGGCGGTCGGCCGAAGTCGGGAGTTTCGTCGACGCGCAGAGGGCCCATGCCGCCCAGAGGCGGTACGGGGACGAGCTGATAAAGGAGGGCATCTTCTCGGGGCTCTACGCCGAGAACCCGGTCAACGGTGAGCACATCCCGATCTGGGTCACGAACTACGTGCTTATGGAGTACGGGTCGGGAGCCATCATGGCCGTCCCGGCTCACGACCAGAGAGACTTCGAGTTCGCTAGGAAATACGGTCTCACGGGCAGGGTCGTCATCGCCGGAGACGACAGACCCACCGAGTGGGAGGGTCTCACCGAGGCATATGAGGGCGAGGGCACTCTCGTCAATTCCGGCGACTTCGACGGAATCGACAGCATGGCCGGCAGGGACGCCATAGCCGGATACCTGAAGTCGACGGGGAGCGGCGGCGCGGCCGTGTCCTATCGGCTGAGGGACTGGCTTATCTCCCGCCAGCGCTATTGGGGCGCGCCGATACCCATGGTCCACTGCTCGTCCTGCGGCGTGGTTCCTGTTCCCGAAAGCGAGCTGCCAGTCGAGCTTCCGGAGGACGTGGAGTTCACGCCGACGGGTGAGTCGCCCCTGGAGAAACACGCGGCCTTCTTGAACACGGAGTGCCCGAAGTGCGGCGGCCGGGCCAGGCGCGAATCGGACACCATGGACACTTTCGTGGATTCATCCTGGTACTTTTTGAGGTTCGTGAGTCCCAAGCTTGAGGACCGCGCCTTCGACGTCGACTTGGCGAATCACTGGCTGCCGGTGGATCAGTACGTCGGGGGGGTGGAGCACGCGATACTGCATCTCATGTACGCGAGATTTATCACAATGGCCTTCAAAGACATGGGACTGGTCTCGTTTTCGGAGCCTTTCAGCTCGCTTTTCACGCAGGGAATGATCTGCAAGGACGGGGCGAAGATGTCCAAGCACAAGGGCAACGTGGTGAGTCCCTCCGAGCTGATCGAGAAGTACGGCGCGGATACCGTCCGGCTGTACACTCTTTTCATCGGGCCTCCGGAAAAAGACGCGGAGTGGAGCGACGAAGGCGTACAGGGCGCGCACAGGTTTCTGAACCGTCTATGGAACATGGCGACCGAGCACTTCAAGGAGCGGGCCTCCGGCGACGAGCCGGGGGACGCGGGGTCTTTGGCTCCGGGAGCCCTCCGGCTCTACAGAAAGGCGCACTGGGCGATCAAGCGCGTGACCGACGACATGGAACGCTGGCACATGAATACCGCGGTGAGCGCCGCAATGGAGCTTCTCAACGAGGCCTCCGCCTATAGGCACTCCGAGGACTACGAAGCCGAGAGATCGGCGGGCGGGGAGAAGGCGATGACGTTCGCGCTGAACACGCTGGTGCGCATGCTCGGGCCGATGGCGCCGCACGTAAGCGAGGAGCTTTGGGAGAAATCCGGGGCCTCGAAGACCCTCCTGGAGACCCCATGGCCTTCCTATGATCCCGACATGCTTCGGACCGAGGAGGTCACGATAGTCGTTCAGGTCGCGGGCAAGGTCCGGGATCGCCTCTCCGTGCCGGTGGATATCTCCCGGGAAGACCTTGAGCGCCTGGTTCTCGAAAGCGACCGTGTCCGATCCTTCCTGAAAGGCAAGCCTCCCGAGCGTGTGATACACGTTCCGGGCCGCCTCGTAAACGTGGTGCCGACGAGGTCTTAGCCGGATCCCGCGTATGCCCTTACTGCGTTTTTCCCGAAGTGGAGGACTCTGAGATGAGCGCTTACGTAATCGGCAGAATCAACGTCACCGACCCGGATCAGTACAAGAAGTACACCGCCAGGACTCCCGACGTTATCGCGAAGTTCGGCGGAGAGTTCGTCGTGAGAGGCGCCGAAGTCCACACCCTTGAAGGTCCCGAGGAGAAGCGTAGGGTTGTGGTGATAAAGTTCCCGTCGCTGGAGAAGGCGAAGGCTTTCTACAACTCCGAGGAGTACGTTGAGACGAGAAAGCTCCGCCGCGACGCCGCCGTAGCCTCCCTGGTCGCGATAGAGGGAGTCTAGGGGGCGGCCGCCGGCCCGGCCGTATTAAGCGAGGCTCATCGCGTCTCACGACTCAGTGCCTCCTTCGCTCATCGCACCGGCCGTTGTGCCCGAGCGGCATCGGCAAAGCCGCGGGCCGGGGGCCGGAGGCTTCGGTTTCCACCTAAAGAACTCGCCCCTCCGACCACTATGGTGTAGAATGCGGCCTGTGGATCGGCAGGGGGCCGAGGTCGTGCCGTCCCGGCCGGCGCTGATCGAGAGTCGCCGGTTGATGGTTTCCAGAGGCGGACCTTTACAAAGTGATTCTCGGCCGGGGCGATGCCGGCCGCGGTACGTTCATCTAGTGGGAGGTTGAGATGAGAAAGGGCTTGTTGCTGTTCGCTTTGTTGACCGCGGGCATCTGCTCCTGCTCGACGGATGAGACCGTAACCGTCGAGTTCCGTATCGCCGAGGTCGAGCCCGCGCTGGGCCTGACGGAAATGACGATTTCCGGAATCGACGAGAAGGTCTACTTGCACGACGAAGTCCTCTTGACGAATGCCGACATCGATACGGCCTTCGTCTCCATGAGAAACGAGCGCCCGGCTGTCGACGTTTTCTTCACGGACAGCGCCAGGGGGGAGTTCGCCGCGATCACCCGGGGCAACATGGGCAAGAGGATGGGTATCGTCGTGGACGGGGAGCTCGTTTCGGCGCCCGTAATAAGGTCCCCCATTCTGCAGGGAAGAGCGATCATAATGGGTGATTTCACTACGGAGGAGGCGGAGCGGATAGCCGAAGGCATAATGCACAAGTAAACTTGTTCGGGCGGGAGGTGAAGTCATGGCGTTTACGATTCGACGTGTTGACTATTTCTACGCATGGGTCGAGGACCAGCCGGGCCAAGCATACAAACTCCTTTCCGTGCTCGCCGAGGTGGGCGTCAATCTGCTTGCGTTCACCGCGATTCCGGTCGGCCCTATGAGGACCCAGCTGACTATCTTTCCGGAGGACACTCTGAAGATGGCGGACGCAGCCAAGAAGGCGAACGTCGCTCTGGACGGTCCGCACCGCGCCCTTCTGGTCCAGGGCGACGACAAGCTCGGAGTTCTGGCAGACGTTCACGCTAAGCTCTTCCAGGCGGGAGTGAACGTCTCGGCGTCCAGCGGAGTGACCGACGGGAGGGGCTCTTACGGTTACATAATATACATCAGACCGGAGCAGTTCGATAAGGCGGCGGAAGCCCTCCAAGTCTGAGATCGGAGAAGCGCCGCGGAAGGCCTCACTGAAGGGCGGGAAGGTGTATGGATTGCCCCGTGTGCAAAGAGCCGATGGTTGTCCTCGAGCTGAACGAGACGGAGATAGACCACTGCGTTTCCTGCCATGGTATCTGGCTTGACGCGGGGGAGCTGGAGATCCTTCTGGGCGACCCAGACGGGCGGGACGCCTTTCTCTCGTCTTTCAAGACGGAGGATTCCACTAGCGAGAAGCCCAGGAAGTGTCCGATTTGCGACAATAGGATGAAGAAGGTCCTTTGCGGGGAGCCGGGGATGATCCGGTTGGACAGGTGCCCCGGAGGCGACGGGATTTGGTTTGACAAGGGAGAGCTTGAGGCCGTCCTGGAGCTTGCTAGTTTCGGGAAAGACCGCAGGGTCCTGAACCTCCTCAGAGACATGTTCGGAAAAGGGGCGCACTAAGAGAAAAGGAGAGGCGAGATGGCGTTCGGGTTGATATTGCTGGGGATCGTTGTGCTCGTGGTGTTGTTTGTCATAGGGATGTACAACTCCCTCGTGCGGCTCAGAAACCAGGTGAAGAACGCTTGGTCTCAAATCGACGTCCAGCTCAAGAGACGACACGACCTCATTCCCAATCTTGTAGAGACGGCCAAGGGATACATGCGGCATGAGCGGGAAACGCTGGAGAACATCACTCAGGCCAGGAGCCGCGCGATGGGCGCGGGCTCGGTCGGTGAGAGGTCGCAGGCCGAGGGGGAGCTGAGCGGAGCGTTGGGCAGGTTCATGCTTGTCGTTGAGAACTATCCCGACCTCAAGGCCAATCAGAACTTTCTGGCTCTTCAAGAGGAGCTGACCTCGACGGAAAACAAGATAGGCTTCGCCCGGCAGAGCTACAACGATCAGGTTCTTTTCTACAACAACAAGATACAGATGTTTCCCTCCAGCGTCGTCGCCGGGATGTTCAACTTCAAGCAAGAGGAGTTCTTCGAGATCGAGGACGCGGCGGAGAGGGAAGTGCCGAAGGTTCAGTTCTCATGATTCCACTCAAGGCCCCGGTTAGACACCCATGTGGGAGCTGATTCGAGCGAACAGACGGAAGTCCATGATCCTCTTCATAGGCATGGGGATCTGCCTTGTCCTGCTGGGCTACTTCGTAGGGGCGGTGTGGCTCGGTCCCGACGGGGGAACGGCCGGCGTCGTGCTCGCCGTCGCGATCTGGGTTATCCTCTCGTTGGTGAGCTACTTCTCGGGCGACTCCATCCTGCTCGCGGTCAGCAAGGCCCGGCCGGTTTCCCACGACGTCCATCCGCAGCTTTTCAACGTGGTCGAGGAGATGAAGATCGCCGCGAACCTCCCGGTAATGCCGAAGGTGTACATCATAGACGACCCGGCGCCCAACGCGTTCGCCACCGGGAGGAAGCTCGAGAACTGTTCGGTCGCCGTCACGGCGGGACTGTTGGGCAGGTTGAACAGGGATGAGCTTCAGGGCGTGGTCGCCCATGAGATGTCGCACATAGCCAACAGAGACGTCATGTTGATGGCCCTTGCTGGGGTGATGCTCGGGGGGATAGTCATAATCTCGCAGGTCTTCTTGAGGAGCCTTTGGTTTTCCTCCGGATCATCGAGGAGGTTCAGCGGGGGCGGAAAGGGGGGAGGGCAGGCGCAGATGGTGGTGGCCATAGCGGCCATCGCGCTGGCTATTCTAACCCCCATCATGGCGCGGCTCCTCTACTTCGCGATTTCCAGGAAAAGGGAGTACCTTGCCGACGCTTCCGCCGCGCGCCTCACGAGATATCCCGAGGGCCTCGCCTCAGCCCTTGAGAAGATCTCGGACTCCAATCTCGATCTGGCTCCGGCCAACAAGGCCACGGCTCCCATGTACATCGTCAATCCTCTGAAGGCGAAGGGCAAGAGGCTCTCCGATCTTACGAGCACGCACCCGCCGATCACCGAGAGGGTGAAGATCCTGAGGGCGATGATGAGCGGCGGCGCGGGTTATACCGACTATCAGGAGGCCTACTTCCGAGTTAAGGGGAAGGGGGCGATGATCATCCCGGGCTCCGGCCTCAAGCAGGGCGAGAGGGTGGAGATACGGAAGCCTTCGGTTGAAGACAAGAAGGAGCCGGGCCGGAAGAAGGGAATGAGGGAAGTAGGCGATATCATGAGGGCGGTCAACAAATACGCGTTCCTCAGCTGTGCGTGTGGCCTGAAGATCAAGGTACCGCCCGACTTCAAGAAGCCGGAGATAGCCTGCCCCCGGTGCTCGAGGAAGATCGAGATCCCCATCGCCGAGTTGGCGGCCGTGGCCGCGGCGACGGAGGCCCTCTCGCCGGGCGGCCCTGTGAAGGAAGCCACGCGGGCAGCCACGACGGCCGCCGCCGCCAAGGCCGCCGTGCGGGCCGGAGCTTCCCCTCAGCAGGTCTATACAAGAAAGGGGAAGGGCTGGGAGAGCTTCTCCTGTAATTGCGGAAGGTTGATTCAAATCTCACCCGGTTTCCAAAGCCCCAACATACGCTGCCAGGACTGCGGAAGTATCATCGATATCAAGAACTAGCCTTCCCGTTCAGCCGCCCCGCACCGGGCAGTCGGAGCGCGTCTATTGCAACGAACCTCAACCCCGTTCAGCCGCCCCAACTCAGCGCTTGCCTCCGCCGTTCCCAGGGGATACACTAACGTTAGCGCCGGATCGCTTATCAAAGGCGCTACCCCGGGCAAGAAGTCGGCACACCAACCGAACTGTGGAGGTACCTATGTTCCGTTACGTCATTCTATCCGTCCTTGTGCTTTCCCTGGCGGCGTGTTTCACCGCCGACGCGCAAGAGAACGCTTCCGAGCAAGAAAAGCTGACCGCGGACATCCGGGCCTTATCCGACGCGCTCGGAGACGCGGCGGACGACAGGGAGGCCGTCGATCTTCTTCAGGATTTCTTGGTCGAATACCCGGACACCAGGTACACGGCACCCGTTCTCAACGCCGTCGTGTACTATCTGAGAGATGAGCTGGGCGACCACGACGGAGCCATAGCCGCGGTCAAGGCGCACATTCCCAAGATCAAGGACAAGGAACACCTGAAGGGAGCGCAGGTCGTATTGGCCGGCGCCTATAACGCGCCCCGATTCAAGGCCGACCTGCGAAGGCAGGTCGAGAAGCTGAACGAATACGGTCCGCCGGCCTACGGCGACTACGAGACACTCATAGAGGCCGCCTTCGGGGCGGAGGACTGGGACCTGGCTCTTGAGTTGTGTGTTCCGGCGGGGGAGAAAGCCTCTCCGGAAGGGGTCAAAGGAGACTATCCCGACGCTCCGGAGGAGACCGTAGCCGAGAGGAGCGAGGCCAGGACCGTCTATGTGGATATCTGCAGGGGCTGGGCCTTGGCCAACACCGGGGAGTCGGATGAAGCCGTTTCCATATTCGAATCCGCAGGAGAGAGAGTCGATCGCGACTACTTCGGGCTTCCCTCAAATGAGCTTCACGTGTACTGGGGAAAGACCCTCATGATGAAGGGCGATGAAGAGGAGGCGCTTGAGAAGCTGCTGCCGGCGGCTTTGTGGGCGGAGAACGAGGATGCCGTGGAAGCGGTGCGTGAGATGCACGCCGTCCTTGAGCCGAACGGAGAGGACTTCGAAGACTATCTGCACAGAAAGCGCCTTGAGAGCGCGAGGCCGATGGAGAGCTTCGAGGCCTCGGACTACTCGGGCGAGCTCCATGATTCGAAGGACCTGATGGGAAAGGTGACCCTGGTCTCCTTCTGGTTTCCCACCTGAGGCGGCTGCCGCGTGGAGTTGCCACGCCTCGAGCCGCTCTACCAACAGTACAAAGACGAAGGGCTTTCGATCATAGCCATTGAAGGCAAGAGGGATCGCGATCGGGCGCGGAAGTTCATCGAAGAGAAAGGCCTGACCTACACCTTCCTCGAGACGGGCGAGGAGGAAGACAATTTCATTAAGGAGGTCTTCAAGGTAAGGGCTTACCCCACGACCTTTCTCGTAGACGACGAAGGCAGGATCATGTTCGTACACGTCGGCTTCAGTGGCGGCGACGAGGCCAAGATCGAGAGGGAGATCCGAATGCTCTTGTAGTTTGACATCCGGGTTCGAGGTTCCTACTATCGGTCACGGGACGGGGTTGGGCGGCTTTGCCCGGCCCCGTCCTCGGCTATATGGGCGCCGGTGCCGGCGCCGCGCGCAGTGGCGGCGCGGATCCGGTGAGCGGTAGCGGGCAATGGCTCCTTGCCTGCAGGCACGGCGGACCCAATAGCCAGTGAACCGGGACGGCCCTCGGACGTAGCTACTTAGTGAGGGAGACACAAGTGGTGGAGGACCGGGAGATAATACGGCGATGCCGGCTCGGGCAAATGAGCCTGATGGACGTCCTGATCGAACGCTACAAGACGGACCTCTACTCGCTGTGCGAAAAGCTGACCCGCGATCCTTCGGATGCGGATGATTTGTTTCAGGATACCTGGATGAACGTCGTGAAGAACCTCGAGAAATACTCTTCGAAATACGCGTTCAAGACCTGGCTCTTCTCAATCTGCCTGAACCGCTATAGAGATCTCTACCGCCGCCGTAAGCGGTGGTGGCGTCGGATAACGAGGATTTCATCGTGGGAACGTCCCGAAGGCAATCCGGTTGAGTTCCGGGCGCCGGATCCGGACCCCGAGGAGACTATGATCTCCGAGGAGCGCAAAAGCACGGTCAGAGAGGCGGTAGAGGGGCTGGAGGACATGTTCAGGTTGCCGGTCTTGCTCCACTACTTTCAGGGTTTGTCGACGGCCGAGGTCGGCGAAGTGCTTGGAATTTCGCCCGGCACGGTCAAGTCACGGCTTTCCAGGGGACGGGAGAAACTGAGGAGCCAGATGGAGGGCTTAGGCCATGGACGAGCGTGAGCTTGAGACAGTCCTGCACGCTCTTGCTCGGGAGAGGCGGGCGCCGTCCGAGAGGCTGCTCCGGAGGACGAAGTCGGCGATCCGAGGAAGGCGGCTGTTTCACCTTGTGGCGTTCCTCAGCCTCGGGACGCAGGCGATGGGGGTTGTGGCCGGCATTTTCGTCCTGATGTCGCCGGAGGTGAGACCGGCGGTCAAGATACTCACCCTGGCCGGGCTCACCTCCTTTTTCGGTGCGATCGCGGTCGTTGTCGTCGCGGCCAGGAGACAAGTCGTCTGGTTCTTCAGAAGAGTCGAGCGTCTTACGGCGTAAGGCGAAAGAAGGAGGTTTCCATGTCGCAGGCAAGAGGCAGTACGGCTTCCAAGGCCCTGTTCTGGGGGCTTCTCTTGGTCTTTGTCCTGAGCTACTTGCTCATGAGCATGGGCGGAATCTTCCTGGGCGTCGGTCCGTTCTTCAAGATGTTCGGGATAGAGCATTTTGCCCGAGACGTCGGCTTCAGAAGCGTCATCTGGCCGCATTCGATCGTTGGGATTCTGCGTCCCTTCACTTTCTTCTTGATCTATGTCCTCGTTGTCGCTTCATTGGTCTATAGGGACGCCTCAAAGCGCGGAATGGACCCATGGCTCTGGGCGGCGGTCGCCGCGTTCGTCCCGTTCTTGATCGGAGTCGTCATATATCTCGTGGTCAGATCAAACGGGCAGATCGTGTGCGCGAACTGCGGCAGAACCATAAGAAGCGACTACAATGTGTGTCCCTATTGTGGCAAGAGCCGCGAGCTTCTCTGCTCGGGCTGCCGGCGCCCCGTCGCGCCCGAGTGGAAGGTCTGCCCCTATTGCGAGACGCGACTGGGGGATGCCGCCGCCCCCGAGCCGGCGGGAGGGTAATTGCCGGACGGGAGCGGCTGGGGTTTCTTTCGCTCCTGCGGTGCGTACGAAAGATCGTTCGCATGCGCAAGGCAGTGACGGGTCTCGCCCGGCTCCCTCGCAAGGGGCTTTCGCGCGACGGCATTCGTAGGAAGGCACAGGCAGATGAGCGCGACAGGAAGGCGCACCCCGACCGAGGAGATCGCAGTGAGCACTCTAGTTGCCGTAACAACAGTCATCTTAGTCTTTAGTACGCCGCCGGCCGCCCAAGCCGACACCACAGAGGTCAAGACAATGCTGACGCAAGACATCACGCTGAAGATCATCTATGACAACAACGAAGGTGAAGAAGGCTTTGAAACCGACTGGGGTTTCTCGTGTCTCGTCGAGGGATTGGAGCGAACGATCCTCTTCGACACCGGCGGAGACGGCCCGACTCTCATGAACAACATGGCCGCGCTCGGCATTGAGCCGGAAACCGTGGACGTGATCGTCCTGTCCCACGAGCACCAGGATCACGTGGGCGGGCTCGCGGGTGTTCTGGAACACCGGGCCGGCGGCGTCGAGAGCCGGGAGGAGGCCGGGTCTGAGGATCGTGCAGACCTCAGTGTTTACGTTCTGAAGTCCTTTCCGGAGAGCGTCAAGAGGGTCGTTATGGAGCACGGGGCCGAGCTCAAAGAGGTCGAGGAACCGGTTGAGGTATTCCCGGGGGTCATGACCACGGGAGAAATGCGCGGCAACCCGGGCCCCAATGAGCAGGCGCTGGTCATCACCAGCGAAAGAGGACTGATCATACTGACCGGCTGCGCTCACCCGGGAATCGTCGAGATCGTGGAGCGCGCGAAGGAGCTGACGGGCGGGGAGGTCCTCTTCGCGATCGGGGGGGGTCATCTCTTTCGGTCATCGGAGAAGTCGATTCGGGAGACGTTCTCGCGCCTTGAGGAGCTCGGGGTTCGGTATCTCGCGCCCGTTCACTGTTCGGGTGATCGCGCGCGCGATATCTGTCGTGAGGTCTTCGGAGAGCGGTACGTAGAGTGCGCGGTGGGCCGGGTGATCAAAGGCTCCGTGCTCACCGAAGATTAGGGAGGGTGCTCCCGAGCCATCACCGAGTTCTATCCGGCGGCGGATCATGAGCCTTCTCGCCGGCCGCTTTGATCACGAGTGCCCGAGCCTCATCCGGATTCACCCACAACTCCGTCGTCCCGAACTCTATCCCTCGGACGTAGTCCGCGCCGCTCTCAAGGGACTCGCTGAGAAGATCCTCGAACTTGGAGATGCCCCGCTTGTTCTCGTCCAGTCGAGCCCCGTTGTCTGAAGAGTCTCCGATGGGAGCACGGTAGTCTTGGACCTATCGGAGGTCACAGTATCAACCTCTTGCCGTCGGACTTGTTGAACGCGACGAGACGGCTTTCATCGAAGCCTATCGCGACGTGATCCCCTTCCGTGAAATCCCCGCCGCCGGGGGACCTGGCCAGCAGCTCTTCATCGCCGACCTTCAAGTAGAGTAGGTTCTCCGCTCCGAGGGAGCCGATCATTGTGACCCGGCCCTCGAGATTGAGCATCGACCCCCGGCGGGGAGGGCCGTGCCGTGCCCGAAGTGGGGATGGGTATTCGTGTCGGATCACGGCGAGAGGATCTCCCTCGCCCGCGTCGTGTCGGCGGCGAGAATCGTGCGGCCGCACGCCGGAGCCCGCGTCGGCGCCTTCAAATCCGTCCGCGGTTTCGCTTTTTGTGACCCGCAGGTGTTCCGGACGGATCCCGAGGATAATCTCACGAGGAGATATCGACTTGGAGGCGAGCGTTTTGAAAAGCGGCGATTCCAACCAGGCGGCGGCGAGGCTCGCGCCGTCCAGCATGTTCATGGGCGGGGTCCCGATGAACTTCGCCACGAACACGCCGGCGGGCTTCTCATATACTTCATCGGGCGGGCCGGTCTGCTCTATGCCTCCGTCCTTCATGACGGCGATCTTGTCGCCCAGCGTCATCGCCTCCGTCTGATCATGGGTGACGTAGACCGTCGTCACCTTCATCCTTCTTTGAAGCTCTTTGAGCTCCCTCCGCATCGAGACCCTCAGCTGAGCGTCAAGATTCGATAGCGGCTCATCCAGCAGGAGGGCGGCGGGCTTTCGAACGATCGCCCTGCCGATGGCGACGCGCTGTCTCTGGCCTCCGCTCAGCTCGGCCGGTTTGACCCGCAGTAGGTCCGAGATCTCCAGGGTCTCGGCAACGCCCTCGACCGCCCGCGCGATCTCGGCCGACCCGGTCTTTGCCATGCGAAGAGGAAAGGCTATGTTGTCAAAGACGCTCATGTGCGGATAGAGGGCATAGCTTTGAAAGACCATGGCCACATTCCGGTTTCTGGGTGAAACGAATAGCTTTCTCTCGGCGGACACGACCTCTCTGCCGGCTATTGAGACTTCGCCGCGCGAGGGCTTCTCGATCCCGGCGATGATATTGAGCAGAGTGGTCTTCCCGCACCCACTGGGTCCCAGGAGCACGTAGAACATCCCCGGATCGATGCTCAGACCGACGCCGTCCAGTGCGACGATGCGTCCTCTTAGGGAGAAGAAGTCCTTGCCTATGTCCCGGATCTCTATCATTTCACTCCGTCTCGCACGCATCCTCTAGACGCGAGGGGGCCGCCCTGGAATCATCGGCAGGCACCGAGGAACACCCAACCACAACTACTGCCGGTCCTCGCCTTAGTCTGCGGCCTCGTATTCCTTCGACGACTACCGGATTACCGTTTGAAGACGGGCGTTTGATTAACGCCGTCTCCCTTTGCTCGGCCGGAGTCGCCGCCGGTTTTCCCCGTCCTCTGCGGCCTCGCGAATCTGTTATCCGGCAATCCGGAGCTCCCATTCTCGGATCCTCGCTTTTCACCATAGTCAGCTCATCCTTTGACCGCGCCTTGCGTTAGCCCGTGTATGATTCGCCGCTGGAAGAGAGCCGCTATCAGAACAAGCGGCACGCACGAGAGTACGGCGGCGGCCATGATCGTGCCCCAGGGGGTCTGCCCGTGGAGCCCTTCGAAGAGCGCGATCCCCACGGGCACGGTCCGGGCTTTGTGATCGACGGTAAGCATAAGCGCGAAGAGGAACTCGTTGAACGAGAATATGAACACAAGGATGACCGTGGAAACAACGGCCGGCATGGCGACCGGAGCGATTACCATCCGCAGAATCTGAAACCTCGTTGCCCCGTCCACCAGGGCGGCCTTGTCCAGGTCGGCGGGTATCTGCGAGAAGTGGCTCAGCATGATCCACAGAGCGAGCGGCAGGCCGAGCGCTATATAGGGCAGGGCGAGGGCCTGATATGTGTTCACCCAGCCCAGGTCGGACATCAGGTTGAAGAGGTAGCCGACCAGGCTTATCTGAGGCAGCATCGAGAGCGCGAGCAAGCCGACGGGAATAGCCATCCTGCCGGGAAACTTCATCCTCGTGACGGCGTACGCGGCACAGCCCGCAATGACGGTGGCCGATACCGCCACTATGGATGAGATGAGCGCACTGTTTCTAAGGTAACTGCCGAATTCAAGGGAGCTTCCCGTGATTACATCAACGTAGTTCTCAAGGGTCGGGCCAAAGGGGGTGCCCTCTGAGAGAAAGGCGGGGGACCTAGCCAGCGAGACCAGTATCATCCATACAAAGGGGAAAAGGGAGAAGGCCAGGATGCAAAGCGCGCCGGCATAGGTGAGGGTTCTTGATCTCGATGAGTCCATCGCGCTATAGCCCTCGCCGAGACGCGGAAGCGGATCCGGAGAAGCGACGGTGCCGATATGCGAATTCCGCGGGCTTCGGCAACGGTCGTTGAGCCGAAGCGGTCCATGGGCCGGTCGAGCCCAACGGCTCGGCGAGGCGAAAGCAGACCAACCGGAACGCCATAAGACGGATCTCACGGTGATGAACATCCCTTCTTGATCTAGAATAGCTCATGAGCCCAGCGCCCTCGCGAATCTCCCGAAACGGATGTAGACGACCGAGAACCCCGCCGCGATCAAGAACACTATTATCGAGACGGCCGAGCCGTAGCCGAAGTCGCCGGTGAGAAAGTACTTGAACGCGTAAAGGGAAAGGGATGTCGTATCCCCGCCCGGGCCGCCGCGCGTCAGCACATATACGATATCGAAGACCCGCACTGCGTCTATTGTCCTAAAGAGGAGAGCCACGATGAGGGCGGGTTTCAGAAGGGGCAAGGTGATTCTGAAAAACCTCTGCAGGGCGCCGGCCCCATCCACGGCCGCCTGCTTGTAGTAGTCCCTCGGAATGGCGGAGATGCCGGCAAGGAGGATGATCGCCACGAAAGGCGTGGTCTTCCAGACGTCGCTCAGGACAAGGGAGAGAAACGCGCCGGTTGAGGTTCCCAGCCAGTTCACCGGCGCGGACGTGAGGCCCAGCTCGAGCCCTACGAAATTGAAGAGACCGTAGTCGAAGTTGAACATCAGCTCCCACACCCTCGCCGAGACGGCGATCGGGATCGCCCAGGGGATCAGCACCGCGACTCGAAGGAGCCCCCTCAGCCTCAGCCCCTCGTTGAGCACGAGGGCGAAGCCCAGCCCCAGGAGCATCTCGAGGGAGACCGAGACGACGACAAAGCCCAAGGTGAACTTGGCCGCCTGGAGGAACTGCGGGTCGTTGAGAATCGAGCGGTAGTTGTCGAGCCCGATGAACTCCTTCGACAAAAAAGTGACGTCTTGGTGCAGGCCGGCGACGAAGGTACCCGCCAGGGGCAGAAGCATGAACGCGGCGGCGAAGAAAATCAGTGGTGCGGTGAAGAGATAGGCGTCCCGCAGCTCTCCCGGACTTCGCCAGTCGGCATGTTTCGCGGTCTTCAATGTGTCCTATGTCCTCAGTGCTTTCCGTGCTTCCTAGTGTGAGTTACTACGGTCACAGTGCGCAAGAGGCTTCGCCGGCCGAATGGTTGTGATCACCCTGCCGCAGGATCCGGGCCGCACTGCGATCATTGTGCTTTATCGTATCTGCCCCGCAGCCTCTGTACCTCTTCCATGATCGCGGCCAGCGCCTCTTTCTCATCGGTCTTTCCCGCGATGCAGGCGTTGATGTGTCGCTGCAACATGTCCGACACCTGTGAGTAGTACGGGACCCTGGGCCTCGCCACGGCATTGCGGAATATGTCCTCCAGAAGCCTCAGATGAGGGATGGAATCGATCACGGTCTCATCGTCATAGACATCGGTTCTGGCCGGGTTCCACCCGAGATTGAGCGCGAGCTTCCTTTGAGTCTCATAGGAGGCGCAGAACTTCATAAACTCCCATGAATCCCGCTTCTTGTCGGAAGTCCTCGATAGGCCGATGTGCCAGCCGCCGAGCGCGGACACGCTCCGCCCTCCCCGAAAGTGGGGTAGGGGGGCGATTCCGACCCTGCCCCTCACGGGCGAGTCGGGAGCGTTATGTAGGACCCAAGCGTAGGGCCAGTTTCTCTCAAAGAGCGCGTTCTCATTCTGGAAGAAGATCCGGCATTGCTCTTCCTTCATCTCGGTATAGGTGTTCGGAGGTGATATCCCATAAGTGTGGATCAGGTCGCGCATGAACCGAAGCGCCTCGGCGCTTCCGGGGGCGCCCGCTCGATAGCTTTCGGCCGGAGCCTCCGCCCATTCCTCGGTTGAGGCGGCGAACTCGAGGAAATCGCAGACGAGACCTTCATACTGGGCGCCCTGCCAAACGAACGCGTAGAAGCTCTCGTTTCCCGCGCGCTCGCCCTCCTGGACCACAAGCGACTGCTCCAAGAGCTCATCCCAGGTCTCGGGCGGGCCCGGAAATCCGTACCGTTCCAGCAAGTCCACCCTGTAGTAGAGAAGCCCTCCGTCGATGTACACGGGGAGAGCTACCAGGGCACCTTCATATCTGTCGGCAAGATCCAGTATCCCCGGGAAGAACGGCTTGAGGGATAGGTTATCCTCTTCGGCGTAGCTCTCCAGCGGCTCTAGCCACTCCGACGCCGCCAGCTGGGCGACCCAGACGACGTCCATCAGGAACACGTCGGGATCCGGCTTCCCCGATCTCAAAGGGACGACGAGCTCTTCTCTTCTTTGGTCCGAATCCGCCGGCTGCCTGATGAGCCGCACCTCCATGCCGGATTCGCCTTGGAATTCGTCTATCAACGTCTCCCAATAGGCGATCTCGTTCGGCTCACCCCCGGCCATGAAGGTGACCGCGGTTTCGTCACGGCCGCAGCCCGTTGCAATGATCGCGGACAAGACGCAGAAGAGCAGCATAGCCGAGAGTCCGGCCCCAGGCCGTGGAGAAACACCTAGTCTGCTTTTGGCCTTTCGGGGGAACCACTTACTCCTCAGGGGACTCAGATGGCGGGATTCCTCGATTGTATTGCCGTGACCCGTGTCACGGGGCACAAGGCGGCTTTGACGCATGGAGGCATTGTGAGCGATGCATGAATCGAGCGTGGACTCGCAATCGTCGGAGAAGCTCCGGGGCTTGGAGACTTCGCAATTGCGGGGGCATCGTGAAGTCACTTGGTTTTACTCCTCTCGAAGGACTCGACTGCCTCGTGAGTTGTCGCATGCACCGCTTGCCGGCGGTGCTTTACGCAGAACCGGTTCCGATCCTCATCCGGCTATTTGTAACAGCTATCCGAATCGGATTCCAGGGCTTTGGTGTTGCTCGCCGGCGCTCCGGTGGCGGCGGTGTTAGGCTTCACCGGCATGGCGGCCCGGGCCGTGACGATCGCCAAGTTCTTATTCTTCTTGTTCTTGGTGGTGTTCTTGATTACATTGATCGCGGGTCTCTTCAGGAGGCAGCCTCGCACTTAGCGAGGCGATTCGGACGGCGGGGAGATCAGCCGCGGCGGTCCCGCTTCGGCGCATCGTGTCTCAATCCGACGACGGACCCTCGGGCCGGGTGCGGGGGGCGTTTAGGGTTTCGAAGGGACCGCAGGAAAGGGAACCGTCGGGGCGAGTGTCGGGAGCCGTTTCGGGTTCCGAATGGATAGTAGGAAAGGGAAGGAGAGGGCTGGGGAGGAATGACCGCTCAAGATTGTTCCGCTGTCACTTAGACGGTGAGAGGAGGTTTGCAATGAGGACATGTATCTTCGTGCTCTTGGCGGTGTTGTTTGGCGCGGGTACGGCAGCCGCGCAGGACGAAGTCGGCTATCGCGGCTGGGGACCGAGGGTCGGAGCGACGATCGAACCGGATCAAGTTCATTTCGGAGCCCACATGGACTTTGGTCACTTCGCGGAACATATAAGATTTCAACCCAACGTGGAAGTGGGAGTTGGGGATGATCTGACTCTGGTGGCCGTGAACCTCGAGGGGGCCTATCGGTTTAGGGAAAACTGGGACGTGTGGACGCCCTACGCCGGAGGCGGCCTTGGGATCAACTTCCTTTCCTTTGACATAGAGGGTCTCGAAGATGATACCGACACCGATTTCGGCCTGAATCTGATGGCCGGGATCGAGAGGGGCATATCCGGGGGAGACCGCTTCTTCCTAGAGGCGAAGGTCGGCCTGGCCGACTCTCCGGACATGAAACTCACGGCCGGGTGGACTTTCTTCTAAGACACCTGCAAGGCGGGTTTGACCGGCGGCCATGCACCGGAACCGAGAGGTCGCCGGGCCGGGTTCATGCCCGTGCCGCGATAGGCGGCGGGCATCCCGCCGCGCCGGACACCGTACGCTCAAAAGGGATTGGTCGCGAAGACCGAGAACTCCGGGACAAACCCTCTGTCGTCTATCTCCAATGCCCCGACGATCGCGTCGGCGATCTCCTGTGGGCGCAGCTTCCGCTCGGATAGATCCTGCTCCCTGCCGACTTTCCCGAAGAACCCGGTCTGCACCTCGCTTGGGTTGACGAGCATCACCCTGACGTTGTGTCGCCTGAGCTCGTCGCGCCAACACTCGGTCATCCCTCGGAGGGCGAACTTGGAGCCGGAGTATGCCGTGCCGTTTCGCCCTCCCCGCAAACCGGAAGTGGATGAGATGTTGATGAGATGCCCGCTTCCTTGCTCGACGAACCTCTTCGCCGCCTCGCGGGCCATGAGCATCGCGCCTGTTACGTTCGTCCGAAATACCTCCTCGAACTTGGATAGATCCGCCTCGACCAGCGCAAAGAAGTGACCGAAGCCCGCGTTGTTGACGAGCACGTCTATTCCACCGAATTCGGCGACTACGGTCTCGATGGCTCGAACGGCGTCGGCCTCTTTTCCAACGTCTCCGGAGATCGGCAGCGCTCCTATCTCCGAGGCTGCCTTCTCCACTCTTTCCCGGGATCTCGCCATTATGGCCACGCGCGCTCCCTTCCGGCGGAGAGCCGAGGCGATTCCGAACCCTATCCCTTCGCTTCCACCGGTGACAAGCGCTCTGGTTTTGGAGATGTCCATTCTCGTCCTCCTTCGTCTTAGGGGGAACGTTGTCGTCCGCGTGCTTCACCTAGAGAATAGCAGCATCGGGGACGGGGTGTCTTCCCGACAGGCGCGAGCCGGGAAGAGTGGGGGCAGGGCCGCATAGCCGAAGGGCGCTGGTATGCGCTCCAAGGCTCCGAAAATGCTTGACCCTCTTGGGATTCCCCGGATATGCTATTGTCTCCGCTCTGAAGGCGTCCGTGCACGCTCAAGACCGTACATAGATGGAGTTCCTCAGTACTGTGGTGTGGTGGGGTAGGGACCAAGCGCATAAGGGAAATCGAGCCCCGCGATTCTGGTCGAAATTACGCCCACAAGGCATTGTCAACCAAACAGATAGGAGAGATGGAAATGCCGGGAGACAAGAAAGCAGATCTGGCCGGTCCGGGGGTAAGCACCTATCCGGAAGTGGAGAAGATCCTTCCCAACGACTATATGCCTCTGCAGGACCCTCTGGAGAGGATGGAGGCGCTCTACGAGATCAAGCGCTACGTCGAGGACGGTCTCTGTAGGGAGCTGAACCTGAAGATGGTCCAGGTTCCGCTGATCGTGACCCGCGAGAGCGGAGTGAACGACATGCTCGACAGAGACGGCTCGCGCACTCCGATCGAGTTCCCCTGCGGCCTCGGCCTGAAGGAGCCCCTGCGCGTGCAGGTCGTCCAAGCCGCGACCAAGTGGAAGAGACCGGCGCTCAGGCAGTTCGGCTGCAAGGCGGGGGAGGGGATCAACACCGACATGCGCGCGGTCCGAAAGGACTACTTCCTGGATCACGACCACAGCGCCTACGTCGACCAGTGGGACTGGGAGCGGGTCATGACCATGGAGGAGAGAAACCTCGACTTCCTCAAGGACGTCGTGCAGAAGATATGGAAGGTCATAAGGGGCGCCGGCGTGCACGTCCAGGAGCAGTTCCCCAAGCTCAGGACGGACAAGTACCCCGAGATTCCCGAAAAACTGACCTTCCTGCACGCGGAAGAGATCCTGGACATGTTCCCCGACCTTCCGAGAAAGCAGCGTGAGACGGAGACGTTGAAGAAGTACCCGGCGGTCTTCATCATCGGCGTCGGCTATCCCCTGGAGGACGGCTACCCCCATGAGATGCGCGCCGTGGATTACGACGACTGGATCACGCCGACCATCGAGAAGAACGGGAAGCAGATGCACGGCCTAAACGGCGACATCCTGGTCTGGAACCCGGTGACCAAACGGCGTCATGAGCTGACCTCGATGGGCATCCGCGTGACGAAGGAGACGTTGCGGCAGCAGTGCGAGATGGGCAACCAGCTCGACTTCCTGGAGCAGCCTTATCACCAAGCGATCCTTAACGACGAGATCCCGCTCAGTATCGGCGGAGGCATCGGCCAGTCGCGCACGTATATGTATATACTGCGGACGGCGCATCTGGGCGAGTGCAGCGTCACGGTGTGGCCGCAGGAGTTGAAGGACATCTGCGAGCCCAGGAATATCAAGGTGCTGGAGTAGGGGAGGGTAGACGCGCGCGAATCCCGGCGGGCACCGAATCCGAAAGGGTCGGAAAGGGCAGACCGCGTGTTCCGTTGAGGAGCACACCTTCTCCCCCGCCGGTGGGGAGACACGGGCGCGACAGAGAGTAAGCGACCTGCCGGGGCAGGTTGCCCCGATTGAGAGAAGGCGGCGCGATCTCTGCGAGGATCGCGCCGCCTCGACTCATTTGAGCGGGCCGGCTTGATGCGCAACGGACGTCGCCGGGCTGGGCATCTTCTTCACCGGCATCGGCGTGCTGTAGTTCGTCTCGGCGTACACGAGCAATCGTACGTAGGTGTGTATGCCAAGGTCCCCGAGACGGCCAACCGTAGTCGGCACTCGCCGCGAAGTATGGTGTTCGGCGGCTTTCGCGCCATCGCCGGGGTGTCGGCTGTGTGAGCCGGACCTTACGGGATATCCGCCCGCTCGGCGACGCCTATGCCGGCCTTCTTGAGGGCGGCGAGATACGTCGTCTCGATCTCTTCCGCGTCTCCGCTTCTGACCTCGGCGGCGATCTCGCCGCGGACGAGTATCTTCACCAGGGGCTCAAGGCGACGGACCTCGTCCAGCTCATGGGATGAGAAAATAGCCCCGCAACGGCCGCTTTGTATTCTCTCATTGATGATCCCCCGCAGCTCGGTCCTCGCGTTTATGTCAAGGCCACTGGTCGGCTCATCCAATAAAAGAACCTCGGCGTCCTTTATCAGTGCTCGGATCAGGGAAAGTCGGCGCTTCATGCCCTTAGAGTATGTCGCCACCTTCTCATCCAGCTCTTCCTCTATCTCGAAACGCGAGGACAACTCCTCGATACGGCAAACGGCTCGACTCCGCGGGATACCGTGGAGTCCCGCCCACAGAAGGAGATTCGACAGGGCCGTCTCGTCGTCGTAGAAGAGATCGTCCTCCGGAACAACGCCGCATCCGGCCCTCACCGCCGATCCGTCCACCCACGGATCCAGCCCCAGAAGGCTAACCGATCCCGACGTGGGCTTCGCCAATCCTAGGAGAATCCTAATCAGAGTCGTCTTCCCGGAACCGTTCGGACCAAGGAGACAAACGATCCGGCCGGGCTCGAGGGACAAAGATACATCCGATAGAATCGTCTGAGAGCCGATCGTCTTGGATACGTTCCTTACTTCTATCATGGTCCCTCTACTTAGCCTTGATGCGTCGGAAACCGCCACGTGCGTGGCGCCATTCGGCGGGGAACGACGGCGAAAACTCGACAACCACACACCTTCCGTATCGCCATAGACTGTGGCGGGATGAGCAGCGACAACCCGCCGCGGACTTGGCGTATCTACGGGAAAAACCCCTGTTCGACGCCGACGGTTCTGACACATCAAGGTTAGTTGGTGTGGGAGATGTCATCCTCCGGAAACACTCTATCATCTGCTCTCCCTCTTGATCGTCATATAGGAGGCCTTCCCCTCGAAGCACTTTGTGAGGCTACCCCCCACGATATGAGCCACTACCAAGTCCCCCCGGGAACTTGACCGAGCTTTGCCGATAGAGCCAGGTGAAAGAGCAAGCCGACCGAGAGAGCCGCTAGGGCGGGCAGGAGCATCGCGCTCACTGCCCCGGGCCAGGTGAGATCCATTCTTCCGCGCAGCCATGCCGCGCCGGCCAGCACGGCTCCCGCTCCAAACGGGTCGGCTTTGTCCAATATGTAATCCGCGGCCGGTCCCCAAGCGGCAGTGTCAAGAAAGAGTGATATGCCCGTTCTGAATCGTAGGCTCTCCGCGGTGGCGTTCTCAATGGGGGTCAGTAACATGCACAAGCCGCCGAGCGCCTCTTTCAGAAAAAGCACGGTTGCGAATATGACCGCCGCCGTCGCACATGTGCTCAAGCGGGGCCGGAGTCCCTGCACGACGAGGACCGTCTTGGCCAGGGCCGCTGCCGCCGGCACAAAGGCCGCCACTCTAACCCCCGAGAGAATGCTGTGGAAAAGGAGACCCCTCTTTGCGACGTCCATGACGTCGTCCAATTGTCCGTCATCGATCGGCAGCCAAATGGACCGGGTGAAGACCTCTTCGATGAGGACAATAGCTTTGGGGAGAAGAGCCAGGTTCAGTGAAACGGTCGCTGCGCTCAAGAGGATGAGCGATACCCACCACCTCCTCCACACCAGGGAACCGCGCCAAATACCGTTGTAAACGGATGCGTCAAGCATCGTACTAAGCCCGGGCCTTCCGGCCTCTCTGTCTCATTCCACCGCCTCGGCCCGTTCGGGAACGCTTCTTCACCCAGCGAAAAAGCACGGGCTCCGGCGTCAAACGGGCCGCGTGCAAGGTCGCCAAAGCGGCCGTCAGGGCCGCAAGGACAGCCCCCGCGAGCAGGGCCCAGAAATCACCTGCGTGCAAGAGAACCTTGAAGAACGCCCCCATGACGATTGCGGCGCCCGCGCTCAGAAAGGACCAGAAGATCGCGCTCTGTGTGGTTTTGACATGCCAACAGATAACGACCGTTGCGGTGACGGCCACCAAGAGAACCGACATGAGGGCAAGGGCTAGGACCACCAGCGTGGCGATCTTGGAGTCGCCGCCGGCGGGTGCTTCGGCCAGAATCCATCCGGCCTCGAGACCGGCAACAAGCCCCAGGTTCAGAGTCCAGAACAGTATGAGCCCGATGAGGAAGAAGCCGACCGTTTTGCCCAGCACGAGCTCCCCGGCGGTAAGCGGGCTGCTCAAGAGGGCCGGCAGTATCCCCGACTCCCTCTCCTTTATGAAGCCCTGCAGGGGCATGATTACGCCGCAGAGAGGCGTGATGGGGACTATCACAAACGCGAATCTAAGCTCTCCGACGAGGGCGGCCATCAATGCGATAGGGACTGTTGTGGTGGCGCAGCCGATGATTTCTCTGAGGCCGCCCATCTCATAGAATCTGCGGACTTCCCATCTTGCTAGAACACACATGCGCTGTGCGGACACTTTCATTTCGTAATCTCGCGGGTCGGTTGCTTGGAGTCTACAGGGTCTCGGGCGGGGAGTCGCCGTGTGCGTCCGGATTTCGAATCCCAGAGCCGGCGTGATCGACGCCGCCCGGAGGACGGTGCTCCGGTTTCCAACTCAGAGTCCGGGTCTGGGTTCGATTCCCTTGACCATATTCGAGCGAAGCGAGTCCGGTCTGTCAACCCTAAACAGTCCATAGCTCAGAATGCCGGCTTTTGTGCCGTGAGCACCGCCGCGGCTAGTCGGCTATCTCTTGGACAACTACCGCAACGGCGCAGCCTCCGAGCAGCCCGACCGCACACCAGGCTGGTCCGAATGGGCACAGGAATCTACCCGCAAGACTGGCTCCGGCGCCGCACGCCGCCAGGTGCTTGAGCGCGGCGTCGGAGTCAGTCGGAGAAACAATAGCCGTAGTGCTGAACAGGATCACCGCCATCAAAAGGACGGAGATGACTTGCCGTGTTGCCTTCATGACGCTCACCTCTCTTCCCAGACCGGGCTCGCTCGCTGACCGTTTGTCCAAGCAAAGTGGCTGGGCTATCGAGCCGATCAGTCCATGTAGATTTCGACCAAGACAGCCCCGATAACGCAGCCTCCCAAGAGGCCCCCGATGCAGGCCCACGGGCCGAACCTGCAGCTGAAATTGCCGAACATTCCCGCTCCCACCGCGCACCCGGCAACGTGACGCAGTCCCGCGTCCGCATCCGCGGGGAAGCATGTCGTGCCTACGCTGAAAACGAGTGCCGCTATCAGGACGGCGCAAACGACTCGACGTACGGGTTTCATAAGCTCACTTTCCTTTCGTCTGAGGGGATAACTCGGTTGACTCCAATAGCTCCGCCGGGATCATTCCCTCCAATCGGCGGAGCAACACCTCGACCGGCTCCGCTGTCCTTCCTCGAGGTCGTTCTTCCGGGCGCCAGCGCAAAACCTCCTCGCCGTTCCCCGCGACGCAGACCACCGTGGGCACGTCGGCGACGCCGAACGAAGCCATAAGCTCATATGCCGGATCGTGGACGACTGCGGAGCCTCGCAGGGGGATCGCCGGAGGGCTTCCCTTCGCGCATGTCGTATCTTGAAAAACGATCGTCGCGGACGCATTGGCGATAAACTCATCCAGATGGGGCCAATGGGAAAGGCGGTCCAAGAGCTTCCCACAACCTGCGCATTCCGTAGAGAGAAAGAAATAACAGATGATGCCGGAGGCCGCTTTGGGAACGCCGGCCTCGCTCGACACAGCCTCTTCGGAAGATCCCGTCGGTATCGGCGCGGTCCGCATTCGGAGCCGGTCCGGCTCCGACGTACGAGATGCGTCGTGCATATCGTGGTCTGGAAGGGGCCTCCGATCGTCCTCGGCGGTTGTGGCCATGGGCTCCCCGTGTGGTTTTGTCGGCGATCCGGAGTTCGAGCCAACACCGGTGAGAGCCCCGAATCTCTTGAAGATTCCGTCAAGCAACGTCCTTTCTCTGTCTCCGTCGACTCTCGCTATGATCCGGGCGTCCGCGTCGGTGAGCACAAGAGTCGGCACGATGGAAATCCTCATGGCCGAGAAGAGGACAAGATCGGGGTCCGATATGACCTCTCGGGCGGGCAGCCCGTGTTGCGTCGAGTCCTGCGGGCTCAACCCCGTCTCGGTCGGTTGCCGTTCTTCGACGGGGGAGGACGATACAACAACTACTTGGCCGAGCCCGTACGACGCGATCCTGGAGGACACGTACCCCAAGAATGATCCGCATGCGTGGCAAGAGGGATCGACGAAGACGACCGCCTGCCCGCCGTGCGTCTTCCCGTGCTTCTCGCCCCATCCGCCGTCTGTCCGTCGCGCGGCAAGCGCTTCCCTCAACGCTTGTGGCAGCGGATCTCCTTCTCCGGGAATAGGGACTTGCGGATCGATTCCCGAAGAGAAATCTTTCAACACTTCTTCCAGCGTCTCGCGATCGAGATTGCCGACCCACTGAAAGGCGATTTCACCCGGCTCTCTAAGGAGCGTGAGCGCCGGGAGAAAAAGCTTGTTACCCGCGCGGGGAGCAAACTCAAGCCACTTCCCGCCCAGGATGCTCACGGCGTCCTCAGCGCCGGACGCCGTGGAAATCAGACTCTCGGGCTCGGACGTGACTACGACGAAGATCGTGGAGTCGGAACGCCCTTTTGCCGCGGCGGCCAGTCCGTCGACCATCGGCAGGGAGAATCGTCCGTCGTCGTGATGGGCGAAAAGCACCGCGGCGCGTACGGCCCTCGGCCCGCGCTTCCCCTGCAGGTCGATGCACTTCGAGTAGAGAAGAGCGGGCGATCCCGCCGATTTGTGCCTCGGCAGCGCTCCACGGGTGGCCCGGCGCACGGCCACGGTCAGAATGAGCAGACACAGTATGCCGATACCCGCGGCAATGACGGCGGCTCTTGTCTTTTTCTGGTTCACGTTCCAACCCGACCCTCGGGGTATCGCTGCGGAGGGTGCTCGCCGCCGACAAACGTCACGTTAGCGCCGTGCATTACGGCTCGGGGGTTCCGACTCACGGAGGGTAAAGCCCAACCCGAGCTATAAAAAGAACGGTGACGTGCGCTTTGCTTTCTGTCGACACGGTCATCTTCGCTCAATTTCCTCTGTCGCTTGCAAGTGCCGTGCCGCGCTTCGACTGAAGGATCATCGAGGAGCTCTCGTCGCGGATCCGCCCCCTACGGGGGCACGGCTTGAGGGTTTTGGAACGCACAGAACCCAGAGGCGCCCGCGGAACGCGGAGTCGTAGGGAAAAAGTAATCGGCAATGTAGGTCGCGCAGACTGAGCCGCCGTGCGTGTGTTAGCTACTTTGGGGATGCAGTGTAAACCCGAGATGCCGGTTTGCAGACGCACCGGCCGATGACGGTTCGCAAGGGACGTGCACCACGTACACCCGGCCGGCTTCGCCGAGGAGTATGACACGTGCATCACACAGGGGAATATGCGTTCACCGGGCAGGTACGGTGACAGCCCAACGTACGATCAAGGGAATGCCGCAATGGTCCCTTGAGGGAGGCAGAAAGAAAAGAGCCCCGCTTCCATGGGAAGCTATCTGCGATGTTGTAACCTATTATTAGGATGTCGGTTCCATTGGGCCTTCCAAAGACAAGGAGACCCCGGTGCGCCCGGTGCGGGGAAAGCGCTTGACCGCCTCCCGCGAGCAAAGGAAAATGGCATCTGATTTGTGTCGGTAGAGCCGGGGAGTTATAGGATCTAGAACGATCGAGTTGACTCTCCCGCACTGTCCTTTGTTCCCCCCAAAATCCCGGGCGGTATTTCTCCCTCCGCCGACCCAGCCGGCTCCGTATGGCAGGGGCTCCAAATAGAGCGTGGCGAGTGACCAAGAGGCCGGAGTTGCTAGTCCACCATCCCCGGGCTTGGGTTTTTCTCTTGGATCGGGGAATGGGGGGTGAAGAACCGGGACAGCGGGCTGTTTGAGGGAGAGGGGGTATGGGTAGACGAGAAGAGCGCGCAGACGGAGGGGATTTCCGGCGCCGCCCAAGAAGGAGGAAAAGCAGATGAAGAGCTTGGTATCAGTTGTTCTGTTGAGTCTGGTCGCCGTGTCGGTCTGCTATGGGCACTGCCAGATCCCGTGCGGGATCTATGACGACGGGATGCGTTTCACGCTTCTCCTGGAGCACGTGGAGACAATCGACAAGTCCATCACGGAGGCGAAGAGGCTGTCGGAAGCGGAGGTCCCGGATTACAACCAGCTCGTGCGCTGGATAGTCAACAAGGAGCACCACGCGACTGAGATTCAGGAGATCGCATCGGACTATTTCTTGGCTCAGAGGATCAAGGAGGGTGGCGAGCACTACGGTGAGTCGCTTGAGCTCCTTCACGGCATCATCGTGTACGCTATGAAGACGAAGCAGTCACTGGACGAGTCGAACGTCGTGGAATTGGAGAAGAAGATACTGGAATTCCAGGAGCTCTATATGGAGCATGAGCACTAGTTTCTTGCGGTGGGCCGGTTCGGCTGGACGTCCGCCGGCGGGTGCCCGGCGCGGCCGGGCACGCGGCAGGCCGACCATCCGTAAGCGAAGCAGACGAGATATAACGTTCGGACGCAGCGATGCAATGAGGAAACGGAAAGGAGAAAACTCACAATGAGCGAGATCACTCAGGAGAAGCTGCCGTACGGGGACGACGCCCTTGAGCCCCACATCTCGGCGAAGACGATAGGCTTTCACTACGGCAAGCATCACGCGACCTATGTCGCCAAAGCCAACGACCTCCTGAAGGGCAGCGACCTGGAGGGCAAGTCCACGGAGGATATCATAAAGGCAACGGCCGGGAAGTCGGATAAGGCCGCGATATTCAACAACGTCGCGCAGGCCTGGAATCACGCCTTCTTCTGGAAGTGCCTGAAGCCCGGCGGGGGAGGGGAGCCGACGGGGAAGCTCGCCGACATGATAAAGGAGTCTTTCGGTAGCTTCGACGAGTTCAAAAAGGAGTTCGCGGCCGCTGCGGCGGGTCAGTTCGGCAGCGGCTGGGCGTGGCTCGTTCTTGACGGCGGAAAGCTCAAGGTCATGAAGACCGCGAACGCGGACACGCCCGTCGCGCACGGCCTGACGCCCCTTTTCACGGTGGACGTCTGGGAGCACGCCTACTACCTGGACTACCAGAACAAACGCCCCGACTTCGTCGAGGCCGTGCTGGACAATTTGGCGAACTGGGACTTCGCGGCGTCGCAGTTGTAGCTGCCGCATCTCTACTATACATCAGAAGGAACTGTCTTACGCACAAAGAGGGTTGGGGCCTTGAAGCCTCGACCCTCCTTCCGTCCGGGGAGATCGATCTGACAACAATGCGTTCTTGTGGTAAAATCCGTTGGGCGCCCCTTGATGCCGCGCCTCTGCCGACCGGGGTCCGAGTGACCCAGTGATAAGGGGGAACAATGATCTCCGAGAGTTCGCGACCACTCTTCTCGGGAATAGGAGCGCTGGTCCTGGCCTCTCTCGCCATCTGCGCTCCGGAGTGTCGGGCCGAGGGCGGCAACAGAGCATACCTCAGCCTGGACGCGGCGAGTTACGAAGAGTTCAATTCCGCGATCAATCTAGCCGAGGATCTCGGGGTGTTCCTGGCGCATCGGTTCTATCCCAACGCGGCCATGGGCACTGTGCCGGAGGGGAGTGAGTCCCTGCTTGAGGCCTCGCCCTTCATTGCCCGGGTGTACGTGGGTCGCGTGCCCGACGTCAATGTCAACGAGATGACTAGACACGAGGCTTATCTGGCTAAGGCTTACAACAGTCTGTTTTTTCCCTCCGACCAAGTCGTCCGACCTTCACTGAAGGACGGAGAACCCCATACTGCGCGGAAGCCCGTGGCAAAGCGATCGGCGGATGCGGCGGCGCCGGATCTGCGATACGATCCCCGCCATGAAGGCGCCGTGCCGGTGGATGTCCCGACCATGTTCTCGTGCTCACGGACCATCCCGCAGGAATATCTCGACGAGATCACCGCTGCCTCCGGGGATGATCCCCCGCCCATCTTCGGTGCCACAAGCGAGTTTCTTTTGGGTCACGTGGTCGTGTCGGTAATAATGCCGGAAAGCGAGCCCGGCGCCGGCAGTCACGACTGGGATGAGACGGAAGAGCTGACGGCAACCGAAGAGGTGATCGGCGCGATGGACTGGTGGGCCAAGAACGGCCCGGAGCGGAGGCTTTGCTTCAGCTACGACTTCAACTACAGGGTCCCGGTCCCCGTGGAGCCGATGGCGCTGGGAGGTGCCGGGGAGGACTACCTTTGGGCCGGGCCGAGCCTGCAGGAATTGGGTTACGGCGGAGTGAACCACTTTCAGCAGTGCTATGAATGTATAGACGACATGCGTGACAAGTACCGGGCGGACTGGGGTTTCGTGGCATTCATACTGGACGGCCGCGAAGACCAGTCATTCGGCCAGTACCTCGGGTACTCGTACATAGGCGGTCCCTATCACGTCACGATAAACGCGAACGGTCCGGTGGGGAGCAAGAACTTAGACCGTATTTTCGCGCACCAGGTGGGCAATGTCTTCTACTGCCTTGATGAATTCGCCCTCGCGCCGTACCTCTGCACGGACCGATCGGGCTACCTCAATGTAGAACACGCGAACAAACTTCGAGGAGGTGAAGGGTGCAAGATCGACGTACCCTGTGTGATGCGGGCCGCTGCGGCGGGATCCGTGTTCGATGACCTCAC
>Ga0180434_10000102_pt1 | contig 118680 bp, 86 predicted proteins | sample SS_ome_7_FD_132453 | JGI IMG/M metagenome (GOLD analysis project Ga0180434, IMG submission 132453) | Hypersaline lake sediment archaeal communities from the Salton Sea, California, USA - SS_1_D_2 metaG | ecosystem: Environmental > Aquatic > Non-marine Saline and Alkaline > Hypersaline >... | reverse complement strand
CATCGACAAACGCTGTTAATAAATAGAAGGGCCGGATAGGCCCTGAAAATCTGTATTTTGTTATTTTTGATTGTATATGCAGAAGGAGTAATGTAGATTTGTTTTTGCGAACAACGCGTCGAGGCATCTTGGATTTATGCTTCTTTACAATTGCTTTGGGACAATTTACAGAAAACAGAATAAAACCGCGTGTGCAACGAGTTGCACACCCTACAGGATTCGGGGTGATGGAAATTTTGTATAGGGCGTGCAAAATTCTGTTTTTTGCACACGCTGACAATAATTTATTTGCGAATGAATAAAACCGCGTTCGCAACAAGTTGCAAACACCTGCAGAATTCGAGGCGACAGAAATTTCACGTAGGGTGTGCAAAATTCTTTTTGCACACGCTGACAATAATTTATTTGCGAATGAATAGAACCGCGTGTGCAACAAGTTGCACACCCTACCAGATTCGGGGCGATGGAAATTTCATGTAGGGTGTGCAAAATTCTGTTTTTTGCACACGCTACTGACAATAATTTATTTGCGAATGAATAAAATCGCGTGTGCAACGAGTTGCACACCCTACAGAATTCGGGACGATGGAAATTTTGTGTAGGGTGTGCAAAATTCTTTTTTTTGCACACGCTGACAATAATTTATTTGCGAATGAATAGAACCGCGTGTGCAACGAGTTGCACACCCTACCAGATTCAGGGCGATGGAAATTTTGTGTTGGGTGTGCAAAATTTTGTTTTTTGCACACGCTGATAATTCAATTATGATGCTTTTATGTCTAATTACAGGCGGGCGATATTCTGCGGCGGATATTATTTTTTTACCGTTGTGACTTATAAAAGGCAAAAGATACTTACAGGTGATCTCGCGAGGAAGCATCTACGCAACGCTTTCGAAAAAGTACGCCTGAAAAGACATTTCGAGACGACGGCGATTTGTCTATTGCCGGACCATTTACATTGTGTATGGAAATTGCCCGAAGGCGATAGTGACTTTTCAACGAGATGGTCACAAATAAAAAGGGATTTTACATCGAATTATTTAAGAGAAGGAGGGGGCGAATCTGCACAAAGCAATTCAAGATTAAAGCATCGCCATCGCGGTTTATGGCAAAAAAGATTCTGGGAACATCAAATCAGAGATGAGAGAGATTTGCAGAATCACATTGATTACATACATTATAATCCTGTCAAGCATGGACTGGTTAAAGATATTAATTCCTGGCCCTGGTCAACATATCACAAATATATCGAATCAGGATATTATGGAAAATTGGATTTGGAGCAAATGCAGCAGAGCGTTAACAATGTATTTGTAAATGAATAGACTGGCGTATGCAACCGGATTCGAGGCGACAGAAATTTCACGTAGGGTGTGCAAAATTCTTTTTGCACACGCTGAAAAGAATATGTTTACGAATGAACCGCGTGTGCAACGAGTTGCACACCCTACAGGATTCGTGGCGATGGAAATATTTCGTAGGGTGTGCAAATTTTTTTTTGCACACGCGGGTAATAATGTATTTGCGAATGAATAGAACCGCGTGTGCAACGAGTTGCACACCTTACCGGACTTGACACCAAACAGAAAGCTGAATTAAATGGAATTGATAATTGTCAAATAGCAAACCGCACGGGCAGGGAACCTGTCCATGCTACTGTTGTTTGTCGGCTTCGAGGAGCAGAAAATCGGGGGTATTGACGGGCCAGTCCGAGCGGATATTTATATTGGAAAAGCCGGCTTGTTTCAGGAGCTGTTTGTATTGATCATTAGTCCATGCTCTCGTGGTGCTGCGATATGACGTGATGGTTCCATCGGCGGTGTCGAGGATATGGAATTGCTGCAACGCTGTCTGCCGCTTATCGAGCCAGTGGTTTTCGATCAGGCAGATATGGGGATTATCCGAAAACAATCCCAGCAGGCCGGGACCGGATTTGTACCAGCTATCCGGCGTGCTGCCGATACGCTCAACGGCTTCGAATGTGTGGGCTTCGAGCAGTAATTTGCCGCCGGGAGATAATGCTTCGAAGGTTTTTTTGAGAATCTTCCTGCATTCATCGGGTGAAAAGACGTTGAACTCGCCGAATACCATCATAGCAATCTCGTAGCCGCCGCCGAACTCTACCGAACGGATATCACCTTCGATCAATCTGGCCTTGCCGCCCAGTCGGCTGCCGGCGTACTCGATCGAGGCCGGGGAAAAGTCGATGCCGCAGCAGTCGTAATCCAGTGCTGCGAACTGCTCGATATAAAGTCCCGGCCCGCAGCCGATATCCAGAAGTTTTACGGGAGTGTTATTGCAGATGTTTTCATGGATCCACTGCACCTGCGTTCGGATCATATCCCTTTTACGGCTGGCTGAGTCATGCTCCTGAGAGAGATGCTCGGACAGCATGCGCCGGCTGAAATCCGGATCATCCCACGGAATCTTATACGCACCATCCCACAGAGTCTGCTCGTCGACCGCCGCGTCTAAAATCGTATTTAAGGAATCCTGTAAACTCATACCTTTAATTTACATTAACCAGCGGGACTTGTCAAAAACCTGGTTCTTGCAGGCTGATTATAATATAGATTTCCGGCAATGGTCGTATTAATCAGCATTGGCAAACAAGCTGCCCATCCTGCGCGCTGCAGGGTTTGTCCCGCCAATTCCTCTGCCGGCGGTAATCTCGGCAAAATTTATAAATATATGCAATAAACATTGAGCTGACTGCGTCTTGCTCGTCGGTGATATTGTTATCACGAGCTTAAGAACCTGTTTTATTAACGTTTTTAGTCAAGGAGATCAGATATGTTAAGGCGAAGAATAGTTTTTGGGCTGGTTGTATGTCTTCTGGCCGTATTGATTGTGGGCCAGACGCTTTCACAGACGGCACAGGGCGGGCAGAGAGGCGGACAAAGAGGTGGTGCGCAGGACGCCCAGCGTCCGCAGATGCAGAGACGTCAGCTTGACCCGCAGCAGATGCAAAGGATGATGGAGCAGCGTATGCAGCGGCAGGTAGGCGCCAGCGACGCGGAGTGGAAGACCATCGGACCGGGCGTGATGAAAGTCTCACAACTTAACCGGCAGGTATCCGGCGGCGGTATGGGCGGAATGTTCGGTGGCCGGCGCGGTCCTATGGGTGGTCGGTTTGGCGATCAGGGGCAACCGACGGAATTGGACAAAGCCACGCAGCAGTTGCAAACCCTGCTCGATAATGAATCGGCAAAGCCGGAAGATATCGAAAAGCAGCTCACCGCTTATCGGGTGGTCAGAGAAAAGGTCAAGAAAGAGCTTGCCGCAGAGCAGCAGAAACTTCAAAAGCAGGTGACAGTGCGCCAGAAAGCCCAATTGGTATTGATGGGCCTGCTGGACTAAGGCATTTCACGCCCTATCGATACACTTGCAGAGAAAGTGTAAGAATAAGGGGCAAATTGACGAAACCGCGGCCTGGGAATCAACGGGATGCTCGCCACAGGAGAGCCTCCCGCCCCGGGCCTTGCGGCTTATGGCTTAAGAGGGGGAATTCCGCCGCGCTTTCAGCATCTCATATTTTTTTAGTAGACCTGCCCGGCGATAAAAGCTTCAATATCGTTGTATGATTCATTAAAGTTTACTGTCAATAGGAGGATTTTACTGTGAAGCATGCAATAATCGCGGCGGCAATTTGTATTTATTTCTGTACTGCATTGCCGGCCGGGCAGGCCGTGAGAGTCCAGCTTACCGATAAGGTGCTGGTTGAAGACACCGTTCGGTTTGGAATCAATCTCGGCGGGGATACGTATTATTCGGGCGCCGTTTTGCTCAAGAAACGTTCGCAGCAGAACTTCGAGGGCACGAGCTACCGGCAGTGTCATTTCGGCCCCAGCCAGGACGAGCATGGGGCGACATCCTGGTTTCGCCAGCCCCAGTGGTGGCGGGATTTGATGGTCGAGCACGGCTATTATGAAATCCTTTCCGGCCCGGCAAAAGGCACGCGCGGCAAGATTAAGGCCATCACTACAAAGAAGGAAATGCATCGGGACAAGCCGGAAGATTTTATGTACATCCAGTTCGATAAGCAAGTGCCGCCGGGGCCGCCCAACGGCGGGCTTCTTGTCGAGGCATTCAGAATTAGAGACGGGCAGTTTCGAGGGCTGGATGGATTCTGGACGTCCAAGCAGAATGAAATAGCCATCGGCGACGTGCCGCCCGGCTCGTTCGGACATGCGGCGCTGAATATGAAAGGCTCGCAAGGCAAGGCGCACTATCATCTGAGCACGCATTATCACAGGTTCGGAGAATTGAACGGGCGCTGGCACGTGCGTTTGAAGGCGAAGATAAAGAGCGGCGAGCCGTCGCTTTTAATCATGCCGAGTCACGACCAATGGGGAGACAAAAAATCCGTTCAGCTTGGGAACCGGTGGAAGCAGTTCGATGAAATCATAATCGTTGACGGAGTTCCTGAGCCGGGTGATGACGGCGAAGTTCAGAACCTTTTCTTTAAAATCGAAGTCGCCGGCGGCGATGTGCTCATCGACGACGTCGAGATATGGATGGAGGGCGATAAAAACCCGACGGTTTTCCGCGACGACCTTGTCGACGTTTTGAGGCAGTTCAACCCGGGGGCGGTTCGGTATCTGCAGACCGGCGGCAGCACGATAGACAATGCAATCGCCCCGCCGCTGCGTTCGTATTCCTACTCGAACCGGAAGGCGGCCACGTACGGGCCTTATCAAAGCCATCAGACAGATCCTTACAGCCTGCACGAGATGTACGAGCTGTGCGAGTATCTTGACGCCGAGCCCTGGTATTGCCTGCCGGGGACGCTGCACAAAGATGAGCTGGCAAATTTCATCGAGTATCTCGGCGCCCCGGTCAACGCCGGCTACGGCAAAATACGAGCCGAGATGGGGCGGGAACGTCCCTGGAGCGAGGTTTTCGACCATATCCATATCGAGTTCGGCAACGAGGCGTGGAACAACGCTGCGTGGTATCAGTGCGGCGGATATAACGGGCCGGACTATTGGCGGGAACTAATCGACGCGGGCAAAAGCTCGACGTACTACGAGTCCGGCATGCTTTTTCACACAGCCGGCCAGGCCTCGTACTCTGGCCGTAACGCCGGCATACTCAAGAACGCCCCCAATGCCGACCGTTTCTCCGTGGCGCCGTACCTCGTTTCTCAACTGAACAACAAGGACCTTAAGATACTCGATACGGACGAGAAGTTTTTCCGCTGGGTCTTTGCAAAACCGATCTGGCGGTCGCTCGATCCGCGAGGTGCGATGTTTCAGAATTACAATCTCGCCGAGACTGCGGGTATAGAGCTATCGATTTACGAAGTCAATCACCATACCACACACGGCGATGCGCCGGCCGAGCCTCGCAACAAGATAGTGACTTCCATCGCGGGCGGAATCAACGTTGCCAACGATATGCTGCTTATGATGCGAGAGCACAAGCTGCGGACACAGTGTTTGTTCTCGCTGATTCAGCACAAGTACCGGGCCCACGGTGTCGGCGACGTTTACCTGTGGGGAACGGCCCTTAACATGCGGAAAGGTCACGAGCGTTATCGTCCCACGTTCCTGGCCTGTATGCTGGCTAACAAGGTCATAGGCGGCGATATGGTCGAAACGATTCACTCGAAGAAAGAGCCGACATTCGACGCCACAGGCTACTTCGCGCATAAAGGTGACGTGGAGACCGTCAGGGATATTCCGGTTGTCTGGAGCTATGGTTTCGCCGAAGGCGGCAGGCGGGGACTGATTCTGATAAGCCTGGATGTCTCCACTGCCCGGCCGGTCGAAATCGCTTTTGCCGGCAGAGCAGTGCGGGACGAGGCGGTAATCTGGCGGCTGAGCGCCGATACGATAACCGCGAACAACGAGTTCGAGGTCGGTTTGCCGCAGGTTACCGTTACACGGGACACTCTGAACGGATTCAGTCCGGACTATGAAATGATTTTGCAGCCGCATTCAATGACTGTGCTTGAATGGGAAGCTCGGTAGCGTGAAACGACAGTTGCACTTTCGGGGCCGGGCTTTCAGCCGTTGATTATTGATTATCGAGTTGTTCAAGCACCTTTTGATAAACCTGCTCGACAGTAATGGCTGTAATATTGTGTTTCGGATTGCTGCTGTTAATGGCCAGGCCCCTGCTCTCCGGTTCGATCGCCATGATGCAGTGTTTCCTTCCGTAAGGCGTCAGCCTGTAAGGATTCGTGCGGCCGAACAGCAAAACGATCGGAACGCCTAAAGCCGCAGCGATATGTCCCGGGCCGGTGTCATTGCTTATAACTACCCTGGCGCCTTCGAGCAGAGCTATGAGTTCGCTGAGAGACGTTTTTCCGGCAAGGCTTACTATCGGGGCATTGGCCTTTTCTTTCAAACTTTCAATAATGCCTGCTTCCGATGCAGAGCCGGTTACGACTATTGATGTTCCGAATTGCGATGAAATCTTCTCGGCTAATGCGGCAAAACGCTCGGCGGGCCAGCATTTATCTCTGTGGGCAGAGCTGGGCACGAAAACTGCGTAATTATCGTTTGGCACTTCGTGACTTGCCAGCAGCCTGCCGACCGAATCGGGTGCTTTGGAATTCTGCGGAAAAACAAACTCGACGTCAAGCTCCGTGGCGCCGGCGGCCTTAATTATCTTCAAGTAGTAATCGACCATGTGTATGCAGTCTATGTCTTGTGGGATCTTGTGCGTATAGAAAATGGAGGCAAATTCCCTTGCGTTTGCCATTCCGAAGCGCTTTTTACAGCCGGAAAGCCGGGCTAAAGAAGCAGTTCTAAGAAGGCCCTGAAAATCGAACACGACGTCGAATTTGCTCCGGCGAAGCCGCCGGACAAGAGACACCAGAGAGCCAAATGCACCGGAATGGAACCACGCCTTGCCAAGAAGCTTGCGGTCAAAGACGATAATCTCGGTTAAGTGAGGATGATTTTCGAGAAGCGGCGCAAATTCAGGCCGGACGAGCCAGCTTATTTTAGCATCAGGGAAACTCCTGTGCAGTGCCGTCAGCGCCGGCAGAGCCAGAACTATATCGCCGAGCGAGCTGGGTTTTGTGATCAGTATGTTCTTGTAGCTATTCGACATTAGTCTTTCGTTCATTGCATATCATTTTTCATTTCGCGCTTCGCAGCAAGCGAGTATTTGCGGGATTATTGTAAGCGATTGACTGGTTTGAGGCAATCGGCATAAGAAAATTTAGAATTGAAATGCAAAAAACCGGAATACATATTAAAATGCAAAGAGTGTATCGGTGTCTTATGGCTGAAAAAGGAAAATATATTTACGACTGGCCCAGGCCGATGGTCACCGTCGATGCGGTTGTATTTAGCCTGTTGGGCGGCAAAACACAGGTGCTGCTGGTTAATCGGGGCAGGGAACCGTACAAAGGCAAATGGGCCGTACCGGGCGGTTTCGTGGAGATGGATGAGGAGCTTGAGGTCGCCGTGGCGAGGGAGCTGGCCGAGGAAACCGGGCTGACGGGCGTTCATCTCGAACAGATGCGCACCTTCGGCAAGTGCGGCCGTGACCCGCGAGGAAGGCAGATTTCAATCGCATTCACCGGCATAGCGACCGAGGGACAGGACAAAATACACCCCGGCGACGACGCCGCAAAAGCACAATGGTTCGACATAGAAAAACTCCCGGAGGACTTGGCCTTCGACCACGATGAAATGATAAAGTGCGGCGTCGAAAATTTACAAAAACGCTGGGGCAAGCCCCACTCTACCGAACAGAATGGAAGAAATGAGCAATAATGTTAATATTTCGATTGATTTTGCGGGATTGAAACTAAGCAATCCGGTTTTTACGGTTTCGGGAACATGCGGGTATGCGGACGAGCTAAGTGACTTTATGGACGTCAACCTTCTCGGCGGATTTATTACCAAGAGCATCACCGTGGCGCCGAGGAAAGGCAACGCCCCGCCTCGGATTATCGAGACCGATTCCGGGATGCTCAACGCAATCGGATGGGCGAACATCGGGCTGGACAGGTTCGTCGAAGAAAAATTGCCCGTTCTTCGCAAGATGTCTCCCGCAGTCTTCGTAAACGTCGCCGGCGAGACCATTGCCGATTATGTAGCTGTGGTCGAGCGGTTGGCGGCCGAAAGCGGCATAGCCGGCTTCGAGCTTAATATCAGTTGCCCGAACGTCGAGCACGGCGGCGTCAGCTTCGGGACAGATCCGGCACAAGTTACGGAAATTACCAAAGCGATAAAAGAAGCGTCCGGCGATAAAATCCTGATGGTCAAGCTGGCCCCGGCCGTGACGGATATCGGTATCATGGCGCGAGCGGCGGTTGACGCCGGAGCCGATGCGCTTAGCCTGATAAATACCTTCACGGCGATGGTTATCGACATTGAAACGCGCAAGCCCGTTCTGGCCAACCGCACCGGCGGGCTTTCGGGCCCGGCGATTAAGCCGATAGCGGTTTATCTGGTCAACAAGGTTTACAATGACGTGGCTAAAGAACGCGGTATTCCGATTCTGGGGATGGGAGGAATCCGGACCGCTTCGGATGCCGTCGAATTTATCATCGCCGGGGCCTCGGCGGTTGGTATCGGCACGGCCAGTTTCATCGAGCCCGACTGTGCGACAACAATAATCGAAGGAATAAAAGCATATTGCGCCACCCGCAATGTATCCGGCGTTAAAGAACTGGTTGGCTCGTTGGAGGTGTAAAAAATGCGCAAAGTGACTTTACTTATATTCATATCGAGCCTGGTCATTTCAATTGCGTTCGTCCCAGCCTTCGGTGACGTTGAACAGGAAAGTAATCTAAAAATATTGGACGTCGAATTTGAGCCTGTTCGCCGGGGCAAAAACATCGTGCGCGTAAAGGTTGAAAACACTTCCGGGCGGGATCAGGTCTTCAAGGTTGGCATATACACTCGTTCGCCCGACTATGGCCGAAATGGAATCGGCTGGGGGACATCTTTTTCCGAGACAATCAGACAGCGCGAAACGAAATGGACCCGGTTCGCTTTCAAGATTCAAGGCCCAGTCACAGACAAAACGTGGCTCCGGCTGAGATTCTTCAATCCCGATTCGCCGGACAGCGACGAGCGCAAGGAGCACTTCGAGCAGAGAATGTACGCCAGCGGTGACCTGGAACACTACAAAGGCGAGCAAACCGCCGTAAAGACGGTCTCGGAAACCGAGTCTAAAGCCGTCATAGAGGCATTCCGGCAGATACAGAATTTTATCAGAGAGCAGAAGTACGAACAGGCCTGGCAGCTTTTCACGAAGGACTACCAGGATGCGGAATTCCAGTCGCCGGGATTGAAAGCTTTTATTCGGACAATGAATCCGGAGCGCCCAATCGACTCGGCTTTTCGGTGGGAGAGGGACGATTTTCTGAATTTAAAGCCGGGAGCTGTACTCGAACGAGGCGATGTGTTCCCTTTGACGGCTACAAACGAAGGACATATCTGGACGATAGATTTTGTTTTGCAGGAGAACCAGTGGAAGATTGACTGGATTGCCGGATACGTACCTCGCATTTTGGGCTGGCAGAACTGGCAGGAGCGTCTGCTGCCCGCGATGGAGAAACGCAGTACGAAACACTTCGAAATCTATTATTTCAAGAACTCAACGGCGGCTGGAGAAATCGACAAGATTGCCGAACAGAAAGATAAAGGTTTTCAGGAGATATGCAAGTTCCTTGGCAAGGATTCCGATTTACGAATCCGAATGGTGCTCTTCGAGGACGGCCGGACAAAGCACGCAGAAACCGGGCATCAGGGACGGGGCTGGGCGTATGGCAGCACAATCGTCGAAGTTTACAACGAACAGGAACAGCTTGATCCTTTTCACGAGACGACCCACATCTTAATGCGTCCGTTCGGCAGTCCCCCGGCTTTGTTCAATGAAGGTTTTGCGGTCTATATGTCCGAAAGGCTCGGAGCTCATGCTTTAGACGATTTGAGCGGCGGCAGGGCCACCATTTACGAGCGAGTCAGAGAGCTGAAAAGCAAGGATGAGTGGATAGAGCTTGAAGAGCTTATAACATACAATGAAATCGGATCGCTGGAAAGCCGCCCCCCTATTGCTTATGCCGAAGCAGCTTCCTTTGTTAAATTTTTAATCGATGAATATGGCGGGGACAAGTTCCTCCGGGCATACGGGAAGCTTAAGAATTCGAATAGCAAAATCGTTCACTGGACAAACAAAATGGCGCTTCAAAGCATATACGGCAAACAACTTGACGAACTTCGGAAAGAATGGGAAAAGGCATTTCAGAAGGAGTGACGAATGAAGACATCTAAGTCATCGCTTGAGTATTTTTCGATCACTGCAATTACGGGCAGGATAAGCCGGTTCTGCAAAGTTGTGTTTGCAGTGTTTTTTCTTGCCGTGCAGTCAATCCTTGGTATGGATTTGGCAATTGCCGCAGATGTAAATACGATGACTTATGAGCAGGCTGTACGGAGGATACCCGGCCGTAAGATTCCAAAGTTTTGGATCGGTGACGTTGCGGGCCTGTCGGGGCGTTTCGAAAAAATTACTAAAGGAAAGGTCAGGACAATCGCGATATCCCCCGGCGGCAGGCCGATGCATCTGGTCACTTTCGGCAAAAAAGAAAAGCTCGAACACAAGGCCAACTTCAATTCCGCCATCGGGGGCAGGGAGCTGGCGGCGTATATGGAAAAGCCGGCGAGAAAAAAGCCCGTAATCCTTTTCGCAGGTCCCGTGCACGGCGCCGAAGTCGAAGCCCTGACAGGCCTGGTCAACTTCATAAACGTAATGGAGAGCGGCAAAGATTTGCGAGGTAAATCGCATGTGAAACTTCGCGCCCTCGGCGAGCAGTGCCGGCTGTTGATTATCCCGGGTGGCAATCCCGACGGGATCGCGCGTTTCGAGCCTCGAAGCCTTTGCGGCATGGAGGGCAACGACCTTCGGTTCTGGGGCCAGGGCACCTGGAGCGACGATACGTTCTGCGGCTGGCCCCAGAGCAAACGCCTGCACCCGATGGCCGGTGACGACGTCGGATTCTTAGGCTGCTATTTTAACGACAAGGGTATCAATCCCATGCACGATGAATTCTTCGCCCCGATGGGACCGGAAGCTCCGGCTATCCTGAAGGTCGCCGCCGCCGAAGGGCCCGATCTGGCCGTCTCGCTCCACAGCCATGAGAACAAACCCGCTGTATTACGCCCGGCCTATGTCACCGTCGAAATCCAGCGGGATATTCGCTCGCTGGCGGAGAGATACTATGGAATTCTCGCCGAACGAGATTTGCCTCACGGAGGGCTTTTCGAAGTCAAATCCGAAGGCGGCGGAAATCCCAGCCCGTTTAATCTTACAAGTGCCCTGTACCACATCAGCGGTGCGGGTTCGTTTACGTTCGAATGTCCCCACGGTCTTAAAAACGGCTGCCGGGTGAGCTTCGAGCAGATTCTCGATATACAACTTTCACTTTATGAGGCGATGCTGCGACATGAAATTGAGAAAAAAAGACCTTAGTTATTTGACTACGACGAATTTCGTAAATGTACTTGTTGCCGGGATTTCTCTGGTATTGCTGTGTGTGGCGTCTGCTCCCGGCGGCGAGCTGGAGCTGGATCAGCGTCCTGCCGAGCCCGGCCGGTGGGGTTACCGCCCTGCCGCCGGTTCGGTCTCGAAGGTAAATCCGCCGAGCTTTAGCTGGCGGCCTCAGGACGGTCTGACGTGGGAGATTCAGTGTTCTAATGACGCGGCGTTCGAAAAGATCGAATACCGGGCTGAAGATTTGGAATTTAACGTTCACTGCCCGCCCCGGACGTTTGAGCCGGGCACTTATACGTGGCGCTATCGCGGCAAAGATAAGAACGGCCGATATACGAACTGGGCCAAGGCGCGAACTTTCACTATTGCCGGTGACGCTTCGGCGATGCCGCTGCCGGCCCGTGATGAGCTAATCGCTCGCATCCCGAAAACTCATCCCCGGCTGTTTATGCGCCCGGAGAATCTCGGCCGGCTGCGGGAGCTGGCGAAAGGCAAAATGAAGGCCGAGTACGACCGGCTTGTCAGAGAATGCGATAAAATCATGGCCCGCCCCCCTGCCACCAAAGAGCCGCCGAAATATCCGAAGGACATCGTTCGCGGCAGCGATCCGTGGCGCAAAATTTGGTGGGGCAACCGGACTTATACTATCCGGGCGTTAAATAGCGCCGCTACTCTTGCGTTCACCAGGCTGCTCGGCGGGCCGGAGAAGTACGGTCTCCAAGCAAAACGAATCCTGCTCGAATGCGCCAAGTGGGACCCCAAAGGAAGCACGGGCTATCGCTATAACGACGAGGCGGGGATGCCTTACAATTACTACTTCTCCCGGACGTACACTTTCGTTAACGACCTGCTGAGCGAAGATGAGAAAAATATCTGTCGCAAGGTAATGAAAGTCCGCGGCGATGAGATGTATCGGCACCTGTGCCCGCGTCACTTGTGGCGTCCGTATGGCAGTCACGCCAACCGGGCGTGGCATTTTCTCGGGGAAATCGGCATCGCTTTTCTGGGCGAGGTTGACGGCGCCGAGGACTGGGTATGGTTCGCAACCAACGTGTTCTTCAATGTCTATCCGGTCTGGAGCGATAACGACGGCGGCTGGCACGAGGGCGCATCCTACTGGTCCAGCTATCAGAACCGTTTCACATGGTGGGCCGACGTAATGCGCGAGGCGATGGGCATCAATGCTTTCGACAAACCGTTCTACTCGGAGGCCGGCTACTACGCGATGTACCTGATGCCGCCCGGCAAAGTGGGCGGCGGCCTCGGCGACTTAACGGCAAGGCGTACGGCGGGAAGTAACGTGCCGCTGGTCAGCACTTTCGCCGCACAGGCCCAGAACGGACACTGGCAATGGTACGTCGAGCAGCTTGGCGGGCCTAAGCCTGCCGGCGGCTATGTCGGTTTTATCCGCGGCGCGCTGCCGGAGGTCGAGGCGACGCAGCCCGGAGAGTTGCCGGCCTCACGCTTGTTCCGGGGTACGGGGCAGGCTTATCTGAATACCAGCCTGACCGATGCCGGCGAAAGCGTCCAGGTCGTCTTCAAATCAAGCCCGTTCGGTACGCAATCCCACGGTTACGAAGCGAATAATTCGTTCCTGTTGTGGGCCTACGGCAAGCGCCTGCTTATCCGTTCCGGCCGCAGAGACAGCTACGGCAGCAAACACCACCGGCTCTGGATGTGGAGCACGCGCTCGGTCAACAATATCACCGTCAACGGCAAAGGCCAGGGCAGACGTACCGCCCAAGCCAAGGGCGAAATCGTCGCCTTCACAACCACGCCGGCCTTAGACATCGTCATCGGCGAGGCGGCAGGCGCCTACGAACCGCCGCTCGAACGATTCACAAGAGCGATTATTTTTGTCAAACCGGAACTGATCGTCGTTTACGACCGCCTGGAGGCCAAAGAGCCTTCCACTTACGAATACTGGCTGCACGCCGTTAACAAAATCGACGTCGAAGGCCAGCGCCAAATCCGGGTCCGAAACGATGATATAGTATGCGACATTGATTTCCTGACGCCTTCCGGCCTGACCTTCGAGCAGACCGACCAATACGACCCGAATCCACGTCCCCGCATCACACTGCGTGAATGGCACCTGACTGCGACGACGCCGGAAAAGAAGAAACGCATGGAGTTCGTGACGCTCTATCGCCCGCATAGGCAGCACGATAATATCGCCGGCCAAGCCAAATTGCGCCCTATCCCCGGCGGCTACATCCTGAATGTAAGCCAATCCGGCAAAAAACTAACCGCCCTTCTGCCCACCAACGACACGGCAACACTCGAAGCCGACAACCTGAAAACCACCGGCGCCATAAAACTCAAACTCGAACTTGTGGGGCAACCGCCCAAGATTCTCGAAGTCCGAAAAGGTGATTTAAATTGATCCAGGGCTATGCAGAGGTGTAGTCGGGCGAAGACCTCGTTACGCGTGAGCTGTAATGTGAACGCGAAAGCGGGCACGCTGTAAGCTCGACGCGATTTCTCGCCCCTTAGCTTAGTGGTTCGTTCGTCTTAACCCAGACGATGCGCCATGTCCCTCCTGGGATACAACGTGCGGTGGCGTCTCCATCTTTGTCTTCGTATATCATACGGAGCTTTGTGTATAGGCATTCATCGGTGGATTCGTTCAGGTTAACGAATACCTCAGTGATTGCTGCCGCTTCGTCTGCTATACGTTGGATAGAATATGAGACGATATTGATGTGGTTGAACTGTAGCCTTACTTCTCTTGTATATCCTTTCCGGTCGGTAGTGACTCTGGACCAGAACAGTTCAGCCATGCCTCCGTAGTTCCGCTTCTTCCAGAATTCTAAGAACTGAAGCACAGTATGTTCTGGGGTGTCTGCATCGGCGCTAAGACTTCGATTCAGTTCCTTTATGTACTCTTCTGAAATCTCTCTTGCAGACCAGGACGCTACAGCTTGCTTGAGCTTCTCCGTCTTGGCCATCGTGTTAACAATCTCACGAAATGTGGGAGTAAGCGTTTCTTCGTCGAAGGCCTTGCGACGAACGGGCTCAGATTTCTTTGCAGCTATCCAATCCCGAGCAATGAACAGGAAGCACCACGACTTTGCGGCAACAACTTTATTGTCATAGCCGAGGTCCATCCCGTGGAGAATGCCGTTTCTGTATGGAAACGCTATTTCCTCCGTGCGAGTTTTTCGCCGACCGCGCTGAAATATCTCCTTAATGTCGTTAATAGCCCCGTCAGCGGTCGTAAGTGAATCCCATGCATCTAGGCTGATGCCCTCAGCGTGTAAGCCTTTACCAATTGCGTCGTTCACCGCCCCGTCCATAATCATCAGAAGAAGTGGAACAACGGCGTGATATCTCTTTGCTCTGTAGTCTTCTTAGTGCAAGTTCAATGAACCTTCTTCTTATACACAATTCTTCTACGCCGATAAAGAAAAAGATCTTATCAGCTAAGTTGTCTGGACTGTAGTAATCCAGAAGCATCTTTGTCGCCGCGTCACTTCCGTGTACCTCATATTCATCGACAATCTGTCTCAGCTTAGAAAACTCAAAAGTGTCGTGGGCAAGCCAGCCTTCCTTCGAGAAATATCTATTAAACTTCTTGGGGTACTGCGTGTACTCCTTCATCTTTACACAGATGTCATCGTACTGGATTTGTAGTTCCGCAATTTTCTTGCTCCCCAAGCCAAGAAGATTAAGAGCTTTGTTTGCGCCAAGGATCAGTTTGAAGGTGCGCATTTGCTCCCGCATATGCTCTATGCTAGGAGTCTCTTCGATACTCATTCGATGTTACCTCTTAAAGGGTAAACAATGATTATGCAGTTTGTACAAAACAGCAAACAAAGGCTACTTCTTTCTATATAAGAAGTTCTGGTTTCTTCTTTTCAGTTCGTCCCACTTTCATCCCGGTCGACTCGCAACATCCGGTTTTCCGTTGCTTACGACGAAGATTATAGCATGGCGGAGCAGGTAGGGCAATAGGAAAAAAACCAAGTTCGGTCCAATGACCATTACGGAGCGTGACAGCTTTTGATGATGAAGCTGCCGGACTTTTCTTCGCGTTCCAGCTCGAGGATCCCGTGTGCTCCGGCCTCCTCCAGCAACTGGCCGAAGGATCGGAAGCCGTAGTAGGATTCGCTGAAGCCGGGTTTGCGGCGCTTCAAGGTCTGCTTAATCATTGAACCCCATATTCTCTCGCCCTCCCCGCGTTCCTCGACCAGGGCCTCGTAGGTCTCGACAATCAGATCCCATGCTTCCTGTTTCTTATCTCCGGCGGGCTTGGTGGCTTTGGTAACCACGTCCTTTGCCGGCTTGCGGGCTGTCTCCTTAGCTGCGGCTTTCCTGCGGGGCGGATGATGGCGAACGAGGTCATCGTAATAGATAAACTCGTCGCAGTTCGCGACCAATAAGTCCGAGGCCGAATTCTTGACACCGACACCGATTACGATTTTGTTGTTCTCACGCAGCTTGCTGACGAGCGGGGAGAAATCGGAGTCACCACTGATGATGACGAAGGTGTCCACGTGCTCTTTCGTGTAACAAAGGTCGAGCGCATCGACAACCATGCGAATATCGGCGGAGTTCTTGCCCGACTGGCGAACGTGTGGGATCTCGATCAATTCGAAGGACGCTTCGTGCATCGCTGATTTGAATGTTTCGTAGCGGGCCCAGTCGCAGTAAGCCTTCTTGACTACGATATTGCCCTTGAGAAGTAGCCGCTCGATCACCTTGCCAATATCGAATTGGGCATATTTTGCGTCGCGAACACCCAAAGCGACGTTCTCGAAGTCGCAGAAAAGAGCCATGTTCCTTGTTTCAGCCTGATATGTCATAACCTGGGGTCTCCAGTAAATAATTTTGTGTTCCTGGTTCTTGAAAATCGCCGCAACGGCGGCATCATCGGTCTCTGTACACTCGCCACATCCAGTTTTCTTTACTTACAGCGAAGATCATAACATGGCATGCCGAGTAAAGCAAAAGGGCCGCAGAAAAACTGTATCTCGCATCTCATCTGTCATACCTGGCAGCGACATGTTGGATCAGTTACTTAGCTTGCTCTTTTTGCTATCAGCTCACGCACTTTTTAAGATGAGATCGTTTGGGATCGCTATGATTATTTATGCGGGCATCTCATCTTAAGTTACTCGTTTATATCAACTTTTCCCGAGACGAAATCTCTTATTTTGCGAGCACTCTTTAACGCGAGATGCATATCTGCTTCATTTACATCCATCGGAAAAGGGTACCTTACATTTACAGCATAATCCGTCAACATTAAACAGTCTTCTTCGATCGTCTCGAAATCCTCCGCGTATTTCCGACACATTTTATTCAGGCGAACTAAATCATGGATTTTTTCAATCGCCTCTCCTTTTAAGGCAAGAAATCCTTTCAGATGTTTTTCGGCGGTCTGTTGGCAATGATAGCAGATTACTTCGATGGGAATCGGTCTCATACCTTGCAAAAATTCCGCTGAGGCTAAATCGGTTTCTGCAACTTTGAACCATTCTTTAGCAACATCCTTGTTATCCATAAACTTTTAACCCATTCGTTAGAATTTTGTGTTCTAATGTACTTTTGAGACCGGCTCTTTCCTCAAATTCTTTTTCTGAATATATCAGTATGTCCAGGGGATTAGAAATTAGTTCGATTAGGTTTCGTCTTATTTCCCTGATAATATCAATCTTCCTTTTATTATTGAGATCGGTTATTACACATAAATCAATATCGCTGTCTTTATCCGGCTTGCCATAAGCATGAGAGCCGAAAATAAAAATTTGTTTGACGTCAAATTTCTTTTTTAATGTATTCTTCAATATTTCTATTTGTTCGCTGACTTGCATTTCCAACTGTTTTTTCTCCTGGTTTAACACTGCTTCGTGCTTCTTCTGTAACAAAAATTATATAATAGTATTGAGGACAAAGCAATAGAAATAAACTGCGGCTTGCGTTCTTATCTTAATTGCTTGATGTTTTGGGGGAGTTGGGGTATTTTTGTGGTGTCTTTTATTTGTGCCGGGGCCGCCGGTCGTTTGACTTTTACATGGGCGGCGGGTATAAAATAGACGTTTGAAAATCCATACTAATACAAAAAGGAGCGAAGCAAAATGGCCAGAGATACCGAACAATTGTACAACGAGCGGATGAAGCGCTATATCACTGCGATGCGGAACGAGAAGCCGGACATGGTGCCGATTCGGCCGTTTGTCGCCGAGTTTACGGCGAAATACGCCGGCTATACGTGCCAGGACGTGGTGCACGATTACAATAAGGCCTTCGAGGCGGCGGTCAAGTGCGCGAGGGATTTCGACTGGGACGCTGTTGTCCCGAATATGGTCTATGTCTGGTCGGGTATGACACAGGCGGCGGGACTTCGCTATTACGGCATACCGGGCATTGGTATCCCGCACACGGTCGGTTTCAACTACATCGAGCCGCCCGAGGAAGAGGCCTTCATGAAGGCGGACGAATACGATGAGCTGATCGACGACCCGACAGCCTTCCTATATAACACGTGGCTGCCACGTGTCTCGACCGAAGTCAGTAAGATCGGCGAGGCCTCGACATATCGCAATAACCTGGCGCTGGTCAAAAGCGGCATGGCAATGCTGCAATACTTTTATGCCTTTGGTCCGCAAGTCGCACGCCTGAGATCCGAGTGCGGCACGGGTTCGGCCATCGCGGGTATCTTCAAAGCGCCGTTCGATATCATCGCCGACAAAATGCGAGGCTATTTGGGACTTGTTTCCGATATGGAGACTCAGCCCAAAAAGGTCCTCAAGGCTTGCGAAGCATTAATACCGCACCTTATTAACGTGGGCCTGACCACAGCCGATCCGGGCAATCAGGTTCCCATAGGCTTCTGGATGCACCGGAGCTGTGTGCCGTTCTTCAATCCGAAGCAATTCGCATCCCATCACTGGCCCACGCTCAGGCCGATTATCGAGGAGTTCTGGAAAAACGGCCACCAGACGCTCTTTTACGCTGAGGGCAGATGGAAATATCACCTGGAGACCTTCCGCGAGCTGCCCGATCGCAGTATTGTTTTCCACTGCGATCAGGACGATATATTCGAAGTCCACCGCGCGCTGCACGACAAGTTCGCCATTAGCGGCGGCATTCCGAATATGATGCTAAGCTGGGGCAAACCTGAGGAAGTGCGAGAGTTCTGCCTTCGGGTCATAAAAGAAGTTGCCAAAGACGGCGGCTATATAATGGACGCCGGCGCGATTATGCAGAACGACACCGATATCGAGAACATGAAGGTGATGACGCAGGTCTGCCGCGAGCACGGAGTCTATTCGGCCGGTAGCTATGAGCCGCCGAGCGAAACGCCGCCCTGTGAGCTGCCCTCGTCGATAGAGTCACGCAAGAAAGTCACGGGTATAGCCGGCCGGAAGAGTCCGAAGGTCAAACCGGGCGTGTGTTTCCCATGGGAGCAGCGTGTCAAGGACCTGCCGGAAATTACGGGCGATCCGGCCATGGTCCAGAAAATCTGGGAAGACATTGACGCTCTCGGCAATATATACATCTGGCAGTTGTTGCTGTCTTTCTAAGCTCATATATTTAAGGGCGTATAACAGATGATTTCGTTAATAGGTAGGGAAAGGGTGGCAGCCTCAAGCTAAGCTTGGGGATGGCTTTTCCTTCACCGTCCCCAAATTCTATGGCTTTGAGGCTGCTACCCAGTTACAAGGTCCGAACGTAAAAATGGGAGGTTGCAGTATGAATCGAAGGCAGAAAATCACGCGTCGTACTTTCTTTAAAAACACCGCTGGAGTAACCGGTGCAGTTGCGGCGTTTCCTTATCTGGTTCGATCTTCGGCTCTGGGTAACGCCGGTTCGGTCGCGCCGAGCGAACGGATTATACTTGGCTTTATCGGCACCGGCGGTCACGGCAGAGGCGTCAACCTGAAAAACTTTTTGGGCAATGCGGATGCTCATGCCCTGGCCGTTTGCGATGTCGATCCGGTCAACCGCAACATCGCCCGTGACATGGTCAACAAGAAATACGGCAATACCGACTGTTCGACGTACAGCGATTTCAGGGACGTTCTGGCAAGAGACGATATAGACGCGGTGATGATTTCGACGCCGGACCACTGGCACGTTCCGATTTCAATCGCCGCGGCCAAAGCGGGTAAGGACGTCGAGTGCGAAAAACCAACGCTGACCATAGAAGAGGGCCGGGTGCTTTGCGATGTAATGAAACGCTACGGCAGGGTTTTCCAATGGTCCACCGAGGACCGATCCGTTGATGTGTATCATCGTATGTGCGAACTGGTTCGCAACGGCCGGATCGGCAAGGTCCATACTGTTCGCGTCGAGCTGCCGAGCGGGCCGGACACGCCGGGCAATCCTGAGCCGATGCCGGTGCCGGAAGGTTTCGATTACGATATGTGGGTAGGCCCGGCGCCCTGGGCGCCCTATACAAAAGACCGCTGTCACTGGAACTTCCGGTGGATTCAGGATTATTCCGGCGGGCAGTTGACCGACTGGGGAGCTCATTTGCTCGACGGCGCCCAGTGGGGTAACGACAGCGAGCACACCGGGCCGGTTGAGGTCGAGGGCGAAGGGAAATTCTGGCCGGATGGACTTTACAACACCGCTATCGAATATCACATCGAGTATAAATATGCCAACGGTGTAAGATTGATCGTGACATCGGGCACGCCGAGCCTGCGGTTCGAAGGCTCCGAGGGCTGGATCGGCAACCGGGGCTGGAGGGCGCCATTGCAGGCCGAGCCGAAATCCATCCTCAATTCGGTGATTGGCACGAACGAAATTCATCTCTATACCTGCAAGGCCGGCGAGCAGCGGAATTTCCTCGATTGCGTCAAGTCGCGAAAAGACTGCTATTTCCCGCCGGAGATAGGACAGCGGTGCTTTACTATCGCACACATCGGGAATATCTCGATGCTGCTGGGAAGAAAACTCATGTGGGACCCGGACAACGAGCGGTTTGTCAACGACGAACAAGCGAACAGAATGCTGTCACGAGCGATGCGCAGCCCGTGGCGATTGTAAAATGATTGTTGATTATTGATAAATGATTATTCGAAAAGGACCTATCATGAGGATTCGAAATGAAACAATTAGTATGTTTTTGCTGTCTGCTGGAATTGCCTTATTGATACTAGCTACAATCGGCTCTGCAGAAATGATTAAATTAACGGGCGATGATTTCTCTGCCTGGCGGAGTGATACGGGACAGTGGCAGGTTGTGGGTGAAGCGTTCACTGACCCGGCGAATGAAAAAATGCTGGGCACAAAGCCTGGAACCGGGGTAATTGTGAACGGGCCTGCGGGCAGGACGTCAAACCTTCTCAGCAAGGCCGAGTTCGGTGATATCAACGCACATATAGAATTTATGGTCTCCAAAGATTCTAATTCCGGCGTTTACTTCATGGGGAGGTACGAGATACAGGTCTTTGACAGTTGGCGGAAGCAGTCCGAATACCCCGGTATCGAGTGCGGCGGCATTTACCAGCGATGGGATGAAAGCAGAAAGCAGAAAGGTTTCGAAGGTCATTCGCCGCGGGTCAATGCTTCCCGGCCGCCGGGAAAGTGGCAGACTTTCAATGTTATATTCCGGGCGCCGCGTTTCGACGAGACGGGGCGGAAAGTCGCAAACGCGAGATTTGAGAAAATAGTACACAATGGTATAGTCGTTCACGAGGACGTGGAACTTACCGGACCGACGCGGGCCGGCGCATATAACGATGAGAAACCGGCAGGGCCGCTCATGCTGCAGGGCGACCACGGGCCGGTGGCGTATCGCAATATCAGAATAGAGCCGGCCGGGCCGCTTCCTTTCTTCGCGATGGATACGGCAACGAAGGATGACAAACATCAAACTGCAAAAGAGCAGGTCGAAATGGTCAAAGAATTAGGCTATGCCGGCATCGGATGCACCGCGGGCAAAGGGCTGGCGGAAATGGCCAAAGAGCTGGATAAGAACGGATTGAGACTTTTTACAGTCTATCTCGGCATAAATATCGATCCGGACCAGCCGAAATACGGCCCGGAATTGAAAGAGACTATCGAGGTGTTAAGAGGACGTAACGGGATGCTGTGGCTGTTCGTTCGCAGCAAGAAACTCAAACCTTCGGATTCCGCCGGTGACGAGCGGGCGGCGAAAATCCTCCGGGAGGTAGCGGACATGGCCGCCGAGGCCAACGTCAGGGTAGCGCTATATCCTCACACCGGCTTCTGGGTCGAACGTGTGGAGGATGCCGTGCGCATCGCCAAACAAGTGGACCGAAAAAACGTCGGCGTAACTTTCAACCTGTGCCACTGGCTCATGGTCGATGACGAGAAGAACGCCGAGTCGCTGATAAAGCTGGCGATGCCGGACCTGTTCGTGGTCACAATAAACGGCGCCGACAGCGGGGGCAGGGACTGGAAGACACTGATTCAAACCCTGGACCGCGGCACGTTCGACATGCGTCGGTTCCTCGGAACGCTTTACGATTGCGGCTACACCGGCCCGATGGGATTCCAGGGTTACGGCATAGGCGGTGACGCCCGCGACAACCTCAAGCGAACGATGAACGCCTGGCGTGAACTGCATAAATAGAGATGACTGATTTATGCCGCCGGACAAATAAAGTCGTGCATTTCCTGTTCTCTTTGTTAGTATGGAAGTATTAGTACTCTGTAAAATTTGATTTACATGCTTGTTATTGCTTCGTTTCGCTCGCAATGACACTCACCATTTTAGACGTTATGGACGTTATAGACGACGAAATAGATTCTGTGATGATTTTATTCGAAAGCAATTGAAATAAACAGGTGATCGATGGAAACGCTCAAGTTATTGCGTGATTATTTTCCGATGGCGGTTTTTACCGGCAAGTGCCTTGTCTTTATCAGCGAGGACTGGCGGGTCGAGCTGACTGAGCATAAAGACAGCGATTTTACCAAGTCCGAGGGATCGCCTTCAATAATACGCGTTAGAATCTTCAAACGGACGTTGGAGGGCGAACTTTTGCCCGGGCATTACGAGGATTTCCAGCTTGCCTCGCTGGGTGAGCTTGCCGAGCAGATTGAAAAGTACGTGCAAATGGCGATCGGTACGAATCTGCGGGAGAAAATTGAGTAATGGAAATGTGGGGTTGTACTTATTTGTATTTACCACCCCAGGTCGGGCCTGGGGGCTAATCAGGGATTTGGGGGGTAAACATGGGTATGGGTAATCTAAAGATTGAAGAAAATAATGAGGGTGCGGTTTTTATCGCAAAGATTGTGCCCGGCAGCAGCGGTTCGACCCGGATTTGCGGATTGCTTGACGATATGCTGAAGGTCAAGGTATCCGCGGCGCCGGAAAAAGGTAAGGCCAATCAATGCCTGATCAAGTTCTTAGCCAAACATCTCGGCGTGAAAAAGAACGCAGTGAGTATCATTTCCGGTACAACCAGCCCGGTCAAGCACGTGAGAATTTCGGGAATGACTGCCGAAATGTTGCTTAAGAAGCTGAATCTGAACGGACAGGATCTTCATTAATGACTGAGAAATCGACTTTACTTCCACAAACTTTGCCCCAAGATGAGACTTCGCTTAAATACATGCTGAAACTGGCGGCCCCGATGGTCATAACGACCATCTCTTTTACGATCATGCAATTCGTGGACAGATTCATGGTCTCGCGGCTGGGCACAAACGCGCTGGCTGCGATTCTGCCGGCGGGATTCGTAAGTTTTCTTCCCGGCGGCTTTGCAATCGGTGCGCTTGCCAGCCTCAATACCTTTGTCAGTCAGAGTCTTGGCCGCGGCGACAATAAGAGCTGCGCAAACTACTACTGGCAGGCACTATACATGGGATTCGCGTATTTTGTTATGGTTGTGGTTGTGATGTGGCCGGCGGCCCCGTGGATCTTCAAAATGATGGGCCAGCCTTCGGACATTATCGGGATGGAGGTCATATATCTTCGCATCATGCTCTACGCCCACATCTTGGCCGTGATTAACTGGTCGAGCAGCCCGTTTTTCATGGGCATTCATCGACCGATTATCACAATGTGTGCGTCGTTGTGCGGGCAGGTGGTTAATGTTATCGCCAATTACATCTTGATTTTCGGCAAGCTGGGCCTGCCTGCAATGGGAATTGCCGGCGCGGGCTGGGGGACCTTTATCGGGATTGCCGTGGCGGCAAGCATCAATATTACAGTGTATTTGAGCCACGGCATCAATGCAAAGTTCGGATCCAGACGGGCGCTGAACGTCGATTTCGACAAGATGATTGATTTGCTGAAGGTGGGACTTCCCGCCGGATTTGGATTAATGGTGAATGTAGCCTTGTGGGGAATCCTGTTGGCTGGGCTGGTTGGCCGATTCGGCACCGAGGCGCTGGCCGCGACAAGTGCCGTTCTTGCCTTCACGAGCCTTTCAGTTATGCCGGTGGTGGGCATGGGAACTGCACTGAACGCCGCGGTAGGAAAGACAATCGGTCAGGGTAGAAAAGAGCTGGCGATGAGGCAAACGAGCGTCTGTTTAAGAGTCTCATTGGTCTATATGGGCCTCGTGGGGATATGTTTCTTCGTATTCAGGCACGAACTTATGTCATTTTGGACCACCGACGCCGATAAAGACAAATCCGTTATCGAAGCGGGAGCCAATATTCTAATTTGTGCAGCGTTGTACCAGATTTTCCACGCGGCGAGAACTATCTACAGCGGTGCTTTGCGTGGGGCCGGCGATACGGTCTGGCTGGCCATTGTTTCGGGAGTGGGCGCGGTTTTGATACTGGGTGTCGGCGGCGCTGTTATGGCGGCGTTCTTCCCCTCTCTTGGTGCGCTGGGACCGTGGATGGCGGCGACACTGAGCATCATTTCGGTGGGATTAGCCAACCGCTGGCGTTTCAAAAGCAAACGCTGGATGAACATCGACTTGTTCAAGCGAGGTGCGGCCGGTGTCCCTATCCGCAATGGAGCCGCGTTTGAATAGTGAAACCGACGTTCAGTCCGTTAGATTTCGTAGCCGGATGTTGCGAACCGCTCCGGCGGTCTGCCAGGTCGCTATGCCCAGCGGCTGGGACAGGTCCACTTCGATTCTGGTATCGATCTTTCGGCCGGTTATGTCTATATCGACGAGCGGCTCTTGGCCTTCCTCCTCGATCCATGCCTGGATCCTGTTTGGTATAACTCGCAGTCGGACGTGGTACCATTTGCCGTTCTCGAATGAGACGAACCGGGTAGTCTCGTTATTTGCGGCGTCGTAGTAGTCGATATTTGACAGCCCGCAGAGCGAGCCGCCCCAGCCGCCGAGAATAAGCGAGCAGTAATTCTCATTAACGGGAAAAGTCAATCCGCAGAAGAAATCGCTGCCTGAGACCCGCATTGCTTCGAGTGTTATTTCGTAGTTCATGCGTACCAGCGGGCCGGCCCAGGTTATACCTGTCATATAGTTGCCCTGTTCGAGGTAAATGCTGCCGTCCTTGACATAGACCTTGCCCTGCCCCCCGAAATCTGTAATTTCCCAGTGTCCCAGGGTTTTGCCGTCGAAAAGACTCATTTCGGTCGGCGGCGCAGCCGGTTCTGCTTTTGGTTCGACTGCCACATCCCGAGAGCCGGCCTGATGGCATGCTCCTGTGATTAGGACTCCGAGCAGCAGCAGCGGGGTAAAGAGCATGCTGCGTAGTGATCGAGCCTTCGGGGCGGGAGCATGAGAAGATAAGGTCTCAGCGGTATTATTGTATTTGGTAGCCATCATATTTCTCCGGTAATCAAATAATAAGATTGAACAAAACAAGCTTAAAATATATAATATATGTAAATGATTAAAAAGATTTTTCCGACAATAATTTGTATTTTAATTCTTTCACCGGCTTTGCTTGCTCGGCGTAATGCCCCGCTGGCCAATGAAAATAAGGCCGGTCTGTACGCAAGGTCAATTGAACAGGTTCTTCGGCTCAGAGATGATGAAGTCGATCTGGCAACGGCTGCTTTGATTATCTCGGAGTACTGGAGTGAGATGGTGAACGGCCGTAGATACCTGGCAAGCCTGGACGATATGGCATTGGAAATTCGCGACAGACTCATACAAAGAAATTTGGCAGTGGACTTCCGGGCGATTCCGGTGATGAACGATTATTTATTTAGTGAGCTGGGTTTCAACTCTATCTCGGAAGCGAGCGACCCGAACAGCCTGTTTCTGCACACCGTTATGGATAAAAAACAGGGATATTGCCTGAGCATGTCCATCCTTTACCTTTCGATTGGCGAACGGCTCGGCCTCCCTTTGCACGGAGTCGTTGTGCCCGGGCATTTTTTTGTCAGGTACGATGACGGACGAGTGCGATTTAATATTGAAACAACAAGCAAAGGTGGAAATGCCTCCGACGAGCACTACATCAGCAAGTTCAAGGTACCCAGAAGCAATGGCCGGAGCATTTATCTGGAGAATCTCAGTAAGATTCAGACCCTGGGCTGTTTCTTCAATAATCTTGGCAACAGCTACAGTGATATCGATGATATTGAGTCTGCATTGCAGGCGTTCGAGCGAGCGGTCCAGATAAATCCGACGCTGTCCGAATCCCGCGCAAATCTGGCCAATATTTACCTGAAAAAAGGCCATACAACTAAGGCTATCAACGAATACCGGGCGGCCCTGAATATCAATCCGAATGATGCAAAAACGCATAACAACCTTGGGAATGCTTATACTCAAAGTGGCTCTTTTAGCTATGCAGTTTCTGAATATATGCGATCTGTCAACCTGGATCCCAACTTTGTGGATGCGTACAAGAATCTTGCCATTCTTTACAGCAAGCAGAAAAGATACGGCCGGGCGATAAGTGAGTTGAAAAAAGCTCTGGTTCTGGAGCCGGAAGATGCCGGTTGTTATAGCCAGTTGGGTGATATTTACAGCCAGATGGGCGATCACGAGCAGGCGATAACTAAATATAAGAAAGCGTTGAATATTCAACATGATTTGGTCGAGGCTCATTACGGTCTTGCAATTTGTTACAACAAGCTGTCAATGGTTGAAGAAGAAATATTTCATTATAAGATGGTTCTGGCTATTAAACCTGATATGCTTTCCGCACTGGTTAATCTGGGCAATGCTTATTTCGGTCAGGATAAGTATGGCGTGGCCATCGAACATTATAGCAAAGCAGCCCTGTTGGAGCCTCATGAACCTATGGTCTATTACAATCTGGGGGCTGCGTATTCCAATAATGAGAATTACGAGGAGGCGGTCGCCGCGTATCTCAAGGCGGTGCAGATTGACCCGGAAATTGGCGATGCGCATTACGGGCTTGCCTTTGGGTTTTATCAGTTGAAGAAATATGATCTGGCCTGGGAACACATTAAAATTGCCCAGAATTTAGGTGTGAAGGTAACGAAAGACCAAATCAACGCCATCAAAAGCAGATTGTAATAAAATAGCCTTTCGCAGTACGCATCACGCAGTACTCAGTACGAATAAATTGGCTTTGTTTTTTTGTGCCCCGCAGGACGGCATTATGCCATAAATTCCTTTCAAGTAAGAGTTTAAGCCAATTTCGCCCTGCCGCAAATTGGCTTTGTTTTTTCAAATTCCTTTTCGCAGCACTCAGTACTCAGAACACTGAACGATAAAATTGGGTTTGTTTTTTCAAATCATATTGTGTATCAGGTAATCTGGTTACCAGGGTGTGATTATCAGAGTATCAGGCTATCAGTTAAATCTTTCCTGGTTCCCTGTTATTCTGATTTCCGCCTTCTCCATTCTGTGTTTTTTATCATTAGTCAATCGTCAATAGTAAATAGTCAATTAGTTGGGTATTATACTAAATTCAATCCCAAAAATCAAGCTCTTTATGAGAAAAACTCCATTACACGGCGGCCATTATTCGTAGTGCGTATTGCGTATCGCGAAAGGACAGCCCGACAGGTAGGGTGGCTGCTTGTCCCACCAAAAGGCTCAGTCGAAGGGAAGGTTGAACAATTTGTGTAAATCCTGTCTGAAAAATAGTTTTTTGTAATTTTTATTCACCACAGAGCAGACCGAGAACCACGAAGAAAATTGAAATTAACCGCAGATGAACCCAGCGCGGCCTCGGGCTTCGCCCTTGGCCGCAACCAAAAAGTTGAAGATCGGCTCTTGCGGATCCGGCGAATTGTTTTTCGCCTCCGCCTTTCTTTTCAACGCCTCTGTTTCTTGTGAAGGCGGCGAAAAGCGGACTACGGCGAAAAACAAAAGCCAAAAGTACCTTTCTGAAAAAAATATCATAACATATTATAGATACATAGGTTACAGTTGGCCGTTTCAAAAAACACGCATAAAAAACAACAAGTTTACGGATAGTAGTGCAGATTAATCCCGTGAGATAATGATTTTAACCCCTAAGGGACAAGCTGTCTCACGGGGTGAACGCGGATAAAATAGTAAATGGTAGGATGGCGTAGCTTCGCTGCCAATGCGGATTCTTTTTTTGAAAATTTTCAGAATTTATAGGTAACATTTACCCCGTGAGATACGCTGTCTTATTAAAAGGCCAGCTTTTGTTATCTCATGGGGTGAACCCATCGGCAAACGCTGTTAATAATAAAAGGGCAAAATATGTGCAGTAACGGCTATACGGACCAGATTTTCGCCGAATGTGTTTGTTTTAGGCTCAGAAAACATGTATGATATGAAACTATAAATAAAGATGTGAATGTTTGTGTGGCAAATGGGTTTTTGAAAAAAATGTACCGGACACACTTTAATTCCCTTTAATTATCCCGATATATTGATAGCAGTCCGCTTTGAGGGATTCTTGCAGTTTCCATTTGTTTAGTCTAAACACCTTCTTCAGGTTCTATCGAGTTCTTTCAGGATGGTTTGAACGTATTTTGGAATATTGTTTTCCAGCTCGCTTGTCAGCCCTTGGACGTGGGCTATTTCCTTTGGCTCGATACCAAAGATTACGATGTCATCGGGACATTCCCCCAAACGGCGAGACAGCTCAAGTGTATTTAGCAAATCACCCTCGTGCAGGGAGTAACGCATCCGCACCTTATTCGAACGTACCTTATCGGGTGAGAAACGAAGCATCAGGCCCGGCGTTTGATCCATAATAGCACAATCGACAAAGATGATTTTCTCCCGCCCCGCTATAGCATGTAATACGGAAAGTCCTCCTGTTCCGAGATCCAGAACTTCGACATCGGGATTGTCGGCAAAGTGAACTGAAAGCTCCGAAGCCAAACGAATTCCGATCCCTTCGTCCCGCATCAAAAGATTGCCAAGACAGATGATGATTATCGGTTTCATTAGAGCATAATCGGCTTATACAAATTTGACGTTAAGAAAGTGAGTCGAACATGAGATGCATGGGTCGTATGCACGAACCAGCATCTCCAGGAGCAGGCGAATCTCATCCTGGTCCCGGTCGATAATCTGTGGCGCGAAAGCCTCGAAATCCTTTTGGATGTTCGCGTGATTCTGCCCGGTCGGTATGCAGATGTTCGCCTTCGTACAGAGTCCTTTCTCGTCGAACGCATATCGGTGGAAGAGGATGCCGCGAGGCGCTTCGACACAACCGACACCCTCGCCGGCCTTTGGTTCGACCTTCACCGGTTCCGGTTTCAGTCCTTTCGTGAGTAGTTCGTCTATGAGTTGCAGGCTGTGCTCGGCTACCTGGACACATTCGATAACCTGTGCAACGTTGTTAAGATACGGATTGCACGCGCCTTTTTTCAGTCCGAACTTTTTGGCCGTTTCGGCCGCCATTGGTAGAAGCTGCTCGGCGTTCAGATTGAAACGGGCCAGTGCTCCCACGGCATAAGAATCGCGATGCCATTTGCACCACTTGGCTGTGGACTGCGGCGAGACGTACTCGTTGACAACCCGCTCGAACTGCTGCACCGGCACCTGTTCGTCCGTGTCGGTGCTGCCAATGTCGCCGTGGTAGAAGGTGTAGTAATCCGGGTATTTCAGCGCGATGTATTCTGTTTCCCGATCGAATGTAGGTAGTTTGTCCGCCAGAGATAGTATCACATCGGCGAGTATTTTTAAGTCAGGAACTGCATCTTCAATCGACTTTTTGAGTTCGCGGAGCTGCTGCTCCGATGGAATAGCCGTAAAGCCTCCGGGCTTCAAGGTAATCGGATGGGTCATCCGTCCGCCTATTATTTCCATCCAGGTATTGCCGAGACGGTGAAGGCGGATTACCGTCTTTATCACGTCCGGGTGTGATTCGACCAGAGGTATAACCGAATTCTGGCCCAGGAGATCCGGTGCTACGAGATACCCGACGTGCAGGCTGTGGCTTTCCATCTGCTCGCCGTAATGACATAGAATCCGGAGCTTGTCGGTTTGCCCGGAGACCTTAATACCCATAGCATCTTCGACTCCCTTGATTGAGGCCAGCGAATGCGTTACCGAACAAATACCGCAGATTCGGCTTACGATGGTCTGGATATCCTCGAAGCTGCGTCCGCGTACCATGGCCTCGAAGAAGCGGGGCGCTTCCGGCACCTGCCACTCGACGTGCTCTACTTTGCCGTCACTTGCTCGAAGCCTTATGTTGCCATGCCCTTCGACTCGTGTGACGTGATCAACGCTTATATCGACTTTTTTAATCATCAGAACTCCTGTTTACTTCCGAAAAGCAACATCTTACTGCGAAGGTCATCGAGTGTTTTCCCGTACTCGGCCATTACATCCTTTGCAGCATTTACATTTGGATCATCGACAAATCCCCGGCAGCCGAAACACCACATTCCGCTCGACGGGCACTTTGCATCGCAGCCCGCCCGGGTAATCGGGCCCAGACAAATCTCGCCGTACTCGAAGCGGCAGACATTTTCTTTCATTTTGCACTCGACGCAGACGGGATAATTGGGGATTTTAGGTTCTTTGCCGATTGCCAGACATCGTATGATATACGAAAACTCCTTTATATTAATCGGACATCCGTGAACCATATAATCTACCTTGACAACCTCATTCGCGCCTTTTGTGGGATATGTATTGAGATGAGGCATATTGGCATCTTTCCCGTAGACGTATTTCTTGACATCCTGCATCTCGAAATTGTTCTTGAGTTTATTTACTCCTCCGGTCGTCGCGCACGATCCGAAGGCGATTAGTATTTTGGCATTCTGGCGAATAGCTTTTAATCGCCGTTCGTCTTCTTTTCGCGTGATCGAACCTTCGATAATCGCAACGTCATAATCATCGTTCTGATCGGACATTGCTTCCCGCCACTCGACCGGCTCGACAAGCTGGAGCAAATCGAGGATTTCCTCTTCCAGGTTGTAAACCTGCAACTGGCAACCTTCACAACAGGCGAAATCAAAAAAAGCCACTTTCAGTTTGGACATTATAATGCCTCCTCGATGTCTGTTATGTCGGAAAATTTGAATACGGGGCCGTCCTGGCATACGTATATGTTGTTAATCTGACAGTGCCCGCATTTTCCGACGCCGCATTTCATATGCCGCTCAAGAGACAGGTAAATTTGGTCTTCTGTCAGGCCTGCTTCCAGCAGTACGATAATTACGAACTTATACATGATCGGCGGGCCGCAAATGACGGCAACGGTATTATCCTTATCAATCTTCACCAAAGGCAGCAGCGTAGTGATAACACCTTCCGGACCCGACCAGGCTTCGTCACGATGGTCAACCGTCTCTAAGATTGTTACGTTCTTATCTGTTCGCCATTTCTCGAGTTCTTCGATAAAAAGGCGATCGCACGGAGTTTTCGCTCCAAAAAGGATTATCACCCGACCGTAATCGTCGCGGTTGTCCAGTACGTATTGGATTGCCGAACGAACGGGAACCAATCCAATGCCGCCACAGATAAAAATAATGTCTTTTCCCTTCATCGCTTCATCAACCGGAAACGATGTCCCGAATGGACCGCGGATAAAAATTTTGTCACCTTTGGCCAGTCCGTGCAGGGCCTTCGAAACGTTGCCTACGTTACGAATGACCATTTCGAAAGCCCCTTTTCGTGTCGGCGAAGAAGAAACTGAGATGGGTGCTTCGCCGATACCGGGAATCGAGACTTCCACGAACTGCCCCGGCATATGTCCGAGTTCCTTGCCCGAGTCGAGCCGGCACGAGAAGAAACTTTCTAATTTCGTCATTGGTCGTACCTTACCTACCGTTGCCGGTAATGGAAGGTAGATATCCTTTTCGGATTCGCATTTACACATTTGCGTTATTTCCCTTCATCCACAAGCTTGTTATAAACTTCGACCGGGTTGGCAATTTTTGCCGTACACGCTGTTATACATCTTCCGCACCCCACGCAGGCGACTTCCCCGATCATCTCCGGCACGTATTTTCCTTTGCGGTAGTAGCGGTGGCGATACCGGTCGGCACGATTGCGTCTGAAATTGTGTCCGCCCGCCACGGTGGCAAATTCAGAAAGAAGGCAACCATCCCAGACTCTATATCGCTGGCCTTTCTGCAAATTCCACTCGACATCGTCGCGCACGTCGAAGCAGTAACATGTCGGGCAAACCAGGTTGCACGATCCGCAGGAATAACACCGCTGAGCCTTCTCTTCCCATATAGGATGTTCATAGGAACGATCCAGCAGTCTCGGCAGGACATCAGGTTGGACGTGTAGTTTATGCTTCTGAAGTAGTTTGGTATTGTCCGCCCAGACTAATTTCCTGAGTTTAAGGCTCATCTCATCAGCATCCTCGGCGTCCATGATGGTACGAGCCAATGCCTGACCTTTCTCGGTATGAATATCGACCAAATAGTAGGATTCGACCTTCGTAATCAGTATATCAAAACCGTCATCAACGGTGGCTGTGCCCATGCAGCCGGCAAAGACTTCCTTTGACGCATTCTGTACGTCGCAGGCCACGATCGTAGCTTTCTGCCGACGATTAAAGTAGTGGGTATCGTATTGATCCCTGGCGAACAGCTTGTCTGTCTGTGAGATCGCAACCATATCGTAAGGGTGAACGCCAAACAAGACGAAGGGCTGATTATCGAACACACTCTCGAATCCTTCCTTGCGGTCGAACTTGAGTAACGTATCTCGCGGGGGCAGGAAATACTTCTTTGGAGGCAGGATAGTCACATCATAGTCTAAACGCAAGTCTTTGGCGCTGGCCAACGGTCCAAATACGAAGCGGTCCTCTTTAGCCTGAACACCATAGACTCGTTGATTTTCTATGCACGAATTGACCCATTTGTCAAAAGCGGCCTTGTCAAGTTTCTTAATTTTCATCAATTTTACCTATCCGTTATAAACAACCAAAAATCATTTAAGAGGGACGAATTTAACACCTATGAGGCCGACAGATATCAAATACTTGTGGTGGAGATTTGATTTGTCAATATTATTTATATCTGCGAAGCATTTCTCGTAGAATGTCCCGGCGGCTTACAATACCGACGACTTTCCCATTCTCGATGATTGGTACTCGTCGAAGGTGGCTTTTTGAAAAAGTCTGAACCAAATCAGCTAATTGTGTACTGGGGCTGAAAGATACAATATCTGTTACCATTACTTCCTCAACTGTTGTGTCGGCTGCATTTCCGTCGAATGTCAGATTCACCAAGTCAATTTCGCTCAAGATGCCAACTATATTATTTTCATCATCAACAACAGGCAGGGCACTGATGTGCCAACGAAGAAGAAGAGCTATTACGTCCGTTAAAAGCATATCTTTTTTCGCCGTAATGACATTCACTGTCATGATATCTGCGGCTTTTGTTGTTTTCATAGTCACTTTTTTATTCTATATAAGTAAGCAAATAGTTTTATGATCAACAATTATGTCGCAACATTAAAATAAAATCAAGCATATTCTAAAAAAATCTCCGATACTTCTTTTGTGCTGAGTGCTGCGTACGGCGTATTGCTTCTCGGGATTCTGAATTCTGTCTTCTGTGTTCTGTATTCTCGCTTTTTTGACCTTTTTCGCAGCGAATTATAAAAAAATTCACTTTTTTTGCATTTTTTTCAATTTTATAGGTAACATTTACCCCGTGAGATACGCTGTCTTAGTAAAAGGGCAGCTTTTGTTATCTCATGGGGTGAACCCATCGGCAAACGCTGTTATTAATAGAAGGCCCAAATATGTGCAATAACGGCTATATGGACCAGATTTTGGCCGAAAGTGTTTGTTTTAGGCTCGGAAAACGGATATGATATGAAACAACAACTTTGAGCGAGATACAAGAGACTACAAATAAAGATGTGAATTGTTGTGTGGCAAATGGATTTTTGAGGAAAAAATGTACCGGACACCTTTAATTCTCACGATTGTTTCCTTATAGAGGGCATTGATTGCTGGTTCTGGTCGAATGACCATAGGCCACCACATTTCAATGCAAAACGAAGAGGTAAATGGGGAGTGAGAGTTTTCTTTATGAAGAGTAAAGCAGATATGATTGAAAAGACTAAATGGTCCGGACGAATATCGCAAGCGGATAGAAAGGCTCTCAGCGATATGGCGGAGCAGCATCGAGAAAACCTGTTGGAAGAATGGGAACAGAAGGTAAACTATGCCGACTAAAACTTTGAAAAAACCTGAAATCTTGGCAGCGGACGACAACTCAGAGTCGATTGTCGAACGCGCTTTTTCCAAGTCGGGATTGAAAGCTGGGAAGCGTGGGTGGCGTACAATCAAAAGGTGGGATACCCTTTCCTCAAGCGGCGTCGCTCCATTGTTAGTAGCCTGGACGAGTACCGATATAGACCATGAGAAGATACGGCGATTGCACGATCTGAAAAGGATGCCGGTCTTCCTGCTCTTTCAAGGTAACTTGCCGGTTGAAGCCGTTGCAGACCGGATAGCATGGCTTGATGTACGTGACGATAAAAGAATTTTCCTTGTTGCCGCAGACAACGAAGCAGAGCCTTTTGTAGCGAGATTCTTATTGGCTCTGGACAGCGGTGGCTACGAAGGACGTATTATAGACGCTCGGTGGGAAGAGGATACTTTGGTGGTTGTTTCCCCAATAGGGAATCGTTTTATTAAACTTCGCGTGCCATTGGAAAAGCTCTCCGTGCTACAAGGTCATAATGGACAAGAGCGCAAGAACTTTGAGATAGACGAGGATGGCGCCTTCATATACTGGCCGGACTTGGACATACATCTTGGATGGGAACAATTTGAGCAGGCCGTTGACCAGAGAGCCTACCTAAAAGCTAAGCAGCAGTCTGAAGCGTTTAATAAGACCTATGGCATTGCTGTTAGAGAATTGCGTGAAAAGAGTGAATTGCGTCAAAGCGATATAAAAGGGCTGACGTCTCGCCAAGTAGGGCGCATAGAGCGGGGCGAGTGCCGTGCTACTCATAATGCCCTAAGCAAACTTGCCAAAGCACATAAGATGAGCATTTCTGATTATATGAACGAACTTGCCAACTTGCTGAAGACTTAATCCTCCGAAGGGGGTAACTAAAAGAGTGTACGGCAACATGTTTCGATGAGTTGTGGTTGATAATGACAGGTTTTGATAGAGGACAGCTAGTGTCCTGAATTACTGCGGAGCTTTGGGACGCAGACATCGACTGGAATTAAGTAAGATGTCCCCCAATTTACTCATGGGGTAAACCTCCGTGATGGGCTTGGCCATGCCTTACGGCAGATACGCTGTCTTATTAAAAGGACAGCTTTTGTTATCTCATGGGCTGAAGCCATCGACAAACGCTGTTATTAATAGATGGGCAAAATACGTGCAATAACGTTTATGTGGACCAGATTTCGGCTGAAAGTATTTGTTTTAGGCTAAGAAAACATATATGTTATGAAACAACAACCATGAGCGAGCGACAAGAGACTATAAATAAAGATGTGAATTTGTGTGTGACAAATGGGTTTTTGAGGAAAAAATGTACCGGACAACTTTAATTCTCGCGGTTTATCTAACGGGGTGAACCCCGTGAGATACGCTGTAAGAAGTAGAAAGGCGGATTGTTTTTGTACTATAATGGGATAACTGATATAATGTGATACGTCAACCTTGAGCGAGCTTTTCAATTGATTCCGACAGAAGACAGCATATCTGAGATATTGATAGTTTCATGGAAGTCAGGCTTTTTGAGGGTGAATTATTTGATAATCGAGTAAGAAGAAGATTTTAGTAGTTGACTTTCCCTAGATGTTTAGTTGTTTATGAAAGGAGAGATAATAGAATATGGCTTTTATTGAGTATCTTTTAGACAACTTCAAAGATTCTAACGAATTTGAAGTACTTTGTACTGAAATTATGCTAAAGGAGGGTTATTCCAAAATCAATCCTGTCGGTGGAATCGGAGACAAGGGGCGCGATGCAGAGGAGGTCATATACTGCGGCGCTGAAGGAATAAGGACTATACTTTTCCAATTTAGTTTGCAGAAAACAATTAGAGCAAAGGTTAATAAAACCTTGCGTAGAATACATGAGTCTGGCCTTTCAGCAAGCGAGGTCCTATTCGTTTTTAGCACAGAGGCAAAAACCGGTGAACGCGATAGACTTAAGGAAAAGGCTCTCAATGAATATGGTCTTAACATTAACATACTCGGACAAAGATACTTAGCAATCCGTTTAGCAAGTAAGGGGTACGCAGACGTTGCCGAAAGATTTTTTGCGGACGATATAACCAAAATGAAGACGTTGTATGATAGTGGCCAATTGTTCGCTCCTGACTCTGTTATCCCCGATAAGGAAAAACGCTGCCTGATAAACCTTATGCATTATGGAAGACATCCTTTAGCAGGCAACATCAAAGACCAAATTATACGAGAAGCTGTTAGGAGGGTTCTATCCAGATGTGGAGATAAGCCTGCTGCATTGAAAGAGATAAGCCAAATGGTATATGACTATCTCCCAGCAGCTGCAAATGCCACTTTGGATGCAGTTCATGAACAAGTCCAAGAATTGAATGTAGCTGGTGAAGTCGAAGTGGATGGCGACAAATATCGCCTCATGAAGGAACAACGTCGACTTGTAGAAATAGATATTGCAGAAATAATGTCTGGACGAAGAGACTTGATTGAACGGATTTGTAGAGGATGTGGTAATGAGACTGTGGGAATTTTGGGACAAAGCAAAATATCAAGGGCAATCGACGATTTTTTTACAAATCTCTTCCGAAAACATGGTCTGGAAGTGGTGAGTGAAATCCTAAGTCCTGAAGGAGTATTGGATACAGCCCTTGATCAAGACAGTGTAGATGTTATTCTGAGTCAAGTTGTTTCCGGCTGGGCACCGGTTCACGCGAATCAATTTAGGAAATCAATACAATCGCTGATTAGTCAACCTCGAGGCGGTGCCCTCCAATACTTGAATGCCTTATCAACGAGCTATGTTTGTATGCAGCTTTTGAATGCTGATCCTGAAAGCATTAATGTACAGAGGAAGAAAAATCAACAGTCAGTTGCAGTGCTTGATACGGATGTTGTTTTAACTGGAATAGTTCATGGAGCTAAACGGGAGCGTATATCCGCGGCTATTGCGGATATGTGCTTAAAACAAGGCCTAACTTGCTTTACATTTGATGGAAGCATAGAGGAAATTGTTTATCGTATCAAGAGATCCATTTCTTTATATGAGGATCTCGGCTGCCCGCCGATGATCCCACCTGATAAAAAAGCATTTATCTCTGATATCTTCCTAGACAGATTTTTCGATGAACTGGCCGCTGGCGATGTTAGATCTTTCGATGAATTCTTAGAGAATTATTATGACATATCTGCACCAGCAGCATTTATACAAAATCTTATTGAGGATCGATTGTCAATACCAATTGAGTCATTACAAAAACACTACATATTACAGCAGGATAACAAAGTCAATCGTATACAAAAAACCATTGAGAAGAGTAGAGCTGATGCTCTTTCTTTCAAGAATCCTGTCATGTATAATCGAGATGCGATGGCAATGGTTATAGTTGAACAGCAGAACCGTAAAATGATAGGAAACAAAAGGCTTGGTAGATGGTATTTGGTTTCTGAGGATAGGCATATTTTGAATGCGTACTTACAAAATAAGGGTAGCTTCAAGATTAAACCAAGTATCCTTCCAATTTACTTTTTGGAAATACTTCGTCAGTGCCCCGAATGGAAGGCTGATGAACAGACTTTCGGAGCTATTTTGGAGTCAGAGGCCATGCTTCGTGGAGCCGGAAGAAACTATACCCCAATTATTGCCGCACTTGCAAGATTGGGAGTTAAAGCACTATCCCTACCGAGTGAAAAGCTCGTCGAGTTGATTGATATTATCGACAGGTCTGACTTTACACAGTGGTTGGTAAAATTCAGAGCCGATACGGAAGTTACACCGCCAATTGCAGAAGAAATTAGAGACGCATTGGAAAAAGTGATTGAAGAATCTCGCAGCCGGATGGAAACTGTTCAAACACTGAAAAAAATACGAGAAAGAGAAAAGGGAGAAAAGGGGTCAGGCTTTTGATTTAGGTGTCACCAACATCATTCAGGGGAGCAGCCGACAAGGCCGCGATCCAGCGGGTGAGAGTCCCGCCGTGCCAATTGCCCGATTCAGGCACGTAGGATTCAGGCACGTAGTGATAACACAACTCATGATTTTATTAGGTACGTTTATCAATTCATGATGTTGAAGGCGAAAAGTGATTGCAAAGACGTATAGAAACTACAAGAATAAGCCCTTCAATACACGGGATCCATGATTGCAACGATTCTGGATTCCCGCTTTCGCGGGAATGACAAGCCACAGAATCAATCATGACAAAGTATTAGATTGTTAGTCCCTGATTTTCCTTATTCCCGCTCCTGCCATTGTTCGTTCTTAATTGTCGCCGAAGTGATTGGTATGTTTACGACCTTGTCAATCTCGCCGCGTGCGACCTTCCCAAGCGTCTCCTTTGTCGCCAGGACAGGCTCAACTACGAGTTCCGGCACATAACTGGCCTATACGAACCATTTGCCATCGCATTTTCCGACTATTCTGTCGATACATAATGCTATTGCCCATGCCTGCAAAACAACTGTAAATAATACCATATTTGTCGGTTTTCGCGAAGAGTGCTCCAAATCCTCGATCCGCAATTTTTTTTCAATCTTTATTGATAGCTTCTTTCAGTTGCGTATAATTATATAAGCTTCCGCCGGGAACACGTATGCTGTTGCATTAATAATAAGGCGCAGTTACAATAAACAGCTCTAAACAAGGGCCGTATAAAAATGATGAAGCGATCGTTAATTTGAGAGGAAACAAATGAACACGACAATCCCCAAAACAACCGTAGTGTTTTTTCTTATTGTTTCATTGGTTCTTGGTCTTTGTGGTTGCGGCAGCGAAAACCAGAATCGCAAAAGTAACGGCTTAAAACTCAGTCCAATTTACGGAGCGGCATTAGGGGGTGCGATTATCGGCGGCATAATAGGCCATCAATCGCACGAAACGGGCGAAGGCGTTGCTATCGGGGCTGCTGTTCTCGGTGTGGGCGAGCTTCTCAGGCAAACCGACAAGCTGTCGGAAAAAGAACAAAAAAGAGAAAGTGAACGCAAAGCGAAAGACGCCGAGCAGGTAGTTATTGAAATTCAAAACGACAACGGTTCGGTCACACCCGTCAAGCTCAAGAAAAAAGGTTCTATCTACATTGGCCCAAAAGGCGAGCGTTATGATGGGCTGCCTACTGAAGAGCAGCTCAAACCCATCTATGGATTATAGCGCTCGGATTTTCTGCCCCATCAGGTTAGCGTACTGATATTCATCGGTCTCAATCTGCGCGAGGCCGGGAAGTGTCAAAAAATTCATCAAAGGAGAGATTGATATGTTTAAGCGGTTGAATAAGACGCCGGCCGTAGTTGTTTATGGCGTGCTTTTAGTGCTGATTATTAATTTTGTATATGCTGTCACGGCTCAGTCATCGCAGGAAAGCAGGACCATTCGACTGCATCCGGATAATCCGCATTATTTTCTGTGGCGGGGCAAGGCGACGGTCCTGATAACGTCCGGCGAGCATTACGGGGCCGTGCTCAATCGGGCGTTCGATTACAAAAAATATTTCAAGACGCTCGAATCACTCGGTTTCAACCTGACCCGTACATTCAGCGGAGCGTATTGCGAGCCTGTCGGGGCGTTCAGGATTCAAAACAATACGCTGGCGCCGGCGAAAGGACAATTGATATGTCCCTGGGCGAGGAGCGATCAGCCGGGCTATGCAAACGGCGGCAACAAGTTCGACCTGGCCAAATGGGACCCGGCCTATTTCGAACGACTGCGAGACTTTGTCGGCCAGGCAGGCAAACGCGGCGTCGTTGTCGAGCTGGTGCTGTTCTGCCCGTTCTATGAAGACGCAATGTGGAAGCTTAGCCCCATGAACGCCGCTAATAATATCAACGGCATCGGCAAAATGAAACGCACCGAGGTTTATACGCTAAAATACCCCGGACTGCTGGCCGTGCAGGATGCGATGGTGCGCAGGATAGTAGAAGAGTTAAAGGATTTCGACAATCTCTATTATGAAATCTGCAATGAGCCTTATTTCGGCGGCGTGACGCTCGAATGGCAGGGTCATATCGCCGAGACCATCGCCGAGGCCGAGGCCGATTTCGAGACCAGGCACTTAATCGCTCAGAATATAGCCAACAAGTATCAAAAGATTACCGATCCAAATCCGCTCGTGTCGATTTTCAACTTCCATTACGCCAAGCCGCCCAACACGGTTACCGACAACTATGGGTTGAACCGGGTGGTTGGCGACGATGAGACGGGCTTTGCCGGCAGCGAACCGAAGCCGTACCGGCTCGAAGGCTGGGATTTCATCATAGCCGGCGGAGCAGTGTATGATAATCTCGACTACTCGTTTACCGTCGGTCACGAAGACGGCACGGCAAAAATCAACGCTCCCGGCGGAGGTGGAGATGTTCTGCACAAACAGTTGGGAATCCTTAGCGACTTTATCAATAGTTTCGACTTCATAAAAATGATGCCCGATGACTCGGTTATTAAAGGTGGGGTGCAAGATAAAGCAACAGCCCGTGCGTTAGCCCAAAAGGGCCGGGCCTATGCCATCTATATCAATGGCGGCGGCAAGGCACGGTTGCAGGTGGAACTGCCGAAGGGCAAATATACAGCCGAATGGATAAATACAAAAACCGGCAAGGCCGATAAAAATGAAGCCTTTGAACACTCCGGCGGCAATCGAACGCTGGAATCGCCAAAATACCAGGACGATATCGCACTTCGGATACTTCGCTCGGACTAAGATTGTCCCGCCCTGAATTCTATTGAAGATATTGAATGATCCATCGCCCGGTTTATCGTTCGCCTGCCTCGAATTCCCGCCGGGATACCTTGCCGTCTTGGTTGGCGTCTCTGTCCCGGAGACGCTGCCAAGCAAGTCTATATCACACAGATACTAAAAATTACTGCGATCCCAAATCATTTTTTTTCGCGTTTTGACCGCCCCGACTCTTAGCCGTGGGCCGACAACAAAAAGTCAAGCCACAAAACTGTTGAAGTTGCGGCGGTAACGATGTATATTTTGGTTGTATAGATAAAACGATAGGTTGTTGTGGGGACGAAACAGAAATAGCGATAAGTTGAGGTTTTCATTATGCGGCTGTTCAAAACAATATTCACGGTAATTTTTGCAAGCTCGGTCGTGGTTATCGGCAATGCTCGGGCGGCCGGCCCTGACGACATTGCAGCCTACTATGGATTCGAGGAAATAGAGATCATCAAACTGGACTGGGGGATTAAAGACCTGCGGGTGGCGGATTTTAACGGTGACGGCCGAAAGGATATTGCCCTGACCAATAACAGGAGGGCCAGAATCGAGCTGCTTTTGCAGAAAGAAGCGATTGGGCCGGGCGAAAAGGACTTCGCAATCGATCCCAATGACATAGATATCAATGCAATCATCCCCCCTACCCGTTTCGATCAGCAGAGCATCGCCGTTTCGCAGAAGCTGTTCAGTCTGGCCTGCGGGGATTTGAACTCGGACGGGCGGAAGGATATGGCTTATTATGGCGAGCCGAAGGCCCTGTATATATTAGTGCAAAAGGACGACCAGGCCAAAACAGATAAGCCGAAATCGATAAGCTGGCCGACGAGGAAAAAGATCGATATCGATGACGGCCTGCCGACTCCCAATGCTTTGGCGTGTGCCGACCTGAGTAATGACGGCGCCGACGATTTGGCCCTGGCCGGTCGAGACAGCATTTACATCATCGTCCAGGCGGAAGACGGTTCTTTGGACGAGCCGGTGAAATATCCCACTACCGCACAAACACTGGGTATCGAAGTTGCTGATTTAGACGGAGACAAAATCAACGACCTTATCCTTGTCACGAATGATATGGAAAAGCCGCTGCACGTTCGATTCGGCCTGGAAACCGGGCAGTTGGGTCCGCAATTGCAGTTTGCTGTTGAGAGACCGTTTGCATTGATTCTGCATGACTTAGATAAGGCTAACGGGGATGAAGTACTGGCTGTTGACAGTCTGAGCGGACGATTGATTTGTTATCAACTTGCCGCTGAAAAGCGGAAAGACGCCGACTGGCCGATATTGTTTTATCCCCTCGCCTCGGGGCAGGAGGATACGAAGCGTGATTTGGCGCTCGGCGATGTAGATGGTGACGGCCTGGCTGATGTGACGATAAGCGATCCGGGAGCGGCCGAACTGATTCTATACAAGCAGGCGGCGGGTCTCGGATTGGCTGAGCCGGTGAGATTTCCCGCCTTTGCCGATATTACGAGCTTATCCGCCGTCGATATTGACAATGACGGGAAGACCGAATTAGGCGTTTTGAGTCTTAAGGAAAAGGTCATCGGCGTCAGTGAATTCGAAGACGACAGGTTGTCATTCCCGAAACCCATCGGCCTGACGGGTGAGCCGTTGGCAATGGGACTCGCCGATGTAGACGGTGACGAGAAGATAGACTGTCTTTACATATCCAGAGGCGACGACGATGTCAGAACTCTCAGGGCCGTTTATGACCTGGCTGCGAGCGGGAAAGACAAGGCCGATTCGACCAATAACTCCGGCGACAATTCCAATTCCGCCGGAAAAGCCGACCAAATGGAACTTGCCTTAGAGCTTAAAAAACTGACTTCCAACCCGGAGGGCTTGGAATTGCTTGACGTTGACCAGGACGGCTTGATGGATGTACTGATATTTGTCAGCTATGAGTCTCCTATATTAGTTCGCCAGGTGGAAAAGAACAAATTCCAGGTAATTGACTCACCGGAAGCTCAGAGCAGTTTAATAAAAGAAGCAAGCCGGCGTTCGATTTCCGTCGCGGACGTGGACGGCAAGGCCGGTGGTGAGCTGCTGGTGGCGCAGAACAATTTCGCGAGAAGCCTGGTATTTTCGGAAGGCCGGATTTGGAGTGTTATCGACCAGTATAATGCCAAGAGTACGGAGAACCAGATATCAGCCGTCGCTGCATTTGATCTCGAAGCCGGCGGTCCGGCGGACAGGCCCTCTATTTTGCTGCTGGACGGTCAAAAGGGCCAGCTTCAGATACTTAAAGCCGGCAGTGACAAGACCTACCGCTTGGAAAAGGAATTGGACGTCGGGCGGTGGAACAGTGCGGCACATCTGAAAATGCTGTTTGCCCCGCTCACCGGCGGCGAGGTCGAAAGCCTTCTGCTGTTCGACAGCAAGAAGTTCGCCCTCGTCACTCCGCTGACCAGCAGGAATTTTGCCCAGCATCTGGAGCAGCAGTTCAGCTACGAGACAAAAATCAAAGACGGTATATACGGCAATCTTACAGCGGGCGATATAAACAGCGACGGCCGGACAGACATTGTCATGGTCGAGTACGGCCGCAGTCACATCGAGATACTTACGCTCGATGCCGGCGTCAAACCTGTCCCGGCGATGCGTTTTAAGATATTCGAGCAGAAAAGTTATCGCGACAGCAAACCTCGCCCAAAGGCCGCCGCCGAGCCGCGGGAATTGACGATTGCCGACGTGACCGGTGACGGCAAAGACGACTTAGTTACCGTCATCCACGACCGTATCATCATTTATCCTCAGGATTAGATGAGTGCTTCGTGAAGTCTGTCGATATTGCGCCGGATGATTCTCGTTAAGCGGGTATTATGCAAAGCAAAATGGTTGATAATGGAACGAAAGTATTTATAGCACTGAGCGGCGGGGTTGACAGTTCTACTGCTACTGCGTTATTGCAGCGGGAAGGTTACGACTGCGAGGGTGTGTTCATGATTACGAACGACAGCGCCCATCATGCACAGGCAGAAGCTGAAAAGGTTGCCGGGGAGCTGGGGATAAAGCTGCACGTACTGGATCTACGAAAAGATTTCGAACGAATTCTCGATTATTTTTGCAGCGAATACAGGAAAGGCCGAACACCCAATCCGTGCGTTTTTTGCAACAGGCACATGAAATTCAGCAAATTGTGGGACTTTGCGCAAAGTCATGATGCCCGGTTTCTTGCCACCGGCCATTATGCGAGGATTCTCAATAGCAATAACGATGTTGGCTTGTACGAAGCTGCCAATCCTTCCAAAGACCAATCCTATGTGTTATCGATGATCGAGAAGGATATTTTGCCTAACATTATTCTGCCGATGGGGGATTATTCCAAAGATCAAACGCGCCGGATGGCGGCGAAGTTCGGTTTAGGCACTGCTCAAAGCAAAGAATCGCAGGAGATATGCTTTATCCCCGAAGATGATTATGTCGCCGTGCTGGAGCGGCGATGCCCCGAGCTTGTTCGCAAGGGCAACATTGTAGACAGCGGCGGCAAGGTTCTCGGCGAGCATAATGGCGTGCACAGGTTCACTATCGGCCAGCGGCGGGGTCTGCGAGTGGCCATGGGCCAGCCTTACTATGTCACGAAAATCGACGCCAAAAGCAACACGGTTACGCTCGGTCCGAAAGAAGAGGTCATACAGAACAAACTTCGGGCAACCGGCACGAACTGGCTGATTGATGAGCCGGTATCGCCTTTTCGAGCAACGGTAAAAATACGCTATAACAGTAAAGGTGTTTCGGCGACGGTTACTCCGCAGGATAATATCGCCGTGGTTGAGTTCGAAAAGCCGGTCTCGGCCATAACACCGGGTCAGTTGGCTGCTTTTTATGTTCAGGAGAAAAACAATAGCAGGTTAATTGGCGGCGGATGGATTGACAAAGCGGGCGACTAAGGTTAATATTAATTTGATAACAATTCAGGCTTTTGGGTATGCAGACGCACGATGACATTTTCGAGTTAGTTCGGCAAAAGAGCGTTGAGGCTGCACGAAGAATGCAGCGGGGATTGATTTTGCAGCCGGGGGCTATTGGCGATTGCATATTGACGTTGCCGTTAGCCGCATTTATGAAGGGCGCGTTGAGGCTGGGCGGAATCGATATTCTTGGGCATACCGAATATATCGGCTTTTTGCCGGGCAGGTCCTGTATCGATGGCGTTCGTTCTATAGATTCGATGGATTTACATCGATTGTTTGCTAAAACCGATAAATTCGAGCTTAAAGACAGGGATCCGTTGATCAATTCCTTTGGCGAATACACCTGGATTGCGACATTTTTGGGTGATCTGGGCAGCGACTTCGAACAAAACCTGATTTTTACTGCAAATTGCAGTCATGCCGCGGAAGTTATAACACTTTCTATGAAACCGCCAAAGGATTTCTCCGAACATTTGGCCGACTTTTACGTCCGGCAATTTATCTATCAAAGCGGCTTTTCTTTGCAATCATGGCAGATTCAGACAGATTACTGTTTAATCAAAGCAACCAAAGCGGATATAAACACCGGCAGAGAGCTGCTGAGAGAAATAGGTCTCGGTTCCGGCGAGAAGCTGATAGTTATTCAGCCGGGCAGCGGCGGAACGAATAAATGCTGGCACCTGGAGAACTTCCTGGCTATAGCAAAAGAGCTCGATTCGAGAGGTGTTGAAATCATATTTTTATTAGGGCCTGCTGAGCTGGACAGATTCGGCGAGGCAAAAATTGAGAAGATCAGCAGAATTGTAAGGTGCCTGACGGATTTGTCTCTGACCCAGGTGGTGGGTCTTTTAAGCTGTGTGGATGGATTTATCGGCAACGACAGTGGAATTACGCATCTGGCCGCCGCAATGGGCATCAGGACATATAGTCTTTTTGGCCCGACTAATCCTGCGGTGTATAAATCTATCGGGCCGGATGTGACTGTATTTACGGGCAGTAAATCATCTTTTGCCAGGAAACCATCGGTGAAGTTGCAGCGAGAGCTCCTGGATGTCTTAACGGTTTAATGATTGACCATATAAGCGTTTTTGTTATAATGACCATAGTAAGAAATAGGCTGGAAACTCATGAGAAGGGGCGATACCGCACGTAAGAGATTTTTTTGAGGTGTTTCTATGCAAGAACGAACTTTGGGCGAATTAGCTGAATATGTTGGCGGGCGGGTCTGTGGCGACCCTAACGTTATTATCAAGTCTGCCTCGACTCTCGGGCGGGCGGAAGAAGGTGATGTCAGCTTTTTGACAAATCGTAAATATGAAAAACAGTTGCGGACGACCAAGGCGAGTGCGGTAATAGTCGGAAAAGAAACTCCCGCCGCCTCAGTCCCTATTTTGATAGCTGATGATCCTTACTATGCCTTCATGCAGGTAATGGTACTGCTGCATGGGCATCGTAAGCATAAAAAAGTTGGAATCAGCCCGAAGGCTTCGATTTCCGATACCGCGAAAATTGGTGTGGATTGCCATATCCATGATTTTACGACAATATCCGATGGCGCGAGAATCAAGGATGGTTGCATAATTTATCCCGGCGTGTACGTTGGACGAGATGTCCATATCGGCAATGATAGTATACTATATCCCAACGTTGCCATTTACGATGGTTGTAAAATCGGTAATCGTGTAATTATAAACGCGAATTCGGCGATCGGCGAAGACGGCTTCAGCTATGCCACCTATAAGGGCGTACATCACAAAATACCGCAGACCGGAATCGTCATTTTAGAAGATGATGTGGAAGTCGGTGCTTGCTGCGGAATCGAACGGGGCACACTTAGCGATACTATTATAGGCCAGGGCAGCAAGCTGGGTGATATGGTTACGATAGGTCATGGCGCCAGAGTCGGGCCGCATTGTTTGCTTGTTGCTCAGGTGGGAATTGCCGGCTCGACTAACATCGGGCATAACTGCACGATAGGCGGACAGGTTGGTATTGTAGGCCATATAAATATTGGAAACAACGTTACTATTGCGGCACAGGCCGGCGTTATTAACAATATTCCGGACAACCAAATCGTCCTGGGCGCACCTGCTATCGAAGCGAACATGGGCAGGCGAGCATACAGCATGATACAATACCTGCCCGAGATGCGGCAAAATATTCGGGATCTTCAGAGTCAATTAAAACAGATTTTCTCGTCTATCGAAACCGATTTCGAAGAGCCCCCCGAGCAGGATAATGACTTGTGACTCATAACTCGCTGCCGGCGGTATATGCCGTGAGTTGTGATATATGAGATGCCGATATCGAATAAAAAACGTCGAAAAATAAACTTTTGGCGGGTCTATCGACTTTCGAAACAGGACGCTTGTTTGAACGAAATGCAGGATAGCAAAAATGGGTTGCAAGGTGTGCTTGGTTTAATTGCCGGAGAAGGCAGGCTGCCTTTTCTTGTAGCAGCCGGCGCAAGGCGGGCGGGATTAAGAGTGATTTGTGTCGGCCTGGCGGAAACGGCAGACCGCAGCCTGGCCGACGAAGTTGATGTTTTTTACAGGGCGGCCCTCGCCCGGCCGGGGGGCTGGATACGGAGGTTGAGAAAACATCACGTAACCAGGACAATTATGGTTGGGCGGGTTTCCAAGGGGCGGCTTTTCACGCCTTGGCGGATTGTTCAGTATCTGCCCGATTGGCGGGCATTCAGGATATATTACTGGCGGCTGCGGGGAAAAAGCACCCAGCCGGACTCGCTTTTATCTGCTGTAGCGGATGAACTGGCCAGCGGGGGAATAATTCTGGAGAATTCAATTATGTATTGTAAGGACCATCTGGCAACAGAGGGTGTGATGACGCAAATACAACTGCGCCCATCGGTCGAAGGTGATATTGAATTCGGCTGGCAAATTGTCAAAAAGCTCGGCGAGCTTGACATAGGCCAGGCGATAGCCGTCAAAGAAAAAGAAGTGATCGCCGTCGAGGCCATCGAAGGTACCGCCGAGATGATTGACAGGGCGGGCCGGCTCTGTCAATCCGGCGGCTGGACTCTGATTAAAACTTCCAAACCACAGCAGGATATGCGATTTGACGTTCCCTGCGTGGGGCCTGATACTGTCAGAAGTCTGGCTAAGAACAAAGCTAAGTGTCTGGTTGTAGAGGCGGACAAAACCATAATTATCGACAAACCCGAGACGATAAAACTTGCCGACAAATTAGGAATTTCTATTCTTGGGCGGTGAGTTATTGTAATTTCGATAAGCAGCCCGCATTTAAGTGAAGCTTGTATGGATAAATTCCCGTTTCAACTCGTTATCAAACAAACTTCTTTGAAGAAAGGGAAAGAATTTCTGTTATGTACGGGTCTTTTTCGTATTGTCCCCGGCAGGCGCGCAATATATGATGCCGTGTGGAACAACAGAAATGTAGTAGCGAAAGTCTTTTCACATAAAATCCATGCAAGGCGTCATTTTAGAAGAGAGTGGCGGGGATTAATCCAACTGCAGAGGCGGGGATTGAATTCACCCAAACCCTTCTTTTACGGGAGGACAGAAGATGGACGATGCGTTATCGTGCTAGAGAAGATTGCCGATTCAGCGACGATTCTGGATGTTATCAACAAAATAATTGAGAAGCAAAAGAAGTTGGATTTGCTGATTCGTGTATACAGGGAATTGGCGAAACAGCACAACAAAGGAATTTTGCAGAAAGACTTGCATCTGGGGAATTTTCTGCTGGCAGGTGACAGGATATATGCTCTTGACTCCGGTCGGATGCAATTCTTTCGGCACCAAGTGCCAAGGAAAAAGAGCATTTCACAGTTAGCATTGCTTCTGAGTAGTTTGCGAACTACTGATATGGAGTCAGCCAGAGTAATTTGTGATGAATGTTTCAAGGTGCGCGGCTGGCATTTTGGAAGTTCAGATGAAGCATTACTCCAAAAACAAATGGCTGTTTACAGGAAAAGGGGTATCAGGCGTGGCTTGAAAAAATCGCTGCGTACGAGCAGAAAATACTTAAAAATAACGAACAAAAAATATTCAGCCGTATTCGAAAAAAGTTATTGCCATAAAGCCGAGCCGCTTGATTTCATCGGACGATTAGACGCACTGATGGATAGGGGGCAAATTCTTAAAGACGGCAATACCTGCTATGTGTCCCGTTTAAGCTTCAGCGGCAAAGACGTAGTGGTTAAGCGATATAACAACAAGGGATTTATGCATTCGCTGCGCCATACTATAAAGAGATCCCGTGCCCGGCGGGCGTGGCTGCATGGACATCGGCTTGAGATGCTGAATATTGCTACGCCTAAGCCGCTTGCCTATATCGAGCAGCGCACTGGATTGCTGGTAGAGAAATCTTATCTGGTGACCCAGTACGTTGAGGGTCAGAGTTTGTATGACTTTTTGCGGGACGATAGTATCGCCCGGCAGCAGCGCTCGGAAGTCATGCAAATGATAAAGACTATGCTTGATAAGCTTGCAAAACATCATATAACACACGGCGATTTAAAACATACGAATGTTTTGATTGCGGAAAACGGGCCTGTGCTGACTGATCTCGATAGTATGATGGTGCATAGGTGGGGGCTCCTGTACAGAAATAAGCGAGCAAAAGACATGGAGCGTTTTTTAAAAAAGACAAGAATCTCCCCGGCTATGACAAATTATTAACAGTTGCTGATTTCAAGTAAGATGGTCTCCAGCGGAAAGCTTCCCGACGACTTTGATAAGATGCGAATGGATAATTGGATAATCCATATTCACAAAAGCTTGCCGAAAAATGATTTGACGCGCCCGCCGTTACAGGATTATTTGAAAGTCGTCCCGGCTGGTTTTACACTGACAATCTCCTGCTGACCGAAGAGGTTGAGAAATCAAAGTCGATGGCGCAGCTTCTCGATGATATTTGCTAAAAGTCCGACAGGGATGCATTTGTTAGCAAGCGTGATTTGATTGAAGCTTTTGACGGGATAATAGGACAAATGCATGCCGGGGGCATTTTTCACGGCGATTTGAGTATCGGCAACGTTTTAGTTGTGAGAGAGGAGCAAAAATGGCGGTTCTTCTTTATAGGTAATGAGCGAACGAAAAAGTTTTACCGTCTGCACGCAAGGCTGCGTTTGAAGAATCTGGTACAGATTAATATGTTTAGATACGGCATTAACAATACCGAGCCACTATATCAACATTCGGCGAGTCAACTTTATCGACCCCCGATTCTTCCTTCTTTCTTTTAGGGACCACAACCCAGCTCGACAATTAAGCTTTTGCTACTTTTAATCAAACTGTCAATGTCGGTATTAACTACTATATTCATCGTTTTACAAGGTTCTCATAATCAAATCAAGAAGACGCTTTCCAATTTCATCAATGTCGAAACTCTTTATCCTGGCCTGTCCGTTTTGACCCATCTTTCTTCTTAATTCAGCATTTTCAATCAACTCACTAATTTTGTCAATCCATTGTGAAGTATTTTTTGCGTGAAATCCTGTTATGCCCTCACAAACATATTCCGCGTTCACACCCAACGGGGAAGCAACTACAGGCAGCCCTGCGGCTTCATATTGCAGAATTTTAAAACCACATTTACCCCTCGTGAATCTGTCGTCAGGAAGTGGGGCCAAACCAATATCGCTGGTTATTAAATTAACCACCTCAGTGTCCTTGTGCCACTGATGTTTTTCTACTTCCATGTTTTGCAGGTCAAAGAAGTCATCACATATTATTCTCAAAACAGCATTATCAAATCGCGAACCAAGCTCTTCAAGGGCTGGTTTGATTTCGGCAAGATACTTAAGTGTGCTTTTGCTGCCTATCCAAACAAGGCGAATCTTGCCGTCGTTTTTGGTTCTCCTTTCCGACCTATATGCTTTGATGTCCAGGCCGGTGGGTAAAATTTCAACTCTGGGATTGAATTTTTGCGCATGTTCGGCAAGGTAGGAATTCCCGGAAATGACCAAATCGGAAAGTTCAACTGACCTGCGAAAACGCCTTTGCCGGGACCAAGAGTTGCGTGTAGGTTTGCTGTCGCTGTACATCAAAGCATCGTCAAAGTTATAAATGATTTTTCGACTGTATCGGCGCAGCCAGAAAGCATCAAAAAGATTCAGTGTTTTGCGGTGAAGAAAAACACAGTCGAAATTCGCGGCTTTCTTGAAGAGTTTTCGACGTGCCAAGGCTCCGGACGGCAATTGAGCGACTTCACAATCTATGCTGTTTGCCTGCAGAATGCCAAGATAAACCGCAACCCGCAGCCTGAAACTCGCCCGATTAAGGTTATTTGTCAGGATGAGTAAATTCATTTATCAAGTCTTACATTAGCTTCAACACACCAGGACCAATCTCTTCTTCGTAAGGTTCAAACTTGTTTATGGTTAGTCCCATATTTGGATCCGATATACATAAAAACCCTTTATGTGAAGCCGTGAAGCTAAAAAATACCTTGTTCGATAAAATATCGTGACTAATAATTAGTGTATTGGGACGCATTAAAGCTTTTGCACAATTATACTTAAAAAAGCATATGTGTCCTTGTGTGAAGCAAGTCGTGTATGAATATGTCGACATCATTCTCTATCAGAAGTTTAGGCAACAACACCTTTGCATTACCGACATGATATTCCCAACGGTCGCGATAGGCATACGGAAATAGCAGATCATCTGAATCTATAAATGTTAGATAGTCCCCCCTTAGGTAATTCAAGCAGCTTATTTCGTACAGCGGATTCACCTTGATTTTCCTGCCAGTAGTATTTTACAGGGCAACCCTTGGTCTTTATCATTTCCTTCGTGCCATCCGTTGAGCCATCATCCAGTACAACAACATCAAAGTTTTTAAATGCTTGGGCAAACATGCTGGCAAGTGTTTCCGTCAAATGTTCCCTTCGATTGTAAGTAGGTATACAAATACTAACAGTCGGCATAGAGTCTGTTCCTCAACGGTGTATTGTTTTACAGTTCACAAAACTAATGACCAGGGTGAATCACAAGTTCCCGTTTCGATTAAATCAAGCATATACTGGGCCATCTTTTCGCAGTTAAATTCAGCGTGAGCTCTTTGCATCCCTGCTTTTGCGATTTTCTCTCTTTCCTGCTCGTGTTGCAGGTAATAATCGACAAGGTCGAAAAATTCATCTTCGGTGTCAAAGTATCTTAAATGCTTTCGGTCTTCGAAGAGCAAGTCCGTATCTGGTACCCTTTTTGCCAGTGTAAATGTACCACAGGCAAGGCAGTTTATCAATCGGTCCGAATGGTAGAGTCTTACATTGTTGACGATATTTATACTAAGAGCTATTTTGGCACCGCTGATCGCCCAGAATGTTTCTAAGCCTTCCACGCGAGGGTTTTCGAAACAGCCGTACAATTTGGCATTTTGCATCTTTGAAAGTTTTTTAAGCAAGAGGTGCCTATGATTATTATTACCTCCAGCTATTTTTTCAAGCCTACGATGGTCTGCTTTTCCAGTAAAAATAATATCAGACTTCCACTCATCTTCAACATCATATGGGTGTTGAATATCCGGATCACAGGGATTGGGTATAAAAGCACAAGTTTTTGCCCCAGCGTCTTTGTATGTTTGTAAGAATCTACCAGCATTGGTAGCTGTAAAAATATCCGCTTCCTTTGCAATTTTAATACGGGAAGGGTATTGTTCAGGAAAAGGGTCATTGTCTCTGACAATAACAGTAGCATTCGGAGCAACTTGACGCAATGTTTTAATAGTTTCGTCATCAAGATACTTCAAAAGATGAACAAAGATAATGTCTGGATGATAACGTTGAACTTGTTGTTCGAGAATACTATCAGTTATTTTTTTTACAAAACGGGGCATAAAACGCCGGAAGTGTCTGCCGGAAAAAGGATTGAATTGAGTTAGTACATTTCTGTAACTGAATCTTTGAACATCATGGCCCAACCGGGTAAAGCCTTTTGGCCATCTTCTGCGTTCAATTCGTATTGACATTGGTGATTCGTCTTTAAAATCTGCTATTACGAAAATACGTTTTGCTTTACGCATCCTGGAGTCCTAAACATTTCTGGCTATTGTATGCTTTCTTCTATGGCTGAATTTCGTCGCTCCAACTTTTTAAATGTTGATTTTTCTCCACTGGTTTCAACATTTCTTTCAGAGCCAATTCCAGCAAGCAGTTGCAGTTTCCGGATCCTTCTCGCTATATATTTCTGGGCAATTTTATTGCCTATCATAAGGTAGACTATTTCTTTCCTTATGTTTTTACTTGCTTTATACAACTTTTAATCAATACAGACATCTCCCAAAATTATTCTTTCACCTTCTGATCTTTGTCCTTAAGGGAATCGGCTACTACAAAATCTTATTATCTTTCCTATGTAAAAAAATTTGTATGCCCAATTATTCCTTAGTAAACCAAAACATACCACAAGCATACCTTGATTTTTCTAAAATGTCAATGTCAATATTCTCAGTGAATGTTTTGGTGTCATCTGTACCGGACAGCTCAACCATGTTAAGGCCTCCAAAGTAATCGATAATTTGTCTTGGTGAATGAATTCTGTGGGCATTGAAACAGAGACGAGGCTTGCCAACCGGTAGAGAGAAGAAAAGATTGCCTCCCTTTGCCAAGCATCTTGAAAGTTCAGCGGCAGCTTTTTTTGTGCCCAGCGGATCTAAGACATCTCCATATCTGCCAAGCCCGACATGTTCCGCCACGTGTAAACATGAAACGGATTGCAGTGAATTACTCTCATAAGGCAGGTCCAAGATACTGCCTTTTATACTCTTAAGGTTTTCAATATTTGAAAATTCCAAAGGCCTAATGTCCACAAAATGGGCATTAGTAAAAGCAGTTAAAAAAGCAACAAAGTTTACATTCGATCCAACATCAACATGAAGCTGGGGTTTAAGGGAACATATTCTCTTGAAAGCCCAAAGATCCTGGTAGAAATAATGGCTATCGACACTAGTCTTAGACGTTCTGTCAAACAAGCATGGATATGTATCAATAAGTCTTATTGGCTCAGCACCATCCATTTTCCTGTAATTAAGCAAATCACTCAAATATCTGGGGTATTTAGCCACCCCTGACAGGATCTTTGTTCTGACTAAAGGCCTTTTCCATCTCGTATAAAAATTTGACATAATATTTGCCTAATTACCTGTTTGGCCTATAGGTTTTGGTTAACCTAAAAATTTCTACGCCGGAATGGATTCCTACTGGCTTTCTTTTAGAAACAAAGTCAATATCCAGTCTGTAGCCGGATTTGTATTTTTCATTTAACGCTTCAACCGTATGTTCGGCACCGCTATCAAAATCACTTCTTGTCGAGGTATTTACCATATTGACCTGCATTGCGCTGGCGCACAATTTTTGAAAGTACAGACGATTCGGCAGACCCTCACTATTGTTCTGGCACCAGCGGCAGTTCCAGGACTCAAGTGTGTTAGGGCTATAAAAATAGCCGAAGCGTTTGAGAATCTTTCGTTTAAGTTTGTTTTTTACTAACAATTTTATTAAGGCAGAATCCGGAGAAAACAATCCTCTAATTAATGGATTGCTATTCTTCGCACTTTCTATTACCTTTCTCACCAGAGCAGTCGGATAAATTGTCGCGCAAAGCTCAAACGGGTATCGTGTAGTCGTCGTTCGGCCTTGTGTCCAGTCTATGCTGTAAACAGTTTGCTCGGCCACGGCAGTCTCGCTGAGTGTATCGCTATCATTTTTTGTGACATTTTTTCCGAATCTAAGCGTAAAACCAAAGATATCTCCGGTATATTTCGCAAACGTTTTGTCAATTACGTCAAAATCAACGTAGTCAAAATATACAACATCGTCAATGCCAAACAGAATATATTTCGTTTCAACTTTACTTAGCACTGTCAAAAAATCGCTGTGGAAATCATTCTCTTTTATTACAACACAATCTGAATACTTGCGGAAAACTTGTTTGTATTCGGCTTCAAACAGTTCAACCTTATAAATAATATAGGTTTGAATCAGTTCTCGGGGGAAAAATCTGTATAGACTTTCCAAATAAGCTTCCAGTTGCAAAGGCCGGTTCTTGGTGAATAAAATATTACTTATCATCTTTTGCATATTTTACTTAGTCCAGCGAATCATCCTGTGAATCGTTATCGACAACAATAACCTCATACGGGTATTTCGTAAACCCGCGTATGCTGCGTAAACAAAGCCGGGTGAAGTCCGGTGTTTTGTAATTCACTATACATATAGTTGCTTTGCTTTTGATTAGACTTGACATCAATGAGGACATCTTTCCTGATTTAGCGGTTTCCGTACATCGAATCGTAATACTTCTGGTAATCGCCGGAGACGACGTTGCCGAGCCAGTCGGTGCTGTTAAGGTACCAGTCAATGGTTTTATTGATCCCTTCCTCGAAGTTTACCGATGGCTGCCATTTAAGCTCGTTTATTATCTTTCCGGCGTCAATTGCGTATCGCCTGTCGTGCCCGGGCCTGTCGGTCACGTGCTTGATCAATGTTTTGGGCTTGCCCAGATGGTCGAGTATCAGATTGACAACTTGAAGATTCGCCTTTTCGTTGCAGCCGCCGATGTTGTAAATCTCGCCGGGCGGTGCTTTTTCCAAAACCTGCCACACGGCGGCACAATGGTCATACACATACAGCCAGTCCCGCACGTATAAACCGTCGCCGTAAACGGGCAGCTCCCTGTCGTTGATGGCGTTATTAATCATCAGGGGTATGAGTTTCTCCGGGAACTGGTATGGACCGTAGTTGTTCGAACAGCGGGTGATATTGTATCTCAGGCCCCAGGTATGCCCGAACGCCCTGACGAGGTGGTCTGCGGCTGCCTTGCTCGCTGAGTACGGCGAATTCGGACTAAGCGGCGTCTGTTCGGTAAATTTCCCATCCGAGCCAAGTGAACCGTAAACTTCATCCGTCGAGATTTGGACGAACCGCTCCAGCTTCTTGTCGCGGGCCGCGCCGAGAAGTGTGAGCGTGCCGGTTACATTGGCTTCGATGAAGGCTTTCGGATCGGTAATTGAACGGTCCACGTGGCTCTCGGCGGCAAAATTGATTATCGCATCGATTCGGTGTTCGTCTATAATTTGTTCGACCAATGGCCCGTCACATATATCACCTTTGATGAATTTATGATTCTGATGCTCTAAAAATTCGGCAAGATTTTCAAGATTGCCGGCGTAAGTGAGCTTGTCGAGATTTACGACAAAGCAATCGGGATGCTCTCCGAGCACCATTCGCACGAAATTGCTGCCTATAAATCCGGCACCACCTGTAACCAGAATTCTTCTCATAACTGCCTCAAAAAAAGTTCCAATGGAGCCCGCCAGTTTTCGATAGGCTCATCAAGCAGACTTATGATTTTACTGCAATTGAAACGGCTGTTCAAGGGCCTTGTCGCGGGGCTCGGAAAGTCGCTGGTTTTACACGGCACAAGATTGACGTTCATCGAGAGCCTGTCAAATATGTACTCCGCCATGCCGTACCGGGTAACATAGCCGGCGCTGGCGAAATGAAATATGCCTTCGGGTTTTTTTCGCAGCAGTTTGCAAATTACCCCGGCGGCCTGGGTTGTCGCCGTCGGCGAACCTGTCTGGTCGTCGACGACCTTCAGCGTATCCTGGGATTTTGCCCTCTGGGTGAGTTTGGTTACGAAATTATTGCCGGACGAGCCATAGGTCCACTCAACGCGAACGATGCAATATTTACAGCCGCTCCGGGCCAGCAGTTGCTCTCCAGCAAGCTTGGTTTTGCCGTAAGTATTGATCGGATTGGGCTGATCCGTCTCGGCGTAGGGACTGTCCGAACGCCCGTCAAAGACGAAATCCGTACTTATGTGAAGGACCCACTTGCCGGCATCGCGAGCAATAGCGCCGAGCCGCCCTGCCGCTTCGGCGTTGACCTTGTACGCCAGTTCGGCCTGACTTTCGGCGCCGTCTACGTTGGTATAGGCGGCACAATTAACGATGATATCGGCATCCGAAACGGCCTGCTGCAAATTATCGGTGTTTGTGATATCGAACTCCGGCAGGTCGAGAACTATTGGAGTAAATCCTTGCTGCCGGCAGGTCTGTACTAAATCGGAACCGAGCATCCCCCTGCCGCCCAAAACGGCAATACTGGTACTTTCCGGCGTCATTAGTTTTCCCCAAATTGCGGCATGTTTTCAGGTTGAAGGTCTTTTAGCCTGGGATAGACCGCATCTTTTGGCGACAGCACCAGTTCGGCTGTCGGCCAGTCAATGCCGATGTCCGGATCGTTCCAGATGATGCCGTGTTCGGTATCAGGGTTGTAGAAATCCGTGCACTTGTATGAAAAAAGTGCCGTCTCGCTCGTCACACAATATCCGTGAGCGAAGCCCGGCGGCACGTACATCTGCCTGTGGTTTGACTCGGAAATGATCTCGCCGAGCCACTGACCGTAAGTCGGAGAACCGACGCGGATATCGACGACAATGTCTATGACCTGGCCTGACAAGACCTGAATGAGCTTGCCCTGTGATTGAGGGTATTGGAAATGCAGGCCTCGCAGAATCCCTTTTTTTGAGAATGAGATATTATCCTGTACGAAGGGGCCGGGAATACCGGCCTGCTCGTAGCACCTGCTGTTCCATGTCTCCAAAAAGTATCCTCTGTCGTCTGAGAATACGCGGGGCTCCAATATCAGCACTCCGGATAGTTTTGTCTCTTGAACGTTCATTTTATATCAGTCTGCCTTTTCTCGTCAGAGTGGCGGCTCCTTTGCAACCAATTCATTAGCTCTGGTGAGCGATTCGAATGTGCCGGCGTCCGTCCACCAGCCATCAAGGATGTCATAAGCCAGTTGCTGCTTTGCGATATAAGCATCGTTAACATGAGTAATCTCGAACTCACCGCGGCCTGATGGTTTGAGCGTCTTTATGATGTCGAAAACGGCGGCGTCGTAAAAATAGATACCGGTTACGGCGTAATCCGACTTGGGCTGCTCGGGTTTTTCTTCGATACCGATAATCCTGTCCTCGGACAGCTCGGCAACGCCGAAACGCTGTGGGTATGGCACCTGCTTGAGAAGTATCCTGGCGCCGGCCTGCTGGGCGATGAACTTGTCGGCGAAACTTTTGAGATTTGCCCGGAAGATGTTGTCGCCGAGGATGACAGCGAGGGGATGGCTGTTCGCGAAATTCTCAGCTAACGCCAAAGCCTGGGCGATTCCCCCGGCCTCGTCCTGCACCTTGTACGTGAACCGGCACCCGAAGTTTTTTCCGGATCCTAATAAGCTAACCACGTCGCCCATGTGCTCGACGCCGGTTACAATCAGAATCTCCTCAATACCGATAGCAGTAAGCTTTTCGATGGGATAAAAAATCATCGGCCTTCGGCCAACCGGCAGCAAATGCTTGTTTGTAACCTTTGTCAGCGGCATAAGCCGCGAGCCCGTGCCCCCGGCAAGAACAATGCCTCTCAAATCCATATTCACCTCGCTATTCTCAAGTAATTGCTTTTGTTGCCCCGGTTGTGAAGCCGCCGTCGACTAAAATTATCTGGCCTGTAATATATGCCGAAGCGTCCGACGCCAAAAAGATAACCGTGCCGTCAAGGTCATTTGGCAGGCCGGGGCGATTAAGTGGAATTCGGCTCTTGATATTTTCGACCCACTTCTTGTTCTCGTACAGCGCCGCATTTTGTACCGTCTTGAACCAGCCCGGGGCCAGAACATTGACCGTGATTCCGTATTTTCCCCATTCTGCGGCAAGACTCCTGGTCATCATCAGGACCCCCCCACGACTGGCCGTATAAGGCGCAATGCCCTCCATGCCGAATACGCACGTGCAGGAGCCCATATTTATTATTCTGCCGTAGTTGCGCTTTATCATTTCCCTGGCGACCGCCTGGGCGCAGAAGAAGTTGCCCTTGAGATTCGTTTCCAGGACTGTGTCCCAATCCTCCCATGAAAAATCGGCGCTTGGGCTTCGGATATTCAAGCCGGCGTTGTTGACCAGAATGTCAATCTTTCCGTATTCTTCGATGGCCGTTCGAACCATATTCTCAATATCGCTCTGCGAAAGTACGTCCACCTGGACGGCTAATGCTTTTCTGCCGAGAGATTCTATTTCCTTCTTAAATTCTGTCAATCTCGATAGTTTCCGGCTGGTAATAACCAAATCTGCGCCGGCTTTAGCAAGTGCCCTGCCGTAATACTGGCCGAGGCCCCTGCTGGCCCCAGTTACAATTGCAACTTTGCCGGAAAGGTCAAACAAATCCTGCATTTTATTAAGCTCCTCGGTTTTTACGGTTCCAAAACAATTTTCAGCAAGTTATCCTCGGCTTTGAGCAGACGGTCGAAGGCGTCCGGCCCTTCCTCCAGCGGCAAAACGTCGCTGATTAACGGTTCGACGTTGATTTTGCCCGAAGCGACAAGCCCTATACAATCGCGGAATTCACCTGAACTTGCGTATGAGCCGGTAAAAGTAAGCTCTCTGGCAATTAATTGCTGCAAGTCAAATTCGGCTTTCTTTTGAAGATTACCGACGGCGACAACATATCCTCCCATTCTTGTTATGGCCACGGCGTCTGCGAAAGTTTTTGCATAGCCGACAGCTTCGAGAGTGACGTTGGCTCCTTTACCTTCTGTTTCCTGCAGAACCGCCTCGGACAAATCCGACTTGAGCGGATTGATGAGCTTGTCGGCGCCGAGCTTATTCGCAAGTTCGAGCCGAAAGTCGTTTATATCTACGGCGATGACTTTAGCGGCGCCGTGCAGCCTTGCCCCTTGCATAATGAAGAGGCCGATTGTCCCGGCTCCGATTACAACCACAGTATCCTTGTTCGATATAGGCGCCCTGTTGGCGGCATGAGTGCCGATTGATGCCGGTTCCAATAGGGCTGCGTGGACAAACGACAATTCATCCGGCATTTTCGAGACTATCCACGAGGGTACGGCGACATATTCGGCAAAAGCGCCGTGTCTTTTGAACGATGGAACTGAGACGCCCAGAACCTGCCGCTTGTCGCAGCGGTTGAAAAGGCCCGCCCGGCAGGCCTCGCACTTATTGCAATAGACCGTCGAATCGAAACAGACCCTGTCGCCCTTATTAAAACTGCTCACATTCCCACCGAGCCCTTCGACAATACCTGCCGCCTCATGGCCCATAATCAAAGGCGGAATTCTCCTGCCCGTCTTTCCGGTGAATCCGTGCACATCCGAGCCGCAAATTCCGCAGGCCTTGACGCGAATCAATACATCGTCGTCGCCCGCCGCCGGATCGGGAAAGTCCGAATATTCTAATGTATATGGTTTTGTGTAAACTAAAGCCTTCATTTAAGCCCTCTGTTGGATAAACTTGAAAACAGACAGAAACACATAGAAATCGGCCTGATTATAACTTGGCGCTCGCAGTCTGTCCACTTATTTTGGAGCAGTCATCCCGGTTAGTCGGATAATGTTACGTTTCTGCCGGTTTCGGAAGGCTCGAAAATGTGAATTTTTTCGAGGCGGAGGTACAGTTTGACCTCGTCATTTACCTTGAGCCGGGCGTGTGGATCGATGCCGGCGATTAATTTTTGCCCCGTGTGATGAGTCAGGTAGGCATCCGTCCTGATGCCAATGGGCTCAATGACGTTGACCGTTGCGGAAATGGCATTGTTGGTGAGTTCGGAAGATTGATGCAGCGAGATATCCTCCGGCCTGATCCCGAGGACCATCGGTTTGTCACAATAATCTCGCAGTATGGTTTTCAGCCGCCGGCCAAGTATAACGGCATCATTGCCGATTTTGAAAAACGCTGTATCGTTTTTGAGCTTTGTGCCGCCTGCAAGAAAATTCATCGGCGGCGTGCCGAGAAAGCCGGCGACGAATCGATTGACCGGCTTCTCGTAGAGTTCCATCGGGCCGGCCGTCTGTTGAATCTCGCCCTCACGCACCACGCAGATGCGGTCGCCCAGGCACATCGCTTCGGTCTGGTCGTGGGTAACATAGATTGTGGTGGTTTTGGGTTTATGGTGCAGATCCTTCAATTCCGCTCGGGTTCTCAGGCGCAGAGCGGCGTCGAGATTGCTCAAAGGCTCGTCGAATAGAAACGCCCGGGGCCTGCGAACGATGGCTCTGCCGAGAGCCACCCGCTGGCGCTGGCCGCCGGACAGGGTCCCTGGTTTTCGATGCAGCAGATGTTCGATACCCAGCAAACTGGCAACCTCTTCGATGCGTTTTTTTATCTCGGTTCTGCTGATATTTCGCATTTTCAGGGCGAACGCCATGTTCTGATAGGCGTTCATGTGAGGATACAGGGCGTAATTCTGGAATACCATCGCAACATCGCGATCTTTGGGAGATACGTTGTTAACCTGAGCATCTCCGATATAAACGTTGCCGGAGGTCATTTCCTCCAGCCCGGCAATCATTCTTAACGTTGTGGTTTTTCCGCAGCCGCTCGGCCCGACAATCACCATGAACTCGCCGTCGCGGACCTCCAGATTGAAATCGCGGACCGCCGTAACTTCGCCGTCAAAAACTTTGGTGACATTTTCCAGTAAAATCCGGGCCATACGTTTAGTCTTAAGAACAATCAAAAAATATTTCGCCTGAACCGATGCTTTGCACGCCAGGCAAAAATCAAGCTTAACAGGATATAACCGATCATACAAGCCAATAGCCATACTGTAGTCTCTGCGGCGTTCATAAAACCGAATCCGGGCCAACTGTAATTCTGCACCATACCGTCCGGGGTGGTAGCCCACATAATGGAGACCGTTTGCACGAAAGGATTAGTATCCATATAAGCTTCGACTAATCTGCGAACTTCAATAGTTAACGGCATGTTGATCGAAGCGATTATGCCCATGAGCAAAGGTAATATCGCCCAGATTGTCACTGCCAGAGCGATGTTCATCATAACCGCCGTAGTGGTATGCCTGAAACGGGAACTGAAATACAATCCGCTGCCGGATAGAAAGACTCCTATCCATGTCACCAGAATCCCCATCTGAATAATTGCCAATGGATGGATAAATCCTGTCAGGCTGAAAATGATAATATGGCCGAATAGCAGCAGCCACGCGGGAAAACACCGCCGCAGGCTCCCTGCTAATTTGCCGAACAGAATATCTTTATCATTTAGAGGCGTTGCCAGCAGTACCGGCCAGGAGCGGGCCTCTCTCTCTGAAGTAACAGACGTTGCCGGGAGTACGATTGTAAAGAGCATCCCCACTCCCATAAAGATTACCGCATACACAAGGTGTGTATCCCTGTCATCCAGAGCGCCTACTTTGGCGCAAAGGCAGTACGTTACAAGCAGCAGAATCAGGCAGGTGGATGTCAAAATCCAGAAGCGAATTTTGTGACGCCCGAACAACGGCGATCTTAGCTCCTTCCAGAGGATGGGAGGACCGATGACACGTCTGAATGCCCCGGTAAGATCCGGCTGATCGGCCGGGATCCCCTTTGACGAAGTGCGGCGGGAACGTCGCTTTCCGCCCGAACCGTCGAGTTGTCCCGTGACCTGACGCAGCGCTACTTTACGTACTATTATCATCGAGACGAATAACAGAAGTGCGGATGCAGCCAGCATAATGCCGCAGTGCAAAGGCCAGAAGTAAGCGGGCATACCGGTTGCTGAACGCGGTTCGACCATCGTCATTGTTTTGAAAAACAAATTGCAGTAGGGATTTGGCAGGAAGAGCCACTCGAAAAGAGTCTTTTCAGATATCGTTGTTTTCGCGATGTCCCAGATAGCATAGATTCCAACCGGCAGCATTGCGAAGAGAATCCAGAGGGTAATACAAGTCACAATAATAACAATGTACGCCCTTCGACTGAATATAGAGAAGAACAGGCTGAGCGAGCCGACAAAGATGACGGTTGTCAGAGTGATACAAAGGCTTGATATAACGTAATTCCAGGGCACGCCGCCCATGACGCGGATAATTGCCAGTAACGGCAGGCTGATTGCCAGCATCAGAACCAACTGCAGCAGCTTGCTGAAGAGTTTTCCCATGACAATTTGAAAGCTGTTTATAGGAGTTGTCATCAGCAGGCCGAGGGTGCGGTGGTAGATTTCTTCGCTGATGGAGGTGCTGAGTAAAATCACGGCGAGAATCTGTATGGCGCAAAACTGGAACCACACCATGTAAACGACTATAAACTTTCCGGTTTCGGCCATTCGAGAGATTTGATACAGGTTCGTGCCGCTTCGTGCCATCATCGGGATCCATACTAACACTAAAAAGACGGTCAACATGGCTACGTAAAAGAAGCGAAGAACATAGTTTCTTCGCCGCCGGCTGGATACTCGCAGCTCCTTGTCGAAAATAGGCCCGGTCAGCCAGAACATACTCAAAAAATCCCGAACATAATTATATAAAGCAACAGTCATTACGAGCCTCGATACCTCTTAAAAAGTTCTGCGTCGAATATTAGCCACTGCGATTGCAAAAGCACCCAATGCCAGCGATAAGTATATTGCCACAAGAATAATAAGTGCAATCCCTGAAACCATAAACGTCCCAAACCATCCCCATTGGTTTGAGGCTTGACGAAACGGTCCTGCCATTATGTCCCAGTCGCCGGTGACGCCTAAAATTAATACAGCCGCAAACAGCGGACTGACCAGAAAGATGGGCAATGGCGTAGGACAGCAAACCGGCATTGTAAAAAAGAGAAACAGGATAATGTTAATGGACGCCGATATCGAACTACGCTTGAAACAGGAGCTGAAAAGAACGCCAACGGCTGAAACCAGCAGCATGCTGCCGGCGATTAACAATGCTAAAGGCAGAATAGCAGACGGGGAGATGCAGCCCGCCAGGCTGAAAACTACAACGTGGGCTGCAAGCAGAAGCCAAAAGGCCCAGCCCCCGATGCACGAGCCGATGATTTTGCCGAAAGCGATTTGTTTTTCGGTCAATGGGGTGGTGAGCAGGATGGGCCAGGTCAGGGCTTCCTTCTCAGAGGTGATACACGTGGCGGCCGAAGAAGCCGTCCTGAACAAACCGAAGAAAAAGAAAGCCAGAATGAAGACTATGTGTGTTTCTTCGTGGTCAAGATAACCTTTATAGCCGCAATACCCATAGACGGCCGCCAGGAGCAGAACGGCAAGAACACTTGCGGCAACAACTGTTAGACGGCGGCTTTTAATCCAGAGGTTTATTATCTCTTTCCAGATAACAGGCGGACCTTTAACCGGCCTGGTTCGCCTTGAAGATGCTGATAAGACCGTTTTCGTTTTAATCTTTCCATCGGCGAGTCGGCGTTCTTTACGGGAAGCGAATATGCCTGCCTGTCCTGTTGCCTGGCGCAAGCCTGCTTTCCTGACACGAACCGTTGAGAACGCAAGCAGCAACGCCGAAATTCCAAGCATAACTGCACAGTGAAGCGGCCAGGACAGGCCAATAGCAGTCATAGCAGGAGAAAGCATACTGCGGGTAAGTATCCCCATTGCTACAAAAGGATTCACGTAAAAAAGTATCATTTCTGCGTTTATGCGGATTTGATAGACAAATTGCAGCAGCGGCAGCACGATCGCCGGAACTATATAAAATAGGAAGCATAAAAGGAACGTTCTTACGATTACAGTATGTGAATGGCGGTTGGTTATGGAAAGTGCCAGACCGATGGAGCCTGCAAAAATCGCCGCCGTCAGAGTTACGCAGAGACTCGAAACGACGTAATCCCAGGACACGCCGCCGAGAACACGGACAACCGACAGAATCGGCATACTAATCGCCAGCAGCAGAACCAACTGCAGCAGTTTGCTGAAAAGCTTGCCTATGACAATCTGAAGGCTGCTGATTGGCGTGGTCATTAGCAGGCCCAGTGTTCGTCGATATATCTCATCGCTGATTGCAGCGCTTAACATTACGATAGCGAGAAGCTGTATTGCGATGAACTGGAACCAGACAATTGTGACTGTAACATATTTTCCGGTCTCGGACATTCGAGATAACTGGTAGACCATGGAAGCCGAGCCGCCTTGTTTTGCCATGAAGATCCATGCAAGTCCAATAAAGGCTGTCAGCAGCCATATATAAGCAACACGCAAAAAGTAGTTTCTCTTTCTCCGGCTGGAAACGCGAAGTTCCTTATCGAAAATGGGTCCGGTCAGCCAGTACAGGCTTGGGAATCTTGCCACAAAATTGGTCAGACCGGCAATCATTATCACAGAATACGCACTCAAAAGATATTGCGGCGGAATCGGTACTTGGCTCGCCAGGCAAAAAGAACGCCGGCAGCCGTGTATATCAGCATATGGATAATCACAAGGCCGGTTGTCGGCCAGGCCTTGTGCCAGGAGCGGTTGGGCCAGTCAAAGTTGAGATTAGAGAAACCTGCTCGTGCATTGAAGCTTCCTCCTGCTCCGTCCATCAATATAGCAATCTGGACTACCGGATTAGACGAAACCAAATCTTCAACGGCATCATAATCGTGAATAAACGCCGACACTAATCCAAGTAATGCCGGCAAAATGGCCCAGAGGGTCAGAGCCAGACCGAAATTTGCCAGAACCGCTGAGGTCGTCCGCTTAAAGCGAGAGCTGAAATAAAGCCCGGCGCCAATAAGAAAAACAATCAGCCCTGTTACAGATATGGATATGTGAAGGATAGCTACCGGGTGGATGTACTTGAAGCAGATAAAAAACACAATATGGCCGGCCATAAGCAGCCAGATGGGAATGCAGCGTCGAAATACCCCCGCTGCTTTACCGAGAAGAATCTGCCAGTCGTCCATGGAAGTAGCCAGCAGGATCGGCCAGGACCGCGTCTCCTTCTCCGAGGTGATACTGGTGGACGACAGCACCGTCGTGAAAATCGAGCCGACCACTAAGAACATCAGCACATAACCCGTTTGTGTAAAAGCCTGATCCAAACAGTCTTCCTTTATACAGATCCAGTAAGTGATTAACAAGGCAATAATTGTAATGGCCAAACCGATAATGCTGTTTCTGCCCTCTGCGTCCTGAATCATGGGAGCCCTAAGCTCTCTCCAGAGAACCGGCGGGCCCGTAACCCGCCTGATCACTCCGATCGGCTTCTTGTGAACGGCAGGTCGTCGGGATGGCTTCTTAGACTTTTTAGCGCGCATGCGATTTGAGGTCGACTCAATCTGGCCCGTAGCCTGTCGCAGGGCCGCTTTGCGCACCACCTTAATAGAAATGGCGATTAGAAGTGCCGATGCGCCTAACATGAGCAGGCAGTGCAGTGGCCAGAAGAAAAAAGAACCTCCCGTAGGCATGGTGGGAAATATCGCCAAACCCATGGGTGATATCATAGTAGCAGTATTTACGGACATCGCTCCGAAAGGATTGACGTGAAGAAAAGATAGAAAAATCACCAAAAGTGGAAACACAGTTACGGGATTCCCGAGCCGGGGAGCAGATAGCCACCGTGGACTTAAAAGGACGGAGGTTATTGTCGGAATGAAGAAGAAAAGAACGCCGAGAGTCACTACGGTTTTGATGATAACGACGTAGGCACGCCGGTTATTGATTGAAAAGTACAGACTGAGCGAGCCGGCGAATATAACGGCCGTCAGCGTAATACATAAGCTGGACAGGACGTAGCTCCACGGCACGCCGCCGAAAATCCGAACAATCGCCAGCAACGGCAGGCTGATCGCCAGCAGCAGAATGATCTGCAGGAGTTTGCTGAAGAGTTTGCCCATTACGATTTGAAAACTGCCGATGGGTGTTGTCATCAGCAGGCCCAGCGTACGGTGATAGATTTCGTCGCTGATGGACGTGCTGAGCATTATCACCGCAATCACCTGGGTGGCAAAAAACTGAAACATGACAATGGTGGTGACAATGGTCTTGCCCGCCAGCGCCATCCGGGATTTCTGGTATGCTGTCGAGCCTTCGGATTTGACCACACTTAGCCAGACGATAGCTACAAAGAAGGTCAGCAGGATGATATATAGCTCCCGCAGAGTGTAGTTTCTCCTTCTGCGACTCGAAACACGAAGCTCCTTGCCGAAAATCGGTCCGGTCAGCCAGGACAGGCTTAAAAATCGCAAAACAGAATGTATTGAAATTTTACTCATATCAATCCGGTATTATCAGAAAATATCACGTCTCAATCTGCAATTGGCGCGCCAGGCAAAAAACAAGCCGAGGAATATGTAACTCGGTATAAAGCGTGCCGATTCGTATAAACTGGGATTATTATCCATCACTCTCATAGCCTGCACGAATGGAACAACACCAAGGCAGTATTCTTCGACCATGTGCCGGGTCTGCCATATAGGTCGAAAAGCGTCTATCAAAACTATCATCAGGAAAGGAAAAGCACCCCAAATTATCGCCATCAGAAGGAAATTCGTTATCACTGCGGCGCTGGTGCGTCTGAAGCGGGAGCTGAAGTAGAAACCGGTGCCGCAAAGGAATACAATCGAGCCGGCTATTATAACAGCGATTTGAACCAGAGCAAGAGAACCAACGTATCCTACCTGCCAGAAAAGGCTAATATAAATAAGCAGCAGCAGCCAGATAAACATGCTGCGGCGCAGCACGCCCACAAATTTGCCGAAAAGTATCTGCCAGCCACTCAAGGTAGTGACCAGCAACAGCGGCCAGGTCCGGGCCTCCTTCTCGGAAGTTATACAAGAGGCGGGAAAAATAACAACCGACAGCAGTCCCAATCCCATGAAGATACAGATGTATAGCATATGAGTCTCGAAATAACCGAAGATATCTGCTACTACGGGAAACAGATACATTGCTGCAATCAACGCCAACTCCAGGCTGATGATGATCACGACAACAAGTCTCTCCCGGTTGGAGACTCTCGATTTCAGCTCCTTCCAGACAACGGGCGAGCCTGTGACGCGCCTGATTTGCCCGCCGGACTTAGACGGAGCTGTCTCTTTAACGTTATCTACCACGGGCGGATTCAGCAGGCGTCTTAAAAGATTCGGGAAGCCTGAAACCTGGGCAAGCGCAATCTTACGGACAATTAAAACAGACACAAACAAAACGACAGACGAGGCAGCCAGCATGATGCCGCAATGAACCGGCCAGAAGCAACTTGGCGCCCCGATCCCTGGATGGAGCATTATCTCGGTGCTCAAAGTTAGGAGCATATACGGATTCAGATGAAACAGTATGATGATTGGAGTATCTACTTGTTTGCCCAACGAGAAAAAGCCGAATATCAGCATTGAGAGAAACAGCAGCAGGCCGAAGAGTAAACCGAGAACCAAAGCGGTCATAATGATTACTACATACGCCCTTCGGCTGAAAATTGAAAAGAACAGGCTCACAGAGCCGAAAAAGATAATGGTCGTGAGTGTTATACAAAGGCTGGAAATCACGTAATCCCAGGGCACGCCGCCGAAGACCCGGATAATAGCCAGAAGCGGCAGGCTTATGGCAAGCAGCAGAATCAATTGCAGCAGCTTGCTGAATAGTTTTCCCAAGACGATCTGAAAACTGGTTATTGGTGTGGTCATGAGCACGCCCAGAGTCCTAAGGTAGATTTCGTCGCCGATAGCCGTACTGAGCATAATTACTGCAAGAGCCTGAGTCGCGCAGAACTGAAACCAGACAATGGTCATGACAACTGCCTTGCCGGCCGCGGCCAGTCGAGAGGATGTGTAAAGACCGGATGAGCTTATGAACTGCACTTCTTGTAACCAGACCACAACGACAAAAACAGTTAAAAAAGCTAAATATACGGAGCGGAGAACGTAGTTTCTTCTTCGACGGCTCGATACGCGAAGCTCCTTATCGAAAATCGGTCCTGTCAGCCAGGAAAAACTCAAAAAACCTGAAACAGAATTTATTGAAATAGCACTCATATTCAAAAATAAATATCAGAAAATGTCGCGTCTCAATCGGCGCCGGGCACACCGCGCAAAAGACAGGCCGGCTCCCCCAATAGTCAAGATGCGAACAATTGTCATGCTAAAGTACAACCACTGCCCCCCCCTGCGAAGCACAGTCATAATCAAAAACCGATTCAGGGGATTGAACGCACCGCAGAAAAGAAATGTTATCGCGAGATACAAACCGATTGTAGCGGCGACCGCTCCGGTTGTAGTCCTGAAACGAGTCCCGAAATACAAGCCGCTGCCTATCACAAACAGAATAGAGGTTGCGGTAGGCAGCAATATGTAAAGAACGATAGCGATAATGCTTTTGATTCCAACCAACTTAATGAATGAGATTGAAACCAGAACAATATATAGTAACAACAGCGGTAAATTCCGCCGAAATGCCGCAATTGCCTTTCCTCGAACAATATCCCTGTCCTCCAGCGGCGTGGCCAGCAACACAGGCCATGTGCGGGCCTCCTTTTCTGCGGTTATGCTCCCGGCAGAGAACACTGCCATTCGGACCATGGCAACCAGGTAAAAGGCGGATAAGAAATACCGCGGAAGAAAAGAGTTCCTCGCGTTGCTGAACAGCAGCAGGACGGCGGAAATAAGAAAAGCACCGATTAACAGAACAAATATTGTGGCCTCCCCCCTGCCGGAACCGATGAAGCCTTTGCGCATCTCCCTCCAGATGATTGGCTTACCTGTTACCGGAATAATAGAACCGTCCGCTGAATGGGAGCCTGCTTTGAAGAAAATGCGAGTGAGCATGTTTTCCATAGCTCCCGCAAACCAGGGCTTTGAAGACGAACCGAACGTTTTGGCCGGAGCAGCTTTTCGCATTCGCCAGACTGCTACGGTAATTAAGACGGCTGATACGCCCAGCATTAGCAGGCAGTGAAGAGGCCAGGAAAAGAAACTCGGCACGCCACTTTGAATGAATTTTGCATTTGCGGCTGCGAATGCCACGAACGGATTGGTCATAGCCAGCAGTGATTGTGTCAATTGCCTGTCAAATATGAACATCCCATTGACCGCGAGCATATTGAACAATCCCGGCAGCGCGCCGAAGAATACCATATAAACCGTGACGGTAACAAGAATGACCGTGTAAGCATGGCGATAGGTAATCGACAGCAGCAGGCTCAGGGCGCCAGCGAGAAAAGTTGCAGACAAAGTGATACAGACGCTCGATGCCACGAAATCCCACGTTACACCCCCGAAGATACGGATAATCGCCAATAGCGGTAAACTTATTGCCAGCAGTAACATCAACTGCAGCAGCTTGCTCAGGAGCTTGCCGGTCACGATTTGAAAGCTGCTTATGGGCGTTGTCATAAGTACGGCCAGTGTTCCCCTGTGGATTTCATCACTGACCGAAGAGCTGAGCATTACGATAGCGATAAGTTGACCGGCGATAAATTGAAACCAGACAATGGTGGATATTATCTGCCTTCCTGCCTGCGAGAGCCTCGATACCAGAAAAACGGTTGAGCCGGAACTGCGAATCCCGATAATAGAATACCATGCGAATAAAATGAAAATGCTCAAGGATATGATATAACAAAAGCGAAGAAAGTAATTTCTTCGCCTTCGGCTGGACGTACGCAGTTCCTTATCGAAGATCGGCCCGAACAGCCGGACCGGGTCAAATAAATCCGAAAAGGTACTGGTCAACTCCGTCGTCATAAGAATCTCTCGTTGCGCTCATTATTTGAAATTGTGCTCATTTTACCGGTGCCTGTGTGTTTAGTGTACGATGCCTTTGGTTAACTGCAGGAATGCGTCGTCAAGTTTCAGCCGCTCGGGCTGGATCGAGATAATATCAAAACCTGCTTTAACCAGTGTCCGGGCAACGATACCGTCGGAATCCTGGCCATCGTGGAAAGTTATGGCGATCTCATCGCCGAGGGCCTGCACCTGGCATACCTGGGGCAGAGCTGTGAGCAGCTCAATCGCTTTGTCCTTTTGCTTTGCCACCCTTACCCGGACCTTACTTTTTATCCCCAGTCGTGGGCGGATTTCATCCATAGTGCCGCTGAAAACCAACTGGCCGTGCTCGATAATCCCGACGTGGTCGCAAATCTCCTCCAGCTCGCTGAGAATGTGGCTGGATATCATAATTGTTTTGCCCATGCGTTTGAGCTCGCGCAGCAGCTCTCTTATTTCGATTCGTGCGCGCGGGTCGAGTCCGCTGGCCGGCTCGTCGAGGATAAGCACCTTCGGATCGTGTATCAGAACGCGCGCCAGGCCGAGCCGCTGCTGCATGCCGCGGGAAAGACTGTCGACGGTGGCGCTCTTCTTGGGCTCGAGGTCAGTCAGTTCGAGCACGCCTTCGACGATTGATTTACGCTTCTTGCGCTCGATGCCGAAAGCCGCGGCGAAGAATTCGAGATACTCGAAGACCTTCAAGTCGTCGTACACACCCATAAAATCGGGCATGTACCCGACCAGCCTGCGGACTTTTTTACCTTCTTTAGTGACATCCAGCCCATTGATAACAGCAGTGCCGCGGGTCGGCTCAAGGAGTGTCACCAATACCCGCATGGTGGTCGTTTTGCCGGCGCCGTTGGGACCGATAAACCCGAATATGTCGCCGTCTTTGATGGTCAAATTAAGGTCGTCAACCGCGGTTAGAGTTCCATAATTCTTTGTCAGATTTTTAGTTTCGATCATTTTTGTGTTTCCTCTTCTTGCTCTTTCGGGAAAACGACAAGCCGAGCCATTTGTATGTGATTGCGTTTATACATGTGATCTTTCAGAGCGAACGATATGGGAGCCTGGTCGTATTCGACAGAGACGATCGCGGCTCCACCGGCAAGATAAGCACTCATCGCCTGAGTACGCTGCAGGCATCCCTGAGCGAAAAAAGCATCCTCCTTTTTGAAATTCATATTATAGGAGCGGCCTCTGCGAGAGTAATATTGACGATAACGTTCTTCGCCGTAATCGTCCCATATCCCCATTCTGTGCGACCGGATGCTGAACTGCTTGCTGGCGCCTGCCGGGACGCCGCCGAAAACGATGCCGCGATTGTTGCTCAAAAGAACACGGCCTTTCGAAATCGGGGATTTCGACTCATTTACGATATTGACAACGACCTTCTCGCCCCGGCCCTGCACTTCGGCGTCGAAGGGTACTTTCTCTATGGCCGATTCGTTGAGCAGGCACTGGACATCCCATATATTGATGGGTATGGAATAAGGCAGGTTGCCGCCGTCGTGCTGGAAGCAGTAAATTCTTCTGCCGGCGATGTCTTTGCTTTGTTGCCAGATGGATTGCTGGGCGGGGGCGATACCGGACCACCACTGGTTGGCCTGCAGGCGTTCGAGCCGATAGTCGTCGCTATAAGGAGCGAAAACGCCGCAGTAACTGGTGGACCATGCGTGCTCGCTGTTGTCAATTCCATCCAGGACGGATACGACTCTCAATTCCATGTCACCGGCGCGCAGGGCCTGCACGCCGTAATAAGCGCCGACGGTAAACAGGGTAATCCAGAAGGCACAGGTGAGCCAGGTCAGTGGAAGGCGATCAAAACGCTTTAGCAGTTTGTAGTCGATGGGGCCCAGCAGTACGGCCAGAGTAATCAGCAAAAGTATCACCCACCAAATGCTCAAAGGACGAATTCCCTGGTACAGAAATTCCATTACCGCATTGTTTGCGGCATGTGCCGAGCCGACGTCGTATCGGTTTCGGTTGCTGGGCCTGTTTCTGTCGTTTTGAGAATCTGCGACGAATTCTATATTTCGGCTGAGCAAGTTTGACCGACTCTGGCGGGGAATATTTCTGCGCGGCGGCTCTCCGGGATCTTCCAGAATTGTTCTGATGAGTGAGACCCAGAATAACGCATAGTTTGGCCTTTGTTTTTCCGTCAGGGTGGATGGATCAAATGCTAATACACCCACGCGACCGAAGCCCGCGTATCCGGTCGCGAACAGATGCTCGTTCGCATCAGAGTTTTCAGCTTGATACAATTGAGCCCCGGGTTTGGGTGTCAGCGACCAGGCGGCCACATTCTCGGTCTCGTCGCCGATCAGCCCCCATTTTTCGAGGGTATCCGGTGGTAATTCAGTCTCTTTTACATCCTGCAATTCAACAGGCAACAGCCGGGCGATCGGATTGGCGGAGGCCAGAGGGTGACTGCCCGGCACGAGCAGCAATTTGCCGCCGTTGGAGACCCACTGGACAATCGCTTCCAACTGCTGGGTGTTAAACAGGTTCCAGTCCGGGTCATAAAGGATAAGTAAATCAAGAGGGGTAAAGCCGGTCCAGTCCCAGGGGACCATTCTCGGCAGCTTATCGCCCAGGCGCACCTCTCCCGATCCCTGGTAAGAGAGGCATTTAGATTGCTGCGGTAGTCGCAGAAGGCCGAATTTTCCGCGGCCGACAAGCCCGATCAGCAGATCGTTCTCGTTGACGACGGTTACAAAGCGATTGTCCGTCTTTATGCCCCATAGCTCGAATTCCTGACTCCATTGTGTTCGCCCGCGGTCTTTGTCGACAAGTCTTACGCTGCACTTGTCGGCGGTAAACGCGAACTTGGTGACCAGCGGCAAATGCAACGGGATATCCGGAGTCAGGACAAATTCGTAATTGATGTTCATCGTATTCAAGCCGTCCTGCTGAGCGGATACGGTTATAATCCCGGCAAAAGGTTCGGTAAGTGTACTGCTGATACCGATTTCCACCGGCGTCCATTCCATAGGTCGGTAGTAACCGCCCCAGCCGCAGAAAAAATCGACGTTGAATGGATCTTCATCTTCTTCGGCTTCAGCCGCGATGACAAGGACAGGAAACGCCAATAGTATAAGCCAAACGCGTAACATTTGTAATCCTCGCTGAATGCTAAGTTTATGTGTTAAATTCTAACCTTGCGATTATATATAATCCACTCCAGACATACAAGTACTAACGCCAGACCGACAAGATACGGCCACAACGGAAGATTCGCCCGGCTCACGTCCCGCTCCTCGGCCTCTACAGGCTGGCCCGAAAGCAAAATCTCACGCTCGGGTTCGATGTTGCTTTCCTTTTGATCGAGCAGATTGACGGCAAATAAACGGGTCTTTTGATCGGGGATGCTCAGGCGATAGAGGCCGATCCGGTCGGTTCCGGGGAATCGAAGAGAGCCGGAAGAACCGGTGTTGATCTCGATGCCGGAAAAACCCGGACCATTAATTTGTACCGGAGTTTCGCCCTGGAGACCATCGACAACAATCGGCTGGCCGACCTGCAGATTTGCATCCCTGTCTTGTCCGAGTTGTGTGCCCAGGAAGCTGGCGGCGTTATAGCAGAACAAAACGAAACCCGTCTCGAAGGGCCAGTTGGTTTGGAGCACATCGAATCCGGCGAGCAGGAACGTGCTGCCGTTTCGACGCACTAGGGCCAGGGCCGGTGTTTCGTTGAACTCGGCGAGCACATCCGCATCGCGAGGCAGCATCATGCGATAGCACTTCGCGGCGAACAAGTTCGTCAGATCGACATATTTTAGTGTCGGATGCTTTGTCCTCCAGTCCACGATGACCTGGTTTTCGAGCTCTTCGGGGGCCGATACGTCAATGCCGTCCGGGGGCCGTCCGAAAACAAGATACCGGCACTTAGGCAGTGTCGGAGGAACGTGATTATCGAGGACAATCACATCATATTCCGGTTCGACACTTATAGCGTTAGGGTCTCTTGCATCGAATTGGGCCGGTGTCTGAACCTCAAGCCGGGCCAGCGGACATGCCTGCAATGCCGCTTCAAGCACGGAGTTTCCGCCGGTTACCATTAGGACCGAAAGTTTCTTGGGTGGTGATAGAATGGCCCAGGCGGCATCATCGCAACTCATATAATCCGGCTGGGACACCGGCTCATTGGAATCCTGTAACTTTCTAACTTCGAGCACACCGGCCTCGGCCTTCGAAAGAGAAAAATCCACCGCTAATTTTCCCGGCCGAACAGTATCCTTCGGCTCAAGGATTATTCGCGGCGGAATGGTCACTGACCGTACCGCATACACATTATTATTGATGCTGAGCTGCACGTCACATGTGACCTGCTCCTGTCCGTAGTTGGAAAGGGTTGCGAAAACGTTTACCTCTTCGGGATTCTCGTAGGACCTTCTCGCCTGCATCGCAGTAACGGCGACGTTCTGTTGGGATTCCCCGATGCAGTGAAAAATCAGCTCATCGGAGCTGACTACAATCTGGTCGAGATCGCGAATTCGACCGTCGCTGAACAGAACGAGCTGGGCCGGTTCTTCGGCGCTCATATAGTCGGCCTCGACACCGGGCGATTGCGCAAAGGCGCGGGCGACAACAATCGCCTCAGCCAGGGACGAGATACCGTCGCTCGGCGTGATTGCCTCTACGGCACGAATCAATTGCTGCTTGTCGGAGGTGAAATTGCACATGACCTTGGAACGATTGTCGAAGGCGATGACCATTGTCTGGTCGGATTGGTCCCTCAATGAAAAGAAAGTTTTGCTGCGCAATGAGTCAATGAATATCCTCGCCTGCTCTTTGGCTGCTTCGAGGCGGGTGGGCCTGGCGTCCGTTGCGTTCATACTGGCGGATCGGTCGATCAACAATACGTACCGGCGAGCCGGCCCGGCAATCAGCGAGACAATCGGCCCGGCAAGTGCCAGCAGGATGGCAATCAAAACCAGCAATTGCAAAAACAGCAAAATGTTGCGCCTTAGCCTCTGGAACGGAGCATTCACCTGCAGGTCCTGGACCGCCCGCTTCCAGAGCAGGGTGCTGGAGACTATCTGCTCGCGCCGTTTCAGCTTGAGAAAATACAGCAGCAACAGCAGCGGCACGGAAACCGCGGCGGCGTAAAGTGCTGTCATAGGCGTCAGCCATTCCATAATTCTGCGCTCCAAAAAGCGGATTCGATGCGAAGCTAACGCAGCAGGTGAATCCGTCGCAAATAGTTCAGTACTAATGACTCCACCGAATCGGCCGAATTGGCGAGCACATAGACGGCCCCGCGGCGGTTACAAAAATTCTTCAGTTCGTTACAGTACGCGGTCAGGTTTCGTTTATAATATTTCGACAGCGCGGCGCTGACGGTAATCTCGGCGGAGTCGGCGTCTTCGATATCAATCAGCTTCAGCTCGCCGCTAAGCTCGGGCGAAAGCTCCTGGGGACATAGCACCTGTATCGTGTACAAGTCGTAATGCCTGCCGAGCAGCCGGCGCAGGCCCGAATCATAACCTTCCTTAAACAAAAAGTCGCTCAATACAATCATCACTCCCGAGCCGATGCGACCTGAGGCCAACTGCCGGCATGAATCGTCAAAATTTGTAACCCCTTCGCAGTCAGTGGTTAAGAGGCAATCGGCCATTTTGTCGAGGTAGTTACGGCCCCGCATGTTGGCAAGCTGGACCGTTAAGCCGTCGGCGAAAAAACTGATGGTGACACGGTTGTTATTGACCAGGCTTACGTAGCCGAGAGCGGCGGTGAGTTTCTTAATGAAAAGCTCTTTCGACGGCTCGCCAAAGCTCATCGAGTCGCTCGTATCGGCAACGATATGGACGGTCAGGTCCTGTTCTTCGAGGAAAAGTTTGAGGAACAATTGTTCCAGCCGCCCGTAAATATTCCAGTCCACGAACCGCAAATCGTCGCCGGCAACGTACGGGCGATGGTCGGCGAATTCCACGCTCTGGCCGCGCCGCTTGGAGCGCCGCTCGCCCTGGAGCTTGCCCTGCAGAATCTTGCGGCTAAGAACGTCCATCGCGTCCAGCCGGCTCATAAAGGCCGGATCGAGCAAATCAGTCAGTTTTTTTCTTCTAAGGGACATCAAGTTTTTGTTCCAGATTTTTCGGAGTTCCGGCGAGGACCTGGTCGAGAACTTCGTCCGTTGTTATACCTTCGGCCTGGCCTTCGAAGTTGAGCAGAATACGGTGACGTAACGCCGGCAGGGCCGATGCTTCGATGTCGTCGAAACTGACGTGGTATCGCTCATCGAGCATTGCGCGGACTTTGCCTGCCAGAACCAGGGCCTGAACGCCTCGCGGCGAGGAGCCGAAACGAACGAAGCGGTTTGTTACATCCGGTGCAAATTCTCCCTGCGGATGAGTCGCCAGGACCAGCCGGATGGCGTAGTCCTGCACGTGCTCGGCGATAACGACACGATGCACCAGCTCCTGCGCCTTTATAATCCGCTCGGCGCCGGTGACATGGCCGGCCCTGGGGTCCTCGCCTTTTGTCGTCCGGTCGATAATTGAACGAAGCTCCTCGCGATTGCTGTAAGGCACGAGTATCTTGAAGAAGAACCGGTCAAGTTGTGCTTCCGGCAGGGGATAAGTGCCTTCCTGCTCGATTGGATTCTGCGTTGCAAGGACCATAAACGGCTCGGGCAATTTGCGAATCTGACCGCCGCTCGTGACCGAATGCTCCTGCATCGCTTCAAGCATGGCCGACTGCGTCTTGGGAGTGGCGCGGTTAATTTCATCGGCCAAAATAATCTGTCCGAAGATTGGGCCGGCCTGATATTGAAACTGCCGCTTTCCGGTCGCCGCGTCTTCCATCACGATATTGGTGCCGATGATATCCGCGGGCATCAAATCGGGCGTGAATTGAATCCGCCTGAATTCCAGCGAAAAAACATCGCTGAGCGTTCGCACGAGCAGTGTCTTGCCCAGACCCGGCACTCCCTCCAAAAGGACGTGTCCGCCGCAGAAAAGGCATATTAGCACATCTTCCACGATTGACTCGTAGCCGACAATGACCTTGCCGATCTCGCGGCGTAACGACTCGAACATCTGACGAAACTCCCGGCATTGTTCCTGTACCTCTTTTTGCTTTTTTGACATTTCACTTATCTCCCAAGGGTTTATTCTTCTGTATTCTCATCCTGCCTGTCGTCGGCAACTTTTCGTTTTGCTTTGAGCAGCCTTTGAATGTGCGAGCTTTCCTGCTGTGTCTCTGCTTTTTTCGGCGCCGGTTTCTCCGGTTTCTTTTCGGGCAGTACATCTGGCTGCCTGGCAGCCCCCGCCATCGGTAAATCACCTTTTACTTCTTCGCCGGCTTCATATCGTCGTGAAGCTATCGCATCGGCTTTGCGGGCAGAAAGCTGGTCGCGAAGTTTCAGCCGTCTGGCGCGGAGACGATCGAGGGTCTGGTCGGTTTGCTGTCCGAGCTTTTTAAGGCGGACTAAAGATACGGCTCGCCGGGCTATCGCGCGAACGTCAAGGATAACTCTGCGCATCGCCACATCCAGCAGGAACAGCGCCAGCCAGATAAGCATTAGCGGCTTGAGCAGCGGCATTTCGGTTTTGGGGAATTTCAGCGTGGCATAATCAAAGAGTTCGGCCTTATTGGGATCGGAGCTTAGTATCCGCCCGCCGCTGATTTCACTGACCTCCGCAAGCAGCGGAGTGTTATCGGAGAGGTCGCGAAACTCGGGTGCAAAGGGAATCGTCACGGTGGTTTGGGTAAGGTGCGTTTTTGCGTCGCCTGAAAGCTGCTTGTAGCGCAAGTTCACGACGTAGCTGCCGGAGGCGGCAGCCTGAAACTGGCCGTTATACTGGCCCGGCCCGACCTGTGTCAGTTCGAGCGTGCTGGTTGACACGTCCGGCGCGATGATTTGTCCCTCGATATTTGCGAAACGGATGAATTTACCCTCGGCGTCAATCGCCTCGACGTTTATTGTCACCTGCCGGCCCTGAACGTCTGCAAAAACTTCACAATCGGCCGACTGGGACGGTTTGGCCGCCCAGCGGACGGCCTGTTCCCAGAATCTTTCAAAACCGCTCCACTGCAGCCAGCTTGACGCCCACCTGCTGTCAACCGAGCTTGTGAACGCGGCACATCGGCCGAGCCCGGACTGGCAGGTCGCCAGAACCGGGTCTTTTTGGCCGCTTACCAGTACGACCTGGTTAAGTCCGCCCTTGGGGCCGGTTACCACATAGCCGTCGAGGTCCGGCATAGTTCCGGACACACCCTTTATAATCTCGCTGAGAGAGTATTCGACCTGGGGCGAGAACGTCTCCTCGATAATCAAAGCACGCCGGACAACCTGCGCCTCTTTGATAAATATCTGGGGAAGCTGCTGGGGATCCTTGACATCGTAGAAGCGGCCGCCCGTCGACTGGGCGACTCTCACCAGGCTTTGTATGTCCGCGGGCGAATGCGGGAAAATAGCTACGCCGGTGCATGTAATCCCGGCATCTCTGCATTGAGCGAGCAATTGGGGGCTTGGCGGCGTCGGGTCGCCGTCGCTGATAACTATGACGTGTTTTTGTGAGGCGTCACAGTCCTTGAGCTTGTTATATGCGGCCTGCAAATGGTCGTGCAGGCTTGGCATGTCACCCATCTGCATTTGTTCAATCGCGGCGATAACGGCCTTTTTGTCTCCGGCAGGGGAAAGCGGGAAAACCCAGTCGCCCGGGCCCTGCCAGTTATAAGCCAGTATGCCAATCAAATCCAGCCTGCTGAGAGTTCTCGCGGCGGCTATAGCGACCCTTGTGCCCCAGTAGTTGCCCTGCGGCATCTCGCAGGCGTGCATAATCAGTACCAGCGCGCCCTTCGGCAACTGCTTTTTCTGAGGCGGATCCAGATCGACAGGTAGAATTTCCGCCACCGGGGAACCGATCCATCCTCCGGCTCCGAAGGATTGAGGCCCGCCAACCATAATCAGGCCCCCGCCGAGGTCGGTCACGTACCGGCAGAGCATTTCCTGCTGCTGATATGTGAAATTTCCGCAACTGGTATTAACGAGTATGACGGCATCCGTACCCATCAGCCTGGACAAGTTGTCCGGGAACTCGGGAGCAGTGACATACTGAACGTCCATATCGGTGTTCTGCAATGTCCGCTCCAAAGCCAGGCCGGTCGAGCCGTCGGCATCTACGATAAGAATATTGCCGGGGCCGGCGACATAAGTGATCGCACTTGCGCGGTTGTTTTGAACGATTTTGTCCTGCCAGGGCTCATCGGGTATGAATACGGCCTCGAACTCGTGTATGCCGTGTGTGCCGACGGGCATCGATATAGTCTCGACGTTTGTGCCCGGCTCCAGATTCACCTCAACGGCAACCTCCGGCGAGCCGGGGACAAGATCGACGGGTTCGCCGTTGAGGTTCAAAAGCAGCTTGCCGCCAGTGCGCGTTGTGCTGTTGAGGATAAATCGCAGCAAAACCGTCTGGCCGCTTCTGGCTTTTGTGGGTGCTGCCAGTCTTTTGAAAATGACTTCGTTATCATAAGTATATCGTAGCGGGAGCACGTCGATGGGGATTTTATTAGCCCCGGCGATTCGAGCGGCTTCTCTCAGGTCGCCGCCGGTCTCGTTGCCTTCGCTGACCAGCAGGATTCGAACGGCCGTGTCCGGGGGGGCAATGGCCATAGCCATCTGGATGCCGTCGGACAGCTTGCTCTGCTGGCCGTTAAGCGTGGTATTTCTCTGGCGGATCGAAATATCGCCGCCAGGCAGCTTGGAAATACTGGCGGCCTCGGCAATGTCGACGACGGCCAACTGGTCACCGGCTGCCTTGTCGGCCAGGGCACTGGAAAGATAGTCCAGGGCTTGCTGCTGAAGGTTGGCGGGGATTGACTGGCTCCGGTCGATGACGGCAACCAGGGTCAGACGCCGGCTTTTCCTGGTAAGTATCGGCCGGGCAAGTAAGGCAATTAGCAATATTATTACAAGGCAACGTATGGTGATAGCTATGACTCGGCGGGTCGTACCCAGTGCGGCAAGGTTTCGCAGACCGAGCCAGATTACCGGCACCAGCAGAATTAAGCCAATAAGCCACCACGGCTGACTGAAATAGAAACCATACGTATATGTCATAGCTGCCACACCTGAATCCGGTTATTGCCGGCATCGACAATAAAAGCCCGTCGCCCGGCGTCGACGGCCACTCCCCAGGGATACGCCAGTTGTCCCGACTGCCTGCCCGCACTTCCGCAAACGGCAAGACTCCTTCGGTCGGGGCCGAACAATTGTAATCTATTATTTCCGTACTCGCAAACTACCAGTGTCCCGTCGGCCAGCAGGGCCAGGTCATAAGGATAACGAAGTTGGCCCGGGGCCCGGCCGGCAGAGCCGATGTATTCGAGCAGCTTGCCGTCGAAGTCGTAAATCGCTATGCGATGATTACAGGCATCGGCCACATAAAGACACTTTCCCGCCGGATCTACGCATAATGCAGCAGGCCGGGACAACTGTCCTTTCCCGCTGCCCGGAGAGCCGAAGCAATACAGGAAATCGCCCTGCCCGCTGAAGACGCTTATCCGGTCGTTGCCGCCGTACTCGCTGACGAAGATTCTGCCGTCCTGCGAAAACGCTACGTCGGTCGGATAGATAAAGCAGCCGTTCTTCTGGCCGAATTTGCCGAATTCGTCGATCATTTTTCCATCGGGTGAAAAGACGACGACGCGGTGGTAATGCGTGTCGGCGACATACAGGTTGCCGTTCGGGGCGACGCTTAATCCGGTCGGTTTGCCTGTTTCGATAAGAGGCATGTTTATGACGTCGAGAAATTCGCCGTCGGAGTTTAGTCTTTGGATTCTGCCGGTCTTATCGACAATGAAAAGTAAATCGTCGCCGGTCAGATCAATAGCTCTCGGGTAAATGAATTCGCCCTGTCCTCTGCCCGTTTGTCCGAAAGCAGCCAATACCTTCGGAGCCTTGCTCGGTGAGGATACGTCGTCGCAGCCCGTTAAGGCGGGCGCGCAGGCGGCGAGAATTACGAACGTCAACAGCCGGCGAATTCGGACCGCGCGGAGCAGCGATACTACTATCCCGGCCAGGCCGAGAAAAAGACAAACCAAAACAAGACACGATGCAATCACCTGCTGGTCCCGGGCGTAGTGCATTTGATTTAGCAGGCGCTGGGCGAAGTTCGGCAGGCCCGCCGGCAGCAGCACCATCGTAGCCGACAATTCCGTTAAGCTCAGCATTACGATTAGAATGAATGTCCCGACGAAAACGGGCCACGTATGAGGCAAATGTACGTACCACCATCTCTGGAATCTTGAGGCGCCATCGAGCGACGCCATCTCCGATAAGTGCTTTTCCTGGGCATACCGGGTCAAGAGCAGCAAAATCAAAGCGACTCCGGCGAATCGCCCTGCCTGTCCCGCCGAGACAAGATACCAGCCCTGTCGCAAGGCCGGCGGGACATTGCAAACTGCCAGTATTTTGAGCAGGGAGACCGCAACCAGGCAGGCCGGGACGAACATGACGAGAAATATCGTCGTGCGTAAGATAAGGGATAATCCTTTGCACAATCCCGATGCACGGCCTTCCAGCGACAAGGCTCCAAAGGCAATCAAATAAGCCATTACCGCTGCAACGGCCGCGACAATTAGCGACCAGCCTAATTCGTCCGGGTGCAACCTTAAGAATTGCCGGAGTGCCTGAGTATCGGTCATATTGCCGATGAGTAATGCCACCGGCACAACTAGCGAAATTCCAATCAAAGCAAGTAGTACACCCCAGTGCCATCCGCATGATTTGAATTTGACCGATCCGGAAGAAACTGCCTGCGGGACCCATGAGCGGGAGCTTTTTCCCAGGATAATTGCAAGCAGCAAAGCCGCAACTACGACGGGCCAGGCGGCCCTGACAAGACTGCCTTCCGAGCCGGTCAGTTCGTACAGGACTGCTAATTCCGTCCCGATGGTGCGGATGCCAGCAAGATGAAAAGTTGCAAACTCGGACAGCGACAGAACGAAACACACGCTGAAGGCCAGCATCAGGGGACGGGCCAGCAGCGGCAGCGTAATCTTCCTGAATATCCCGAAGCCGTCCGTATCGAGAGAAGCGCAGTCACGGATATTCCTGTCGATGTTTCTCCAGCCCTGGGCTATCAATAACGCGGCCAAAGGCCAGTACCAGAAAATCAGTACGACAGTTGAGCTGAAGGCGCCCATAAATCTGGCGATCCCGGGCCTGCCGGATAAATACGCACCGAGCGAAGTGGTGGGACTCAGCATCAGCGTCCAGGCGTAGTAAAGGACATAACGCGGTAAAACCAGGGGTATCAAGAGCAATAGCAGCAACAGGTCTTTCCTGGTGCCGCATGTTCCGAGCAACCTGCCGGGAACCCAGCCAAGGAGAACAGCAATACCTGCAATAGCGGCGCTCAGGCCGACCGATCGAAACAATGAAGCGAAAATCCCGTCCGCGGCTTCCGGTTCCGCCGCCGGGGTGATGACCTGGACGAACAAAACCAGAAGGGGCAAAAAAATTATAACCATCCATACAGCCAGAGAAGCCGCCGTAAGAAACTCGCCGCCTTTAGTCTCGTCACTCACCTTAAAATCTCCCTCGCAGTCTGTATGGCCGTCGGCAGCCGGTCGGCGATCTTCTCGTAATCCACACCTAAAGGCTTTGGAACGGCATATACCTTGAATTGTTCGGCCAGAGCCGGACGAATCGGGCAGTTGTGCGAATCACTGCCGGCAAGCATTCGCTCGAGCTGTTCGCTGAGGAGAAACTCCATCAGCTCCATAGCTTCGTCGCGATTGCCGCCGTCCTTGATAAGAGCCGCCGTGTTCGGTATCGTTAGAGTGCCGTCACCGCCCTGGTCGAGATAGTTCATCGCGACGGGCCAGCCGTTCCGCTGAGCGGCGTGAACGTCGTCGGTGTCCGTGAAGCATACGTCCGCCTGTCCCATAGCGACCATTCTTACGGCTGTACTGTTGCCGGAGACCAGGCGGATGTTATTCGCTTTAAGACCTTTTAGGGCCTGCTTTGCCCCGGCCGAATCGTAATGAGCGAACCAGCTTGCGACGTCTCCGCCGGTTGTCCCGAATTCGGGCGTTGCCATAACGATTCGGCCTTTCCATTTGCCGTCGAGAACGTCTTCGAGACACTTCGGAGCGTCGGCGGCGGTGATTCGTGCTGTATTGTACCCAATGACCCGCGCACGCAATGCAAAGCCATACCATAGACCGTTGGGATCGACATATCGCGAAGGCCAGTTCCGCGTTGAGCCACTGTTATAGGGGGCCAGCAGAGATTCGCGGGCCAGGCGTATGGTGTGAAAAATCTCGTTCGACCATAAGACATCGGCAACCGGTGAGGCCGCCTCGGCCCTGATACGCTGAACCAGCCCCACTGTTTTGCTGGCCTCCGTATCGAACCGGGTAAGGACATTAATGCCTGTTTGTTCTTCGAATGCGGCGATGATCGGCTCGGCAATCGCCTGGTCCACCGAACAATACAGAACGACCTCTCTGTAGTTTTGCTGTGGACTTTTTTTGCATGATAACAAAATAGACAAAACGGAAGCTGTAAAAATGATGACGAGACCGGGTAAGAAAATTTTTATTATTCTTTGCATACCGGTAATTTCTTGGTGTGGAATATTTCTCACTCGCCCCCGGATTGTTCGAGCCGGCCGAAATATTTCTTTATCGCTTCTTCGTATTTTCGGGGGATTTCATTATCACTGATGGCCTCGGCGGCGCCGTCACGGGCGGCCTGTACTACTTCAGTAAAATCACGCTTCGCTTCGCCTTTGATCTGAGATTCCTGAAAATACCAACTGGCGATGACGGGACCCTGTCCCGGCTTGTTTTTCAGGCGGGTCCTCTGTGTGGATGTGTCATCCGCCGCGGTTCCGCGAGGGCCGTAGCCCTTGCCAGGACCTCCTGTACCGGGCCCGTACCGATTGGACAATCCTTCCATGAACGGAGCCATCCCACCGAGCCCCTCACCCATCCCTTCTCCCAGGCAGGCGATGGCACGGCTGATCTCGTCGAGACTGGCCTGTGTCAGCATTAATTGCTGGTTCAGAGCATCGAATTCGTCCAGTTGTTCGGCCGCTGAGGCCAGTCCGTCTCCTGATAACTGCCCGGAACCGGCGCCACAGGCGGCAATCGCGCTGCCGAGGCCGGCACACATGCTGGCGGCAGACCGAAAGGCGGAGGCCTTGCTAAGCAATTCTTCGATATTTTCAGGGGCAAGACCCTGCTGTTGCAGCTTCTGGCGTAGCTGCTGCTCGCTCAATTTGGCAAGCTCTTTATTTAAGCCCAGCTTTTCCAGCTCCTTTTCGAACTGTTCGTTCTTCTGAGCCAGTTCCTGCAGCCGTTTGGCCAAATCCTGCATCTGCTTAGTCAGCGCCTTTTGCTGTTCGGGGCTAAGATTACCTTTGGCCAATTCCTTCTGCAACTCGCTCAAAAGGTTGGAGGCTTGAGAGAATTGGCCTTTTGCCAGCGCCAATCTCAACTTTTGCGAGAAAACATCGGAGGAGCCGCGCAACTGCTTGAACATTTTTTGCAGCGCATTTATCGAATCGAGCTTCATGCCGCTTTGCATCTGCTGGATTTTATCGGAAAGGTCGCCGAGATTACGGATTGCCTGGCGTTTGATATCCTGCGGTTTGGCGTCTTTCGGTGTCTGTTCCAGCTTGCTAAGTGCATCGGCCAGTTCAGGCTCGCCCAACTGTTTGATCGTCATCTTCACCGGATCTGCGGCCTCTTTGATATCTACTTTAGTCTTCTGAAGCTGTTCGGCGGCCTGTTGCTGCTGCCGGTCCCTCTTCAAGAGTCCGAGAAGGTCTTTCTGGGGCATGAACAGGATCAGGGCCAGGGCTATCAGCCATGTGTTTACGGCATAAATCCAGCACTGTGATGGCCGGATGGGAAAATGTCCCTGAAGATTCACCTGCTCGGCTTTGTGCCGTGCTTCTCTCCGGGCGGCATCAGCGAAAAGGTCCTCGGAATCGGCCAGCGCCAAAGTCGTGCTGAAACGCTCGTGCAATCTCAGCCGTTCATCAAGCAGCAGCGAGACCTGCATGCGGCTGGGCTGTTTGAGAAGCCAGAGAAGGAAAATCATTGCAATCGCCGCACCCGAAAAGTACAGAATCGCCCTTGAATTGACAGAATCGGTGATTCCCAGTGCCAGCAGGCGGTCGGTCAGAACGGCCAGCATCACGATAATCCCGACGGCGGTCAGCACCCGCCCGGCATGCTTCAGGAGCAGGTTGATACTGCATCGAAACCAAACGCTGCGAAGCTTTTTTTCTATCGTTTCGAGCATATAGAGAGCCTTTCCCGACGGGGCCTGTCATTCAGTTTCTACGGCTGGTATAGCAGCCGGGTTCGCTCGGAAAACCGTTACTATTTAAATATAGACGCAAATTGCTAAGGAAAGTTACTGTTTATTTCCGTAATTTATTGAAAAATTTCTCTTATCGGCGATCTTTACGTCTAATATTTGCCCATTATAACGTCCATCGGCAATCCCACAAGACGATTTCTTGAACCTTTATAGAATCTGTCATTCCCGCGGAAGCGGGAATTTACAGACCCCTTTATTTCCCGAGCCCCCCACTTTCGCAGGGATGATATCGCGAATAGGCCAGTTTTATTTAATTATCCTGCCACTATGAAAGTCACATCCCAGTTTTTGGATTCTTCAGACCTCTTGCCATGCCGTTTCCTTTCTTTGCCGCCGTCATCGCTCAGGTCCTCACCGATACTGTAAACTACGAAGCCAGGCTCAAGTTTTCTGTATCGCAGCTCGTTGCTGTCGAAGGGATCTGCGGGAACGGAATCAAGGTAAGCTGGAACAAGGTCTGTTAGTGCATCAGGAAGCTTCACGGCAGCAAGGCGGTAGCGCTCGATTGCAAGGGCAACCCGGGCAGTGCGCAACTGAGCTATGTTTCTTAAATCTATGGTAGTAATCCTCGATAGAGCGGGCATTAATGAATGCAGTAATATATGGATTTTTGATTTCGAACGGAGTTTGGCATCGACGGCTTTAACTGCATCCAGCCGCTTGTGGAGAGGAAACCGGACGCTTTTGATGTATTCTTCCATAATGTCGAGGTAAATAATTGCATCGGCATCAACCAGACCTGCGGCTTCGAATAACTCAAGAACGGGGCGAAAGGGAATGCCGTTAATAAGATCCGGATTAACGGATTCCGGCGCCTTAAAGAAACTGATCCCGTTGCATCGTTCACCGACAAATGCGCAGGAAATATCGGAAATACGCTCTGAGTTGTGAACACATTCGATTAACTCAACCAGTTGTTCGTCTTTAAGTTCGATCCGATTGATACAATATTCTATAGTCGTTACGGCAAAACTTTGGCATGCGACGCGAACAAGTTGAGAAATCACAATTGATTCCTTAGCAAGTGAACGAGCAATTCCGAAGCTTGATTTTGCCGAACGTACGGCTGACTCGCCGTCACCGTTCTCAGCGTGCAAAACAGCCTCAAGTTTCAGTAAGAAGACAGCTTTACGTATTTCACTCAGGGGGGGCAGCTTGGTCTCAAAACCGGCACTCAGATCGATAGGATAGCGACAGTGCTCTATCGCAGCGCCTTCGTGGAGCAGCTCAAGGGCCTCGTTATTGTCGGCGATGTATTCGGCAATCAGAATCTTCATTTCTGCGGGAAGCGGTTCCGTGCGAGGGGGAAGCTCCGCTTGACCGACGATCGGCAAAGATTTGGACTTGTCCTTGTCCCATAGCTTGTAGTACGAGAATGCATCGATGATCGTATAGGCGGCATTATCGACATTTTCTGGTATAGAGTACCACTTATCCAGTTCGGCGCAAGTCACCGGGTAGCCGGCGGCGGCGATGGCGTCGATTCTGGCCCGAAGCCTCGATTTGAGGCTGAGCCTGTAGTACACAAAGAAACCGGCTCCGGCGAGAAACAAAATTATCAATACGTGAGAAACTCTTAATCTGCGACGTTTCTTAGGGATTATTCCGTTATTTTTCACAGACAAGGCTCCTTTTCACAGTTTTTGGCTCTATTTAAGGCTCCCCACGTCAAATTATCGCTCAACTGTGAACGTAATGTCCCAAGTGGGGGATTCTTTTGTTTTTCGAGGCGGTTTTTCTTTGCCGCCGTCATCGCTTAAGTCCTCTCCTATGCTGTAAACTACGAAACCGGGCTCCAGTTTTTTGTATCTCAACTCATTGCCGTCGAAAGGATCTTTCGGGACGCTTTGCAGGTACTTCGGCGCAAGGTCGGCCAGTTTGTCCGGGAGTTTGCCGGCTGCCAGGCGATAACGTTTGACTGCAAGCGCGGCATCGGCGGTGCGAAGGTGTGCTATTGCTCTTAGTTCCAGGGTGGTCACTCTCGATAGTGCGGGCGTCATAACGTGCAGCAGTACGTGGGCCTTGGAAGTCGATTGAAGTTTGGCGCTGACGGCATCGACCGCCCGTTGACGCTCGTGCAGTGGAAGCTGGGTGCTATTCATGTATCCTTCCATAAGATCAAGGTAAATAACCATATCCGAATCCGCCATGCCTATGGCTTTGTAAAGTCCGATGATAGGTTGAAAGGGAATACTTCCACCTCCAAGTCCCGGATCTAATGTCTCAGGATTACCGAAGAAGCTGATGCCAACACAGCGTTCTCCAACAAATGCACGGGACATGTCGGATATGCGCTCGCTCTCGCGTACACTTTCGATAAGCTCGAGCATTTGCTCATCAGTAAGTTCAATACGATTGACAGTATGCTCGACGGCCGAAATAGCGGAATTCTGACATCCGCTGCGAATCATTTGAGAAATCGTCAAAGGCTCTCGTGCGAGCGAACGGGCTATTCCGAAGCCTGATACCGCCGAAAGCGTAGCTGCTGCGCCATCCCCTTCTTCGGCATGTAGAATAGCCTCGAGTTCCAGCAATCTTACGATGTTGCGCATATCACTCAGATATGGCGCCAAAGTTCCAAATCCGGCAGTCAGATCGACCAGATAGCGGCAGTGCTCAATCCCTGCGGCCTGGTGTAACAATTTCAGAGCCTCATTGTTGTCGGTAACATATTCGGTAATCAGAGTTATCATTTCTGCCGGAAGCGGTTCCGTGCGAGGTGGAAGCTCCGCCCTGCCGATAAGCGGCAGAGACCGGGACTTTTCCTTGTCCCATGATTTGTAGAGCGATAAGGCCTCTTCGATTGTGTAGGCGGCGTTCTCGACGTTAGGCGGGATTTTGTACCACCGGTCCAGCTCGGCAAGAGTTACAGGGTAGCCGGCTGTGCGAATAGCGTCAATTTTGGCCCGCAGCTTCGATTTCAGGCTGAGCCTGTAGTATGCAAAGTAACCGATGCCAACGAGAAGCAATATTATCAGTATGTGAGATACTCTTAATTTTGATCGCTTTCTTGGTGCAGTATCATTTTCGTCCACAAGCAAGTCTCCCTTAAAAAATCAACACCGTGGATTAATATTCATAATACCAAAATTGCCTCGTTAATAAAACATATCTTCAGAATATGCTCAATTCAAAATATAGTCGGATTTGGCTTCCCAATGTTACCTTGGAATCGTATAATAAATCCAACCAGGCTTTTTTATATGCTTTTGTTTGAAGGAGCACTATCGTGACAAGGACAGTAACAAGGCGCATGTTCTTAATTCGAGGCGTGGGACTTGCCGCTTTTAGTGCGGTTTGTACGGGATGCCATTCCAGCGGTTCACAAAATAAGCCCCGACCCAATATAGTTCTTATCATGGCCGACGACCTGGGATATGGCGATGTCGGATGCTACGGCTGCGGTGACATTCGCACGCCGTCCATTGACAGTCTTGCTGCCGATGGAGTCAGATTCACAACCTTTTATTCCAACGCTCCCGAATGTACGCCGACCAGGACCGCCCTGCTTACCGGCCGTTACCAGCATCGCGTCGGCGGATTGGAATGCGCCCTCGGTATCGACAATGTCGGCCGCTATGACGATGCGATTCGTCTAAGGCGGACGAACGATATGGGTTTGCCCGTCGAAGAGACAAGCATCGCCCGAATGCTCAAAGATGCCGGCTACGCTACGGCTATCAGCGGTAAATGGCACCTCGGCTACGAGCCGAAATTCTTTCCTCTAAAGCATGGTTTCGATTCGTGGTTCGGCCCGGTGGGCGGCTCGGTCGATTATTTCCATCATATCGAATACACGGGCCGGCCAGTCCTGTATGAAAACGACAAACCTGTCAAACGTGAAGGCTATATGACGGACCTGATTACCGATGAAGCTGTCGGATTCATTCAACGTAAGGCAGGCAAGCCCTTCTTTCTGTATGTCGCTTACACAGCTCCTCATACGCCTTACCAGGGTCCCGGCGACAAAAAGCCCGAACCGGTCCCGCGGGACGATTATAATAAAGGCTCGCGGGAAACTTTTGCCGCGATGGTCGAGCGGATGGATCAGGGAATCGGCAGGATATTGAAGTCGCTCAATAACGCCGGCTTGGCGGAGAACACGCTCGTGATTTTCATGAGCGATAACGGCGCCAACAGGACCGGCGACAATTCGCCCTTCTCCGGCTATAAGGGAAATCTCTTTGAAGGTGGCATCAGGGTTCCGTGTATTGTAAAATGGCCCGGTGTGCTCGCGCGGGGCGCAGTATCGGAGCAGCCGTGTATGACGATGGATTTTTCTCGCTCAATCGTCCGGGCCGCAGGTGCTAAGCCGCCGGCTGGCCGCGCGTTCGACGGCATAGATATTTTGTGGGCGGCAGCAACGAACCGGCCTGTTCAAAAGCGCACGCTTTTCTGGAGGGCGCGAAGAGCGGACAGGACGAGAAAAGCCGTGAGGAACGGCTCTTTGAAATATATACGCCTGCAGGACGGCGATGAGATTAAAGAATATCTTTTCGATCTCGAACGCGATCCGGCGGAAAAAAATAACCTTTTCGACAAGTCGCCGGAAATTGTGCTGAGATTGAAAAAGCTGTTAAACAATTGGGAACAACAAGTAAAACATAAGCGCTGAAGTCATATTAAAATAAACAATTTAACTTGGTTTTAACTGTCATGTTGAACGAAGTGAAACATCTGTGATTTGAACGGGATTTATATTGGATTACCGTTTGAGATTCTTCGCTGCGGTCAGAATGACAAGTTTCATATATTGTAATGAAACAACACTTATGTAAAATTCAATCAAGTTGAGTAAAGCATTTTTGATAAGGACGGGAAGAACTTTTGGAGATTAAAAATGAACAAAGGCCAGGAAAAAACGACAAGGCGTGAGTTTTTGAAGGAATCAACCGCATCGGCGGCGGCGGTGACATTGGGATTAAGCGTTGCCGGCGCTCCGTCGGTTCGAGCGGCGCGCGGAGCCAATGAAAAAATCCGCGTGGGCTTTATCGGCGTAGGCAATCGCGGTACGCAGCTTCTCAACGGCTTTTTGAAGCACGATGACGCCGAGGTTGTCGCCCTTTGCGATGTGTACGAGCCGTACCTGATGAGAGATTATTCCAAAGTCGATAAAAGGCTCCGGGATTCTCTGGGCGGCAGGGTTCCGAAGATGACCGAGAAGCTCGGTTCAAACGTGGCGCGATATAAGGATTTTCGGCGGCTGCTCGACCGCAAGGACATCGATGCCGTGGTCATAGCATCGCCGGACCATTGGCACGCCGTCCAGGCGATTATGGCCTGCCAGGCGGAAAAAGATGTCTATGTCGAAAAGCCGCTCTCGATTACGATTCACGAAGGCAGAAAAATGGTCGAGGTCGCCAAACGCTGCGACCGGGTCGTACAGGTCGGCCTCCATCGGCGATCATCCAAAGCATATATGCAGGCGGTGGAAGATGTTCAGTCGGGCAGGATCGGCAAGGTGACGGTCGCCAGGGCCTATCGCATCAGCAATATGCATCCGAACGGTATCGGCAAATATCCCGACGCCGATCCGCCGGAGGGCCTGGATTGGGATATGTGGCTCGGGCCCCGGCCGAAACGACCGTATAAAGACAGCACGGTATTATATAAATTCCGCTGGTGGAAGTCTTATTCCTCGCAGATGGCCAACTGGGGCGTGCATTACTGCGATGCAATCCGCTGGGCCCTCGCCGAGCAGGCGCCGATCTCGATCTCCGCTCACGGCGGAAGATTCGCTATTGACGACGACAGAACGATCCCCGACACGATGGAAGTAATTTTCGAGCTGCCTTCCGGCGCGCTGCTTGTTTTCGGTCAATATGAGGCGAACGGCGGCCCTGCCCTGGTTGAGGGGGAAGTCGAGCTTCGCGGAACGCTCGGTAATCTCTGCTGCGCCAGTGGGGGCAGGACTTTCAAGATCGTGCCTTCCAGAGGCGGGCAGTTCCAGGACAGCAGTCCGAAAATTAAGCCGGCCGAGACTAAAGGAATGGACGGCGATCTGACCGTCCAGCATATACGCAATTTCCTCGATTGCGTAAAAAGCCGTAAGCAAACCAATTGCGATATGGAAACGGGCCACCGCTCGACGACGTTTGCCCTGCTGGCGAATATCGCGCTGGCGACAAAATCGCGAATCGAATGGGATCCGAAAAAAGAGCGAATTATAGGTAACAAAAAAGCCAATAATTTGTTACACTATAAGTATAGAAAACCGTGGAAATTAGGTTAACCGGCCGAACAGGAGGCCGGTTTTGTGCATCGAATATAAGTAGAGAACGAAATTCCGACAGGAGAAAAGGGGCTGTTATGCGAAAACTCAGAGCGTTCACATTAATAGAGCTTTTAGTCGTGATTGCCATTATTGCGATATTGATGGCGATTTTAATGCCCACCCTGCACCGTGCACGCGAACAGGGCAAACGTATATCCTGTATGAGCAACCTCAAGCAACTGATGTTGGGCTGGGGTATGTATGCCACGGAAAACGACGATAAAATTGTTTTTGCAATAACCAGTTCAGGTGCAGAAACAGATTCAACTTTTGGCGGTTCCGGCACAAAACGACAGAAGGCCTGGGCCTACTATATGGGAGCCAACGCATCGGAAGACCAGCAACGCCAGGGTCTGCGCGACGGGGGCTTGTTCGAGTACGTCAAAGAAGAAAAGCTCTTCAAATGCCCAACCGGCGTACGCGGCGAACTTATTACGTATTCGATTACAGATGCTATGAACGGCCATCGCGGTCACATGACAATGCCTGACAGGCATCCGATCATGAAACGATCCGAAATTAAATCTACGGCATTGCGCATGGTCTTTTTGGATGAAGGCTTGCTGAGCAGCTCCAGTTGGACGCTTTGGTACGATCAACCGCGTTGGTGGGATCAAATTACGAAACGACACGGAGTTGGCACGAACATCGCCATGGCTGACAACCATGTCGAATACTTCAAGTTCAACGATCCCCGCACACGCTGGATGGCCGAGCATGAAATCTGGCAGGACCAGGGGCGACACGACTCGCAGTCCACTCAGCCCGGCAATCCGGACCTCCATAAAATACAACGGGCAATGTGGGGAGGACTGGGCTACACGCCAAGCCAGTAACGATTAAGAAAAGCAGCAAGTAAAGTGTACTCGGAATTTCAAGAGATAAAAAAAACCTCAGAAGACAAACACAGTCTCCCGAGGATTAAAACCACAAAACTTCTAACGACTTAATTCCAGCCGATCTCTGCGTCCCAAAGCTCCGCAGTAATGTAGGGTGGGTTTTAACCCACCGACCAAAGCTATACCGTACACCTTTATTCCCCCCGCATGTTGTGCTTTTTTACACAAAGCTTGATATTGCTGGGTCCTTTTTTGATTTAAATGAAAATCTTACCCAGTCATCATCTAAGTCTTCCTTATGCTCAACCTCAATAGAATTAGGTAGTTGACCAAGTAATAGCTTTTGCTGGAATAATTTAGCTAGTTCCTTGTGGTTTGATGTAAATTCGTCAGAAGACAGATTTCCAGCTAAAAGATCTAATAAAGTCCGCAATGAAAACTTAACGCTATTACTTCCCATTGTACAGCCTCCGTAGAAGGTATCCCCTGGTAAACTACCTTTACCTTTTTGTTCTAGCACATTTATTGCATTTTGGGCGGTTCTTATTGGTGATGGCAAATGTGATAAGCCGACATTGAAGGTATTAAAAAGAGCATGTTTAATCTCATCACTGACTGATTGGTTAAAATATGGGCTGGAAACTACTTTGCGAGTGTATCTAAGCTCAGAGGGTTTCTTGTCTTCTTTAACATGGATTAATAGGATGAAATCAATTGAGGTATTCTGTTGGATAAAGTGCTCTACTATGTCTCTTGCACTATGGTTTGGGCAAGAGTATTCAGTTCTAAATACATCACAAGAGCCATCACATAATACTATACCTTTGATACCAACATAACCACTCTTTTTGATCTGAGTGGCCTTTCTTTTAAGCCTGTTATAAAGTGGATTATTCTGAATAGCATAAACTGCTGTGCAACTTGGGTAATTACCTGATACATACCTTTTCTTGCTGGGATCATAAGATAAGTTAATGCTTATTTCTCCCTCGGATATGCTAGTGCAATGCTTTTGATCTGGGGATTTTCTAATATTTATCAGAAATGGTTTAATATGTGTATCAATGAATTGATGATACTCGTTTCGCTTCGGAAGTCTTAGTGTCACTTTTTTCTTCGGATATTTACCAATGTCTTTACCTTTAACATCAAAATGGATACCTCCAATTGAATCGAGGTCTATCTTAACTGCTGCATCACGAACCGCAGAAACAAACGCATCATAATTGTTGTTCTTTTCCTGGTATTTATCGGAGACAGTAGAAATATCTGCTACAAATTCAATATCGTCTGATTTAAAAAACAGGTCTAAGTTACTTGAGCCTCCGAGATTAATCTCATGCTCGACTAATCCAACTTTAGACAAACAATAAATGATGGCTACTTCCCATTCTGCATGAAGACTGGTGGTATCTTCTCGATTTAATCTTTTGACATGGCTTTCTGCAGATTCATCGTCAAAGCACTTACGATTGCTGTTTAGGAAAGTCTGTATTGTTCTTCTACTGAAAATTGCCATCAGATATTTTTTTGCATAACGTAAAGATCATGAGGGGCCCGTTAGGGACGTCACCTGGAGCGATTTGTTAGAGGGCAAGCTGTGCTTTTTCAGTCGTCGAATCCAAGCGACGGTTGAAATAGCCGACATGCCACGAGTGGAACGACAAGTATAAAAACCGTGATGAACACCGCCACAATCCAGTCGGAACTCAATTGGGCCAGGATAAACGACGCGAGACCTAGAAAGAGAAACATTACGCCGGGCGTGAAGAGGCCGTTCCAAGCTCGAGTCATGTTGAAATAGAGCATCCAATGTTCTTGGGTTGGAGGCCTGCGTGGTATTTTACCGGGCGTGCTCGCGGCGACTGAGAATTGTTTGCCTGACCAAAATACGCTCGGCATTAGGAGTCGATCGTATGCAAAAACCGTTGCTGCAAAAAAGCCTAGAGATAGCAGTACCAGGAAAATGCCGACATGGCCTAATGATCGTATTGTTTGATCAGGGGATTTGATTAGCTGCTTCGTGTCCCTGAGCACAAAGCCAAGAAGAAGCAAAACAAACCCTGCAAAGAACTTTGCTACGTCCATCTTTGATTTGATTTTCGACCTTAGGTCATTGACAATCTTGCTATTACTTTCTGCTATTGCCCAGAGTAGTTTTTTGTTGGGAATCAGCTGAATGCACGCAATCTCGGACTGCCGCAGAGGCAGTGGCTGGTGTTTCCCGATAAGGCATGACGCGATCCAGCCCAACTGTGGCTGGTGGCCGGTGATCATGAGAGCGTGAGCATTCTTTGACGGTTCGATCTGATTGACTATAGTTCGATGAAACGAGGAATCCTTCCAGAAATTTTTCGGGTTTAGGTGGCCGTCTTGATTTTCGTTGATATTATCAATGCAAAGATTCTGCGATTTCAGGACCTGTAAGTACGCGGCTTGCGTCTCTTTAGCATGCAGGTGATCACTGCATAATGCTGCGCAGATCTTAATCCCGTAAATGTCAAGAGTTTCTGCTAACCATCCGGCCAATGACAGAGACTTTGGTCTACCGTCGACCTTACGATTGGCAACCGAATACGGAAGGTTCGGATCGTTGGATTGACATTGGTCATCGATATTCTGCAGATGGTGAAGATGGCGTTGGGCATCATACGGTTTGTCACGTGAACCATGCCGGACCAACAGGACATACTGGATTTGAAATGATGCGTTTAGGTTGGTGTCGCTTTTCTGCTCATCAGGTACCATCGAAATGCTCCCTCTAACAAGTTATTATATGTTTTTACTGAGAATACCGAATAAGATATTCTTGAAATTGGCCATTGACAACTGACCGCTTCAAAGGAGTTCCAATTCAGCCCCGCGCAGCGGATTCAGACTCCGTCCCCGTCGGTGTCCCGCAAATGGCGGGCGCACCGGAGAGCCTTCACGTCTGGCTCGAAAACTCAGGGTATAACCGCTATAGGGAATATATACCACAATTATCGGGTGTTCAAGAAAAAATCTGCCGGATAGGCAATATAGAAATATTGACTATTGCCCTATTGCCGGCTGAGGGCCTGGATGATGGCTTGCTTGGCCTTTTCTGTTGCGGGACTGTAGGGATAATCCTTATTCAACCGGGCGTAAACGGCTTTGGCCTTTTCGATTTTGTTCGAGCCGCACGAGGCGAATACCTGTCGGGCGAGGACTTCTGCGATATCGTAATCGCTCAATTGCAGGTTCTTTAGGCGCTCGGTTAGATGAAAAGCGGCATGAAATTCCGCTCTTGCCAGGTGGATATCGAGTTTGACGAGATTCACGCCGGGCGAAAAAATCTTCGCCGGGTCCTCGGCTACGATAGTTTCGATATTCGCCATCGCGTAGTCCAACTGGTTCGGGTCGGTCTGGTTTTCGGTCAGGACTCTGGCGTGCCTGATTAGTCCGGCGTGTTTGACTTTCAATTTGGCTTTGTCGGCCGAGTCAGAGGTTGTACTGAGCTGCTCAGCAAGTTCGACGGCCTCGGTCGTCCGGCCCAATCCCAACATTGCCTGGGCCTTCGCCAGAGTCAGGCGGCGAGCAAGCTCGTCGCGCATGGAGTTTGCGGCCGGCAGTTGTTTTAGTACCGCGAGGGCCCGGTCATTTTTCCCGTAATAAGCGGTCAGAATCTCCGCTTCACAAATGCCCGCTTTTTGCCGGACGGATGTTTTGGCGTTGGATTTTTGCCGGAGACGATTGAAAAGCTCCAGCGATTTGCCGTACTGTTTCAGTTCAGGTTTGAGCAGATAGCGGCCGAAGTCGAAGAGGAAATCCGTATCTTCGGATTCCTGCAGCAGGCCGGCGAGGTTTCCGGTCAGTGACGTTGTGGCGAGTTCTTTCCATAAGAGGCGGTCTGTTTTGTCGGCAAGAATGAAAAGATTGACCAGGTCGTTGGGCGGAGCCTTATCGAGATTTCGCTGCCGGATGACCTTGTCAAAAAAATCCGTGTCGGTCACATTCATGAAGCATTTATCCGGTGCCGGGTAAACATTGACTTCGTGTTCGCTTCTGGCCAGAGTTTTTCCCTGCAGGGCAATATCGAGTCGGACTTTTCGAAGTCCGGAACGCAGAAAAACGTGCTCTACCGTTTCGCCCTCTACAGTCGTGCCGTCGTCGAAGGTCCACCGGTACGAATAGCGGGTGACCGGGTCGGGCTTGATAGCGTCGAATTGCATAGCGACGAAACATGGGCCTCTCTGTTTAAGACGGAAATCGTCGATGGGCGACCATTCGAAAGCTCCATAAACCTGGTTCGGCTCGCTGAGGTCGGCCGAAACTGTCCGGAAGCGGCCGACGCCGACGAAATCCGTTCTTGTCATGACCCGTAATTCTTCGCCGGGTTTCTTCCATGCCGCCACGGCGAACATTTCCGGCCACGGGCTGCAAAGAAAGTATTCCAGCTTATGGACGCCGGGCTCGAGTTTGATAGTTCCCTGCTTTTCGCCTCGACGAGCCCTGTTGACGTTATGCCTTCCGGGCCAGCCGACGATAAGCTTGTCATCGACGGATATATAAGAATCGTAGCGGGAGATTGTAGCGAAGCGGTACTTGCCGTTTTTATCGACTTTGAAAAAGCCCTTGTAGCGGTTAAACCCGAATCCGCCCTGCTGGGTCTGGTATTCCGGCATACGATGGATGCCGAAACCATGGTGAATATTGTCGACGAGACTGCTGCCGACCGGTTTGGCCCTGCCGTTAAAGCCTTTCAGAAACTCCGGCAGCCGGTCCGAAGAGCGGAGACCCTTTTTGGCCCACTTTGTCCGGAGCACGAGTCCCGCACGAGGCTTCCAGGATGTACTCGGATTTGAGTATTTGTCTTTGGGCACCAGGTAAACCAGATAGCTCGGATTGCCTTTCGGATTTTCAAAGAGAATGTCCATCGGCTCGCCCCGCTCGGCCGAAAGAACCAGGCTGTTGACTCTGATCCCGCTGTTAGTGGCGATGATTTCCGGGACGAGCTGCTCCGGATTGTGCCGGGGCGCATAGAGCCGCACAAGGCAGACCTCCGGGTAACTGCCTCTGAGCATAAATCCGGGATCTACCCACTTGGCTCTGTTGAGATAACTGTTCTTCGCGGCCTTTGTAATGAGTCTGAGCTGTTTGCTTCGGGCGGGGATTGCGGTATTGATTTCTGCCAGGGGTTTATGCGGGGTAAGCGGCCCGGCCCTGTGTATAAGTCTCTTGTCGGCGTAAACCTCGAATGTCACCGATGTGTTCGGATCGGCGCGATCTACAATCCCCGCTCTTGCGACAAAATGGGTGTAATCACGGTTAAGGTTATAGGTAATATGCCTGGAGCCGAAGGATGGGAGAATATTCTGACACAGCTTTCCGTTGATTTGGTACCTTTTAATCCACCTGTTCCCGTCGATCCATTTTTTCACGTTCTTGGATTTTTTGTCGGGCGGAATATCGAGCAGCGAAACGTCCGGAATAGGCGAATGCGAGTAATCCTTCTCGATGCGAAATCGAACTCCGGCGTCATTCTCGTGCCAGCCGGATCTGCCGACCTGCTCCTGGGATTGGGCGGAGGCCGAAATCAACGAAACAATCATGGTACAGTACAGAAGGTTTCTGAAATACCTTAGCGTTTGTGCGGCCGTAGTTGTGTTTCTCCGGATTTCCAAAGCGACAGACAGCATCATTCCCGCTCCGATGAATTGCCGGCGGCCTGGGCCTGTGCGAGGGCTTCGAAATAGGCGCTGACCATCTGGTTGTAGCCCTTGAAGTCCAGCGTCTGTTTCCTGGAGAATATATTTTGAAGCTTTCTGGCCAATCCGGTATCGCCGGTGTACTGAATCGCAAGCTGCGAGCCGACGGCGCTGTGAGAGTTCTTCAGGCCGTTGACGGTTTCGGCGTAGGCGCTTCTGATGGCGATTCCGTCGCTTTGCCGGATGGATTCTTCCAGCCTTTGCATTGCCCGGATCGATATTTCCAGTTCGGTTGTCGAGAGGTTGTGACGTTTAAGTTTTGTCACCACGTCCTCCGAGGACTGCCTTATTTCCTGCTGGGTCTGCATAGTCTCTCGCATCATTTCGAGCACCTTGGGCGGCAGTTTTCCGCCGGCGCCGAATTGTGTAGTGCTGTCGGTGGTTTTGCCGAGTCCGGTCCCTCCCGTTGCGGCGCCAACGTCCTGATCCTCGACCTGCCCTGCTTCCAGAGGCGTGTTGGATATTCTCTCGCGCAGGGCGTACTCGTTCTGGTCCAGGTCCTTGGCGACGGATTCAACGAGCTGGCCGTCGGACATGCCGCTTCGTCCGGCGCCGCTTCGGCCCTCCAGCACATTGTCCTCCGGCCTCTGGTCGCCTGTTTTGCCCTTGGCACTTGTGCTGCTGATAGTACCGTCAGCAACGGGTCCGGCGGTATGGTCCAGAGAGTTAAGATAGCTGCCGATGTCTTCGACCTCCGGCCGCATCTCTTCTTCCGATGTTATCAGGTCGCCGACCAAATCCTCAAGCTCGCTCGGCAGTTCGGCAAGCGGCGCCATCAATTGTTCGTCTTCGGGAATTTCCGCTACGAATTGAATATTGTCATAGAAGCCCAGCGTTGCTTCGCAGTTTATCATCAGCTCTTCGGCCATCTCGACCGCTTCGGTTTCCAGACGATACGCATCCTGTCTGGCCTGCCGCATTTCGGCGGCTTGCTCGGCTTTGTCGGCCAGCTCTTCGGCCTTCTCATAAACGCTCTTCATCGACTCGACCATCTGTGTGTCGCCGAAGTCGAGAAGATTCATATTGCTCAGGTCGTTTACCACGTTTGAGAGAATTTCGGCGAGTTTCGATTGGTCGATCGCAAGGTCTTCCAGCACTTGTTCGTCCTCTTCGGAGAAATCCTCCGGCGGCAGGTCGAGAACCATCTGCCGTTTCTCCATGATGTTTTTCTGCTCCTTTATGAATCCGTCAAGCTCCTTGGCTGTATTTTCCAGTGTTTCCTCCGGAGTCGGGCTGAGCGATTCGTCGGTTTCGCCAAGAAGCTCGGCCATGGCTTTCTCCGCATCGACCTGACTTTGTTTGGCGACGATGCCTTTCAGTGCGAGAAGCTGATCGAGCAGGAAGGACTGCTGCTTCTCGATTGACTTAAGAGCGAAAGATGCTGAGTTGCTGTCGATTTGTTCGCTCCGGCCCGTTTCGGTTATCTTTTCGAGAATTCTTTTATGCTCGTTATCCCGCAGTTCGATGAGCCGGGCGACAAATTCCGGTTTCGGCTCGACGGATACTTCCCATGCTTTAGTCATGTGAGATCCGACTGTGTCCTGTTTTTGTTCCATTTGTGACAGGTGGCTCTTGAGAGAAGCCAGATTTTCCTGACTCGTACGATTCGCGTCAATGACGTCGTCGAGGTTGGCAGTCAGATTGACGGTGACACCCAGGGACGTTTGCTGCGCCTTTATGGCCTTATCGAGTTCGGCGAAAGCGTTGCCGCTCGGGTCGTCTTCGGAGAGCGTCATTTCTTCCAGGGATTTTATCTGCAGCATTAAGGGCTTCGAGCTGCCGATGTTTCCCGCCGGGCTGAAATCCTCGCAGAACGCCTGTAGAATATAGCTGCCGCCCGGTTTGAACAGGCTTGCATCGATCGACAGCAGGAGCGTCTCTTGCGATTCGATCTTTCCCGGCGGGCCCTGGTATTTCCAGCTTTCTATTGTCGTCTCGGAACTGTCTGCCCTTGCCGATTTATGTGAAACGTAAATCCGTTTGGCTCCGAAATCGTCATAAGCCTGGATATCGAGCCTGAGTCGCTGGCCCAGATTGACCCGGCGGTTAAGATCGGTTGTGACAAATTCCACCTCGGGCCGTCGATCCTGCTGGGCGAGAACCGGTGCTTCTGCGATTTTTATTCGCTCCTCGAATCCTTTTGCCTTGACCTCTATCCGGTAAGATTCGGCCTGGCGGAGCTGCGTTTTGGCCCTCCAGAGTCCGCTGTTGTTCTCGAAGGCAGTCCAGTCACCGGAGTCTTTGTACCACAGGCTTTCTGCGCTTTTGTTTAGTTTGACGTCGATAGTGACATCGGAACCGGCCGGGCCGGTCAGGGCCTCGGGCGGGCCGAGGAGACTGATACGTTCGGCGCCGGTGTACGAAGGGGCGAGAATGTGAAACTCGGATTCTATGATTCGGGGCACTTTGTTGACCGTTACTTTGGTACTTGGTGTATAAGTGTTCGCCGCAAAGACTCGAAAAGCAAAGGATTCGTTCACGGATTTAAAGGTGTAATGATAGCGATTGTGCCCTTCGGTCGACGATTGCATTGTTGTGCTTTTATTCTTGCCTCTCTCGTTGCTGACATAATCACTGCCGCGCTGCCGGATGATTTCCGGGTACCGGGCGAGCGAATCGTCGGCTTTCAGGCCCATGACTTCTACGAGTATCTCCAGATCGTCGCCTTCGGCCATGAATATATCGCCGGCCGGCGTTACTTTCAGAACCACCGAGCCGGCGGGAGGCACATCGCCTAAGGGCATGGCGTACCGCAACAGCGAATTGGCGAGATTGCGCCCCCGGCTAATACCGAAGAAGGCCCACAGGATGATAAGAATCAAAAGTGCGGTGGCCCATCGGGCCAGTTTTTTGTGCTGCCACAATTCGCCGACGTTTGCTTTGGTCATCATTTCCGAGCCGGATTTGATTGTTTCAAGGGCGAAGGGTTCTTCTTTGGGATTAAGCCGGGACGATTCGAAGCACAGTGCGTTGATCAGCATATTTTCGGGAATTTCAAATCTTTCTTCGAGAGATAACGTTACCGATTCGAGCCTGTCGCGCAGAATGGCCGGTCGCAGCAAAAGCTGCCACAACTCAAAGCCCATCAAGGCGAGGCCGCCCAGTGATACGGCCAGGCGCAGCCCCGCCGGAAGGTGCAGAAGATTGTCCGCTGCAAGCAGAATCAGCCACAGTCCCAGGCTCACCGTCAGCCAAATCAGCAGTCCCCGCAGCAGCCGGCTCGTGAGCATGAGCTTGCGGATTCTCAGTATTAACTGGTGCACATTGTTATCGTATTCAGATGGTATCGGTTTCATTTTTCCATTCTCACGTTCGAATTTATCGCCGCCGGACCGACGTGGACGGTGTTCTTTTCACGCCGGGTTTGCCAGAGTTGTTCGGAGATTTCGGCCTCCGGTGTCGGGTCTTCAGGCAGGAGGATAAAGCGAAAAAATGTCCCGCGTGAAGAGAGCAGCAATTGTTGGTTGGCCCGGTCGTATTTCCATCGCCAGATGCTCAGCCGCCACGGCTCGACAATCCTGCCCAGCTCCCTGTCCCATTCCCCGCCGATATCGCCGAAGTTGGTCGGTGCGAATCTTCGCCGAAGATTGACAAGCGTCAGGACCTCCCGGCCGTCATTGCTCTTGATTACGCCGAGCAGCCTTTTGTCATTATAAAAATCCCGCTGGCGTTCGATATGATCCCGGGCAAGGGCGAAAAGTTTCTCATCACGGCTCGCAGGCCAGCCGACGAAATACTTGCCGTCTTTTCTGACGGCCAGATAAAAATCTTCGCCGAAGGCCGATTTTACAACGAATGTATCCGGGCCTTCGCCCTTTTCGGTCGGCACCGGCGTAAGCGAATCACGCGTTACCGCCTGGACCAGGTCGTTCGGCCCGAATGTCGTGTCGGCGAATTTTACGGTAATGTTCGCGGCTATATCTTTTCCCTCATCCAGCATCTTGATTTTGTTGATATAGACCAGGTCCTCAAGTTTCGTGCCCTTCTCGCCCCGCTGCTTGCTTCGCAGAACAAATCGATGAGTTTTTTCTTCGGTTTCGAGATAGATTGTCACGCTGTAGAGCCGGCCTTCGAGCGTTTCGCCGCTGCTGAAAATAACCGTCGAGTAAAGGTATCTAAGCGGATAGGTCCGGCCCCAGAAGGCCTTTTTAGCCGGCGTATAATCGGCTACCGCCGTCTTTTCATCGTATTTTGTCGTTTCAATGAATTTCCAGTTTTGCCTTATTTCTTCCCTGCTCGGATAGAAGCGAATTTCGCTGATCGGCTCGAAAGTGAACTGCCGGACCTTGCCGTACTGCACATCCTCGCCAGTGACCATGTCCGTAGTCTTGAGCTTGCCGGCTTTGGGGATGTTCAGCTTGAATTTGCGTCCCGAGGTCAGAGCAATCCTGCCTGTGAGCACTTTTCCGTCGGAGAAATAAACCGCAGCTTTCCTTATTACCGCATGGGCGGTAATTGATTGGACCAGGATGAGCAGCAAAATCGAAATCGCCCGGCATTTGACAACAAAAGCGATATGTTTGTTCCGGTTTATCATTATCAAGTTCCTGCTTACAAGAGATTCATTCTCCTGCGAATTATCCATTCGGTGATTAAGATTCCAATGAAAATCAGGATATATATATATTTATCTTCAATCAATGGAATTTCCATACTCGTCACCCGGCTCAGGATCCTGCTTCGCAGCGTAGCGATCAGGTTATCGAATTCGGTTTCCTGAAAATACCTGCCGCCTGCCTTTGCGGCCAGATTATTGAGAAACGCATGGTCCACTTCCAGGTTGGCGCCTTCGTTCAGCCTTGTTCCCACGACAATCGTTTTTTCGTAAGATTCGAGCATCTGTTCGCCCAGGAAGGCCTGCAATTCGAACCGGTATCGAGCGCTTCCGGCCAAATTCATTTCGGCCTTGAACGTATTGCCCTGTCCCATCATCGGCTCGACGGTAATGGGCGTCGATTTTCCTTCCACTTCCATTTCAGCGGTGAGACGTAACTTCTCGGCATCGTGACGGCCTGCAATCCGGATTGTCGCCGACGCGTTTTCGCCGGGATTGTATTTTTCCCGGTCCCACTTGATCGCGAGGAAACGCCGCCCTTCTTCCCAAGAGGTCATATTCTTGACCGTCTGTTGCCAGAAATAGCCGTATGCTTCTTTAAGCTCGTCCGACGCCCGGCACCATTTCCACAGCGTGTTCGTCGCGACCGCCATCGTCTGTCCCCGGCCGTAACGCTGCATAGAAACCAGCGGCACGTACCTGCCCGCCGTCGATGCTTCGAGTAAAGTCACGGCGCCGTCTTTGAGAGGCCCTTCCACATTCAGGCTCTCTACGGAAACGGAGTCAGACTGAGAAATGATTTTCGTAGTTTCTTCGATTACACTGTTGCCCAGAGCTGCGGCAGGCACGCTGACAGCGAATCGGCCGATTTGAAACTCCGACTGGATCATGTTTATCCGCCAGGGGAATAACGGCTCGATGATAGTTCGGTCATAGCCGCCCCGGCCGAATGAATTCTCGCCGCCCAGGAAGACGACCGCCCCGCCGTCACGGACGTATTGAAGCAAGGCATTTAACTGTTTCTGCTGCCATTGCGCGGCGCCGAACGAGCCGACAATGATACATTTGTATAAATCGAGGACTTCTTTGGAGGATGGGAAACCTGCTTCGAGCTGCTCATCGCCCTTCTGCCGGGAGCCCTGGACAATAAACCGCTGCTCGCTGATGCGAAACAGTGCCGTCAGCTCGACCGATGGGTCGCGGGCAAGCTCCTTGCGAATCATACTGAAGTCCCAGCCAAGCTCCTGGGCGAAGAATAGGACATGCAGCGTTTCCTTGCGAACTTCCACGCTGAAGTCCCGAACATTATTAAGGTTCGATATCTCTCCATCGATGTTCTGGACTGTGATGCGATATTCATTCGTGCCGGGCTCGGGCGGGGCCTGCAGCGAAAATTTTGCCCTCGCTCTCGGATTTTCCAGGCGGACGAACTCCGAATCGCGAACCTGCCACTGGTCCTGTTGTTTCTCTTCGAGTTTGACCTGGGCCACCGGGACTTTTACGGCAAAATCTCTGGATGCAGAACGCGCCAGTATATCGGCGGAAACTTCAAAATTACCGCCCTGCTCGACAAGCTTCGGCGCGGTTACTTCGGTCACGGCCAAATCATTCCACGAATCGGGAGAACTGCCGATACCCGTGATATAGAGCGGAACCCGGGGCAGTTTCGGCGCCTGAATTAATTCGTCGCCGCCGTCTGTCAGCAGAACCGCCGAGAGGTAATTGGCGCTGTCTGCCTGGTCGGCTATTATTACAAGGCATTTGCCCAAATCGGTGCCCCGAATTTGCTCTGCGCCTTGTTTTGCGTCTTTGGCGCTGTGTACTTCAACGTCAAAATGCAGGTTTTCAAGATCGATAAAAGACCGAAGTTCTCCGGCAAGATTCTGAGCCAAGCCGTTGGCTCTTTCTGTGCGAGCGAGTCCCGGTTCGTCCCTGCAATCCATCGATGAAGATGTGTCGAGAAGTACCATGATTTTTTTGTTTCGATTCGGCCTTTGTACGACGCTTCGTACCGGGTCGAAATATGCAAGGATTATCAGCAGCACGATTAAGACTTTCGGAAACATTAAAAGCACCGTTTGCCTCAACGAACGGCTTCGTCTTTGTCGCCGGTACAGGGCAATCAGCCAGACGGCCAAAATCAGAATCATTGCCGCGGCCAGGATCGGATGAAGATGAGTCTGCCACCGAAGAACTTCCATTATCCGGCCCCCCTTCCGACAAGAACTTCCTGGTCGGACGTGCCCAAGGTCTCGCCGGGCTGTTTGCCCTGACCGGGTGCTTTTGCGCTTTCGGGCCGGGTTGTTTTTTCGGCCCTGGCTCTGACGGGATTCGCCAGCCAGCCTTCTGCGAGCAGAGCCAAGGTCGCCAGCAAAACAAGGGGCAGAAACAGCTCGTAGGTACGGCTCTGGCCGGCGTGATATTTCCGGAGATCGTCCTTAGGATCATAGTTGACAATGCTGTGTGTGATTTTTTCCATCGCCGGCACTTGTGTGCCTTCTAAAAATTGTGTCAGGCCTTCTTTCTCCGATGAACGCACGGATACGCAGAATTCCTCGCCGCCGGCTTTAACCAGATAAACGCCCGATTTAGGAAATACCGGCATGTCAATGGCCTGGTCTTTGAAGTCAGTCTCATCGCCGACGAGACAGGTAATCTCGATTTGCTTGCCGCCGGCGTTGATGCCCTTGGGAGATTTTCCGGCGACCAGCGACAGCATCGCATCTTCTTCGAGAGCGGTTCCCTCTACGGCGATACTTTGTGACATGACGACTATCAGACCTGTCAAGGGCAGCGTATTCCATCTTGGGTCAAAGGCCGTACCACTGACGTAGATATTTCCTTTGCCGATTTCTCTGTGGGCGAATACGACTTTTTCGAAATCAATCCCCCAAAGCGGAGTGTACTGCTCGGAAAGCTCCAGCGGATAACAGGTAAATACAGTGACATTCTCCGGGGAAGCGGTGCCCGTCGCCTCACGAATACGGCTCCAGAAACCTGATTGTTTCGTCATCGATTCGACCTTTATTCCCCGTGCATTCGAAAGACGGTTTTTCGTGCCGGCTCCGAGCCATGCCGGGGGTTTTGCATTTATGCCGGCTCTCCTTGCTGAGGGTACGAGCAGGAGGTTGCCGCCGGCTTCCACGTATTGCCTGAGGTCGGACGAGACCTGGTTGTTTTGGCTGATTTGCCCCCATGTCGTGACAATAAGAATTGGTTTTTCGCCCTGTGCCTGTGGTATCTGGCCCGACCGGGTGAATTTTGAAATCATGCCGGTCAATTGTCCGTAATTATCCGGCGAAAAAGCCGTCGGCAGCACGCCGAATTCACTTGGTGAACCGGCAAACAAAACAGTTGCGGTCTGCCCGCAGACGATCCCTACCGGCGCCTGGTTATCGGAGGCAAAGCCGTCTCCTTCGATCCACGTTTTTACCCAGTGATAGCCGGGTGTGTCCGGTCTTATACCGACCTCTACGATTTGGCTTCTGCCCGGCTCGAGCGAGATTTTCTGAGTGCTCTTTTTATCCTGGTTGTCAATGGAATTTACTCGAATATTTGCGGTTGCCGCCGAGTTATTTGTGCAGACAACGCCGATTTTCAATGGATGTCCGGCCAGAATTTTCTGCCGGGGAAATTGAATCGAGCTGATGGCCGCGTTAGCCTGTTGGCGTGCCGGGGATTCTATTCTGTGCAGAATTACATTTATCGAATCGCCGGCTGACTCCGATTGAAGTGCATTATCGGCCCACTCGGCTTGCTGCAGATCGCTGAATACGTGAACCGCGCCGCCGCGACCCGAATCGGCCTGAAGAAGTCTGAACGCTCTGGCCAATGCGTTGCCGGCGCTTCCCGTGGCGTCGGTAGGAGTTATTTGGTCGAGCCGGGTCAGCAGGGATTCTGTGTCGGACGTTAACGAATCGACGGATGCGGTCGCAGGGTCTTCGACGAGTGTCACGATGTTCATCCCGGCGCTGTCGCCAAGCAGGGAAACAAGCCTTTTGGCGCCTTCGACGGCGAGCTCCAGCTTTGTATTCTCGTTACGAGCGATATCGCTCATCGAGCCGGAATTGTCAACTATTACTACCGCCGAGATTTTGCCTCCCATTTGTACGGAGCTTTGGAATTTCGGCCGTGACAGAGCAAGCAGTATAAATGCGATTAACAGTACCCGCATCAAAAGCAGCAGTAATTGATGAATCTTCCGGCGTGAATTGAGTCTTGGATCGGTCCTGTGAAAGAACATCAGGGTCGGAAATAGAAGCTGGCGTTTTTTCTGTTTGAGAAAAAAGTGAAAAAGCACCGGCAGCCCCGCCGCAGGCAGAAAATAAAGGAAAATGGGCGTGGAAAAAATCATCCGATTTTCCTCCTCTGCAGGACGGCATCGTACACGTCCATCCCGGTATCGGCGAAAATATAATCCGCACGAATCCTCTGACAGCCTGTTCGCAACTGGTCGAGATAAATTCGCAATTGTTTGAGATAGCTTTCCTTGATAAGCCCGAAGTCCACGATCAGCTTGCCCTCCTGTTCCATCGATACGACTTCGAGAAGCCCCGATATCGCCATGTTCAACTCGATAGGGTCCATCAGGTGAAACAACGTCACATCTTTGCCGTCGTGATAGAGATGGTTGATGCCCCTGATAATCTTTTCGGGTTCCTGAAGAAAATCGGAAATAATCATAACCAAAGCCCGGCCCTTGATCAGCTCGGCGGCATTGTGCAGGACCGCTTCGATGTCGCCGGCTTTGCCCGATGTGAGATTCTCGAGTTCCAGCAGCATCGGCTTTAGCCGAGTGAAGGTGCCCGTCGGCTCGTGGTAGCTGCGGATCTCGCTGTCGAACGTTATCAATGAAGATGTATCGCTTTGCTGTATCATCACGTATAACATTGCCGCGGCGAGATATGAGGCGTATTCTATCTTGCTCATTGCCCCGCTGCCTTTGTAGCCCATGCTCCCGGAGATATCGAGCAGCACGTAGCAGCGGATACTGACGTCTTCGTGAAAGCGCCGGATGACATAACGGTCGCTGCGCGCGTAAACGGGCCAGTCAATCTGCGAAATCGGGTCGCCCGGCATGTATTCGCGGTACTCGGCAAATTCCACCGACGAGCCGAAGGAAGGCGACCTGTGCAGGCCCTGCTTGCTGCCGTCCATCGGCCTGCGCACACCGATTTCAATCCCGCGAAGGCGTTCGGCCATATGGGCCGGAAGATAGCGATATTCGCCTGATTCACTCATGGACTCGGCCGGTCATAAACGCTGGTTTACTGCGACTCCGGAATCGTCTCCAGGAGCCTTTCGATAATTGCGTCGGAATCGAGTCCCTCGCTTGCGGCGGCAAAATTCAGTATCACGCGGTGGCGCATAACGGGCAAGGCATATTTGCGAACATCCTGGCAGGAGACATTGAAGCGTCCGTTCAGAACGACGTTTGCCTTGGCGGAAAGAAGCAGGGATTGTCCGGCGCGCGGCCCGCAACCGTAACGTACGTACTTTTGAATGAAGTCCGGGACATCTTCCTGCGGCCGCGTCGCGCGACAAAGTCTCGCCGCGTAGTTCGCAACGTGCTCGCTGACCGGGACCCGCCTGACCAGGCCCTGGTACATTGTCACGGACCTGGCATCGACCATGCTTTTGAGCGCCTCGCCGTCGGAACCCGTTGTTGACAACAGGATTTTCTGCTCCTCGTCGAGATCGGGATAATCGACCTTTATCAGCAGAATGAAACGGTCAAGCTGCGCTTCGGGCAGGGGGTAAGTGCCCTCGAGCTCCAGAGGATTCTGCGTTGCCAGCACCAGAAAAGGCGAAGGCAGGTCGTAGGTATTGCCGCCGGTTGTCACCCGGTGCTCCTGCATGGCTTCGAGAAGGGCCGCCTGTGTTTTTGGGGGCGTACGATTAATTTCGTCGGCCAAAAGCACGTTCGTAAAAATAGGTCCCTTGTGAAAAGCAAACGTTCGCTGCCGGGTTTCGGGGTCCTCTTCCAGAATGTTTGTGCCTGTAATATCCGTGGGCATCAGGTCGGGCGTGAACTGAATCCGCTTAAAATTCAGGTGCATCGTCTGGGCCAGACTATATACCATTAGCGTCTTTGCAAGTCCGGGAACGCCCAGGAGAAGGCAGTGACCTCCGGCGAAGAATCCGGTAAGAATTTGCTCTAAAACCTCTTTCTGGCCGACAATGGCCTTTCCCACTTCACTCAATATCGCCGCCTTTACTCTTGCGAGCCGTTCGACCGCGGCGAGGGCTTCATCATCCGAAATATCAAGTTTCCGGGATTGCCGCGAATCTTCAGCCGACAGTTGTTCGGCGGTGATTTCGAATTCGCACCCGCATCTGCAGCGTGCCTTTTTGCCGGGCGAAGCATGGCTCAGCTTATATGTCTTGCCGCAGTCGGGACATTGTACGGTTGATGCTGTGTTGCCTGGCATAGAAACTCCACCTTAATGAGTCATCATGTATATAATCATATTCATTCCCAGCCGCTGCGAGGAAATGGATTCGTAACCTTTCGTCATCGGGTAGGATACTTCAAGCCAGCCGGCTTCGAGATCGTAGGGACTATAAACGACTCTGATTTGTCCGTCGATAGTGACACTCAACAGGTACGGCTGATTGTTCAGCTCCGGCTTGCTCTTGGCTAATGACGGTGAATACCGTACTGTTGAAACGTCGAACAGGCTGCTGTAAATACTATGACCGGCCGGAATCGGCTGTAGCGACATGTTGGGCAGGATATTTTTCAGCTCACGCCGGACGGCTGAATCGAACGTGCCCAGTCCCAGGCCGTTGTTTATCAAAAGTACTCCTTCGTTATCGAGATATCGCTGGAGAGCGCCGATTTCGTTCTGAGAAAAGGAAAAATTATCGAGCCCCGTCAGATAAAGAAACGGATACGATGACAGGTCTTCTTCCTGCAAATCGATACTAACGCGTTTCAGGTTAACTCTGACGGAAGTATATCTTCGCAGCTTCATCAGCAGCGCCGTCGCAGCTCCGGGATGCACGTTCCAGAGGCCGTCGTGCTTGATCTGGGCGAAGACGAACTCGTCGGTCGGTCTGGTCTGGTCGGCTAGGCCGAAAACTTCCGGCCTGCCCTCTACGAGCCCGACCTCGGCGTAGCCGACGATGTATGCCGCCATATTGACTCCGATTTCATTAGCGCTCTTGACGTTGTAATAGGCGGCGTTTTTCAGTTTCTCCAGCCTTTGCATGCTTCGGTTCCATCCGCAGCCAAGGCCGAATTTGGATACGAGCACACCTACCCGGCTGCCGATATAAATACCCTCCATGAACGGCATGGATTGTCCCTTATTGCCCTTATAAGTTACCTTCTCGACGTCCACGATAATATGATAGAGCGGATGGTCGGGGGAGATTCTGCGAAAACGACATTCGGGAAATGCGCGGAGAAAAATCTTTTTCGCCGATTCGTAAAAGTACGGCGAGCCGGCGATCGAATCACAGATAATCATGCCGCCGTTCAATACATAATCGCGCAGGGCCTGAATATGCGAATCGCTGAGCTTTAAGGTTCGTACTCCGCTGAATAACAGGGCCGGCAGCTTCTTCGGTTCGAAGTGAAAATCGTTAAGGTTGGTATTCTGCCAGTGATATTGCAAATCCATTGCCCGGGCCTGTGCGACAAACTTCTCCGTGTCGGTTGGGCAAAGATTCCAGTCGGCGATTTCCATTTTTTTGCCGGAGCTGTCGGCGAAAGAAGCGGATTGGCCCCAAATCACCTTGCCGACCAGGTAATCCGGCTGCGGGGGTTTCTTGCGTTCGGTTCGCCGCAATGGAGTCGCCGGCAGCGGCAAAGGCGGAAGCGCCTCGGCTGCGTTGATATTCTTGCGTGGTGATTTTTTGGCTTCCTGGGTGCCCAAATATACGAACCAGTCGTTTTCATCGGCCTTAGCGTCTATAGCCAGAGCGGAGATTACCGTTGCAGCGAAAATAAAGAGCATCAGGTTAATAGACGGTTTCTGTCTGTTTTGTTTCTTATGCCCCGGGTTATTTTTCGGGCACGTATGATTCGAAATCCTATCATTTTCCGGTTGCACGATTCTTAACTCCCGAACAAATGCTCCCCCCGTTGTATTTATCGCCCTGTTAAACACATTATAAACTATTTATGCAGGATTATCAAGAGTCTTTTCGCCGCTTATGAGTTATTCGTAATGGAATACCTCCTCCATATTTGCCCACCATTCGCCTTTTTTTCGGGTCGGTATCGGACTCTGGCACGGTTCGCAGAACGACCACCATTTTTGTGTTGTCGGATCGGCGGCCATTTTGGCCATGTCTGTCTTGAAATTGTCGCCTGTGTATTCGAAATAGCTGAACAGGTAATATTTATCATTTTCCAGCTCGCCGAGGTAAATCGAGTAGTTGCGGATGTTGCATTGTTCGATCATTTTCAGCACATCCGGCCAGACATCCGCATGCAGCCTTTTGTACTCTTCGATTTTCTCCGGCCTCAGTCCGATGACGCTGCCGTAGCGCTGCATTTTTTGCTGCGCACATCCGCATAGTGTCAACTCAAAGGCCAGCAGTGTCACTGTAAATACGGTTATGGTGAGCCTGGTGATAGTATTCATTGCGACGTCTCCTTTCACTATATTTTCCGCTTTCAGGCAAAAATCCGGAATTCCTGTTCGGATTACGGTTTAATGCTGAATTTTATATAGAGCAGAATCATTACGACAAACAACAGTGCCGCAAGAAATTTGTAGTTCCCGATGCCCTTCCAGCCCTTGTCGCGCAGCGCATCCATCGGGTTGCCCCAGACGAGTTGTTCGCTTTCGGCGGTATGTTGATGTGGCTTGAGCAGCGATACGATGATCAGGATGACCGAGCACAAAACCGCGAGATAAAAAGTCGCCATCATGGGAGGAATTGTCCAGCCGGTGCCGTGATGGAAGTCAAACGGGATAGATTGTCCTGTGAGCTCTTCGAAGTATTCGAGAATCTTGACAAGCAGGCCGGGCGTTCGCTCCTTGTACCAGTCGAGCAGAAAGACCGCGAATCCCATAAGCGAGCCGAGCCATAGCGTAATAAAAGCCGCTTTGTCGCTGGCCCGGCGCCAAAAAACGCCGAACATAAAGACCACGGTAATCGGCGGGGCAATGTAACAGATAACCGCGGTGATTCCCTGGAAAATGCTGGGGTAGTGACTGACAAGAGGCGACCACATTATGGCGGCGATCATGGCGATGAAAGTTACGATGCGTCCTATGACGACCAAAGTCCTGTCGGATGTCATGGGACGCCAGCGTTTGTAGATGTCGTAGCTGAACAGCGTCGCTATCGAGTTCAAAGCCCCGGAAACCGTGCTCATCAACGCGGCAAGAAGCGCTGCGGCGACAAGGCCTTTGAGCCCTACGGGCAGCAGTGCGTTAATCATGAAAGAGTAAGTATACCTCGGATGCTCAAGCGTGCCGGGCAGTTTGCCCTGGTTTATCAGGCCGAGGCAGATCAGGCCGGGAAGCACGAAGATGAAGACCGGCAGGATTTTAATAAAGCCGGCGAACAACGGCCCCACCCTCGCGTGATTGGAATCCTTTGCCCCAAGAACACGCTGTACGATTGTCTGGTCGGCGCACCAGTACCAGATGCCGATGATCGGATAGCCGAGAAAAACCGAGTACCAGGGCAGGTTCGAGGAATCGCCGTGCGGTCGCAGGACGGTAAGTTTGGCGGGCTCGACGCTTGCGACGAACTCGGACCATCCGCCCGCTTGATAAAGTCCGATCACAGTGACACACGCCGCTCCCGCCACCAGGACGATTGTCTGGATCGACTCGGTAAAGACCACCGCCAGCAGGCCTCCGATGATTGTATAAAGCCCGGTCAGGACGGCCGTCAGAATGATGCTCGTCCAGATGTTGATTCCGAACATCCCCTCAAGCACGACTGCGCCGGCGTAAAGAGAGAATCCGATGTGTATGAATATCGCCGAGATAATTGAAAGCAGGGCCAGCCAGTCGCGGCATGGCCGGCTATAGCGTTTCTCGAGAAAATCAGGCAGCGTTGCAACCCTCGCCCGCAGATAAAAAGGGGCGAAAAACAGCGCCAGTACAATCAGGGTAAAAGCCGCCATCCACTCGAAGTTGCCGTATGCCAGGCCGTTTGTGTAGCCTTCCTCGGCGAGACTCACAAGATGGACGGTTGAGATGTTAGTCGAAAAAAGTGCCAGGCCGATAACGGGCCATGTGAGTGTTCTGCCGGCGAGAAAATAGCCCTGGCCTTCTGCCGTTCGGCGCTGTCGAAAGCCGGCCAGGCAACCTATTGTCACAATGCCGACCAGGTATACGACAATGATCGCCAGGTCGACAGGGTTCATCGCCAAACTGGATTCGGGCATTGGGCTGTTCTCCTTCAGAATATGTGCGCATCGTTCATAGTTTATGAACAATAGCATCTGGCTGCGCGCTGTCAAGTGCAAAAGTGCGGACGAGCGGCGGAACAAGCTATGCGAATTGGCGGATTCGTGTTATGATGGATTCGCTTATGTTTACGATATGTGTCAAAGCCGGGACACTAAGGGCCGAGCTGACCCGGATATGGATAGAGGTGAACCGATGCAGATGACATCGCGGGAGCGTGTTTTAGCGGCATTCGAGCATTGTGAGCCTGATCGTGTGCCGTGCTGGTGTGGAGCATCGGTCGAATTCTGGGAAAAGGCGAAGCGTCAGTTGCAGCTCGGCGACGAAGACCTGCGTATCCGTTTCGGCGACGATTTCCGTCGAGTCTTCGCTGAATACGCAGGCCCGGAGTTTGCTCTGTCCGAAGGCGCCGCGTGCCGCACTGTATTCGGCGTGGAGCGTCGGGGTCTTGGTTATGGTCAGCCGATGAGCCATCCGCTTGCGAATGCGACACTCACCGATGTGATCGATTATTCCTGGCCCGATCCGGAATGGATGGATGTCACGAAGATAAAACCGCAAGTCCGGACGTATCAGGGGCGATATGCGATTCTCGGAGGCGACTGGTCGCCATTCTGGCATGATGTGATCGACCTTTTGGGCATGGAAAATCTTTATATGAAAATGTACGACCAGCCGGAGCTTGTCGATTCCATCATGCAGCATATCGTTGACTACTATCTCGCCGTCAGCCGGCGGATATTCGATGCCGCCGCCGGCTTGATTGACATTTTTTTTGTCGGCAACGATTTCGGCGGTCAGACGGGTCCCTTGTTAAGCCCGGCGCTTTTTGCCCGCTTTTGCCTGCCGCACATGGAAAGGCTCATTGACCTCGGCCATTCTTATCGCTTAAAAGTTCAGCTTCACTGCTGCGGCGGTTTTGCCCCGTTGATTCCGCTGATGATTGAGGCCGGTCTCGATGGCTTGCATGCGATTCAGCCGTCCTGCTATGGCATGGACCTGGCGAAGCTAAAGGCGGATTTCGGCGATAAGATTCTTTTTAACGGAGCTATCGATTCGCACCACGTTCTAATCGACGGAACGCCGCAGACCGTTCGTGCGAAAACGCGCGAGGTTCTCGACATCATGGCTCCCGGCGGAGGCTACGTGGCCGGAGCCAGCCACGACACGATTCTCGAAGAGACACCCGTAGAAAATGTCCTGGCAATGTTCGACACTGTCCGGGATTACGGCAGCCGCTAAACGAAGAAGGATTAATTATCGCCGGCTAACTTCTATACGTCAGCGTGATTTGCCTGATCCTTTAACGGCACGAAAACCCATTATGCTGCTTTCCTTGAGCGGCAGTTGCGTGGCCCCTGTGATTGCGTCGCAGGCCGCCGGAAAGGCCATCCACGAGCCGCCGCGGACCATCCGAAAACCATCCAGCCCGGCGTGATATGACGTCGAGTACCAGTCAATAGTCCACTCAGCAACGTTTCCGGCCAGATCGCAGACGCCGTAAGGACTGGCGAACTTCGCGAAAGTTCCCACCGGCGCCGAGTATGCAAATCCATCGTCCTCTGTATCGAAATTGCACCGGAATACGCCGTCTGTCCCGGGTGATTCGTCACCCCAGGGGTAGCGTCTTTCGGGCATCGGATTCGGCTTTTTCTTTGTAGCGTCGCCGTCAAGATAGAGCCCGCCGCGAAGCGCTTTTTCCCATTCGGCCTCCGTTGGCAGCCTCAAACCGCACCACTGCAGGAAATTCGTCGCATCGTACCAGGATACGTATGTAACCGGATAGTTTTCGCGGCCCGGTTTGACGCTGTACGTGCCGTCGTCGTTGCGAGCGATCCCGCAGCGTTTCTCGCTGGTCATGCGCTGATTCCACCCCGCGGCCTCGCCGCCGAGCTCGTTGAGATAATCGGTGTACATGGAAATCGTGGTCTCGTTTTTCGCCATGTAATACAGGGGAAGATCGGGGTCGGGCGAGATTTCTTTCGATTCGTCCCGTCCGGCGCCCGGCAGACTCTTCATGACGAATTTTCCCGCAGGGATCCGCGTCATCGAAATACCGCGAACGCGAAGCTCCACCTGATTGGCATCGGCAAAGCTCGTTTGGCCCGTTCCCCACCAGATAATCTGCTTATGTCCGGGCTTTTCTACAATATCAAAACCGTTGCCTCGGAGAGAATCCATAGGAATCAATTGCCGGCTTTTTCCGGAATCCCGGCTGTAACGGACAAAGACATAGGCTGGAGATTCCGGCGAAATATTCGGGTCGTTGATATCGTACTCGATTATGATCTTCGGTCCGGCCAGTTCAGTCGGTTCCTGCCTGAATTTGACATTAGAGATGTCAAGCCATTGTGAATAAGAGCAGCAGGTGCATAAAAATACAATCCCAAAAGACAGCAAGAGTTTGCGTAGCATAGTTTTCACATATCCATTTCAGTCCTTATACGTTGTCCGGCACAACCCAGGGCTTGCGATATTCGCGTTTGATGTACTGGTTCGCTTTGTCGCAGTTCGTGAATGTCTCGGTCTGCGGATCGAATTCGAGCTTGAGATTGCCCACGCGGTACGATATGTTGGCCATGTGACACAGCAGCGCGGTCTGGTGGCCGATTTCAACGTCGGCGTTAGGTCTTTTTCGAGTCCGGATGCAATCGATGAAATTGTTCTGATGCTCTTTGTCGGCCTGACGTCCGTATTCGCTGCGGACCAGTTCGCCCTTGGCGTCGTATGCCTGCCAGCCGCCGCCGTGCCTGCCGTAATACATAAAACCTTCGGTCCCCAAAATCTCGACCCTCGTGCTGCAGAACGGCCAGTTGGGGAATCGGTCCGAATCCCTGATATTGCCGGGTATTTTCTTTATATAAGGCGTCCAGAGCGTCGCTTCCATCATTAAGGTCAGTGAGCCATACTCGAATGTGGCCAACTGAGTGTCGGGAGTCTGCCGCCCGTCTGTCAGGGCGTTGACGCCGCCGGCATGAGAAACCGTCTTGGGATATGGTATGTCGTCCATTAGATAGCGGGCCAAGTCCAGTTGGTGGACGGCGTCGCCGGGGATGGGGCCGCAACTGTATTCCCACTGGTTCAGCCAGCGGCGGCTCGGATTGTAAGGCAGTTTCGGTGCCGGGCCGCACCAGATGTCATAATCAAAGCCCTCCGGGACCGGCTGGTTGGGAACCTCTCTCTGCTTGGAATGCTGCATCATATTGAATACGCGAACGAGGTAAATGTCACCCATTTTGCCCGACTGAATATATTCTTTCGCCTTGCCGGTATAAGGAGCGGTTCGAGTCTGCATGCCGACCTGGACGACCCTCTTGTACTTTCTTGCGGCCTCTATCATTTTTCTGCCTTCGAAGATGTTATGTGCCATAGGTTTTTCCACATAAACATCCTTTCCCGCCTGGCAGGCCATGATTGTGCCCAGGCCATGCCAGTGGTCGGGTGTGGCGTTGATCATGGCATCGACGCTGCCGTCATCGAGGATTTTTCGAAAGTCCTGGACCATCTTCGGTCTGGTGTTCTGCGCTTCCTCGACCGCTTCGCGGGCACGTGCAAAACGTCTCGTATTGGGATCGCAAAGATAGGCGATCTCCACGTCCGGGCGCTGGGCGAATTTTTCGGCCAGGTATGTCCCCCTGCCTCCTAAGCCCATTACGCCCATGATTATCTTTTCGCCGGCGGCACGTGCCCTGGGCTGCGACAATACTGTCAAACTTGCGGCGGCGCCTACGGTACCTTTCATAAATTCTCTACGATTTAATGATTTCATGTTTTGCTCCTAATCAATAGTCATTCACAGCAAAGGCCTGCGGCACAAAAAACCGTGTACTCTTTATCTATAGTGTCCATCCGTCACGATATTCGTAATGGAGATAATCATTCGCTCCCGGCACGTTCGTAATCTTCATATTCCCGCCGTCCCAGTTAATTTTTTTACCCGTTCGGATGGCGATATTTCCCAGAAGGGTCATCTCCATCAGAGGCCCCCCGATATCGAAATTGCAGCCCGCCTGTTTGCCGCCCTTGCACGCCTCGATCCACTCTTTGTAGTGTCCTATCGACCGGGGCAGCGTCTTGGGCGGGCGCTTGTATTCTTTCATTTTTGTTTCAGGGATAATTCTCGGGCTGCCGCCGGTGAAGCCGCACAACATGGCGGCTTGTTCGCCGATGAATATCAGTCCTTCGGCGCCGAGTTGCCGGTTGTCTTTCAATCCCTCGGGCCGGCGGGGCTTTAGTCCTCCGTCGTACCAGGTCATTTTTACGGCGGGCATGCCCTCGCGGGCGGGAAAATCATAATGTACTATCGATGCCGACGGGGCTGTTTCCGGGAAGAGTTTCGTTGAGCTGGCATGGATACTGCTCGGATAACCGAGCTTCAGCGCCCTGGCGATATGGGCGAAGGTATGGCAGCCCATGTCACCCAGAGCTCCGGTTCCGAAGTCCCACCATCCGCGCCATTTGAACGGCACATAAGCCGGATGATAAGGCCGATACGGAGCCGGACCCAACCACATATCCCAGTCCAGACCTTCGGGCACAGGCGGCGTATCTTTCGGCCGCTCGATTCCCTGGGGCCATATCGGCCTGTTCGACCAGACGTGAACCTCACGTACCGGGCCGATTGCGCCGTCCCAAATCCATTCGCACAAAATCCGCTGAGCCTCAGAGGCGTCCGATTGAACGCTCATCTGTGTGCAGACTTTCGCCTTGCGTGCGGCCTCGGTCAGCATCCGGGCCTCGTAGATCGTCCGGGTCAGTGGTTTTGCACAGTAGATATGCTTGCCCATCTTGATTGCCAGGCTGGCTATGACTGCATGTGTATGGTCGGGCGTGCCGATAACGACGGCATCGATGTTCTTGTCCTTTTCGAGCATTTTGCGAAAATCACGGTAGATTTTTGCCTTTGGATACCGCTTGTAGGTGTTGGCGGCGTATTTCTCGTCCACGTCACAAAGTGCGACGATATTTTCGCTGCCTACCCCCTGGAGATAAGCCCTGCCGACGCCGCCGACGCCCACTCCGGCAATATTGAGCTTGCTGCTCGGAGAAACGTTGTCGTTGCGGCCCAGCACGCTGCTGGGGATGATTGTCAAGGTTGCCGCCGCAGCCATAAAATCCCGGCGGGATATTCCGCGACTTTGCTTATCGCTGATTTTCGCATTGTCTTTCACGATGAAGCTCCTTTTTTGTTCAAGTTGATATTCCAGTCCGAGCGGGCAGTCCGTGGGGCTTCCCGTCGTCTTTCCATCCGGCCTGGACGAAACCGATATTATCCTCAGAATTGCCGTTGTGCAAGAATTTCCCGCAAGCCAATATGCAAATGTTCGAAAATTATGCTGGCATTGCCGGTCCGTCCTTTGTAAAATGATAATTAGGAGATTGGATAATTTTACCAACCGGCGAAAAGCCGGCAGGTTTAAGCCAATGTACTTTAGTATGTTTCGAAGAAAAGAAATACCACTACTGTCCCATTATAAGTTGAATAATAGCAATTGGTTATGAAAAGGAGCAATTTCGTTTTGCGATATATTTTTCGTAAGTACTTGTGTAATAGGAACTTTCTCGAAGAGTACAATGCTG